>Ga0116229_10011142_pt1 | contig 13340 bp, 14 predicted proteins | sample S1TSphgellanicum_3_FD_87313 | JGI IMG/M metagenome (GOLD analysis project Ga0116229, IMG submission 87313) | Host-associated microbial communities from peat moss isolated from Minnesota, USA - S1T2_Fc - Sphagnum magellanicum MG | ecosystem: Host-associated > Plants > Peat moss > Unclassified...
CCGCGGCTCGGTGGGATGAACCATCATATTCCCCAGCCGGAAATCACCATGCACAATCGCACTCGCATCCTCTGCCGGAATGTTCGCGGAAAGCCACGCAATCAACTCATTCATCGCTGGCAGGTCCTCGGTCGTCGACGCCACATATTGCTTGGTCCAGCGCGCAATCTGCCGCCCGATATAATCCGTCGGCTTGCCATAATCCCCCAGCCCCAGCGCGGTATAATCAGCGGCGTGCAGCGCCCCAATCGTCTCAAACAATTGCGCCTGCACCGCGCCGCGCTCCGCCGGCGTCAGTTCCGACATCAAAACATCCGAAAATACCCGCCCCTCCAAATACTCCATTACATAAAACTCGGTGCCAATCACCGCCGCATCCGTGCAATAGTGAAACATCCGCGCCAACGGAATCACACCCTGCAAGGCCTTTTGTATCCTGAATTCCCGGTCAATCTGATGCGCCGATTGCAACAACACCCCCGGCGGCTTTTTTCGTAGCACGTATTTTTGCGCCACCGTCTCAATCAAAAACGTCGGATTTGACTGCCCACCCTGAAACTGCCGCAACCGCACAGGTTTTTCGAAACCATCAATATGCGCCTGCAAATACGCAAACAATGGTGCAGTATCAAACTTATGCGCCGCCAACGGCTCAATCAGCGTGGGCTGGCTCATGCAAAGCGGCTTGTGGTGGTGGTGCCGCCATCAACCACAATGGATTGCCCGGTAATATAAGCCGCCGCCGGCGAGGCCAAAAACGCGCCCACCCCGCCCAAATCCTCAACCTCGCCAATCCGCCCCAAAGGTGTCGAAGCCTCGGTAATTTTCAAAGTTTCCGGGTTCTCCCAGAGCGCTTTCGCAAAATCCGTGCGGATCAAACCAGGCAAGATCGCATTGACCCTGATTTTCTTCGGTCCCCATTCCACCGCCAAATTCTGCACCAGCGCAATATCCGCCAGTTTCGAAATATTGTAAGCCGGAATCAGCGTATTGCCATGCAGCGCGCCAATTGAGGAGATAATCGTAAAACTTCCGCCCCCCTGCTTGGCAATTTCCGGCAGCGCCATATTCGCCAGCCACAGATTGGATTTGATATTCACCGCCATAATCTTATCCCAGGCCTCATCGGAGACCGTAGAAAGCGGCCCGTAATGCGGGTTCACCGCCACATTCGCCACCACCGCATCCAGCCTGCCATATTCGGCAAGTGTGACCCGGAGCAGCTCCGCCAGCTGCTCCTTGGAGCCAGTATTGCAGGCGAGCGCAATCGCCTTGCCGCCCTTGGCGATTATGCCATCCCGCACCTCTTCGCAGGGCCCCAGCTTGCGGGAGGAAATCACCACCGCCGCCCCCAGCCCCGCCATCGTCTCCGCAATCGCCCGCCCAATCCCGCGCGAGGAGCCGGTAATAATGGCAACCTGGCCATCCAGCCGAAACATCTTTTCCATAACGTTTCCCATTTTTCTTCTCCTCCACCCAAGTTCCGGGCACCTGCCCCACCTGTCAAGGGCACTCCCCATGCGGGGGCACTGCCCATGGCGGGGCTTGCGCTCCCGGCCGCCGCCCGCCAAACTACGCGTAAAGAAAAGTTGAGGAAGCAGAATCATGCCGATCACATATTCGCCCAAGGTCGAGGCCCTGCGCGCCAGGCTGAATGATTTTATGGCCGAGCATATCTACCCCAACGAAAACGCCATGTTCCACGCCATGCACCATGCCGCGGATCGTTGGCAGCCGATTGAAATTCTTCAGGGCATCAAGGCCAAGGCGAAATCGCAAGGTCTGTGGAACCTGTTCCTCCCGGAAAGCGAACTCGGCGCCGGCCTGACAAATACTGAATATGCGCCGCTGGCCGAAATCATGGGCCGCTCCCCGTTCGCGCCGGAAGCTTTTAATTGCTCGGCACCTGACACAGGCAACATGGAGGTTTTTGTCCGCTACGGCACGGAGGAGCAAAAAAAGAAATGGCTGAAACCCTTGCTGGAAGGCGAAATCCGCTCCGCCTTCGCGATGACGGAACCAAACGTCGCCTCCTCGGATGCCACAAATATTGAAACCTCCATCATCCGCGATGGCGATGACTATGTCATCAACGGCCAAAAATGGTGGACTTCCGGCGCCCCGGATCCGCGCTGCAAAATACTTATTGTGATGGGAAAGTCGGATCCAGAAAATCCGGACCGGTACCGCCAGCAATCCATGATTCTGGTCCCGAACCCGCATCCTGGTATTACCATCAAGCGCGCTTTGCCGGTTTTTGGCTTGGATGACGCGCCGCATGGCCATGCCGAAGTTATTTTTGAGAATGTTCGTGTGCCGGCCAGCAACATGCTGCTCGGCGAGGGCCGCGGGTTTGAGATTGCGCAAGGACGGCTTGGGCCAGGACGCATTCATCACTGTATGCGCAGCATTGGCTGCGCCGAGCGGGCGCTGGAGCGGATGATCCGCCGGCTGAACGAACGGGTCGCCTTTGGTAAGCCGGTGGCGGAACAATCAGTGTGGCGCGAACGCATCGCCGAAAGCCGCATCATGATCGACCAGGCGCGCCTGCTTTGCCTGCACGCGGCGCATTTGATGGACACGGTGGGCAACAAAAACGCCAAGGCCGAGATTGCGATGATAAAAGTCGTGGCGCCGAATGTGGCGCTGAAAGTGGTGGATTGGGCGATGCAGGCTTTTGGCGGCGGTGGCATGGCGGATACCTGGCTCACCAACGCGTTTACCTGGCAGCGCGCCTTGCGCTTTGCTGATGGGCCGGATGAGGTGCATCGGGACCAGCTTGGCCGCATGGAGCAGAAAAAATACCTGAACACAGACCCTGCCCGCACCGGCGGCTGGGGGGCGGTGATGATCGCGGATGGTATTTCCCATCCCGGCCTGCCCATCTGATGCGCGCGGTTTTGTGCGAGGCCTGGGGCGGGCCGGAAACGCTGGCGATCAAAAATGTTCCGTCTGCTGAACCCAAAGCCGGCGAGGTTTTAGTAAAAATCCGCGCGGCCGGGGTGAATTTTCCGGATGTGCTGATTATTCAGAAAAAATACCAGGTGCAGCCGGAATTGCCGTTTTCGCCGGGCGCGGAAATCAGCGGCGAAATTTTGGCCTTAGGCGAAGGCGTTACATCTCTGGCGGTGGGCGACCGTGTGGCGGCTTTATGTACAATCGGCGGTTTTGCGGAGGAAATCGTGCTCTCGGCGGCGGTCTGCATGAAAATCCCAGAATCGCTAAGTTTCGAAATCGCGGCGGGGTTCATGCTGGCCTATGGCACGTCCTGGCACGCCATTCGGGACCGCGCGGCGTTGCTTGCCGGAGAAACCATGCTGGTGCTGGGGGCGGCGGGCGGCGTAGGTCTCTCAGCGGTTGAAATCGGCAAAGCCATAGGCGCGCGCGTGGTGGCGGCGGCCTCGACGGACGAAAAATGCGCGATCTGCCGGGAGCATGGGGCGGATGAGGTGATTAACTACACCACGGAAGAACTCCGCGCGGGCATAAAGCGCACATGCGGCGCCGGGCCGGATGTGATTTACGATCCGGTGGGCGGCACGTTTTCGGAAGCCGCGTTCCGCTCCATTGGCTGGCGGGGGCGGCATTTGGTGATTGGCTTTGCCGCGGGGGACATTCCGGCGCTGCCGTTGAATTTGGCGCTGCTGAAAGGCGCGTCTCTGGTTGGCGTTTTCTGGGGGGATTTTGTGCGGCGGGAGCCGGCGAATAACATGAAAGGAATTTCGGAAATGCTGGGCTGGATGCGCGACGGGAAAATAAAGCCGCTAATTTCCAAAACCTATTCGCTGGATGAAGCGCCGCTTGCGTTGCAGGACATGGCGGCGCGGAAAGTGACCGGCAAGATCGTGATCACGCCATGAAGGATTTTGCGGGCAAGGTAGCGGTGATTACCGGGGCGGGGAGCGGTTTTGGGCGGGAGTTTGCCAGGATTGCCGCCTCACTGAAAATGAGACTGGTGCTGGCGGATATACAAAATGACGCGCTGGAAGCGGTGGCGGCGGAATTAAGTGGTTCAGAAGTGCTGGCGCTGCGGACCGATGTTTCGAAGCAAACGGATATGGAGACGCTGGCGGCGAAGACGTTTGAGACTTTTGGCGGCGTAAATTTGCTGTTTAACAATGCGGGCGTGGGTGCTGGCGGATTTGTGTGGGAAAATTCTGTTGCCGACTGGGAATGGGTTCTTGGCGTTAATGTGTGGAGTGTTATTCATGGCATCCGCTTGTTCGTGCCCAAAATGCTGGCGCAGGGGGATGAATGCCATGTGGTGAACACGGCGTCCGTCGCCGGGCTGTTATCGGCGCAGACAATGGGGGTTTATAATGTGAGCAAGCATTCCGTGGTGACGCTATCGGAGACGCTCTATCAGGATTTGCGGGTGGCGGGTGCTAATATTGGCGTGACCGTTTTATGCCCTGCTTTTGTTGCAACCGGCATTGCCAATTCCGAGCGCAACCGGCCGGCGGAATTGCGGTCCGGCGAACTTACGGAAAGCCAAAAAATTGCCCAGGCCGCCACCAACAAGGCGGTGAATTCCGGCAAGATCACCGCCGCGGATGTGGCGGAAAAAACATTTGACTGCATCAGGGAGCAAAAATTTTATTGCATTACGCATCCAAAAATTCTGGGGAGTGTTGCGTTGCGCTTGGAGGATATTTTGGCGCAGCGTAATCCGAGTGATCCGTTTTCGCTGAAACCGGCGGTGGCGCCGATCAGTTGACAGTTGTCAGTCGCCGGTTGTCAGAACGTAGACGCCGAGGTTGGTTACACGCGTAACATCGATACTAACATATTGTTATTTATAGCAAATTCGAGGTTTTGAGTCGGTATCAATGTTTTTGCAATGAATTTTGATGAGAATTTCCGCGAAATTCGAGGATTTTCGTTATTTTTTGACCCTGCTTGCGAGAATTGCGTGGGGTGAGACGGATTTGGGTTGGTTTGTTATCCGAAGGTTTCCGATCCATTGCGTTAGGCGAGAAAGATGGTGGGTTACGCGCGGCTGCGCCGCGCTAACCCACCCTACGGCGGATTACGGGGCGTGGGCTAAAAATGTTGCCAGCCTTGTTTTGAAAAGGTTTTCAATCTGCCAAACTCATCCAGGATTTTGATTTCCGGCGGACCGTTGTCAAAATTTCCGATTTTGGAAACTTGTAGATGGCCGCACGCGGCGCGGAGGGGGGCCGCGTTGGCCGGTGGGACGGCCAGCAAAAGCTCGTAATCATCGCCATCGGTCAGCCGGGCTTCCAGAAACGCGTCCCCAAAGGCCGCCGCCTCGGGCGAGGCGGGCACCAGCGCCGCATGAATGGTCGCGGCGAGGCCAGAAGCTTTGCAGATATGGCCTAAATCCTGGAGCAGACCATCCGAAATATCGATCGCGGCATTCGCAATGCCGGCCAATGCCAGGCCGATGCGGGGCGAGGGAAGCAGGGAGCGTTGGGTTAAAAATCCGGTTTCGTCTGTTAGTTGGCCACGCCGTGCCCGTAGCCCAAGGGCTGCGTCGCCGATTGTGCCGGTGACCCAGATTTCGTCTCCGGCTTTCGCGCCGTTGCGGCCCAGGGCGCCCCCGGGGGCGACGTGGCCGATCAAGGTTGCGGTGAGAGAGATATGTTGCTGGCTTGAAGAGCTGTCGCCGCCGATTAGGTGAATTTTATATGCTTCCTGGTCCTGGGCCAGACCTTCGGCAAAGGCGGCGAGCCAAGATTCGCCGATATGCGGTGGGAGGGCGGTGGTGAGGAGATAGGAGAGTGGGGTGGCGCCCATGGCGGCGAGGTCTGAGAGGTTACGGCGGAGGAGTTTGCGGGCGATCAAATCGGGCGGGTCGTTGGGGAGGAAGTGGATGGATTCGAGCATCTGGTCGACGGTGAGAACGATTTCGCGGCCTGGCGGGGGGGTAAGGACGGCGGCGTCGTCTAACAGGCCCCTTCCGGCCTCGCCCGCTAAAGGGGCAAAATATTTGGCGATGCGGGTGAATTCGTCGGTCATGGGCTGGGGCTAAGAAGATTCCCGTTTTCGCGGGAATGACGGGGTGCCACCTCACGCCGCCGGAGAAAACTCGGTGGGGCGGAGGAGGTGGGCCAGGCGGTCCAAAACGCCGTTGGCGAGGCGGGAGGCTTCGGAGTCGAAGAAGCCATGGGCGACGTCCAGATATTCGTTGATGACGACTTTGGCGGGCGGGCCGTCGGCCATCCAGAGTTCGGCGCCGCCGGCGCGCAGCAAAGCGCGGAGTACCGGGTCCAGGCGGTCCATTGGCCAGGTTTCCGGCAGGGCGGCGACGACCATGGCGTCGATTGTGTCCTGCTGCTGGGTGGCGGTGCGGACGATGCGGGCGAAGAGGGGGACCTGGGCTTCCGTCAAATGGCCATCGTCAAGGCCGCCATGGCCGGGTGTGTCGCCGATGCGGTGGCGGACGAACTGGTCGATCACGGTTTCCGGACTCTGCGCGGCCTGCTCGGCCTGATACAAGGCTTGCACCGCGGCAACACGCGACAGGGTTCTTGGACGGACGCCGCTCATGCCGCGTCCAATGCGCGGGCCAGCGCGATTTGTTTCAGGCAGGCGACGGCGGCTTCCGCGCCCTTATTGGCGCCGGTTTCGCGGGAGCGGGCTTCGGCTTGCGCCAGTGTGTCCACCGTCAGCAAGGCCGTGCCGAGGCAAAGGCCGAATTGCAAGGCTACGTTCATCAAGCCGTTCATGGAACTTTCGCAAATGAATTCATAATGGTCTGTTTCGCCACGCACCACGCAGCCAAGCGCCACGAAACCATCAAACTTCCGCGCCCCCCGCACCGCAATTCGCAAGGCTTGGGGCAATTCGAATGCGCCGGCGACATCCACCGTGGTCACTTCCGCCGATACGGCGGAGAAAATAATTTCGGCGGCGCGGGTCATGCCGTCCACCACGCCGCGATAATAGGGGGCGCGGATGAGCAGTATTTTCGGCGCCGCGCCCGGGACGGCGGGGGCAACCGGCAATTCGGCATCGGCTGTGCTCATGCTTTCGGGTCCACGCCGGCAACTCCGCGCTGCTCAACAATATTGATGCCGTAGCCATCCAGCCCGATAATTGTGCGTTTGTGGTTGGAGAGCAAAATCATGTCTCGCACGCCAAGATCGGTAAGAATTTGCGCGCCGATGCCGTAATCGCGCAAGGCCGGCACGGGGCGTACGCCGTTGGTGAGTTGGCGGATGCGGTCGGAAATCGCGTTCACCTTGGATTCGCGGATCAGCACGACAATTCCGCGCCCCGCCTCGCGGATTTGCGCCATCGCGCCGTGCAGGGTTTTTAGGTGCAGGCCGCCGATAATGTCGCTGATGCTGTCCACCGCGTGCATGCGCACCAGGACTGGCTCCGGCGTGGAAAGATCGCCTTTTATCAGAACCATGTGCTCGATATGTTCGATCTGGTCCTCAAACGCCATCATTCGCCAGGTACCGCCAGCTTCGTCCGGGATCAGCCCGGTTTCCTTGCGCTTGACCAGTTTTTCGGTGCGGCCGCGATGGGCGATGAGGTCGGCGATGGTGCCAAGCTTCAGGTTATGGCGCTGGGCGAAGGCCACCAAATCCGGCAAGCGGGCCATGGTGCCGTCATCATTCATGATCTCGCAAATCACGCCGGCGGGGATGAGGCCGGCGAGTCGGGCAATATCCACCGCCGCCTCGGTATGGCCGGCGCGGATGAGGGTGCCGCCTTCGCGGGCCATCAGCGGGAATACGTGGCCGGGCGTGACAATATCGTCGCGGCCAAGCTCGGGGTTGATGGCAGCCGCAATGGTGCGGGCACGGTCGGCGGCGGAGATTCCGGTGGTGACACCCTCGCGGGCCTCGATGGAAACGGTGAAGGCGGTTTCGTGCCGGGACCCATTGGCCTGGCTCATCAGCGGCAGGCCAAGGCGCTCGCAGCGGCCTTTGGTCATGGCCAGGCAGATGAGGCCGCGGGCGTGCTTGGCCATGAAATTGATGGCATCCGGTGTGGCGAACTGGGCGGGGATGACGAGGTCGCCTTCGTTTTCGCGGTCTTCGTCATCCACCAGAATAAAAATGCGGCCGGCGCGGGCTTCCTCGATGATCTCGGCGGCGGAGGAAATGTAGTCAGATAAGCCGGCGGACTTCAGCGCCGTTTTCAAGCCGTCCATCAAGAAAATTCCTTTAACCTGGCGACGTAGCGCGCCAGCATGTCGATTTCGATGTTCACCTTATCACCAACCGACAAAGTAGAGAAACATGTTTGGGCCGCCGTATGCGGGATGATGTTCACGCCGAATTTTTGGTCCTCGACCTCGTTCACGGTGAGAGACACACCGTCCACGGCGATACTGCCCTTCGGCGCGACGAAGCGGGCGAGGGCGCGCGGAAGCAGAAATTGCCAGCGTGTGGAACCATTTTCGGGGACCGACGAAATCACCTCGGCCATACCGTCCACATGGCCAGAAACCAGATGGCCGCCCATTTCGTCGCCGAGTTTCAGCGAACCTTCGAGGTTGATTCTGGTCCCCGGCTGCCAGGTGCCGAGCGTGGTGAGGCCGAGGGATTCGGCGGAAACTTCGACGGTGAAAAATTTTTCGCCGCGCTCGATAACGGTGAGGCAGCAGCCTGAGCAGGCGATGGAGGCACCGATTTTTACGTTGGCAATACCGGACCAGGCCTCGTTTTCCGGCACGGTGATGACGAAACGGGCATCCTTGCCCTGCCCCATGGGCTGGACTTCGCGGACGGTGCCGACACCCGTGATCAGACCTGTGAACATGTCAGAGGACCTTTCTGCCGTAAGCGCGAACGTCGCTAGTGAAGAAGAGTCCCGCTTTCGCGGGAATGACTTGTGGTTTTAGGGTCAAACGCTAGGCCTCTTAGTGTAGGTGCTCAGCATATCATCCCCCCAGCGTTCCTGCGCAACGGGGGTAAAGCGGGGCATGGCGGACAGGGCGGTGACGCCAAAAGCCTGGGCGGCGGGCCAGCCATCGCCGCCAATGATGGCGGGGGCGTGGAACCAGGCAAGGCGGTCGACCAGGTTTTCGCGGAGCAGCCCGGCGGCGAGCGTGCCGCCGCCTTCGGCGAGGATGCGGGTGAGGCCGAGCCGGGCGAGTAGGCGCATGGCCTGCGGCAAATCCACGCCGGCGGGGTTTTCTGGCAATTCAAAGATTTTTGCCCCGGCCTCCTGCAGCGCTGTTTTTCGGGCCGGGTCGGCGCCGTTGCGGTGCAGGAGCCAGAGCGGTGCTGCCTGGGCGCCGCGCACCAGCTTACTCATCAGCGGGGTGCGCAAATGGCTATCTACCACGATGCGGATCAGCGGTGATTTCCGAAAATTTTCGATCCGGCAGGTCAGTTCGGGGTCATCCGACAAAACCGTGCCGACACCGACCAGTATCCCGTCATGCCGGCCCCGCATCGCATGCGCCGCGCGGCGGGCGGGTTCGCCCGTCAGCCACTGGCTCTCTTTTGTTTTCGTGGCGATGCGGCCGTCTAGCGTGGAGGCGAGTTTCAGGCGGATGAGGGGGCGGTGTTCGCGGATGACCATGGCGAAACCGCTGATGACGGCTTCGGCTTCGGCTTTGAGAACGTTTTCAGTGATTTCCACGCCGGCGGCGCGGAGGCGCGAAATGCCCTGGCCGTTCACTTTCGGGTTGGGGTCGGTGGCGCCGATAACCACGCGGGCGATGCCGGCGGCGATGAGCGCATCGGCGCAGGGCGGGGTTTTGCCGGTATGGGCGCAGGGTTCCAGCGTCACGTAGGCGGTGGCGCCGCGCGCGGCGGGGCCGGCTTGGCGCAGCGCCTCGGTTTCCGCATGGGGCCGGCCGCCAGGCTGGGTGTGGCCGCGGCCGAGAACGCGGCCATCTTTTACGATCACGCAGCCGACGGAGGGATTCGGGGCGGTTTCGCCGAGGCCGCGGCGGGCCAGGGCAAGGGCGGCGCGCATATGGGACTCGTCACTCATGGGGTGGGAGATCGCCCATTTCGCCTAAAAAAGTCTCGAAATCCTTGGCCTCACGGAAATCGCGGTAGACGGAGGCGAAGCGGACATAGGCGACGGTGTCCACTTCTTTCAGCGTGTCCATCACGAGTTCACCGATCTCGCTGGATTTCACATCCGTCTCGCCGCTGGCTTCGAGTTTGCGGACGATGCTGTTGACGATGCGCTCAATGCGTTCGTCCTCGACCGGGCGTTTGCGCAGCGCGATGCGGACGGAACGGGCGAGTTTGTCCCGGTCGAAGGCGACGCGGCGCTGGTCGGCTTTGAGCACCACCAGTTCGCGCAGTTGGACGCGCTCGATGGTGGTAAAACGCTGGCTGCAGGCGCCGCAAAAACGGCGGCGCCTGATCGCGCTGCCGTCTTCGGTGGGCCGGCTGTCTTTCACCTGGGTGTCCGCATCTCCGCAGAACGGGCAGCGCATTTTTGGCTATTGGTAGATTGGGAAGCGCGCGCAGAGGGCTTTGACCCGGGCGCCGACTTTTTGTTCCACCAGCTCGTTCGCGCCGTCATTGGATTTGGCGAGGCCGTCCAGCACTTCGCCGATCATGACGCCGATTTCCTGGAATTCTTTCACGCCAAAGCCGCGCGTGGTGCCGGCGGGGGTGCCGAGGCGGACGCCGGAGGTGATGGCGGGTTTTGCCGGGTCGAACGGGATGGCGTTTTTGTTGGCGGTGATATGGGCGCGCTCCAGGCTGGCTTCGGCCGCCTTGCCGGTGACGTTTTTGGGGCGCAGGTCGACAAGCAGAAGATGGCTGTCCGTGCCGCCCGTCACTATGGCGAGCCCTTGTTCCACCAGAGTCGCGGAGAGGGCCTTGGCGTTTTCGACCACGGCTTTTTGGTAGGCGCGGAAATCGGGGCGCAGCGCCTCGCCAAAGGCGACGGCTTTGCCGGCGATGACATGCATCAGCGGGCCGCCTTGCAGGCCGGGGAATATGGCGGAATTGATTTTCTTAATAATGTCCTCGTGGTTCGTCAGCACCATGCCGCCGCGCGGGCCGCGCAGGGTTTTGTGGGTGGTGGTGGTGACGACATGGGCGTGGGGCAGCGGCGAGGGGTAGATGCCGGCGGCGACGAGGCCGGCGAAATGCGCCATATCCACCATGAAATAGGCGCCGACTTCATCCGCGATGGCGCGGAATTTGGCGAAATCAATGAAGCGCGGATAGGCGGACCCGCCCGCGATGATGAGCTTAGGTTTGTGTTCCTTGGCGAGGGTTTCGAGTTCCTCGTAATCGAGCAGCCCATCATCCTTGCGGACGCCGTATTGGACGGCGTTGAACCATTTGCCGGACATGTTGGGCGCGGCGCCGTGGGTGAGATGGCCGCCGGCGGCGAGGGACATGCCCAAAATGGTGTCGCCGGGTTTGATGAGGGACAAGAAAACCGATTGGTTGGCTTGGCTGCCGGAATTTGGCTGGACGTTGACGAAACCGGCGTCAAAAAGCTTTTTGGCGCGTTCGATGGCCAGCGTCTCGGCCAGATCCGCCGGGCCGCAGCCGCCATAATAGCGTTTTCCGGGATAGCCCTCCGCATATTTGTTGGTCAGGACAGAGCCTTGCGCCTCCATCACCGCGGCTGACACAATATTTTCGGAGGCAATAAGTTCGATGCCGTCCTGCTCGCGGACCAGTTCCTGGGTGAGAATGCCGGCCAGTTCTGGGTCAGTCACGGACAGGGGTGAATTGAAGAAACGGTCCAGGCTGGGAGATGCGTTCTGCTCGTTCATGATGGTTCCGTTGGGTTGAGTTTGGCGATGCGGCGGTCGTGGCGGCCGCCTTCGTAAGGCGTGCTGAGAAAGGCGCCGAGAATGTCGAGGGCGACTTCCTCGCCGGTGATACGGGCGCCGATGGCCAGCACATTGGCATTGTTATGCGCGCGGGTGAGCCGCGCGGTGGTGACATCATGCGCCAGGCCGCAGCGAATGGCGGGGTGGCGGTTGGCGGCGATGGACATGCCGATGCCGGTGCCGCAGACCAAAATGCCGAAATCCGCCTCGGCTTGCGCGACGGCGGTGCAGACGGCCCGCGCAAAATCCGGATAGTCGACGCTGGCCGTGCCATCCGTGCCGAAATCCAGCACCTGGTGGCCGCCTTCAATGAGGGCGGCGGCGAGGCGGTTTTTCAGGGCAACGCCGCCATGGTCGGCGCCGGCGGCAATGATGAGGGAGCGTGACATGACGATTGTGTATCATGGGGGGAAAAAAATGTCAGTGGCTGGTCGGCGGGGTTCAAGCTTCGGGTCGGGGGGGTTATGAGGCGTCAGTGCGCCGCGAAAAAAGCCGGGACCATTTGTAGCGCCTGGGCGCGGGCGGAAACGTTTTCGCCGGCATGGGCGGTTCCCGTGCCGGTTTTGGTGTAGGGCAGGCCGTGGATTTCGTGGACCGGATCGTCCGGCACGTCGAAATCATGATAGGCGCCGGGGAAGAGTTTTAGGGAGATGCCGGGAGTCTTCACCGCCAGCGCCTGGCAGGGGGCGGGCGGTGTCCAGTCATCGGCGGCACCCATAAGGATGAGGAGCGGGGCAAAATTGTGCCAGGCGGGGTTTTTCACCGTGCGCGTGCAGGCGGGGTAGAAGGCCACGGCGGCGCGGATGAGGCCGGGGGGCATTCCAGGGCCGATGCTGGCGAGTACCGTTGTGCCGCCATCCGACCAGCCGAGAAGCAGAACCCCGCCCGGGGGTGAAAATTTTTGCGCTTGCAGCCAGGCGGCGGCGGCCAGGGCATCGCCCCGGCGCGGGCCGTAGGCATCGGCACCGTGGCTGCTTTGCTTGCATTCGGGCTTCAGGCCGCGCGAGGCAAAGCTGTCCGGCAACAGCACCGGATGCCCCTGCCCTGCCAATAATAGCGCCCAGGCATCATCACGCCGCGGCATCGGACCCGCGCAGCCATGTAGGGCGACGATGCCCGGCGCGGTGATTTTTCCACTGGGAAGGTAGAGCCGGGCCTGTAGCTGCACGCCGCTGGATTCGGGGATGATGATTTTCGTCTGGGCAGGAGCAAAATTTGGCAACAGGTAGAAAGCCAAGGTGAGGATGACGAACAGGTTGCGGATCTTTTTGGTTCTCCTGTCCGGCATCAGATGGCAGTCAGCCTCATCTTGAATGATGCGCCGCCACGTCATTCCCGCGAGAGCGGGAATCTTCTCCAGCAAGATGGATCGAAAAGAAGATTCCCGCTGTCGCGGGAATGACGGTTGAGAGGTCATTGCTTATGATCGCTGCTATAATGCCAAAATGCCTGTTCCGGGGCGGAACCGTTAGGAAGCGACGGCAAAACCATGCTGGCGCCCGCCTGCTTTCGCGAAGTTTATGATCGCGTCGTCATACGTCACGAGCGGACAGCGCAGGTCGATCGCCGTTGCGATCAGCAGGCGATCGCC
>Ga0116229_10011144_pt1 | contig 13338 bp, 10 predicted proteins | sample S1TSphgellanicum_3_FD_87313 | JGI IMG/M metagenome (GOLD analysis project Ga0116229, IMG submission 87313) | Host-associated microbial communities from peat moss isolated from Minnesota, USA - S1T2_Fc - Sphagnum magellanicum MG | ecosystem: Host-associated > Plants > Peat moss > Unclassified...
GTGTGTGTGTGTGTGTGCACATTTGTGGGAAGATAAATAAGGTGGGTCTCCACAAAGACTTGATGAGCTCTTTTGCAACTGGAAGCTGCAATTCACTCAAGGAAAATTGATGATGTGGGCACCCAATGTTATCAGAAGGGGGGGATAAAGAAGATCCCTCATAATTCAGTTCCAAATTTCTTTGATGTTTCACCAGGTAGAGATGATGCTTGCAAAGATTTTTTTTCCTGCACCTAGTGCAGAAATTTGAAAGATCTCTGGCAATTTAATCCTTTAAAGAAGTCAAAGGAAAAAAGAAGAAAGGAAAAAGAAAAAGAAAGTAATACCTTTGATGACACTAATTGGAGCTTGTTTGATTTGAAAACCTCTCCCCTATCTTATGAGAATTGCCTTCACACCAACATGGAGGCTTTATACTAAATACTATATTATGTAGGGAAGTGGTTGCCTTTCTTGCTTTCTTTCAAATTGAATTAGTTCAAGGATTATTTGCAGTTTTTGAGTCATGAGTAAATGATATAATCTTCATGTTGATATTTATTTATATTGACTCTATTTTGGTCTTCCAAAAATTTCTGCAATTCTCATAGTTTAGTTTTAGGGCAAGAACTGGAACAAGGTCTTCAAATCATTGTGGAAAAATGGCCTTCGTTCAAACTTTGAAATGTATGGATGAGATTAGACAAATCTACATACAATGAATTGTAGTCCCCTGAAAAAATTGTTGTTTTTCATCATTAATAGTATGAATGATACTATTTCTTTTGTTTTCATTATTTAAAGCTCTGGTGTGTTTGGATCCAAAAGATTTGTGAAGTTATTATGTGAATTCTTACGTTGTACCTTTGGTATAAGGGTTTTAGAGTCTTGTTTACATGATTCAACATTTCCTCTAGCAAACTCAAGCATAATAGATTTGCAATCCAAATGACAAACAATTAAAAATTATGTGAAACAATATGTTGGAGTAATTCTTATGAAACAATTACTAGACAAGTGATAGCACCATCTAATCTTGAGCTTGTCAAGGGAACAAAGTGCAAAGTGTGGGCCTCATTGCTTGTAAAATTCTTGTAAAAAATAGTCAGTAGCAAAGTGGATTCTATCAATATTTTGAAGTGTGAATTGGCAAGCTAATTTAGCATAATTTAGAATGCTTGTCCAAATGAATTGCTTTACTTGGGCAAAGTGAATGTCCCATTGCTTGTTGAAATCTTGATAAAAAGTCCTAAGCAAAAGGGGCCCCATCTATATTCTATAGAGTGGATTGCAAAGCTAACCTACCTTAATTTAGAATGCTTATCCAAATGAACAACTTTATGTGGTGAATGCTTATACAACTATCATGAAAGAACATGCTATTTTTACTAATCCATATTGCTAAAAGTGTGACTCCCCTAAGGCACATAAACCTTTCTTAAAACCTTCAAACTTATCTTTGGCAAAACTTTACTGATTGCATAGTGTTTGAATGTGATTCCTCTCCAACATCCCTTAGTATATGTTTTAACCAATATTGTGTGGGTATATGTTTTACTCATATATACCTTGATTACAAATAAGGTATATCATTTATCCTAACTTATTTTTCTCAAATCAACATACCTTAGTGAAATGCATATTCAAAAGTATGTAAATTTGAAAAATTATACCTTATTCATAACCTTGTCCATATATGTAAAAAAAATATTTACCCAATGTTGGATACATTTTGACATTTAAGTGAACATATTTAAGATAAATATGATATAAGCCCTAAACTTTGTTAGTTCTCTTAATAAAATAGAATGCCTCCTCTCAAGTGTTTTTTTGGTGGCAATTAGCCCTTTGATTATCCCATCACAAGAAAAAGAAAAAAAATACCAAAACTTTCAAAAGCTCTCCAAAATATAAGTTTCTATGTGAAGATATGTTGTCTTCCCTTTGGCTCAAGTATATAAGCAAGAAGGTGAAAGCTTTGGGCAAAATCATATGGAATAAACTGTAGGATCATTAACATGTGATAAAATTGGACATGGTAAATGTGTGGTAAAGATATATTCAAATGAAAGATTCCCTTATTGGAGGGCCATAATTTTTGTGTTATTTAATGAAATTAGATGATTCAAAAGCTTAATGGAGTGCCCAAAAATTAATTAAAATTTATTAAAATTTTTTATCACCAACTAAATTCCAACCATGACATCACTGTCTTTTCACACATGAAATGTTCATTCATAGACATGTTTATCCTTCTTCAAGGGCGAATCAAGCACATTTGATTCTTGCATTTTGATGTTAAATTTGACCTTTGAATTTTTTGTTCATTTTAATTAATTAATTAAAAATATAATCCCTTCTTTGTTCAAAAAAAGATATATGTTAGGAAGGTATTTGGACCTTAAAAAATCTATCAACAAAATTTATTTTTGTGTACCCATACTTTAACCTAATGAAAATATTTGAATGCTAATATATCCTTATTTGATAATTAAATAAATTGAAAAAAATTACATACCTTCATTCAAAGATATATAAAAAACAACATACCCACACATCATTAGTTTTAATTTTCATCCTATTGATGGTATATATGCCCATTCCTAAGCTTGTCAATTGATTTGCAAACATTTAAAAGATTTATGGCCTAATATTTTAAGGACTTGAAGATCATAACATAGGCAAGTGTTATGAAATCCTTATTGTCAACTACCTTCCATTTGTTTGGCGGTCCTTTCAGCATTAGCAGCACTGGAACTATCGGTTTTTTATCGGTTGTTGTGTCTTGTGTGTGAGGCACAAATAGTGTTGTAACCTTTCAAGGTTGTGTTTTGCTAGCAAAGACAAGGTCTAACATGCCAAAGACCATGCGGCAACAACAATAATACTAGTAGTATTGATGGTGGCATAATGAGGAAAATAGCGGAATCTTTGTGAATGTTGTTGTTGTTGTTGTTCCTCTTCCTTTTTGCTTAGTTTTAGGAATGGAAACCTATGAAGAACTTCACAAATACAATCCCCCCAACTTTCTTACAATTTGCATTAGAATTAGGTTTTGGGTTTAAGTCACGACCAAAGGCAAAGCAATAGAGGGCATGATAGTGTGAAACAAAGCGAGACAGGGGCAAGGTAGAATAGGTAGAGCAAACGAGCAAGGCCTTTAAGCAACAACACATGAGCAACAACAAATTTCCAACTAAGTCCATTTGTTATTCCCACCCATTTTTTGGGTTTTTGTGAATTTATTTCCACATGTCCCCTTCTAGCTTTTTTGTTTTGTTTATAAGTACTCCTATTTTAAAACAATAATTTTAGGGTTTAAAGGGGATTAAAGGGGTTTTTTCGAGTCAAGATTTTTGAGATTAGGGTTTTGGGTTTCGGTTTTAGACTAAATATGTTAAGCTGACAATAAACATGGAAAATCTTGTGGGTTCTCCATCTCCAAAGCGTCATCAGGCATCCTAACCCTTATAGCAAGATGAAAAGCCAGTAAACAACTTTACCCCTATGCCTAGCTATGTTTTGACTTCCATCCATTCCCATCCCTCTTAGTTTATTTTGGCTAGTCCCCTCATGTTCTTTGGTCCATCGGCTTTATTTCGCCCCACTTGCCACATCCATTAAAAACATTTCCAATTTTTGTTGTATAATCCTTTCCTCTGTGTCCCCATGTTCCTAAACCCTTTTATGATCATTTATTCAATGCAAGGGGGGGGGTGTTAGCACAACACTAATTTTCATGCACCATTCATAGGTAGTCATTTGTTTCAAAGGTGGTGTTGCCTTCGAATTTACCATGTTTTCCTCCTTTTTCAGCATGGACATGGATTACATCCATAGACATCATTGATGCTCTCCATTTGGATTTACTTCATTCTCATTCATACCACCATATTCCATGTGCTCTTCGAATTAATGTTCAACAGGTATTAAATATCCTTTTATTTCAATTAACATCTGATCCTTCCAATATTATAACTTGGCATTTTTTTTTGTTATTCCCTTCTTGGTGTTTGTCATTTCCTCCATGGGGTGGTGAGAAAGGCCACCAAGAGATTCGTGTTTGCTTGTAGTGATACATGGGTGGTGATTGGGAAACATCACAAGAAGAACACACAATTAAAACATCCATTTTAGCTTATCGCAAATGTTTGGAATCGATTCCAAATCCTACCCCACATCCATTAACATAATCACACCACACATGCACCTTTGCTTATGTAGAGGAGTACGTTCGATCAATACATGCATTACTTTGAACACACATGCAACCCCATTAAACAAAACCATTATAATCCTTCACCTTGTCCATCCATTTGCTAAGGTTGATTTCCCCCCTTTTGTTGATGATTTCCATCCAAAGATAATGGTTATTTTAAATTGAGAGGATTTATATTTGCCTTGCACATTCACCATTTTTTTTTTTCGGTGACCATCAAGTATGGTGTATGAGCTTTATGAGACTGTTTTGTCCCAAATGATTCTATGAATGGCTTCAACTTTTTTTTCAAGGTATGTGGGCACATTGTTCGAGGTCATGTTCCACCTTCAATATCACATTTGTTTTTTTACATTTCAACTTCTTGTGTTGGAAAAGTAGTTTAGAGGCATACATCTTATCATGATCAGGGAGGTGACCTATCGCTTAGTTGCCCTCACATTGGCTATTTAGTTTAAGGATATTTTCGCGGATCATTTTAATCCTCATTAATTTGGTGTAGCAATTCATGGTGGGTGTGAGACAATGGTTCATGGCATTTGAGCAATGTTAGATTTGCACCCAGATTGGGTGGTACTACATGTGGATGTTTGTAATGCTTTTGATTAATTGTCATGGTCAACTAATTTTCAAAAGTTATGGTCTTCGTTTGGCTTTCTAGATTAGTTTTTCCCATTTGTTTGATGATGTTATGCACGCCCATCCCCATTGTGTTTTTCTCAGGCTTCTTAACATGAGGATCTCATAGTGATTTCATTGGAGTCAGGTACATAACAATGGGACCCATTATGAGGAACGTTGTTTGCTTTGGTTCACTTTTATAGTCATTACCTTAGAATAACAACGCACCCTATTTGTGTTTTCCATTTGTTGGTGGATGATACACATATAGTAGGTCGTACTTAGATGTGGTTCCCATTTTTTTGCGATTGTAGCAAGAGTTTTCAACATTAAGACTTTTAGTGCAACTAATGAAATGTGTAGCTTGGTTTCCACGAGGGTTGGACCACTTTATAAAACTTTTTCTTTGTTTTTTTATTCCTAACTCGAATTTTCATATTTTGGGTGCATCGGTGAAATCCAAATCATTCATTGAGTTGTTTGTGGCTAAGGTTTTTCATGAAGATTTTGGGGTGATATTTAGTTTCCCTATGCTTGTAGATCTTTAGGCAACTTTTGCGATGCTCTCATTGTGTTACGCCCCAACACTATGGCTACTTGCTCCTTATAGTGTTTACATCTCAAAGTATTTTACAACATCATATTAAATTTGATATTTGTTCCATAACCATGTTAGAGAAGTTACTTGGTGTAAGGTCTTTTGGTGGTTTTATCGGTCACTTAGCTTGTTGTCAAACCATTATTCTTGTTTTTTCAAACAAGTTTAGCCTCCTTTTTAAAGTTCGAACGATCACTTTCACATTTTTGGGATGTTAGGCACTGATCTCTTCTGCACTTGTCACTTGTCATGATGATCACCCTATTCTCTTGGATGCAGTAACACATGTTGAGATTGACAATTTTTCGTTCTAAATAACACTACAAAAGACCTAAGCCCTATTACCCCAAGTTGTTTGTTTTCAAGTCACACCCTTTGAAAGCCTAGTGGTTCAGTCTTATCCCCAATTGCAAGCTTCTTTGGAAGGTCACCTACATGAATACGAATTTGCTTTGCTTTGTAAATGTTCCTTCAGATTTTATACAAACATGTCTTTATTCAAGTGTAGGTTATAGGCAAGCACGTGCTTATTAATTCATCCTACCACATTATCATTTCATTTATCTTCGGCCCATTTCCTTACAACACTACATATTTGTCTTGGCTTGCCACATCCTACAGTAGTCCATCTTTCACAATGTTAATGTGGTCATACCATTGACGATCAAGGCACCTGTTTGTTTTAGTGGCCTTTCAAGAATGAATGTACAATAGCCCATGATAGATTTCGAGACATTATCGCAACTATTGCTTTGGAGAATGGAACACATGTTTAAAGGGAGTTTGCCACCTTTTCCCTTGCCACACCCAACAACGAATGGATATCCTTATCACTAGAGATAGCTTCTGGACCTTGATGGGCATCATCATTACTAACTCAACTTGCATATATATGTTATAATGAACATTGAAAACAACATCACATGTAGTGATGATGGCTACTTAGGAGAAGACATGTCATATGTTGAATGAACACCATGCAATGACTTCATTCCCCTTGCTATTGAAACATATGGGTGTTTTCATTTTTGTTTTTGATCGCTTGCACATAATCCACTATTGCATGTCATCAACGATCTTCATTAATCCCTTCAATGCTTGTTTCTTACTATTAACAACGCATGTCCATAACCCTACAACGTGTGCAAACCATAGCGATTCTTCAATGGGCTATTGCATTTGGCTGAGGTTTTTCATCTCTTCCACACTCCATAATTAATGCATTTCCATCATTAGTCGATTTGTGGTAGATGACTATTCTTTCATTTTAGGTCTTTTTTGTTGTTGATGATTGTCATTTCATGGCCATGAGTCCTTTTTGCATAGGGCTCTTTACTTGATTTTTGTTGATTGTTTGCTTTTGTTTTTTCTTTGGGTTGTGTCTACTTGTGTTCTCATTTGCTTAGTACTTTGATGGATGGGTTCTCATCCTTGATTTTTATTTACATGGTTTTTCTTCTTCTATTTGTGTGGAATATTTTGCTAATTGATGGTCTTTTCAAAAAATCTATTTTTCTCTTTGACTTGTAGCCAAAATTGAATAAGTCTTCTTACGTAGGAGTCCACCTACCTCATGAAATTGAAAAAAAACACCTTGATTGCAACCTTTTAGTTATGCTATGAATTTATTTAGTTTGTGTTATTTTATTTCCAATAGAAATTTTTTAATTAAAATTAAATATTTTAATTAAATTATATTTTGAAATAAATATATTTGTTTCATTTAAACTAGTAATTCTTAAATTTTCCTTGCCAAGCATAAATCAATGATTTCTTAATTTTTATCTCACATGATTTCCTCATACATTTGTTATGTGTCCCTTGACAATGTAAAGGTAATAAAAATATTTTACTTATATAATTTTGTCCAATACAATGAAGATGAAAAATCAAAAATAGTAGAAAAAACAACATCCATTATTTTCAAACACATAAAATAGTTTTGGAATTGCTTATGACCCTTCATATGTGTTTTATATTTTGTTTAGGGCAAGAAAAAGAAAAAAACTGCATATGTCATCCAATCTAGTGTATTTCATCATCCATATAGTTTGTAGAATATTTTTACAACATCAATTATAAAAACATATTTGGTGGGTATTAGTTTGTTATGAAATGGGCATTAAAAAGATTAGACTAGTAAAGGGCTTGCTTAAAAGTGTTTGTGCAACTCTATATTTTGGAAACTAACCTCATGTAGATAATAAAAGGAATGAACTTTATTTGTTTGTGTCATCCAAATTTATTTCATCCAAGTTTAACCCACCTACATTGATATGAATAGACAAATTAACACGTGTCTTTTCATGTTCATGTTATCTATCATTTTCCCATACAAGTATTTACATGGACATGAAAAATACAAATTTGAGATCTAGTATAAATAATGATGAATTGTTGGGAACCAAAATGGGAAGATGAAAGAAAAAGAAAAGAAAAAAACAAAGAAGGGTAAGGGGGGGGTTAGAAATTTTGTTCAATTTGGAACCTTATTTCACTTGTGTTTATTGCTTTACATTGTGGATTTCTAGCACTCATTCCACATTGATCTTACTTGGGCTCCATGTTGTTGTACATTATTAGTGATGATCAATTGATGAAAAAAAAATCGATTTATGAAAATTAAGTCCATTAGAATGAAAATATTAATAAAATTGCACATAATTTTAATGTAACTTAAGTAGGTAAGTGGGTAGGTAGGTAGCAAAATTAAAAAATGTTCAAAAGTATATTTTCTTTTAACAATTGCACTACAATGACCATATGATGCATATTGCCCCAAACACCATATTTTGGATGTTGACATGAATTAACCATTACATTCAACGTTGTTTCTAGCACTTATCAATGTTTGCTTGAATGATAGTGTCCTATATAACTATGGGTATATTAGTTAATACATAGACATTGAAAAGTGCTTGAAATTGCTTGATACAAAAAACATTAGCAAATCTTTTAGGAATTAAAAATAAAACATAAAAAAAGAAACAATCCACAATTTTTTTTCAAACATAAAATGAAACTAGGATTTGTTTATCCAAAACCCATGAAATGTATGAATCTCCATCAACATGACATATCCTCAACTCCTATAAAACTAAGATATGTGGATCAATCTAAACTAATTTTCTTCTTCATGCAAATGTCACATATTTTTGACATGGTAAGTATTTTAACTATTGGTTCCACTATGGATGCATCTATTCAATTTTAATGCTCCAATCGCACTTAATGCCAATTCAATGTTAAGTGGGTGTTAAGAAGGACAAAAAAATGTTGTAATCAAACCAAGAATATTAGTTAACATCAAAATTTAGATGGCATCTTAGGTGGCACCCAATTAACATTAGGTGATAACTAAATGTTAGCTTGACATAAAATGTTTAAAAACCCATAGATTTTAGAATAAAAATTCATTATTGGGTAATAGTCTTAAAAAAGGCTTTAAATCAATGATAAATTAACAAAATGTTTTTCTATCATTCTCTTACCGCCCACACCTACCCACACACCCACACACTTACTTATCTTCTACTTTCTTATTACCTACCTACCTACTACCCACTCACTTACCTACTTACTACCCACCTACCATCTGTCCACCCATGTTTTTACCTATGACTTAACCACCTTAGTGAAAGAGACAATGTGCAAAAGAGACTTGTCATCATCACAAGTGTGAATGATGATGAAAAATTGTTAGAGTTTGACATTAAGCTAAATGTTAGTAGGTACTTTAACATCATAAGTGTGAATGAGAGTTTAAAAATTAAATTAACATTGTACTTTTGGTAATGAAGTTTATGTTCTAAATAACTAGCTTGGTGTTTGGTGACTTAACACAAAAATCCTTAACACCGCGTGTGATTGGAGCTTAAGGAGACATTTCTAATGTGATCATGGTCCAACTTTGGAAAATAAACAAAAACTTGGGACCTTTTTAATTATGAGCTTGAATTAATAGCTTTTTGAGATGGTGAAAAAAATATCACCATGCATCTTTCCACCTAATGCACTATGGAGACACTTTGACTAAAAGACATGCGATACAAAGATTTTAAGGTGATGAGGATTGAATGTGTGCAAGCTATTGTGCATAGTTTGAACACAATAATTTTTTAACATTTCTATCTTGAGGTACTTTTTAACCTTTTTTCCTAAGTGGGACATGTGATCATCTACTCATTCCACTTTGTTTCAACCATTTCAACTTGTGATGTGAATCAAAATTGGGAACATTATAATGATGTGAATCAATGGTGGGGGAACATAAGTTAGGCTTTGGAATAGGCCATGGTAACCCTTTACTACTTGATAGAAGGGCACATCACCATATTTGGCCCAACATTTTCCTAGGTGGAATAGACCCATTCCATGATTTGTGAAATAGGCCATGTATGTTTTAGTGTATGTTTAGTATTATCTTTTTCCAAAATAGACCTTGAGCTCCTCTTGATTTTGTGAACAATACAAAAACTCCTTGTGAAAAAACATGAAACTTTTGTGATGCCTTATTTAAGAAAAATGAGCCCAAAGAAATTATTCATGGATCCAAGCATGATAAAGTATGCCAAAAAAGAAGTCCTAAGAAAATTTATTTTAAAAATAGTCTCTTTTCAACCTTAACATTAAAAAAAATTTAAAAACCTATTTAAATTGCATTTTGAAACCATAGAGCATTTCATTGAGTTCATTATAGGTTCTACATAAAGTTTGAAGAATTTCTATATAAGAAAAATAATGTATGTTCTAAATTGGTTGGTTATTCAAATTTTCCAAAATACTTTTACATTAAAACTTTGATAGATTATGACTAGAATATGAAAAGTTGAAACTATATCCATACACGCTAGGCTTTCATCAACTTGAAAATATAATAATTTTAATTGATGTTTTACTTTATGTACTTGTCATTCAATTGTGCAAAATTGTGACATATACTTTTATACTTGCATTTCAAACAAATGTACTTTAATGCATATTAAAACATGTGATTCTTCAATATTATGCAACGAAATCAAAGATCTCATAATTGCTGATTTTTGACTTAAATAATATTCATGGGTTTAATACATTGAAGTATACCTTATCAATACTTTCCAAAAAACAAGTGTTTCCGACTAGCATACTTTACCATGTTTATGCCCTCATTAGTTTTGTTGAACATAGAAAATTAGTAAATTGAAATAATAAAATAATATTGCTTTCATGAATCCATCCATTGTCCCACCTTTGACACCAATGAACTTTTGGTTGTTCTAGTGTTTATTGAAAAAATAGAAAAAACACTTTGAATGCACAAATCCACCACAATTGCCAATACAAAACTTGTGATGGAGCAATGTTTGTTAAAACAAGGGAAGTTTAAAAAATATTAAACCATGTGCATAATCCACATTTGCCAACAAAAGAACTTTTGAGTAGTTGTGGAAAAGGAAAGAAAGAAATATTGGCTTGGGTCATGGGCAAACATCTTTCTTTCCTTCCTTACCCAACATGTTTCTTTTGTTTTTGTTTTATTTTGGGTTGGGAGGTGGGGGTAAGGTGGGTGGTTTTGATTAATTACCAACTTACCTAATGTGCCTACTTACTTGCCTACCTATGTTGCTTACTCACCTACATAGTTCACTAACGTACTACAAACCTAATCATCCACCCACAAAGGTCGCTTGCCCAATTACCTAATGTACCTACCTATCAGTTTACTCACCAACCTAAGTTACAAACTTACCTAGTTGCTTATTAGTTTATGGCAAGTTCAAAGTTTGATCCAGCAATAGAATTAAAACCATTCCATGAAGTTTCAAAAATTTGAACTCAATAATCCACTTTGAACACTCCTCAAAATCGTCAAGAAAATGAAAATTAAGGGCCATGCCACATTACTATTAATGATAGTATTTTGGCCACATGCACAATTTGCATGAGCTAGTAGTGGTAATGACTAGAGGGATAGGCCTCTAGGAAATACAAAAAAAGTTGTACTGGTTTTAACCCTAGGACTAAACCAAAGTGGCCAACTTGAGGACAAGATGCCCAAAAGGATCCTACTAAGCCAAGATGTTAAAAAGGATGTTAACCTTAAGCCAAAATGCTCAACAATGTTTTAATTCTAGGTCAAAAATTTCAAGAATATTTTAACGTTAGGACAAAATGCCTAGGCCAAAACATGATTTGGCTTGTGCTCAAACTTTGTGGCTTAAGGTTTAATGCTAAGCCAATACTCATTTATTTTGAACCCATGTCTTGGGTCTATGGCTTAGGGTGACTTCATAATAGGCCTAAGGACATTTTGCTTTGTGTTTTTACAAGATATTTGGCTTAGGGTGCTCATGGGCCTTTTGGCTTAGGACAATTGGCCTAGGGCCTGAGACAATTGGCTTAGGGCTTAAGACAGATTTGGGTGTAGTTATGTTAATAGGATCCACTGCTGCCCACTTAGATGATTATTTTTTTGGAAATATTTTTGAAATATTCTCGAAAAAAGTCTTCAATAAAGTCTTCAAATTCTAAAAAAAAAACTTTTATATTATTTTGTTAAGATTTGTGTTAAAAAATTGTCATTTTCAAAGTTTTTCAAGTCCATTTATAAGTCCTTTTACTATTTAAAAATAGTGATTACATAGATATTACACTATTTTTGAAGGTCCAAATGTTAATGAAATAATTTCATATTTTGGACATTTGTAAAATAATATATTTTGATAATGTACAAAAATTACAACTTATTTTCAAGTTAAAATATGTTTTAAAATTTTTGACTATAGAAAACAAAAAATTAAATAGTGGTTTCAACTGCTTTTGGCTCCTATTAGCATGATTGCACCCATTAAGACCTAAGACGATTGGCTTAAGGCCTAAGACAGACTCAAGGCATACTTGACAATTAGCTTAAGGTAGTTCCTGAGTGTCTGAGGATGGGATAGAATGATGCAACAAAGATCAAGCACTCTGTAATATGAAAGAAAAAACACAAACCAAGGGGGAGAGAGAAGAAGGACGGAATAGTAGTGAAGAAACCAACCTTAACCTTGAAGAATAAGAAGAAAAGATGGTTCTTGTATCCTAGAAAGAAGAAGAAGCCAGTGAGGAGGAGCTATTTTCGAGATGCACGTGGCAGCTGGGAGGAGCACAACAAAAGCAGTTGCCACCCTTCTACTACTACCACCATCCTATCGCTGCCACAGCTGCACATGGCTGCTGCTTTTCAATGTTGATGTAGACAATAGACACAGAAAGACTCAAAAGAAAGAAACAGAGAGACGTGAGAGATCTGAGAGAGAGAATGTTTAATGATCTAAGCTTAGGGTTTGAAGGAGTGGAGGATCAGACGAGGAGGGAAATGGTGGTGATGGAATTAAGCAGTTGGGTTACATGGGAGTTGCAACGAACCACATGCTCACAAGGATCATTGCCGACTCTGATTGATCCAGAATCAAGCTACTGGAGTTTGCATATGTGATGGCTGCTACACATGGCGTAGTAGAGGCTGCAAGTTTCCACTGGAAGCTATTCAAGGTCCAGTAGCTCAACCTTTCAGACAATTTAGCGAAATCACAGTGGAAGATATGGTGCAAGCAGTTGCACTCAATGCTGCAAATCCTGTTCTTTGCTCCTATGACATTTTTGCCCAAGAACCAAAAAACTTTCAATCAAACTTGCACCCATCTTGAGGTAAGGAAACAAAAATCATCAAAAGACAAAAGATTATTACATACACCTTTGAATTCTTCTTCTCAGAATTCTCAACCTAAGGTTTTTGCAGCAACAGTTCTCAAATCTGTGAAATTCACAAACTATTACTTGATGGTGGGATGGAGAAATGCAAAGTATGTACATTTTCTCTCTTACTATTTCTCTATAAGATGTTGGGATCCTTAATCCCTGCATGGGGTGCTTCACAACAAAACCAATAGAAAAA
>Ga0116229_10011145_pt1 | contig 13337 bp, 12 predicted proteins | sample S1TSphgellanicum_3_FD_87313 | JGI IMG/M metagenome (GOLD analysis project Ga0116229, IMG submission 87313) | Host-associated microbial communities from peat moss isolated from Minnesota, USA - S1T2_Fc - Sphagnum magellanicum MG | ecosystem: Host-associated > Plants > Peat moss > Unclassified...
AGTCGCACCTTCAGCTTGAGAATTTAATGTGTAGGGTAAAGCCCTAAGATTGATGAGGCTTTACTGGAAATAAGGGACCCTAAGGGAAGAGCCAATGGAGTCTTGAACTTCTGTAAAGCCCATGTCCATGTGCTTGACGTGGTGTAAAAATCATCATCAATTATTAAAAAGAAATTCCTGTGATATTTGTAGGTACCTCTCAGGTATCACAAGAAAAAATAAAAGGCTTAACAAAAAGTGTAACTCTCACCTCAAGAGGTGATTGTTACACTTTTCATAAAGCCCGTAGACATATTACATTTTGTAAGGCATCCTCCGAATACACTTAGAAAAAATGGGGTAGGTTTTTACACTCATGGAAAGCAATTGGATCATTCAAAAGTTGAAGATGCAACTACTCAATGGAAAAGTGCTTCTTAAGAGCATCTCCACCAATGCTCAGTATGTGACCCTGCACTAGAAATCTGGAATGAGGTTCATCAATCAAATCCATTGAATCCACACTGGAAGACTCCTGGGACCCTGAAAACATGCACAGCTTTCATAGTCCTCTAGGAGTCCTGGAACACTCTCATAAACATATTCAGATCGTAGTTATTAACTGCTCCCTCTTTCTGATTGGCTAGATAGTTTGATTGGTCCAAGTGGGTTGTTATTTCTCGTCTCTCACGGCCACAATGAACCAGCACCCACCAGCGCACCATCCACTCGATGTCTATTATGACTCAGTTGTGGATGAACCTCAACTGAGTTAATATTTGGTTTCATCTTGGTAACTAGTTCTGAAGGAAATAGGTTTCATGTATAGGCAGATAGGTAGGAAAATAGGCAACTTTCAGGTAAGTAGATGGTTTATACATAGCTAAGGGCTGTTTTTACTACCTACCTACCAACAACCTGCTTGTGGGTTGTTAGTAAGTAGATAGAAAAAAAGAAGTAACTGAGCTAACTAAACCTTTATTAGCTAGGGAACTGGAACCAACAGAAAACTGTTTCCTGACCACTTACCATTCATCCTTCACAGTGCGCTTGTGGTTGCTGGTTCACTGTGGCTGTCTCTCACCACTCCACAGTCCCAGTTTCAGTTTTATGGGTGGGGTTGGAAAAAAAGTTAGTAACTAAAACTTGGATGTGAGAAATATTTTTGCAGGCTCCCATACCGAGCACTGCAGGAGGTGCTCTTAGAGCATCTCCACCCCAAAACTGTAAACAACCCCTTTATATTTAAATAGAATAGTGTTTAATGATCACTGTCCCCACCCACAAACGTCATAAAAGTCCGTTTAACCAGTTAAAAGCCATTTATATCTTTACATATGGACGAGTAATAGTCAGTGGTCACCATCTAAATCCATAGTAGAAAAAAGACTTTAAAGGAGTTCAAATGACCACTGCAAAATGGACATCAATACAGGAGCGCACCATGATTTAATGAGATGGAGTGTTTGCAGGTGTGGGGTGGAGATGCCCTTAGAGCATCCCCACTGGTGCTCTCTATGCGACCCTGCGAAAATATTTCTCATGTCCAAGTTTAGTTATTTACTTTTCTTTCAACCCCACCCATGAGACTCAAAGAGGGGCTGCAAATAGGTAGGAACTACTAATAGCAAACCACCTGGACCAATCAAAATTATGATCGACCAATCAAAAACAGGGAGCAGCAATGAGATCATATTCATTACACTCTTCTCTAGCATTTGCTTCGCTTTTTACCAGCCTCAGCAGCCTGAGCAAATATGTGGGAGAAAAACCATTTTCCTGAGGCAAACCGGCATATGTTGACTTTTCTTCATCCGATTTTGATGTGCAGGGTCACATAGGAAGTACCAGTGGGTATGATCTTAGCCCCCAAAATTTTAAGGGAGCACCCTGGACCCAGACTTTCTCCAAGTGAAAGTACTAAATGAATTTTAACTATCACTTACTTTTTAAGCATTTGTAGATCTTGCCTGATTCTCCATAATGAATTGTGTCAGATTGTCAGGTTTCTCTTGCCTTATCATCTTTTCTGTTGTTGTTTGTTTACATGCAATAGAAAAATTGGTAAAATGATCATTCCTTTTGGGTCTTCCTTTCAGCCCTACCTCTTCTTTTAGTCTCAAACCTTGTTATTGTTAAAGTGGTTTTTTAATGTTAAATTAAGGATGAAACTGAGATGTCTAATGCACATGGTTGACAATCCTCTGCTGACAATCCAACTCTGTATGACAGCAATGCTCCAAAAACAGCCCCAAAAAAACAATACAAAATAAAGTTATCCGTAAGGTCAGGCAAAGACGTGCCTGACGGCACTGGAACCCCCCCCTTTGGTCACATAGGGTACCAGATTTCAAAAAACATGAAAAAAAGAAGTACACTGGGCTTCGAGCCTGGGTGCATTTCATCCTGAGTCTCTGTATTTCATACCCTGATTTAATAAAATTTCATTACTTTGCGGACAACAGCCAGGAGGGGATGATGAAGCATCAAATAAGGGGTGCAACTCAGGCCCAACACAGCATGACTTTATGAAATAACTCTAATAGATAGATCAAATAGATACTTAAGTTGGTCACAAGAGAATGCTTTTGATCACCACCCCAATTGCACACACTCTTGAGCTGTTTGTTTGTTGGGCCCTGCCCCCAGACAGACAGGATCAGGGACTATCTCATTCCATCCAACTTTTGGAAGTTTTACCTTATTAGAACCGGTTTCACATTAGGTGAACTGGTTTTTTTTGTGAAAGTGTTTAGACTGTTTACATTAGAACAGATTTTTTTGGGTGTTCAGAGTGTGGACACAGTAAGTAGATGCACAACATCTTACCTATTGGCAGGGCCAGCGTGTTTGTGATGCCTTGTTTGGCTTGCTTACTCATCATTCATTCACACATGGCTACCTCCAAAAATCACTCCCTACTACTATCCGTGCAAGCTGGATGAATCCTTCCCTAAGTATATTTTGTGTATTCAGTATCTTATTATATCAATATTAGTGGGTACTTGTGACCTTTGGGCATTGTGAAGTCCCCTGATTTTTTAAAACTTGGTTCATGTTTTAATTTTTTTTAGAAACTTTTATCTTTTTTTTTTAAAAATCTCAAATGAGAGGATGAATGAAAAGGATAACTGAATACCATCGCAAGCGGACAAAATCAAGAATATTATATAAATAAATTATAAAACCCCGGTGTGTATAGAAATAAAAACAATTAAAAAAAACAATTCATTTTGGAGGGAGCTTGCCCAGTTAAAAACAGTAGCTTCCATCCCATCTATTGAGTAACTGTGCAATTTGCTTGCACGCTCCAAGTGTACTATGGACTCTTCTGGTGCACTCCATCATAGTGTGCCTGCCATCTCTCCTTCTCTTTTGTTTGTGTTTATGTGTGTATATGTGTGCGTGCATCTATCTCATATTTTTCCTGAATTCCATATAGCTTCTGCTTTCAGACTCTTCTTGTGCCTTTTGTTATATCTCTGGAGCTTTCTTCTCATCCTCTGTGAACCAACAACACCCAAGTTGCTAGTGATCTAGTGTCTTATTTTGCAAGTCCTTTTGTTTCTAAAAGATTGGGTTTCTCTAAGTGCTGGGCTGGGCTTTTTTTGTGAAGCTTGGGTTTTAGATCTATTCCATCTGTAATTAGAACTGCATTTTTTTGGGGTTTGACCTCTGAAACTCTGTTTGCAGCCATGGGTGAGCTTCTTTCTTCCTCCTCCCCCCTCTCTCATTTTTTAGAAAATCTAGAAACCCATTCTCAAAAAGTTTTGGTCTTCTTTCTCTCTGTTTTTTTTTTTTTCCCCGGGTGTGCATAGATAGATAATTTTTGGTACATAGATTAAGTTTGTGTATCTTTCATGGCTTGTCTCCTTCATGAAACATGAAATTTTTGATGATGAAGGGAGAAGGTTTTTCTCATTGCAGCTTAAGTATCTTGTTGTTGTAAAAAGAAAATATTCTTTATTGTTCTATTTTGAGATAACTAGCTCAAATTTTTTTAGGGTTGCAGCTCTATAAGCTTGGAATGTATTTGGTAGTGTGGAAGTAGTGTTTTTGATGTTAATGTGATTGGATTCCTTTTATTGTACATAGCAGGTTCTGCTGATAAGGTTGTGGAGAAGGTCAAGATTGGCATTAATGGTACCTACCTTCCTTTCCTTTTGGTCCCCACCTTTCTGACCATCATAGAGAAAATCATTTTGTAGTGAGGAAATGGCAAGTAGTATTATGATGTTCCAAGCAAAGCTCTTCCTCAAACTTTGAGAATTTTCCTTGGAGTTTTCTCTTGAGTAACAGAGTTTTTCAACATTGTTAGACAGTGATTTTTTTTCTGTAAATTGTGACAGAGTTTGCTTTTGCAAGGCTCTGTCCTCTGCAATTGAATTTTAAAAAATAAAAATAAAATTTAATTAATTGTTTTTTTCCTGAGAGGATATGTTGGTGCATGTCTGGGGGTTTAATGTGCAGGATTTGGGCGCATAGGCCGATTGGTGGCAAGAGTATGCATGGACCGTGATGACATTGAAGTGGTGGCTGTCAATGATCCCTTCATCAGTTCAGAGTATATGGTATGTACCACCAACCATGTTTGTATGTGGTTCATTTCATAGATGTGGGTCCTGCAATTGTACCTGGCAATAGGGTTTCAAGTTTACATGCAGTTTTTGCAAAGGTTTGTGTGTATTCTGTGCAGTCATTATGGCTGAACTTGGATGGCTACGAGATGGTCTCAACTCCTCTGAGTGCCAGCCATTTTGTTTGATTTGCAAATCTCAGTCAAAGAAGTTTGATGTGTGGCATTTAAGCTATGCTTCTAGGTGAAAGTGCTGCTCTTGCTTTTGAGTTTTTGTTGATCACTATGTGTCTTTGGGGGGTTTTGCAGGCGTACATGTTTAAGTATGACAGTGTTCATGGGCATGCAAAGAAACATGATGCCAAAGCTGATACAGAGAACTCCTTATTACTTGGTGGCAAATCCATCGCTGTCTATGGTCACAAGTATGTGTGCCAATCTTTGGTGCTCTTAAATTTTTGCAAGCAAATTTTGTCCAGTTGGATTAATACCATATTTAAGTGACCCATTTTTGTTACCAAATTTCTCCAAGTCAAAATAGTCTTGAAGAGGATGATAAGAACTTTTTCCTAATGTACCAGCTTTTCAGGCTTCTGATGTGTTAAATTCACCCAAAGACTTCCCTTGGGATGTTTTTTAGCATGAGTGCCTTGATCACCTGTGTATACAATTGCTTACAGAAGAAAATGTTGTTTGCTATATTATTTATGCCAAGAGTGTGGATATGTATGTGTATGCAGGGAGCCTTCAGAAATTCCATGGGGCAAACATGGAGCTGATTATGTTGTTGAGTCCACAGGTGTATTTACTGACAAAGAAAAGGCTGCTGCTCACTTGAAGGTAGGTGCTCAAACTAGGTCTTGTCATGCATGAATCTCCTCTAGATAGCACAAAAGATACTTAATCCAAATACTATGGATGGGGTTATTTGTCATGGGTCATCTATCTTCTTTAGTTTCTGTTTGGTTCTGTCTGTAATCATGTTGGATCAACTGTAAGGTTTAGTTGCACTAGAGCTTTTATGGACTTTTAGGATTTGAATTTTTGGCCCTTTGTAAACTGGTGCAATCAATTGAAGTTGAATGATAATAGGTAGTTTCTCCTGACATTCAATCTAGCTGCTGACAGGCTGTTGAAATTGGTTAGCAACTATTTACATGGGTTTGGCTTCCAGTGTTTTGAGGTGTTTCAGTGTGATGGGTAATTGCAGGGAGGGGCAAAGAAGGTTGTGATCTCGGCACCTAGCAAAGATGCACCAATGTTTGTCATGGGTGTGAATGAGGACAAGTATACACTTGATCTTGATATTGTATCTAATGCCAGCTGCACCACTAATTGTCTTGCTCCTTTGGCCAAGGTGCTTACCACTCTTCCCAGTTCTTCCATAATTACTGCACAATCCACCACCTACAAATGTTTAGGGATTTAGGGTTTAGAATGTACGTGTGTGTGTGTGTGATACTGAACTCCAAAATCCTTACTCTTTGAGGTACTTTTTTTCCTCAAAGTGGTTGTCTGATGATTGCTCTCCTGCATCAGACTTGGATTCCTTCAACACACATGGATGTCTTGATTTTTGTTGTGTTTGGAGGGATGGTGTAATCGTAAAAGTTTGTTTTGAAAGTGCAGGTAATCAATGATAAATTCGGAATTGTGGAAGGTTTGATGACTACTGTGCATTCTACTACAGGTACACATATGCAGATGTATTGTGTATTTTTGCTGTTGTCTTCACAGTGCAGCATTCTAAATCCTAAATCCCTAAAACTGTAAACTGTAATGAAATGCCTAGTCTGTAAAGTACAGATTTATGGTGGTATGATTGACTGTAGTGTGGATGACAGCAATGTCTAGTTTTTGAAGTTTTTACATGTGATTGGATGTGCAGCCACACAAAAGACGGTTGATGGGCCGTCAAAGAAGGATTGGAGGGGAGGTCGTGCTGCTGGAAACAACATTATCCCTAGCTCCACTGGAGCTGCCAAGGCAAGGTTTCTTTCTAGTTTCATGTGTGCTTCTCTCAATGGAGGCCTTAGTTGTCTACTGTGTTATATGCTTTATCTACATCCAGTTAGCTGATGAGAGTAATGGCAGCTAGTCACTGACATTCATGATGAAGGTATTTGGTGTGATACTTTTGGTAGGAGATAGGTTTAGACTTTCTTTGGGGAATTGAGTGTTGGCTTTTGAGCTTGTGCAGGCAGTGGGTAAGGTGCTACCAGAACTGAATGGGAAGCTTACTGGTATGGCTTTCCGTGTTCCTACCCTTGATGTTTCAGTGGTAGATTTAACAGTCAGACTCGAGAAGTCGGCCTCATACGATGACATCAAGGCAGCAATCAGGCAAGAACTTCCCTTTCTTTTTGTGCAGTTCATATAGTCTGTTGGGTATATAATTCTGGAGCTGTTCTTTTTTTAAACTGGTAATGCACGAAGTCCTCTCTACAGTCCAGACTTATTGATTATGCTTCTGGAACAGGGATGCAGCAAATGGAAAGCTGAAAGGCATATTGGGCTACACTGAGGAGGATGTAGTGTCCTCAGACTTCATCACTGACAGCCGGTCAAGCATATTTGATGCCAAGGCTGGCATTGCTCTCTCTGACAACTTTGTGAAGTTGATTGCATGGTATGACAACGAATGGGGTTACAGGTGTGTGTTCTATTCTTTCAGAAAGGTGTGAATGATTGATTCACCTTGCATCAAATTCATGAAATGGTTCCCTGAAACTGTAAAATCTGAGATGACGTCTCCTCCCACAGAACTCATATAGTACATGGAATTCTCTGCTTTTTACGTGGCCCAAGGGACTAGTATTTGAGCTGATGGATGACATCATGATGTTAACATAGTGGGTACAACTGAACATCCATTTGCTGATCCAAGTTGCAACTATCCCATGCCTGACATGCTATTACCCATAACAGCAAACTGCACTAAAATAATGCAGTCACTGGGTAAACTAAATTCACTAAATTCAAGATTGCAGCATGATCTGGTTTTAGGGTTTAGAGTTTAAACCCAGATAAATGAAGTCCTTGGGATAGTGGTCAACATAGGTGCTTGTGCCCACCTTCTAAGAGGAGGCAGAGCTAGACTCAAAGTTGAGCTAGGGGTCAATTGACACATCAGAATTGCTCTGTTGTTGTTCCTTAGGAATGGACGCTGATTGTGTGTACTACTGACCTGTTTTATTTCTGATGTTCTTCCTTGCATTCTAACTCTGACATTTCCCCTGTGCTTCTTGGATGCAGTTGCCGCGTGGTTGATCTGATCTTGCACATTGCTTCTGTATCCGATACAAAGTGATGATTGCATGATTGGATTTTACCCCAAGTATTCGGCATGAGGTTGTGTACTGTCTGCAGTTGGAGTTTTGAATTTTGACAATCACAATGGTGCCAGACTCTGCATTTTTGGATCATATATATTGGATTCATAAGACATTGTGTGTTCATAAGACATGATTGGCAGAGGTTCAATTCCTGTTGAAATTTCTGTTCCTCTTACCAGTCTGCTTCTGGTAGAAACTACCATATCTGCAATCTATTACAAAAATGACAAGGTACATTATTTATCATAAAAAGATCACCTGTTTCGAACACTTTGGAGGTGGCTAATCCTAAACTGACAATGGTTAAAATTCCCTATTGTAATTAAATACTCAAACTGATGGTTGAATGGGGGATTTTACACTGGAAGTTCCCGAAAAATGAACATACAATTCACAGAATAACACCCCTCAAAATGTGGGAACAAGTCGAAACAACTTATATTGAAGTGTGCATATATCATCAATATTATGACAAAATGCCCAATGTTTTGAGGTGCACAACAAGTGTGGTGTAAACAAATGATACATGTATTTATTTGGATGTGCATTTTGCATTTTGCCCATTTTGTACATACAGAGACTTAGTCTGACCATCACAAAGTGTACTAAGTAAGTTAGATTATAGAAAGAAGGAAATTACAATATAAAATTCACACTCATTTTTTTGGCTTCATGAAGAAGCACAAGCAACCTCTGTTCACCTCTTCTTCCCCAAAATTTCATGGATCCCCGAAGGCAATTTTCATGTGGAGTGTCTGTTGTTGTTGTTGTATTATTGGGAATTTTTTTGCAGCAGTTGTTCTTTGAATTTACATTTTTATTTTACCACCGTTTCCTGCCGAGATGGTGGAGAGAGGAGACAGCAACAAAGGCAGACAAGGCCAGGAAGAGCCAGCCAATGAAGCTAGTGATAATGGCTGCTTCTATTCGGTTGCAGAAGCTGTTCACCTCATCGCAGATCGCTGTCCACCGAGGTACATAGATGCCATTCTTCCCCACCCACCACACCGCAAGAGCTGCTGATGCTGCTGATATAAGTGCACTTGCCAGTAACTGTAATCTCACACACAGTCAGTATCCACAAAACAGACAAAAAAGACTCCCCAAAAAAAAAAAAACACTTCTGGTCCCATACTAGATTGTTCTTAGAGTCTAGTTCTTAGAGAAATCCCCAGCAGTGCTCAGTGACACTGCTCATTAAAATTGGATGAAGAGAAGTCAGAACATGCCAGTTTGGCTCAGCAAAATGGTTTTGGCCTAGCATATCTGCACACTGTGCTGAGGCTGGTAAAAGGCGCACCAAAGCTTTGTACCTACTAGAGAAGAGTGTAACAAATACGATCTGACTACTACTGCTACCTCTTTCTGATGGCTCCAGGTGGTTTGCTATTAGTAGTCTTCTACCTATTTGCACTGTGAGTTCCAGGGAGAGCAGCAAAGGTTTGCACTTTGCACCTGCAAGAGAAGAGTGTAGTAAATATGATCTGACTAGTGCTCTCTGATTGGTGCAGGTGGTTTTGATATTAGTAGTCCCCCACCTATTTGCAGTGTGAGTTTCAGGGAGAGCAACAAAGGTTTGCACTTTGCACCTGCAAGAGAAAAGTGTAGTAAATATGATCTAACTATTGCTCTTCTGATTGGTCCAGGTGGTTTCATATTTGTAGTCTCCCACCTATTTGCAGTGTCAGTTTGGGTTATATGGGTGGGGTTGCAAAGAGTAAATAACTAAACTTGGATGTGCGAAATATTTTTGCAGCGTCACATACTGAGCACCGCTGGGGATGATGCTCTTAAGAGATCATTAATGTTTTGGGTGTCAAGATCTGCTGCGATTACAAAGTCCACGATGAAAAGATCAAGGGTCATCAAGAGGTGTGTGTCAAGAGGTGCTTACAAAGTCTATAAGGAAAGTAATCCAAGCCGTGTGGGAGTAACTGAGGGGACCTCGTCGAACACAAATGGCAAAGCAGGAAAGGGTAGCTCCCGAAACAGAGTACACGAACACCACGGCGTTGGCAGCAAGAAACCATCTGCACCCAAAAAAGAAATCGGCAACTAAGACTTTCTTGACCAGAGCACAAATATGCAATAGAGATCAACACCACCACCACCATCACCATCCCAGCAGCTCCAAACACTCTTTGCTTCCTACACTATGCATCTGGGACTTGCAACTGGAAAACTCAGGAGAGACTGAGAGTTGTAGCTGCCAATATCTCTCACTAGAACCACTCTTTAAAAAATCGTGATTCTGGCACCCAAATTGTGCAAGATGATGAAGAAAAGGAGCTGAAGTCTCAGCCAACTTCTTCGACTCTCCCACATTTCCATGAGTCACGACGGCAGAAACTTTACTTGAAGGAGTCGAATGAGCGCCAGCCTTCCGAGACTTTGGAACTATGGTAATAAGTGGTCTCGTCGGATTTGAGCAGAAGGATGATGGACGCGGCCGTGGCCACAGCCGTTAAGGTCCGGAAGACGAAGATGCTGCAAGCATGCACTGGGCGATGGCGATGCTCATCTTCATGGTGATCACAACCCCATGGACCCTTATACGTCATAGGAATTCCGTCCATAGCTAACTTACTACCCAGAAAATGTCACTCCAAAACCCAAGAAAAAAAACACCAACAACAAACAAAACAAAACAACAAACGCTCCTCTTCCAAAAGACCAAACTCTTCCTCTACTACACTCCCAAGTTCTCAACTTACACTCTCAAGTGTTGAGCTCAAAGTGTGCGGTACAAAAAAACACTGTAGACAAAAGAAAAACGGATCAAACCAACAGCCAGCCACCCAAAATCACAGAAGCTCACTGACACCCGAAATCCTCGCCTCCCCCACCCAAAAAAAAAGCAAAAGTTGCTGGAGTTGTTGCCAAATCAAAGCTAGAAGCTAAAAAGGAAGCGAAAGAAGAGCACCAAAGAAGGTACCACCATCACCACCACCACTACAACTACTAGTGTGCAGACGAGGAGTGGAGAAGGCGTGCTTGGTGTGCAAACACGCTCGCAATGTACACCCGGAAACAAGCACAACTAGCAGCAACAGAGTGGAAGTACTCTCCTCTTACAAAACCTGAATTCTGTGGTGGGCACCAAACTCTTGGTTTTTTTTTTTTTTGGGGTGCCCCAAAAAGAATAAAACGGTGGGGGGAGGGGGGTTCTTCCACCAGTGGTATGGCCCACCTTCGGTACCACAAGGGGTTCTGAGTTCAAACCAGTGTTGTGTGGAGTTTTTTTTTCTAATTTTAATTTTTTTAAATATTAATTTTTTATTTTAATAGAGAAGCTCTGTTTTGATTTTTTTTTTAAATTTGTAGTTCTTTGGGTGTGGTTTGAGTTTGGTTCTTCTGATTTTGCAATTCTGGTTCTGACACTTTTTCTTTTTTTCCAAATTCCCCAAACCTTGGGGGCGTGGTTCGAGACTGGGTCCAGTTTCCATGTAGACATTCCATATTTATTTCTCTATGCTAAATATTGTATAGATAATTTTTTTTATATCAAATTAAAACCATATTTAAGTTATGGAGTTTTAACAACTAATTAAAATTAATATTCAACTTTGAGGTTCAGCCTATTTGTCAAAAATAAAATCAACTTGCCTACATTAAGAAATCTGCCTCTCTTTTGCAATTCAAGAATGTTATGTTTTATCACTAGTTCTTGTTTTGGGTCCAAATTTAGCAAAAAGACTAGTTCCAATGTTTGATTCTTATGCCAGTTCCAACAAAAAGAGATGAGCTCGGGTCTGTCTGGGTCACAAAAAAAAAAAAAAAAAACAAACCCGACCCTGATCCCCTGGTTTTTATCACTGGAAATCAGATATCCTCACAACCAGTCTGCTATGACCTAAGTCTGGTACCAGCTAGCTAGTCGGGACTTGAGGTAGTACCAATTTCACACCAATTTCACTATATATCAGGCATATATACCTGCCATATACCAGCTCAAAATCAATATTGAGCCTAAGAGCATCTCCGCCCCCAAAACTGTAAACAACTCCGTTGGACAGAGGGACGACAGGGACGGATGACGGGACGGGCGGATTCAGGGGAGGCTTCATTTCTCATCCCGACGTCGTTTACTATATATAATAGTGTTTAATGATCATTGTCCCCCACCCACAAACGTCATAACAAGTCCCTTTAAACACTCAAAGGCCATGAATATCTTCACATTTGGACGAGTAACAGTTACTAGTCCAAATCCATAGTTGGAAAAAGATTTCAAAGGGGTTAAAATGACCACTGCAAAGTGAACATCAATCAATACACAAGTGCAGGAGGATTTACGCTATCCTGCTGAAAGATTCAATGAAAAGGGGTGTTTTTTGCAGGTGTGGGTTGGAGATGCACTAAGAGCATCTTCACCCCCCAAAACTGTAAACAACTCCTTTATGTTAAAATATAATAACGACCGGACGGATGGACAGATGAACGACCGGATTCAGGGGAAGCTTCATTTCATCCGACGTCCTTTAATATATGTAATAGTATCAAATATTTTTGAAACTGTCAATGCTGGTATCAAAATAAGTTGATACGAGACCAACACTGGTTCAAACCGGTCATGTTTTCTGTCACTCGGCCCACCCCCGACTTGGGTATTGCTATTACCATAATACCTTGGCCACTTCAAACACATGTTTGTCAAATAGTTAATTCATTTTGAGGATTCCATTTCAACAAATGATATATTCTCAAATATTTCATTGGATTCTCTCTCTTTTTTTAAAAAAATGTTTTGAAAAATTCAACATTTCTGAAAATAATATAATTAATGTTGAACTGGCCCAGGTAGGTACTACTTTAGCTTGACAGTCAGATTTTACTGTTGTGTTCTCTGAAACAAAAGACAACCAACGACTATTTTTCTTCTCTTTTTTCATTTTCTACTTTGGGTCTCAAGTCTCAACTCAACCAACAAAACACAAGCCTAATAGTATTTTTATTGGTATCTACCTGGTGATTTAAAAATAAAAGAAAGCTTAATTAGTATGTAGACCCATGTTGGAATTGAGGCAATAGGTAGGTACATAGGTAGGTGCATGCTCTATAGAATGAATGATTCATTGCTAAGAGAAGAAAATCTTTCTCTTTTGTGGTAGACTTTAGGTTGGAAAAGAGGCCATACGTAGGTGTTCTACAAGGTGATCTATGCTAAGTTTCTCATAAGGTGGAAATGGAAGAAGAGGAAGATTTGAGTCCAAATGTGACAAGCCTCATATTATTATGGTAGGTAGGTATATTGTATCTATCTAGAGTTTTTGGAAAATTAAAATTAAAATAAAAATTTCAAGTGGTAGATACTAGAGACCCCCTCAAAAATTTTATAACATTTTACAACTTTTTTTAAGGAAGGCCATTACTTATTTAGGCTATACCTTCAGCCCCTCTCCCCCCCCCCCCCACCCATTTTGGAAAACAGAGGCAAGGGGTGGGTG
>Ga0116229_10011146_pt1 | contig 13335 bp, 2 predicted proteins | sample S1TSphgellanicum_3_FD_87313 | JGI IMG/M metagenome (GOLD analysis project Ga0116229, IMG submission 87313) | Host-associated microbial communities from peat moss isolated from Minnesota, USA - S1T2_Fc - Sphagnum magellanicum MG | ecosystem: Host-associated > Plants > Peat moss > Unclassified...
TTATATAGATGAGTATAAGTCCAAGGTATGAAATATAAAAATGTATTCATTTACTTAAGGTAAGTTATCAAAAATATGCAAGTGATGCAAATGTTTATATTAAGTGAATAAATAATAAGACATTTGTGGTCCTAAGATTATATGTGGATGATTTGGTGATCATTTCACTTGGTCTTCATTATTTAAAGCATTTCTAAAGATGAATTAAATGAAAAAATTTGCAATGTTTAACAAATTTTTTTTCCATATTCTCTTGCAATCCAAATAATCCAAGACTAATCTACTAAACCTATCAAGTTATCTCACAAGAAAAATATATTTAAGATATCCTTGCAAAATTTAACATGGTGGATTATAAACCAGTTCTCCCATGTCATCGAAGGTTAAACTAACAAAAGACATGAGCCCATCTTCTTTTGTTGAATAAAATGTTATTCTAGAAGTTCCTTGGCTATGTTAGCATTACAGGGCACCTAACTTATTTAGCAACAACAATATGACTGGATCTATCATATCCAGTGGGCCATTGTATTCAATTTATCAACCTAGCCCAAGCCATTGGAGTGATGTAATTTTTTTTGGGTCATTACTTACAATTTACTAGAACCATAAGGTTGACCTAGCTACTCTTCGTTTAAAAATTTATGATTGCAAGGTTATACTGGCATAGATTGGGCTAGTGATGCCAATACATGATACTCCACATTGAGTTACATTTTCATGCTTGGAGGGTAGCCAATATTTGGGCATTGCTGCAAGCAAATGACCATGGCTTTGTCTTCAACAAAAAGTGAATAAATTACAGCAACTTCTCTTGCTAAAGAGGTGGTATAGTTGTAACAACTCCTTCAAAATTTGGCTCCAATTCTTATTGCTATATGCCTCAACCTATTACACTACATTCCGATAATCCATCTTGCATTTTATTAACAAAGAACCTTTGTTTTCATGATTGCACATGTTGAACTTTGATATCATTTCTTATGTGAAAAAATGAAAAATAAAAAAATCACCACAAAATATTGCCCAACTAATACCATGTGAGCTGATTTCCTTACTAAAAGTCCTTCCTCAACCTAAACACTTCAAGCGTTGCAATGCTATTGGACTCATATAGATTCTCTTGTCATCAAGTAGCTATAGCTGAAGGTGGAGTATTCAATGATAGAGATGATTAGCTGAAAAGGGTGTGTTAGACCATTTATAACTATAACATTATACCATTATCAATGTTTTCGTTAAGGAAGAATGTTATGATTATGTATTGAATTCTTAGGTCATGAATGAGTGCAACCCTCAGGGATAAAGAGTTGTAACTCTCCTAAAGAGATATGACTTATGACCTCAAGGGTGAAGCACATTTAAAACGTCTATGGCAGGGAGGAGAGAGCTTGGGGAGAAGAGCTTAGTTATGTTTACCATATACTATAAATGTAATTCTTATATTCTTATAAACCAAGGTTTTGGTTTTTTCAAAGAATCAAACCGAAACTGAGATCCTGATTTCTAAAGAACGGGAACTGGATTCAGGATTTGGTCTTTCAAAGAACCAGACCACTCACAAATCACTCTAATTTAGATTTTAGAACCAAAACCTTTGGATCTGCATAAAGGTCAAGAACCACCCGACACTTGTATATTCTTGCCATATACTAGCCAAACATCAATCTTGGACTCAATTTCAGGACCAGCGGGTATGGCAGTTTCAGAAAGTACTTAATATATCATGATCAGGCTGCTATGAATTTTTTTAAAAAGTATTTACTACGATATTAGGCTGGTATACTGTAGTACCTTTTCAAGTTGGGCACTCAGGTGCCAAATAATTATTTTGTTTTTTTCTAAATCCAGTTCGGCAATAAAAATAATAATTTATGGAATTTCAACAATAAATATAGGCAGCTTCTTTTGTAGGTTCTCTGGATTTTGAGTTCAAAAAATTCAAAAATAATTTAATTATCGCCAAACCTGAAAAGGTACTATGATATTTGAAAGTTGATACTAGACCTAGACTAGAAGAGTGGCTTGCCTTGGGTCTTTGATTTTGGTTGTATAGCTGCCGGTTCTGGGTATTTGAAAATGTTAGAATCAAAGAACTGCCAGGTCTGGGTAATTGAAAAAAATCAAAATCAAAGAACCATCAGGTCTGGGTATTTTAAAAACTTGAAAGAACTGTCGAGTTTGATGAAAGACGTAATAAAGACCCAACAATTTTTTAGGCAGTCATTTAATTTTTTCAAGAAAATTGACAACCATGATGACAAATAATAACAGGGTATTTGACTTTTTGATAATCATGATTATATATTAGATCTGGGTATTTAATTTTTTGATAAACTTGATTCTATATTAGATCTGGGTATTTAATTTTTTGATAAACATGATTATACATTAGGTCTGGGTATTTAATTTTTGATAAACATGATTATACATTAGGTTTGGGTATTAAATTTTTTGATAATCATGATTATCAATTTTGATACTCAGCCTGATACCCGGTCGGCTTTGGTGCAATTTCTAATAGCCACCCACTTTTTTGGGTTGCAAATAATAGTTATAGATATTCCACCCCTAAACTAAATCAGGGTCTCTGAGTCCAAATTTAACATTTCCTCGTATAAATTTAAATTCATCATTTTTATTTAAATTTATGAGTTTATAAGAGGTTTAGCTTCAAATGATGTCATTCATATTGATTCCATGATTGTAAATGAGCCTTTGTAATGTGGAAAGTAAGGATAGACAGAATCATGAGTCAGTTATGGATTCCTTTGTTTGAACTGGAATTGGGAGGCATTAAATAGGTGCAACAAATTAAATGGGGCTCGATCTGGGATGCCTTTGACGATGGTTGGGTTGGCTGGTTTGGGGCTCTTTTGCAGCTGAATGCATAAATTGCATGACTGATTCTAGATTACCCTCTGTAATTTGTGCTCTTCCATTTGTGAGCTCTCCAATCTCCACTTATCTTTCCTATGTAGTGGACATGGACAAATGTGCTCCACCTGCAGAGTATGCAACCAACTTTAAAATATATTCCAAAGAATAATACGTTTACTAATTACATAGAGGTCTGAGGAAGCAGATTATGTCATTTTCTTGATTACATTATATGACAAAATCATCTGGTGATATTCATACACTCATAATAGTCACCAAAATCTGTTTGCTGAGCATGAATTTTTTCTTTAAATTGTAGAATCTACCAACCTTAATGTAATGGAATGGCCTTGCACTGCCCATTATGCTGGTGCTTTGCCTTAGCTCATCCAAGCATGCTCACTTGGCGCCTTACCCAACATAATGGGCTAGGCTTGGCCATTCCATAGTAGATTATTGGTGTGGTCATAATAGCTATAGTTGAGCACATAATCATAACATTGAGTGAATTTTGAAGGGGAAAATGATACACCTTCTTTAACCTAAGTCTAAAATCCAATTTCCATTCAAAATTTGTTATTTGATGATGAAATCATTTGGGACCTTAGGTAGAAAAGTTAGGAAATCACCTCCATGTAAGCCTACTCATTGAGGGCCTTTCAAAACTACCAAGAACATTTCCCACCTTGCTTGTAATTTATAATTTATTAAATTTATTGAGTTTTCAATGAATTTTTTTAATAAAATTCAATAGCTCCTACATTGTAGGTTGAAACATTACACTCACCTCACTACATAGTACTCATCAAGGGCTTTCAAATGGTACCAAGAGTGTGATAATGGGCAATATCGTAGTTTGGAGATCTCAAAATGACCAAAAAAGAGTAAAAGTAAAGTAAAGGGTAAAATACATGAAGGCCATGCCATGATTTTCACATGTAAATATTTCAATTACAAATGCAAAGGTTTTTGTTAAATTGGTGTTAGGGATATGAAATACGGCGAAGATGATCACACAATTTCAATTTGCAATGTATAGAAGTTTATGAATTTTCCAATATGATTTTGTGCATCTTATTTGCCAACCGTTTAAAATTGCATTAGTCCATATTTGTGAATTATAATTTGTTGCATTTTATTTTTTTAAAGTTCAAAATTATGATGTTTCAATTTCTTAAAAGCATTCAATAGAAGAAATCTTGTCCATGTCAAACAATCATGCATTTGCAACTAGTTGACGACTAGTTGCAAGTGCATATAGTTACATGAAAAGTTACATGAAGTCATCCACATATCATTGTGCATCCAATTATGGATGATAATTGGATTGTTTTTGCAACTAGCATTTCTTTTTTTGTGCCAACTACACCTAGTTGACTAGACCATCTATAGTGTTATGTTCAACTTGTATTGTAAGTAAACAATTCAATATTGAGAAGTACATGTTTCATTGCAAACTCAATGCACTTTTAAATCCATTTGTGCTTTGTGTGTGGTGGTCCATTTCCTAATCACAAGGCTCTAATATTTGTATGCACACAAATTCCAAGAAGCCAACTATCTTTGAGTGTCAACCAACTAGTCCATATCTCATTATACACTCTTTCCTTAGAACACTAGTGACACATTACTTGTCTTGCACATAAAGCCATTGTAAGAATCACAAAAATCAGAACTATCATCTTCAAAATCATTAATTAGAGCAAAGCTTTGAATAGTAGGTGGCCATGTACGAAGTAAAACACAATCCAAGTGCATCATCCATCACCAAGCCATTTCGCAAAGCTTGACTAGCCAAAAGAATGTCCTTTCTAGATAATTCAATTGCACCTACCAATGACCTAGCCCCATCTACATTTGCAAACTCTAATGAGACTTCAATATCAAGCACATGTTGCCATGTGTGTCAATGGAGTCATCATGAGTATTTGCCACAACACATCAACTTTTGGGTTTTTTATGAAGGACCACCTTACACCACATGGCTGTTTTGGGCTCACTTCAAAAAAGAAAACTTGTTGGACTATTTTTGATTCAATGAATATATTTTTGAATTAAAAAAGAAGGTTCATTTTTTTTATTTTGAACATGATATGAGAAAAAAAATGCATTTCAAAGTTTGAATGTGCAAGAAGATTTGAAATGAACATTTAAGCTTATAAGAACATGAGTTACTATCTTTATACTATCTATTTACATTAACTTATAAAAATGCATTGAAAAAGCTTTTCACAATGTGAAAGTTGATGAGTTGGTTAAGGACTTGGTTTGTGGGCATGGAGGTCAAGGGTTCAACTTTAATTTTTGACATCATATACTTGCAATCTATGACATACGCAGGGGGCTAGGTTACTAGTGACTCCACTACCTATGATCTATGACCTAGACAATAGGTAGAAGTAGATAATAGGTGGTGGTTAATAAGGAGTTACACAATAAACCTTCCATTTACCTACATATTGTTAAATTTACAATCTACCCATACAATTATTTACAACCAACCAACCTACCTATCACAAATTTTTTTTGTAAAATTAAATTATAATAAAAAAATTTGAGTTAAAATTTTGAATTAAATTTTTTGGAAAAAATTGTTGCACAAAAACTAATGCTAATTGGGTTTAAGATGCAAGATGTGACTATCATTTTGAATTGAATGCCATATTGTGTCTTTTAGAATTAGATATGCTTTGCCATTTATCCAAGGTAGTTAGAAAGATTTCTAGTTGAATGTGTCCATTATGACTAAAAATTACACAAATTTTTTTAGAATGACAAAAACCCACAACACAAATTGTAACACAAGGTCGAGGTGTATTTACCTAAAACCTATTCAATATGAGGGGAGAAAATTACATTAAATTCATTGTAAGTGGCCTATAAACTACTACAACATGCAATGCTCTTCATTTTTATCTTTTGTAAAATAATTTGATGAGGAAAAAGTCTAATGTTATTCAATTTTGACCAATATGTAAATCTAAAATAAATATTATTTCTAGTTTTGGAATGTAAATTTTTAAAATAATGAAATAAAAGTAAAATTAAGTGCATCAAATAACAATTTTTTTTCAAATGAATCCAACTTTATTTTTGTAATCTTGAAAATTAGTACGTATTTATTTCATTAAGTATTCTAATGAAAAAATACTTTTGAACACCATTTTGACTAGTCAAATTTCAACGTAATTATTTTTTATTTTATTATCAAGAGTTTTCAATTTTGTAATCAATGTATTTTAAATTCAATGAAAAGAAAAATGATTTCATAATGAAAATTGAATATATTTTGAATATACTTTCTTGTAATTATGTTTTTTTTTAAATCATTTAAAAATTCGTTTTTAGTTCGTCAACATTTTATATAAAGTTTTATCATGTTTTCACCCAACATTATAAGATTTTCGTCCATCATCAATGTTGTGATACCTAGACTATCAAATCTAACAACTTTCTTTCATCTTTTTCCTTTCAATACCATACTATAGTCTAGTATCTAGTGGATCTTGTTATTTTTATGCTTGAGTCCATTATCCCTTATAGGTTTTTGATTTTTTATATCAATTTCTAGTCTTGATTCCTTTCTACCTTACAAACTTTTCATTTTTTTTTTTCATTTTTACTTCCTTCAAATCTCTAGAGTTTGTATTTTGGGGTGAGATGATAATTTGGTCATATGTGTAATTTTCAATTGTGTTTTGGGTCATATGTTCAACTTGGTCTTGATTCTTGAAGTGGTCATATGTTCTAGTCTTGTGGGTCATATGTTCAAAATAATCTTGAGTTTGCAAAGGCCATGGTCGGATGTTTAATTTTTAGAGTCAAGTTTTATGTTGTATCAAGTTTAAAATCATATGTTGCATTTTGTGACATATAACTCAATTGATTATGTTTGAAAGAGGAATCAATATTCAAGATTCACTATCATCATAAAACTCTTTTGTATATAGGTGATGTTGCAATATTTCATATTCTCATTATGAATTGGAATTTGCCCACTATTGTTGAAGTAAACATGCACATTTCACTATTTGTTTGTGTTTTGTTTTTGGGCACATAACTATTCTTTCAAATTTTCGTTATCCATATGTCTTATGAATGTAGGTAGTATCACCAAGAGTGCAAAGGCATATTTTTAAAATTAGAGCCATTGATTTGAAAGTCAAAATTTTCCCCAAAAAAATGCTAGTATGAATATGTTGAATTTAAGCATGTGATGTGTAACATTGTATAACATATACATGAGGGTTGTGTTGAAGGATCATCATCCTACCTCACAATTTATTACATGTTATAAAATCATATATAGAAGACTTGATTGCATGTTTTGTATTTTTCATAATGGCACCCCTTAAATTGTGTTTACTATGTGGTAAATTGAAATCCAATGGAAAGGAAATTTGGGTGAAGACTTAGATATAGGCCATTACTAGGTGATGGTTGATTGGAAATATTTTCTTTTCTTGACTTCTATTTTGAATAACTTTCTTTTCATAAGATTTTTAAAAAAATTCATCTATCCAAGTAAATCCAATTAAATTGCTACATAAGACATGGGGGTTTGAGATTATTTTGGGATCTTTGTGTTCCCCAAAGTTCCCAATAATTATTTATGTTGGGTCTAAGCATGATTGGGGTACCCCATTTGAAACACAAGGATTCTTTCCTAGGACTCCCAAATTCACCTTTTTTTCATTTTTCCCATGACTTGTTTTACATTTCATCATTTTTCTTCATGTCAAGTGAAATAATTTTGTTCCAAATTTTATATAAGTTTTTGAAGTATCTATTGTTTTCACTTATGAAAGTGAAAATAATAAAATTTATCCAATGTGGGCCATGTTCTATATCAATGGCCCAAAATTCCCAGAAATTTGATTCAAAAAAACTTTTTACATTGCAATAGGGCATTTGGTTCTTGTCACATTCATACATTTTATACATATTTGCACATAAGGTGTTTCTGGTAAAAATCTTGGGCCAAAAAAAGTTTAGACATTCCTTATGAGTCCTTGAACTTTTTTTTCCTCATGAGACAAATTCCTAGAGTTTTTTCAAAAATTTAACAAATTTTTTTTAACTTGTTCAAATTTGACATTTTATGCATAGAATAATACTTTTGTATTGTATCTATCTAGAATAAAATCAAACTCTCAATATGAATGTGTCATTATGTTTCAACATGTTTAAGTGAGGGGGTCCAATGTATATAAAATGAGATAGTCCTTTTGGATACCCCAATCATACTTTGACCATGTTATTTTTAATGTGTTCGCCAAGTTGTTCCTAATATCACCACTTTATCCAACATCCTTTCCAAAGTAAAATTTTATTATTGTAACTTATATTATGTAGGTGAAAATAATAGATTGGAAGTCATTTATTTTGGGAGTGTGTTAACCATGTTTTTAATGTGATTGGCCATGTAGAAAAAGACCCATAACCCCACAAAGAAAGAATTTGAACTTTGGGTGTGCATTGTGTACCAATGCTAGGTTGTTCTTCATTTCCATGAAGGGCCTTCCCTTTTGGTTCAAAAAATTAAATTAGAATTCTCATCGTTTTGGTTCTTAAGAAAATAAAATTTGATTCTAATCTGAAAAATCAGAACCGGTTAAGTTGGTTTTGTTCATATTAACCTAATTGGAACTAGAAGGTCTGGTTTATTAAAAAAAAAACATAAATTTTGGTTCTAATTTGAAAAATCAGACCTGATTTTGGTTTTGATTTTACTAACTTGCACTGGAATTAAAGATGAACCCTTAATTGACATTTGATCAAAACAATCCCCACCCAAAAAATAAAATAGCCTTACAAACACACCTAAAAGTCATGTAAAGCATTGCCAATCTGATTCAATCTAATTGTAAAGTATTTCAAGTTGAATGTTTCGGTAAACAAACGAGATCTTGATGAGAAATGCAAAATTGCCACTAATGAAAGTTTAGACTTTCTAGTGAATCAAGTAGTTTTTCAAAATCACAAGTTTGTTAAGACTTGGATAAAAAATATTGTGCTTCATTTATTGAAAAAATTTGATGGTGGATAGAAGGTTAAAACAAAATTTCCATAAAGAAGTTGAAATGAATGACTAATGAATGATCAAAGTTGGCCACATAATTTTTAATAAAAAAACATTGATTTTTATCATTTTTCGGGCAAACAAAAATCTTGAACAATTTGAGACTATGATCAAGAATGGCACCCCATCATCTAATTAAAATCTTGGTTTCAAAATGTTGAAAACATTAGGTAACAAAACACCTCATTAACTTTCACATTAGTGTTGCACATAACTACCCAAAGTTTTTTTATCATGTTGGGCAACTTACAAAAATTCATACAATGGGTAGCCATAGATAAGAAACTCTCATTGTAAGGTTGGGCCCTATACAATGGCATGGCAACTACAAACCATGTTTGTCAAATTTTGAATTCATTGCTCTCACCTACGAGTATTGAGGGGCTTGGAGGAGCAAATTGGTCATCCGTGAGTTTTAAGAATTAACTACCAATTAATCTGGACTCTAATCATTTATTTTTTCATTGACATGTATTTTGGTTCTAATTTTTGTTCGACACATAAATAAGTAGAACCCCAAGTTCTGAATTTGGTTTTAAGAAAACAAAATAAAAATTCCAACTTTGGTTGTGATAGTTAGACCAAGTTTTAATTTAGTTCTTATTAATAGGAACCATAACAAACTTTTGACATGCCAAAAAAAGTATCCACCATTGTTGGTTGGTTCCCCAATTCTGGGGGTGCCCTTAGTTTTGGTTCTTAACATTTTTCAAGGGGTAGGTTTCAATTTGGCTTTGGTTTTTTCTTTTTGGGTTCAAATATGGGAAATTCGGATTCAGTTTTGGTTTTTTAATTTAGGGGTAATTTGGGTTTTAATTTTAGTTCTTTTTTTATTTTCAAGTTAGGCTGATTTTAATTCGGTATTTTCCATAACCCTTGGTTTTGGGTAACCTTTAATTTTAGTTCCAACATCCAAAATATTAAAATGGACAAGAAAAAAAAGATCATTAACTATTTTTAAAATCTTAAACTAATACAAACTAACCTATTTCTAAACCCTACTATATACACCAAATGATTCTCAAGGATCATAACCTTTTTTTTGGCATTTCGATATGGTTCCATGGTTAGGGTTTCCAAAATTGTAAATACCACCTATAATGGCCTATTGTCACCCTTGAAAACTTGTGATTCCACCCTATTTCAAATTCCCAAGAAAATTATACATCAAATCCCCAAAATCCCTATTTCAAACCTTAAGAAAACTCTACTACAACCCAAAAAACCCTATTTCAAACCCCCAATAAATCCCTATTCAAGCCCTTAAGAAACCTTATTTCAAACCTTCAAATATTCTATTTTAATTCTAAATTTCAAACCCCAAAAACCTTAATTCAAGGTGCAAGAAAATCCTAAAACAATGCACAACATTACAAAAAACAAATCCTAACATGAATCTGAGCAATTTTTAAGGTCTCATAATATCCTAGGGTTAAGATTTAGAAGTGCCAATCTCCTTTGCCCCACTAATCCATTGCACTAAGATCTACAAAAATGAAAAAACAAGAAATTCGACATTGCAACTTAAACTAAAAAAATCCATCAAATCTTTTAGAAAATTGACACAATGCAAGAAATTGAAAAGGTTACTTAAAACACTCCAACTCAAGGAGCCCGGCTTTATCAATTGATTCCTCATTTTCTTCCATCATGTCATTTTTCATTTCCATGAATTGTTTCATGGATTCATGGGCTTTCATGAGATTCATCATCTAACCAACTCTTATAGATGCTTATAAACATCTCAAGATTTTCAATGCCTAGTTGAGAGTGTTGAAGGTTTGTGCATATATTTGTAATATTTAAAATCTTGTTGGCCATAATTTGAAAGTCCTCAATCCTTAGAATTCATTGATCTACAAACCCAACATAAGAAAATTGTTGTTCATACAACTTCCACCACACCAATGAATTTTTGAACTTTTTTCTACCACTTTCTTAATTCTAAAATGTTTCATTTATTCTTTCACCACTAATGATGCCATTTCTTCTTCAGTCTCCAAGAGGTCATACAAATTTGTGGTTTTAAAGTTATGAATAAAACTAAGAGCTTGGCTTTCCATGACTTGGATTTAAAAATTGTATTTACATGAGTATTTCATATTGTTTATAATATGAGCACTCCTAGAATAAGATGATTCTTGAGCCAAAATCAGATTTTAGAAGAGTCTACATGGAGGCACCCTTGCAAGTTCACATGTCTTGTGCCTTTCTTACTGTTCCTTATTAGTTTTCTTTGATTAAGTTATGGTTTTTTACAAAACTAATTATGTTTTTTTGATTGAAATTGAAGTCAAGCCAACACATACCTTGGAGGACTTCATTTGTGGCATACTTGCAACATTTGGACATTGTGTAACTCCAACTAGCTTCGACAAACAAAGTTAACAATCCCAAATCTTCACAAGACACAATGGAGGTTCATAAATTAAAAGTCACGATGGAAAGATTATTCCCTTCATATTGGAATAACAAATACAAAAAATGAGCATTAAATGTGTTTTGCAAGTAGTTTAATCATTTGTAAAGCCATGGCACTTCCAAATGTGTATGTAGTTTCAAAAGTTCCAACAATTATATGACAAGGCTCCCATTTATCACTCCAGAAGTGCATGATAAAAACATAAGTATGAACACCTCCCCTTGACATCTAAAGATCAAAAAATATAGTGCAAATGTTACATAATACAAAGGGGATGGAAATACTTGAACCTTTTCTTGGTCATCTTAACAATCTTAAGCAAAAGATTATGTCTAAACTTTTGCCTCAATGAAAAATTTAGTCAAAAATTTTGCATTAAAAATAATCTTCTAAAAAATTCAACAAATGATAAAGGCACAAGGTCTTTGACAATAAATAAGATAAGATTTTCTTCAAATCCATCTCCAATGGGAAATCCAAAAGAAACATCACCTTGTCTAAAGGAGCCACAAAATCTTTTATGTCCTACAAAAACCAATAAAACAATGAGGAAAGTGATCAACAAAAATTGGACAAAAAATTCATTATCTTTTGCTTGTCACCTTGTTCATTGTCTCATGTTGTTTATCAAAAGATGATGAGGAAGGCGACAAACAAAAAGACAATGACTTTGAGTCCATTTTTTTGTTTTGTTAACTCGCAAGACCAAAAAATGGACTCTTTGAAAATAATAATACAAAAAAATAACAATCTACTTTTTGCAAGTTCAAAACAAAAGAAATTCATTTTTTGGTCTTGCAAGTTGACAAGGCCAAAAAATGGACTCCTTCTCAAAAAGAAAAAAAGGGAACAAAAAAAAGGGCCTAGGACAAGGCAATAATCAAGTCTGACCTTGCATTTTGGGAATGTCTCCCAACCGTGGGCTTTACCCATTGTACAACAAGAGACAAAATTATCATGAACCTAAACATGTGTAGATCATGAGGTGTACTAGGGGGAGGGTTCTTATGCTTGCTCCTTAAAGTGAGTGAGGTCTTACACCTAAGTAATCATAATTTTCCTTCCATTTTCAAGTAGGCATAATATCTCTCCCTTAGAAAAGCGGGATATTCATGGGTATAGTACCCTCCAAATACACTTATATATCTTGTGCAAGTTTTTTGCAACTCAGTTAGGGTTCATCTCCCCAACTGAGTTCATGTTCAGCTTGGTGACTTATCCTATAAGAGATAGGTCTTACAAGTATGTAGGTTTCAAAACATGTGACTACTAGGTTAAGAGTTGGAGGGTTTTTAAATAGGTAAGTACCAGAAACAGCAACTGAACTCACCACTATGGTTAGCTAGGGAACTGAAACCCAGTTGAAAAATATTGCCTGTCCATTCACCATTCACCATTCATTCCTTAGGGTGCACTGATGATGACTGCTGGTTCACTATGGCTGGCCAAAACAATGCAATGAACTTTGCACCCTCCTCCACAAAGCATTGGGTGAACATGCACCTACAGTGTGCTACCATGGTAAAAACTAAAAACCCCCAAAAATGTTGGATAGCTATTACATATTAGTGGGTGTCAAATCTTTTCTTATGTCTTTGAAATCATTGCTTATCATAATCAATGCTAGTTTGAAAGGAAGCAAGGAAAGAAATCATCCTCCACTTGACCCCTAAACATCAGGACAATGTGAGAAGCAGCCCATATTGAGGCTGTTTTGTTTGATGATGTTTAGGGGTTAACTTTGAAACCTTTTTACACATCAACCACTTATTTTATTGCTTATGCTTATGTCAAAAGAGTGTAACTAGAGGTTAGTGCTGATTTCCACTTATGTCATGAGGGCTGACCTCTGTTGAGATAAACACTTGTTCGACACCTACTGTTGTAAACATCCAGTCCCCAGACTCAATCAAGGTCTCTGCGTCCAAATTACTGTGTCTTGGGTTGAAAA
>Ga0116229_10011147_pt1 | contig 13334 bp, 12 predicted proteins | sample S1TSphgellanicum_3_FD_87313 | JGI IMG/M metagenome (GOLD analysis project Ga0116229, IMG submission 87313) | Host-associated microbial communities from peat moss isolated from Minnesota, USA - S1T2_Fc - Sphagnum magellanicum MG | ecosystem: Host-associated > Plants > Peat moss > Unclassified...
AATCACAGGAGAACTTGAAATGGTATGCAATTATGAACAAACTATCTGCAAATGCAATTCCACTGCCACACAGAATTGAACTGAAATGCAGGACATCTTCTCAACTTCTCTGCATGTTGGTTCTGGAACAGGATGCGATATTTGATCCATTTGAACTTGTCTGTGCAGTGTGAAACAGATAAAGTCAGCATTTTATTCCATACCAAAGGTAGTCCAATCATTCATGTGCTCTCTGTGAACACAGGTTCATTAGTCTCATCATGATTCAGTTCTGATTTTCTACCTTTAGAGCTGAAGAACAATTTGCCTGAGGTTTCACAGATATTTAAGGAAGCACAGATTGTGGACTATACAATCACAGAGGAGGAAACGGTTCCAGGCTCTGGTGAGGTATGTGCTTCTGATGTGCACAGATAGTGATCCATAGACTTTGGATTTTTAACTGATGATTGCAAATGCTTTCTTGCTGGACTCCAGACAGTATATATAATGTCTCTGGACACTTGATGTTATTTGACCAACTCGAGGTTGCAGATCCTGTACTGAACTTGTGTGTGGCAACTTCTAAAGCAAACTTTCTGGTTTGAAGTGAATGTTTAGATTTCCAATCGGTTTCTTGCTTTGGCTTCTTCCTGCAGATCCGCATAGATAATGTGCAGCGCTATAAAGTGGCAGGGAAAACTATCAACATGGTATCACTCATCAAATTACAGGTCTATCTTCTTCCTTCCCTCAGCATTGGAGCGTTAATTGGCACACTTGGTGTGTGTATGGTTGAATTTTTTTTCACAAAATGTGATATTTTTATTCAAGGTTGCATTCCTTTGTCAGGCTGAGGCTCCCACATGGTAGGTACATTGTCAGTGTAGGTTCACAGTGCTACAAAAGCTTTTCATCTTTGCAGCTTTCTTCTTCAAATTTAGTGAGTGGCATCTAATCTCTAAAAGCTGTCAGATTGCATGCTTTCTATTGCTCACTTTTCCACTCTTTTTGCCTCAGATGTTCTTGTTCTATCTAGCCTTCAGTGAACAGTTTTTAAATGCATGATTTGCCCATTCCAGGTTCAAGATGGGAAAGTGGTGCGTCATGAGGATCTGTAAGTGTCTCATACCTGTCAGACTCTTCTAGTTCTCATGGAATCAGATGGATCCATTGCCAAGATGACAATTCTGTCAGTTCTGAGTGGAGCATCATGTCTAGATCATGGTTTGGGAATAGAACACAATTTGTAATCAAGTTTAGTGATTGGACAACCCCTTGCAGATTAAAACTCCCTCATGATTTGTGTAAGTTGCATAACCTAGTGGCATGTTTCAAGCACTATGCAATCAGAACAATCAAATCATGTGAGCTGTTTTTCATCAACCTTCATTTCATCTTCCAATCAACAACAAAAAGTCATGACCAATTCTATGCCTTGGCACAGGTGGGATAAGAATCCATTAAAAAACAGGGAGACAGTGAAAGTACCATTGATGGGGCGTGCTTTGGAAGGGATACGTCGTGGCAACATGATGGTTACCCATCTTCTCATGGGTTTTGGGAAAGACCACAATCCCAAAAACTGATGGATCTTCACACCAGAGGAAGTCTGACAGAAATTGTATCAAACTGTGGGATATTGTACCACCATCTCACATATTTTTTATGAGGATGTACTACTCAATGTCCTCTGCTCATGCTTGCATATTTGTACTGTTCATGTGAAGCTTTCACTTAATGTTTCGCTTTTGCCCTTGAAGCAGCAGCATGTAGCACTCTTGTCCAATACCAACATGTCTCTGATGCTAAATTGTCTATACATTACTTAGTAGGAGCCTGTAAGCCTGCAATTGATAGCACTTTATTATTGCCTTTTTGGGAATTCTGGCAGTGTTGTTGGGGTTGAAGGCATCACTAGATTGCAGGATTTGGCATGCAGCTATGCTCAAGGACAGTTGTCACTCAAACTTGAATTGTTGTCAAATTGTCAAGAACAAAATCTGATTTCAGAAAATTATAGATACCTATCTGTGTGCCTGGTGAGATCATGGAAACCTGTGTACCACATGAGTACAGATATAGCTATTATGGTGAGCACTTCATGGTTACAGTGAATTTGCAATATTGTAGCATTTGATGTGCAACTGTCTATTTGTTTGCAGGATTAGCTTCCTCTGCAACTAAACAGCAAGTAACTAAACAAGTATGCAGCACAGTTGACCAGTGAAATTTGGGCATGTCAACCAAGAGAAGTTCTTGAGAAATGCTTGAGCATAACTTAACATTGCACTATTCTTAAGGAAACAAAATCTGAAACAATAGTTGTTTGAAATCTGAGAATTTTAGCATGATTCTCAACAATAATTGCTTGCAAAAGTGGAAAAGGAGCAATGATTCTTGACACTGGAATACTAAGGGCTGGCAACAGTATACCTTATAGGCAAAGAGGTATGAATCATTCATGGAAGTTTTAAATCTCAGGAGCTGGGCAGCAGGTCCTCTCTTGTTGGAGAATGCTGTTGCTTGCAAACCATTATGAGGTATCAACCTCCACAAAACCTAGAGGGATTGACAGAACTCAGCATCCACATATCACTTAAAAGTAGATTTGTCATTTGACAGGCATTAAGTGTCTACAGGCACATGGAATTCTCAGGCATTTCTGAAGGTATGTTTGCAGATGAACTTTCTCTGGCACAGAGGTGTGATACACTTTTCAGACCTTCCCTTTCCAAGAAGCAAATTTCTATTACTCAACATAAGTCTTGAAACATAACCTATCTTGTAACATAGGATTTTTGGCCATGTCACAAGTAATGAATCATGGCATCTCTCAATCAAATCTCAAACATGGATTCTATTATCTGGATTCCACTTCAACCAAATGTGGATTGCAAACCAATTACTTTGACAAAAATCATTGCCTTACTTATGGCACTGCTATGGGTATCAGACAATGTCAATGCTATTCTGAAATGCAAGAGACAACCTTTCACCTTCACCAGGTTTGGTAAAGGGTCGAGCACACCTGAGGGATTCAATTGGTGAAAGCTTCATCAAGGATGTGAAGGTGAAAGGTCCACAATGTAGCCATGCAACGAAGTGACATCAACTGCTTTCAACCTTCTCTCAAACATCTCCATCTAGCTGATTTCAAAATAGCACACTTTGGAGTGTATGTGCAACCTTGTCCAAAGGAAAACAATTACACGTTTATTTATCAATTTGTTTCATGCCACTTGCCCATCTCCAAACAGGAAAAATAAATCACTGTAATTTGTACAAGGGCAAAAGAAAGATTTTCTCATATGCTGATTTCTGTAACAAAAGGATTAAGAGAGCCAATCACTTTCTCTGCAGAATGAGATCCTCCTCTGCAGCAATCTGGAATTCTATCCCACCATCCTCTCTGCTCATCCATATACAAACCATGAGAGGGCATGTCATGATAACAATTCAAGAAGCGACTATATTTGGGACAAACAAAAGACTTCTCCCCTCGCAAGTTCCGCGTAGATAACAAGCCTATTCTATAAAAGCCCATAGCAGCAAAAGGGTGACAGAAACATCATGTTAGCCTTATTGAACAGCCAAAATTTTGCCCATCATCACCTCCAAGGGCAACTAGAAGCGCTGGAATTTCTCCATCTAAAAGTGGGAGGTAGGGACCATGGCAATACAAATATTTCCAGTAATGATGTTGTCTGTCTTCATTCATGTCCACCCGTGCTTCAAGAAATCTGTTTGTTGATGGGCATATCACAAATCACACAGTGAACGGAAACAGAAAAGGAAAAAGCCCATGCAGACTGATTTTTTTGTCACTAACTCGTTGGCCATCATAAAATGGCGTATGTATTGGATTTTGATACACAAGAGGGGCCCAAGGGTGGTGGGCTGGCCTGGAGCCTGTTAGCTCTGCCATGATCTTGCCGGTGCACGAATGTTTTGGGATCCTCTAAGTCTTATTGAATCTGTTCCTTCCTCTTTCCTTTGTCCATTCTGCACCGCCAGTGCCCCATCCCCAGAAAAGCATTCAATAGGAGAAGCTGATAATTACATCCATCTCATACACTGACATCATTGTGCATCTACCAACATCTACTGTGCTGCTGTTAGAGCCCATAGCATTCATCACATCATATTTCTGAAACTGCAAATGGTTCATGAGAGCCAAAGGTTGGGAGTCTAGGGGCTCATGTGACAGAATATGGCTAGGAAGGCTTGCAAGGTACAAATAGATAAAAAAAGTACCAACAAAGCAAGCTCAAATCTACTCAGAAATGGAACATAAAGAAAGAGAAACAAAATGCCAACTGCAAGGTCCAAGAATACAAAACAATCTTGAGAAGAGAAGAGAGCTCTCATGAGAAACATACCTGGACAGGAGCTATTGGAGGTTTATGGGGTGCCTTGGTTTGAGGTTGAGTCACACGATGCAATCGATGCTGATGCTGCATGTGCTCAAATTGCTTCAACTGCATAGAGAAATTGATGCCCACAGCACCATTGCTCATGTCACTGCTACTGTCACCATCATCACTGGGCTGAGACAAATGAGATACAGATGGGATGGATGGTATATGGGAGAGGATTTGTGTGTAAGCTCCTGTGGAAGCTGTTCGCCGAATTGCACTCAACCCTGGAAACTCACTGCTTGATGATTGTGGTGGTGCCTGCATGAAGGTGTATGCTGGCACTGTCTTTAACCTTGTCCGTAAAATCTTGAATGCTGAGCTTTGCTGTTAAGAGACAGATAAAAAGAAATTAGTCAGTCTTCAGTCCTCGCAAGGTTATCCTGCCTAAACTTCAAACTGTAGCATTGACAAATTCATAGATTGATCACTACATGAGGGAGATAGCATGTCTCCACACTTCACTGTCAATTATTAGAACATACTCCAGCTTTCAATTTCAAACTTCAAACCCAGTTCTAGCAGGTGACAAACTCCCATCAGGATTTTAGACGTAACTTCAACCTAGAACAGAGGAGACTGATGGGGTACAGGGAAAAAGCCAGTATACCCAAAAGTTAAAGCTAACCCCCTGGATCTCAACTTGGAAAAAATTCAATAACCCAAGCACAACACCTAATTGGTCATGAACTGATTACCTGAGGTAGAAGCATAAGAAGGCCATACAATGTCTTCAGAAGTTGTGGATAACGAGCCGGCTCAAGCAACTGCAATGAATCACACCCACCCACATTTGTTCATTGACTCAATGTGGTGCAGGACCTTCAAACTCCATGCCTTGGGTGTATGACTCTCACTGTACATGCCACCTCTACATGCTCCCATACCTAGAAATGAGAGATGGACATGGGTGGACAGTGGATAAGACCAGTGGACTCACTTGATCACCACAACAAAAAGACAACTCTGTTACAAGAAAAAAAACAAAGAACCTGTCCTCTAATGTTATCAAAGATGGGATGTTTCATTATCCAGTGCAGCAAAGTTACCTGCAGCCTCAAATATGAAAAGATGGGGGTTTCCAGCAGTCGCACCAACTTGTCCACTTGCACTAGCAAATTTACATTGATGTCAGATTCTCCCAGTGACTGGATGACTGAACTTGCATGTGGGTATGCCTGAACAAAGGCAAGGGGCAGGGCTATAAGACTCCGAAACAACATCATCTCAAAGTTCATACATATCACAAAAATACTCTGGAAAACATCCAATTGCTGCAGGCCTTGTGGGAATTGAAGAGCTTGGCTGAAGAAGATAGCTGACACGTCAAAACCTGCACTGAATCTTCTGTAACATCATGTGCATCTAAGCAGCTTGCTTTGTTTGAGAACTTGAGAGATTACCTGGGCAAGCAAGCAAAGACTAACAGTGGCCATGGGTGAGTGACACCATGAAGAATATAGTGCAACGAATAAATCACGGCCTGCGGAATTTATGAGGGACTGCTTCAAAAGAGCCCTCAGATCTGACAGCTCATGTGCAGTCAGAAGGATCACATTCAGTGCCTGCACCCACCGTCCAGTATCACATTAAACCAAATTTCACCATTGGTACAGAAGATTTGTTTACACAAATACCACCTTCATGAATTCATTTTATCAATACCAGGCACAACATACCTACATTCAATCTAGGATCTTTAAAGATAGAGAAGACCAGCTGAGTTTCCCAAGGAAACTGACCTGGACCATAATGGTAGCGAACTCCAAGTCAGCCTCCCCTTCCAAAATGGTTGCCAATTCACGATAGACTCGTTCTGCACCAAGCAGTGTGCACAATTTCTGCAATGCCAGTGTCCCCCTCCTGGGTACAGATCAACAGAACGTGTTATTGTCAAAACCCATCACACATCAGTTGAAACACGATGTTTTCAGCCTGCTTTCATCCTCATTCTATTCAAGTGCTATGATGTCAAATATATCTGTTCAACACATGCAGCAGCAGTCACCTTTAACAGTAGATCAAAACTCAACCCATAGAACTTTAGACCTAAACCATATAAAAGAAGCAAACCTTTGCAGAGTACATGAACACTGATTTCTTGGGAAGGCCCTGGAAAAAATGACCTCATGTGGAAAACCCAATGAGCAGCACAGACAGGAAGAACAGAACCTTTTCTACCAGTAAGGCTGAGCTTTTCTCATGTGAAAAGGAGACATACTTCTGAAGAAGGGAATTCTCGCTGTTGAAGCGGTGGACAAGGAAGACCATGAGATGCCGGAAGTGTTGTGGATCCCTCGCAATGCATGCTTGTACCTCCAACACCAGCAGAACAACCTGGAATTTTCAAACCATGGGATTTCTTGAACCCTCTGAAGTTTTCTCAAACAAGACAAAGAAATCAGCATCTAAATTTCCCCATTGTCAGAAGAAACTTCTCTATAATTTACTTGCAAGACTCCCAAATAATAGCCAGAATGTTTCATGTAATGGCTTGACAGAGGAATTGATTTGAGTTTCCAGAGAGAGTCGTGCCACCCACCTCATCAGATGAGTCTGACAAGGATTGAAGAAGTGCTGGGAAAATGTCATCCAGGAATGAAAGCACCTGCAAGAATCAATCATGCATGTTATATCATCCTTGATCTTGGTATATAGAAAGGTGAATCAGAATAGGCCTGCATAGTCCAAAAGGGAATCAGGACATACACAATCACTTTTAGACATAGTTCACTGCTTCAAGGAATTTTCAAAGAAATCCTCACTCCATGGGCCTGACCAGCAGTCAGATATCATTCCACACAAATAATGATTGTCATCTTCAATTGCTGGAAACAAAACAAGATCACTGGTTTAGCACACATACAGCTTTTATGCCTCCTCAAAGACTTGCCCAAATCTAAAAATGAACAATGCTCACCTCTGTCCGGTGCCTCTCCAGAAGCACTGAGATCCAGCGCAATGCCTCAAGCCTGGTTGCCTCCCAATCACTACCAAGTTCTCTGTCACCCATAAAGGCAGCAAGGGTTTGTCAAATACTCACCCATAAATGCATGAAGCTATTCTCAAGGTTCTAGCTTCTAACTCACTATATAGGACCAAGCAATTACAGCTTCTAGTTATCACAGTTGCCAAGATGCTTTTGAAAGTCACACATGAGGATAGTTAGTGCACCTCCTTGCAATGGCCAGAACTGCCCCAACATCAAAACCATCTGCAGGTTCTCCCTTAACAGCCCTTAGCTCCTCATTCGTTTCTGTTGCCAACTGCCCAATCCCCATATCCACTGGCTCATATGAACTCTAATCAGAAGTTCACATACAAAAGTCTTCTCTGGACAACACTTTTCAAATGTGAAGAGTCAGATCCATAAATCCATCAATTCAGCTCTCAACACAATCTGTTGCCATGAACTCAGACAAACTACGTACTGACAATCTGCCCACTCTTCAACCTCATGTTTCAAGTCGTTGGAAAACTCTCCAAGGTAATTTGCAAAATACTAAACCATGGACCTAAAAGACCCACTCTGACTTACCAATCGGATCTTCTCCTCCTTGTCTGAAATAGCAGGTAAAATTGCTCCAAGTATGTCTGCATAATAGGGTACAAGCTGATGTCCACCCAACTTCACAAACTCATTTACCTGTACACATATAAGCAGGATCTGGATCAGACTTCAGAGCAAGAAACTTGACTGGCACAAGGTCAATGCATATATGCATCCATGAGGACTTCTGAAAGCTCTTCTGTTTCAAATATGCAGCCCTTGTCACAGGAGAGAGCATCCTTTTAAAGTACAAAAGACCAAATGGGACCTTGCTTCTTGATTACCCCTCCCATAGACTAGGACCACATTTTATGCAAAGACATGAACCGTCTGAAAAGAAAACTTAAACTGAAAGTTTTTCTGATGTGACAGAACGAAATCTGATCAAGAAAAAGCAAAACCCAAGGGCACAAGAGGATCCAATGAGAGCACTTCAGAATTGACTATTGTAGTTGAGCTCACCCAAGTGATTGAAGTTAGACGAGTAAACTCATCAGGAGATGATGCCCTTTGCACAAGTATTTCTGCCATCCTTCCATAATCTACTGACTGGCCAAAATAGCATGAAATCAAAACAGAAAATTACATTAGGACCCATAAAAATTGCAACTTATTGGAAAAAAAGAATGCATCAGCTGTGAGCTGTAAACCCCTCACAGATTGCAAACCATCTTGAAGGATAACTCCCCTAAACCCCTTACAGATTTGCAAATGATTTTCAAGGAAAACTCTTGCAATGAACAATTGAGTACCGGGGCATTTTTAATCTCCTGCAGAAACTCTGAGAGGGCAGCATCAGCCTGTTTTCGAGTCTCATGGCTATTATCACTGAGCATGTTGAAAAGCCCTGCCAAATGACAAACCATTAAACAACCCCCTAAAAGTAGTCCTGACCCAGACCTTATGTTCTGGAAAACTCATAAATCCCTGAACCTGACTCTCAAAGCACCACTATCATAGATGACACATGAACTACATTTGTGTCTACAATCAAATTGAACAGCAAACAGCAATTTGAGACTAAGGCAACAGCTTCTCACCATCAAGAAAATCAGGTAGAAATCCAAGCATATCAATGTCAGGGACACTGTCCAAGACTGTGATCCATCCCACCAGAAATTGACGAACAAAAGGGTTGAGCACATTCATACGCTCCCTGAGAAGAGGGATGAATTTCTCGATGCTGCAATTCCAAACTCCCCCCACATTACCCAACTTTTTCACAACCCAACAATGCTAAGTTGCTGAACATGACCCTACATGCCATCTTTTTGTCTCTGTTGTGTCTGATTTGATCCTTTTGTGTTCTTCATACAAACCCAATGATCAAAACTGTAGCAGCTACAAGTCCAAGAGCTGAACTTTTTATCAGTTCCCACATCCTCTAAGTGGAGGACTTGGACTCCCTGTCATCAAAGAATAAACATTGTGGTGGTTTAGCTAATCTGAACGCACCTGAAGTGATCACTTTCTGTGACAATATCCTGGATCATTCCACAAGCATAAACAGATAAAAATGTCAATCAATTGGCACAAAAAGAAACAGATATCAAACACTACTGCTTTTGAAACAAAACAGGCAGAGAGAGGTTCAGGCTTGAGTTTGGCTTGCAATTCAAAGCTGAAAGGACAGAGATTACACAAATGCTACTAAGGAAAATGTTGCTTGCCTTCACAAGACCATCCAACAGATGAGCAGCACTTTGTACATTAGGGTCAGAGTCAGCTGACAGCTTGCAGAGTGCATCAAAGACTTCATTGAAAAATGTGATGAAATCATCTCTTGCTACCTGCACATGGGTGCCACAGCTGTCACTCTCATGCTTTTCCAAATGTACCTATTCTTCTACACAACTTTCTGTACACTTGAGCCAAGTTCCTCATTCTGACCCCATGTCGATCTCTCACACTGGGGCATATTTTGAGAAAGTCTGGATTTCCTGGGACACCACTTGCAAGCTCCAAGAAACATGAGCATGTGTAGAAAATCCTTACCAAAAGGACAGAAGGAAATACAAAGGAGACAAACATATGAACGACAGCCAGGTAGTCTACCAGAGACCTAGTTGTCAGCTAAGCAACAAGAATTGTGGCAAAAAATTACACCTTTGCAATGTTGTAAAGTGCTTCACATGCATAGTACCGCACACGGCTGTCCTGGTCAGTAAATGATTGAAGAACAGGAGGAACTATTTTCTGACCCAACACATTCCCAAATACAACAAAAGTCATGTCATTGAATGTGAGAAGCAAACCCTGAAAGCAAAAACACTTGAACCAGAAGCCTCAAACATGATAAGAAGAAAAATAAGAAAAACACATTCCACTATAGTGAAAAATAACTATGGTGATAAGAAATTCACTTTTAGATGCTGAGCAGCTTCTGACGCGAGACCCACAGTTGCTGCTGCCAACCCAATCAGACCTCCCTGCTCACCAAAGGACACACAGATCAGTAATTGAGTGTCAAGGTGATGATGTTGGTTCAGCAGCTGGCTTGGTAGGAGTCAACAAAAACCATAACATGTCCCCATGGAGGCAATGAACTGCAATATGCTAGTTACACATTAGAGGTTCAGATAATTAGGTGAATTTCCTTTGTGCTCATACTTTCTACATTGCACATTCCAGAGAAACCCAGGACATGACAACCTACCTTGCGATGATTAGCCTGAGGGGAGAGTGCATACTCAAATGTCAGAAGTGATATGAGATTGGAGATTTTGTCATGGTCCTGAACACTCACTAATCCTCTCACAGTCCCTTCTACCTGAAGAACAAAACCACATCAGAATCACATTCCTGACAGCCAGAAACACAAAGAAAACAGGTGAATCAATCAAATGGGTGATCATCAATTTTCACACCAATCTTCAGACATATTTCAGATTTGATTGAATTAGAAAAAAGCTGTATCAAAAGTAAGTGATTACCTCCAGTGCAGCAATTTTTCGCTTCTCATAGAGCTTATCGGCCAGATTCCGGAGCACCGACGCTGACAGCAGCGACGCGGAATCTGCCATCTCTGAACTTTCCACCTGCCCCAGCTATGGATGTGAACTAACCCTGTTGAGCTCCCTTCCCCAACACTTCCAAAATCTGACTGATGCTAAGCATTCCATGGAACACTACTCTTGCCATTCTAGCAGCAATCCACCCATTGTTGTGTCACATTTTTTCTCCTGTTGAATTCTTCAAAGAGCAGTGCTCTCAAAAGCAAGAAACATTGGCAAGAGATAAAGGAAAACCCCAAGTTACTACTACTACCCCATGTATGTCTCAGAGGTGGAAAAACCCCAAAAGAAACCCTGCACAACTACAGGAAGACAAGATTAACTAAACTCCAAGAGGCTCCTCAACTCCTGACTCGCAGATGCTGCAAACACTCTCCTTTTGATGATGATAGTTGCACTTGATAGTAAGCCCCAGCCTCAGATCTCAATGATCAATCATCTCCACAAAACCCTAAATCTTCCTCAAAGAAATTGTTCAACTATCAACCAGAAGAGGAAGATTTCTCAAAGTGATGATCACCCTCTACACATGGACTGGAGCAAAGATCTAACTGAAGAACAGAAACTGCTCAAGATTGATCTAGAAACAAAAAAATGCTCCAAATCAATACAACCACCTTTTTCTCAGTCTCAAAAAAAATTCACTTTGAAACTAAGGACTTTGCAACAACCCTTTTGAACCCCCTGAATCTGAATCAACACAGTAGTGGTATCTAAATGGGTTTTACACTAACTAACTTCTACAATACCAAGTCACCTGCAAAAACACCACAACTTTATTCTTGAGAACCAAGGTTGCAGCAGGAAGAAGAAGAAGATGAATACAAAAGAATGTATGGAGGGTGATGATGATGACAATGATGCTTCTTCACTGAAAGGATTCATCAAATGGAAACACACACGCAAATCATGCAACCAAAAGCTTCATTTACTTCTTTGTCCCCCACTACCTACTTGTGGCAAGCAACAAGACAATCCAAGAAAAATTGGAATCTTCACAAAGAAAACGACTATCCTTGAAGAATTTGAGTAGGCAAGAAAACTAATCCTCAGATCCATGGGCAGTGACCAAAGAATTCAGGACATCGCACACCAGCAGGAAGCCCCATATTCTGTTGTTGCAACACAAGAAGATTTTGCTGTGTAGGTCAAGAAGCTTGCCCCTCTTTTATCCCCACACCTACAGAAGTGGAAAACTCTTGCCTACCTTTAAATTGTTTTCTTACTCTCTTTCTTCTTCTTCTTCTTCTTCTTCTTCTTGTTTTTTGGTTTTCTTCCTCTTCCTCCACAGTTGTAGATCCAAGAACTGGGACATAAGGATTTCACACGAGTAGAAACACTAGGGCAATTGTATCTCCCTTGTGACCCTTGTACCAAAGGATACACCAGAGACACAAGGAGCTTGGGGAAGGAATCCGTAAGCAGAAGAACCAAGTAGAACCGAATCACAAAAGAAAGAAACCAAAAAGGAATAATGGAAAACAGAATTCACAGAAAAGAGGAGACACAAGAAGATTACACCAAAATAGAGATGGTGGGGATGGTGGGTTCTGCATACCCAAAAGCTGGGATTGGGGAGGAAGCAAAGCGAGAGAAGAGAAGAAGCACGCAGGATGAAGAAAACAAACAGATAGGCCCTCTCTACCAAAGAAATTCACTGTATCCCCAAATTCTCTAGCTCTTAGAAAACAAAGACAGGAAAGAGAAAGTACAAGAGAGAGAAAACAGAGAAAGACACAAGAAAGGTATTCAGAAACACAACTGTTACCACCAGGACAAGAACAAACAACAACAAGAAGCACAACAAAAATCTCAGACAGGGGACAGAAGCAACAAACCCTCAAAAGACCCCCCAAAAGTGCAGAAGCTCTCTATCCTCTCGGTCTCTGTCTCTGTCTCTCTCTCAAAACAAACGGCTAGGTACTCCACCTACACTACTGCAAAGGAACTAAGAGAAACAGAGAGATGGGTAGGAGGGGGAAGAAAGAAGAAGAAGAAGAGGAAGGAGGAGGAAAGAAAACCCCAGGGTTTCGATGGAGGATGTTCTTACACAAAAACAGGCTGTTGTTGCTGTAGTAGTAGTACACACGAAAGAGTCCCAGCAGCAACAACAGGAATCTGAGCGACAGAAGAAGAATTGGCCATGCTTGCTCAAATGGGGAGAACCTTGCTCTTTGTGGGTGATTGAGGGTCTTGAAGAGAAATGATTTTGGAAGGAAGTTTGTGTAGATATGTGCATGAGAGAGTTTTTGTATGCTTCTGCTGATGTGTTGGTCTGTGTGTGTGTGCCTGTTTAGCTAGAGAGACAGACACAGAAGAAGAGACAGAGATGTTGTCGATGGGTTTGTATGAGACCTTAGAAGAGACAAAACA
>Ga0116229_10011148_pt1 | contig 13334 bp, 9 predicted proteins | sample S1TSphgellanicum_3_FD_87313 | JGI IMG/M metagenome (GOLD analysis project Ga0116229, IMG submission 87313) | Host-associated microbial communities from peat moss isolated from Minnesota, USA - S1T2_Fc - Sphagnum magellanicum MG | ecosystem: Host-associated > Plants > Peat moss > Unclassified...
CGGTCACCGTGAATTTCGGCTGATTCAAGGCCAGGTGCTGCAGCGGCACATGCGATAGCCCGGTCACCTGATCGTGCAGCACGGCGTGCCGATGAAAAAAGGTGCCGCGGCCGCTGTCCTGGCCCGTGAGGCGGACCGGGTAGCCGTCCTGAATAAGACTGGCATAGGCGAGATTCTCGGCATAGCCCCAGTCGAGTTCGAGATCGCCGGCCGCCATTTTCTCGCGCGCCTGCATGATCGCGAGTACACGCGGATGCAGCTTGAAGTTCGGCGGATAGGTCGTGATCGCCTTGCCGAGCGCCCGTAGCCGCGGCATGTCGACGCCGGTTTTCACGGGTTCGGACCAATCCGCGCCGAGATACTCGCTCCAATCAACCGTATATTCGTTGCCGATGAGGCCGAGCGCCGCGCGCGCCTGCGGCTTGCCAAGATCGAGACCGTTGCGGTACTGCTCCATCATCGCGGCCGATTCCGCCGCGGTGAACACCCCTTCTGCGGCGAGCTTCTCCGCGTACATCTGCCTGGCGGTGGCCTTCTTGCGAATGACCTGATACATCATCGGCTGGGTGGCGGCCGGCTCGTCCGCCTCGTTGTGGCCATGGCGGCGGTAGCAGACGAGATCGATGACCACGTCCTTGTGAAATTTCATGCGATATTCCAGCGCAAAGCGCGCCACGAAACACACGGCCTCGGGATCATCGGCATTGACGTGTAAAATCGGCGCTTCGACCATCTTCGCGACGTCGGAACAATACAGCGTGGACCGGGCGTCCCGCGGATCGCTGGTCGTGAACCCGACCTGATTGTTGATGATCACGTGGATGGACCCGCCCGTGAAAAACCCGCGTGCCTGCGACAGCTGCAGCGTTTCCATGACCACGCCCTGGCCCGCGAACGCGGCATCGCCGTGAATCTGCACCGGCAGCACTTTTTCACCGTTCACATCGCCGCGCCGCTCCTGCCGGGCGCGTGCGGAACCTTCGACGACCGCATTGACCACTTCGAGGTGCGACGGATTGAAGGCGAGCGCGACGTGGACATTTCCGGACCCCGTCTTCAGATCCGCGGAAAAGCCCTTGTGGTACTTGACGTCACCCGAACCGCGCAGCTTGGCGAGGTCGTACTGGCCCTCGAATTCGTTGAACAAATCCTTGGGCGACTTCCCCAACAAATTGACCAGCACGTTGAGGCGTCCGCGGTGCGCCATGGCGATGATCGCCTCCTCCACGCCGGCCTTGCCGCCCTGCTGCACGAGGTCGTCGAGAAGAGGGATCAAACTGTCGCCCCCCTCCAGCGAGAAGCGTTTTTGCCCCACGTATTTGGTGTGTAGATAGCGTTCCAGACCTTCGGCGGCGGTCAGTTGCCAGAGGATGTTCTTTTTCTCCTCGATCGAAAATTGCCGCTTGATGCGCGCCGATTGAAATTGATCCTGAAGCCACAGCCGCTCTTCGGTGTCGGAGACATGCGCGAATTCCGCACCGATCGTGTCGGTATAGATGAACCGCAGCAGCGCGAGAATATCGCGCAGCGTGGCCCGGGCCGCAAAGTCCGGCGTACGGCTGCCGGTGTAGAATTCCAGATCGAGGTCCGCGTCGGACAGGCCGAAATATTCCAGGTCCAGCACATACGGCTTGTTGATCTGCTGGAGCCCGAGGGGATCCAGTTTCGCGACCAAATGACCCCGGTTCGCGTAGACCTGGATGAGACGCGACACCGCACCCTGTTTCGCGCTGACTTCGTCGGTGCGCACCGCCTCCGGCACATCGCGCGCAGCCGCACCCGTCTTGCGGAATTCCTCCAGCAAGCGCTCACGGATTGGTCCATGCGCCACCTCGCCCGCCGATCCCTCTGCCAGGCGATCGAAATACGCGCGCCACACGGAATCGACCCCTTCCGGGTCGTTCAGGTACCGCTCGTACAGGTCCTCAACGAAATCGGCGTTCCCGCCGTAGAGCGCAGTGGTGGCTAATTGATCGGCAAATGAGTGGCTCATGCGCGCTTCGTAAAGGCACGAGTTTAGCCGATAGCGCCCGGATATGGAATGTGACGCAGGTTTCAGTAATTAGAAGATCGGAAAAATGCCGAGTTCTCCGAGCAGCCAGATTTCGTAGCTGATCAAGCAAGTGTACGTCAGCAAGATGGCGTACAAGACGTACTCCACACGGAGCCGGCGCATGAAACGGTAGCGGGCCAGGCCCACCATGAGCACCACGCATGCACCCGTCACGGCCATCTTGATCCCGGCGAACAAGGTCGCATTACCATGCACGACGAGATCCATGACCGGATTCGCCTCATCCGCACCGCCCGCGAGCAGCACGAGCGTGAACAGCGCATCGCCCATGCACAGCAGCAGGATGATGATCGAGACCGCCAGCAAATGCGATGAATGCCAGTCCACCGAGTGGTAGTGAAAGCTGTCGCTTCGGCGCGGCGGCGTCCGGCGCCGCGGGCGGAAGCTGCCATACAGCACGGACCACCACACGCGACGCCGGCGGTCGAAGTGTGCGCGCCGCTCCCGCAACACGCCGGGTGCGGGGCGCGGCAGGCCGCGCAACTGATGTACAACCTGGTCGTTTGAGTCGTTTCGCGGCATCGTTTCCGCACTATCCCGAGATCAGGGGGGATCGAGCAAGCCCGATTCGTCATAATGCGGATAGGGCGAATTAATAAACTTTCTGCGCGGCGCCATGTCGCTATTTACCCGCGACGAGTCGCCATGTCGCTGCGCTTCGCCTGCGCGTGACCTTGACAAGGATGCTTCGGGGCGGAGCTTATTCGCGGCATTGCAGCATCGGCACCTCGACGGGCGATTGCCGCATTGACTACGGGTACCGTACGCCGTGTTAGCTGGTCCCGGCGCGCCCGCGGGCGGGCGTCATGGTCCGCCCCAGCTCCAGCCGATGCCGGCGGTCACCACATCGCGATCCTGATCGTCCGCCGTGACCGACCGATGCCAAGCCAAGCGCACACCCAGGTCATGCGAAAAGCGCCAGGCCACGCTGATCGAAACCATGCCGGTCACCGTGCCCGCCTCTCGCCCATCATCGGTCAGATACGACTGCAATGAAACGTAGGGGCCCGCGCCAACACCAATCGAGAACCTCGGGTCGAATGCCGGCGTCACGAGCCACGCTTCGACCAGCATGCCGTTATGCCGCGCACCGAGCCCAACCGCCTCATTGAGCCAGGCCAGGGAAACTTCGAAGGGACCCGCGACGTCGCGGCGATACTCGGCGCCAAAAGTGGTCGATTTGCCGGAACTGTTGCCGTTGACCACCGTCTGGCCCGCAAACGCATTGATCTCGTTGGGCGGCAGACCCGCGGCGGTTGCGGACCCGGTGAACGCCGCACCGGCGCGCGAAAACAGGTCATCGAGACGGTACCCGCCGCCGATGACCAGCGTGCGTGTGTCAATGTCTCCGGGGGCATGAATGATGCTGAAATTCGCCCGCGCATACCAGTGAGTGCCCGCCAGGAGCGTGAGCGACCCCGTGTAAATTTCGCCGACGCCGTGGCGGTTTCGGAACCAGGGCGGCGAATCGGTCGGCTGCGTGTCGAAATAGATATAAGGACCCGCACCCAGCGCAAACTCGAGGCGCTCGCGCCAGCGCGGCGTGATGGCCCAGAACTGCGGGGCGATGCCGTCGCGGTGATGGTCGGTCAGGTGCCCCTCGTTGACATATCCCAGCGATGCGCCGAGGTTGGAGAACAGGCGCTGGCGATAATCGAACTGCCACGAGTAGGAGCCGCCGAGGTCGCCATCGGTCCGGGTCGCGCCGGCCATTACGCTGATCTCTTCCGCCCACGCATGCGAGACCGGTAGAACTTCGGCCAGGACGCACCATATACCCATCGCCCTGGCGGCGGTTCTTGTCGATCGCAACGAGTCGCTCCCCGGATTCCCTGCCGAATTGTGCAGTACGGCCGCGCCCCGCGGGGGACGGGGCTTTGCGAAGTTTGCTGAATTTTTGTGAAGCGCGGTGCAAGAGCGCCTCAAGCAACCGGCTCCCGGCTCAATGCTTGACACATGCAATGCACGGCACCGCCGCCATTGCCGATCATCGCCACATCCGGGTCGAAAACGGTCAATCCCTCCGCCCGGCACGCCGACACCAGATTCTTGCTCGAGGCGGGAACCAGTACCCGCCCGTTGCCCAGGGCGACGACGTTGCTGCCCAGTTGGATGGCGTCCCCATACGGGATCGATACGACCCGGATTTGCTGCGAGCGCAACCAACGCAGCAGCTCGGGCTCGACCGCATCGGTACAAACGACCGCGAGCCCGGGGGCGAGCATCCCGATCTGGACGTCGAGATGCAGGAAGTGGGAGTCGAATGCATAGGTGTGCAGTTCCCAGCCTTCGGCCTCGAACCAGCCTTGCAGCTGCCGGACCGCGGGTTCAATCGAACGTTCACCCGAGTAGCCGCAGATGGCCACACCGGGCTTGAGCACCATGAAATCCCCGCCCTCGATGTTGCCGGCCGTGACCAGATCGTAAATCGGTATGTTCGCCTCGAGATAGAAGCGCAGGCAGGCCGCGTATTCGCCGCGACGATACGGTTTCTCGAGCTGCATGATCACCGCGCCCCATGGCGTCATCACGCTGCTGTCGCGCGCGAAGATTTGATAGGGCAAACAGGGGTCCGCGGGCAGAATGTGGACCGTGACCCCCGCCTGCCGGTAGACGTCGAGCATTTCGTCATATTGCCGGCGGGCAACGTCGTAGTCGAAGTGCAAGCCGACGCGCCGCGCGCGCTGCGCGACCGCGTTGCCGGGCTGCCACGTGAAATGATCGATCGGTCCGATCAACACGTCGCGCAGTACGCCATATTCGCTGTCGACACCCCATCGGGTGGGCCGCGGCGTGCCACCGCCGCTCAGGCGACTCCTGAGTATCATGGGCTGGATATCATGGGCGTCCCGACTCGTCCGCCACAGCGAGCACGGCCCGCAGCAGCACGTCCGCGCCCGCCCGCAGATCCGCCGGACTCGCGTCTTCGGCTTCGTTATGGCTCAAGCCTCCGGTGCAGGGAACGAAAATCATCGCCGTCGGCGCAAACTTCGCGGTATGCAGGGAGTCGTGCCCCGCGCCGCTCACGATCCGGGCGCGGGTCAAGCCGAGTGCAGCTGCGCACCGATCGATCAATTCGACCAGATCCGCATCGAACGTCGTCGGCGGCATGTGCCAGATCTGTTCGATTCCCGCGCGAATTCCGTGCCTGGCCGCGTGAGTCCCCACCAACTCGCGAAATTCCGCCACCGTCGCGTCGAGCGTGCCCTGCTCCGGGTGGCGCAGATCGACCGACACCACCAGACGCTCTGGTACCGTATTGCGGGAGCCGGGGATTGCCTTGATGTCGCCCACCGTGGCGCGGCCCCATGGCGCACGGCCCGCGGCAATGGCGAATGCCCCCTCGATTATCGGGCAGGCTGCGCGCCACGGGTCGCGCCTCGACTCCATCGGCGTCGGACCCGCGTGGCACGACACGCCCTCCAAGGTGACGTCGAGCCAATACGCGCCTTGGATGCCGGTCACCACGCCGATGGTCGTCGCGGTCTGCTCGAGAATCGGCCCCTGTTCAATGTGGGCTTCGAACATCGCGCGAAACGGCCGGGCGCGGGCGGGTACCGAACCGCGATAACCGATTCGATCGAGTTCAGCGGCAACCGAAACGCCGGCAACATCGGTGCGGGCATACGCAAAGTCGAGATCGTAAGCGCCGGCGACCACGCCCGAGCCCAGCATGGCCGGCGCGAACCGGCAGCCCTCCTCGTTGGTCCAACTCGCCACCTCCAGGGTCCGGTTCAGCCGCAATCCATGATCGTCGAGGGTGCGCAATACCTCCAATCCCGCGAGCACTCCGAACACCCCGTCGAAACGGCCGCCTGTCGCCTGGGTGTCGAGATGACTCCCGATCAGCACGGGATCGAGCCCAGCTTGCAGCCCTTCGCGGCGAAGAAAGATGTTGCCGATCGCATCGACGCTGACTTCGCAGCCGGCGGCCCGGCCCCAGGCCGTGAACAGGTCGCGTCCCGCCCGGTCCGCATCGGTCAGCGCCTGGCGATTGCAGCCGCCGCGCGCCGTGGCACCGATCGCAGCCATCGCCATCAGGCTGGACCACAGCCGCTCGGCATTGACATGTATCGGGTTCATCGCGGCGGACCGTGGGGCTCGAGTTCCGGGATATGATGCATTGACTTGTCTTCGATGTTCATCAGGGGCCGTGCGCGGGGGGTTAAGCGCATTAACCCCAGGAACTTGGCGAAACCGGCAAATCCGGGCAAGAATATATCGCTCTGCCGGAGAGTGCAGGAGTTTTCGATGCGGGTCACTGATGAAACGCCGTAGCGTGCCGGCCGGCACACGCGAACGCATCCTCGACGAGGTCGAGCGGCTGATCGCATTCAAGGGCGTGTACGGCTTCAAGCTGCGCGACGTCGCGGAACCGCTCGACGTGCGCGTACCCGCGATATACAAGCACTTCAACAGCCGCGACGACGTGCTCGTCGAAGTCTCGCGCCGCTTCATTGCGCTGCTCGCGGAGCAGTTCCAGGCCGGACCCAAGCGGCGTCCCGATTCGGCGCTGCGCGCCGCGCTGAACCGCTTCGTCGAGTTCAAGATGCTGCATCCCGCCTATGTGCGGCTCGCCCTGGTCGACTTCGCCACGCCGGGCGGCGGCATGGAGTACGTCAAGCTCGCCGCTGGGGGCTCCTTCCAGGCCAATTTCTCGAGCGGCCCGCTGGCGGCCATGCACCGGCGGCTCCGCCAACTGCTGCGCGACGGTGCCCGCGCGAAGGTGTTTCGCCGCGTCGATGCCACGGATTTTTACCGGCTGGTCAAGTCGGTGCTGCTGGTGCGACTGGTGTTCCCGGACGACACGGTGATGCTGCGTCGGCCGACGCGTGCGCAGATTCGCTCCGTGCAGCGGTGGCTCTGGGGCATCGCGAGCGGCTACCTCGCGCTTCGGCCGGCGTGACCATCGAGCCCGGTAAGACCGCTCAGGCCGACGTCACCGCTCAGGCCGTCGCAACCGTTCCGACCGGCGCGACTGCCGGGGCTCACGGGTCGCCGTAGCCGCCGCCGCCCGGTGTGGCGATCACGAACACGTCGCCCGCCGCCATGTCCACCTGGGCCAAGTGCCCGAGCGGCTCGATACGGCCGTCGCTGCGCTCGACGGTGTTCTCGCCGGGTGCCCCCGCCTGTCCTCCGGCCATGCCGAATGCCCCGCTGCGGCGGCCGTTGCTCAGGATCGAAGCCGTCATCGGTTCCAGGAACCGTATCCGCCGCACACCGCCATCGCCGCCGCGCCAGCGCCCCGCGCCGCCGGAGTTCGCGCGCACCGCGTACGACTCGAGGCGCACCGGGAAACGTGACTCCAGCAATTCCGGATCGGTCAGTCGCGAATTGGTCATGTGGGTCTGAACCACGCTGGTGCCGTCGAAGCCGTTACCCGCGCCCGAGCCGCCGGCAATCGTCTCGTAGTACTGGTAGGTCGAGTTGCCGAACGTGAAATTGTTCATGGTGCACTGGCCGGCCGCCATCACGCCGAGCGCGCCGTATAGCGCGTTCGTCACGCACATGGAGGTCTCGACATTGCCGGCGACCACGGCCGCCGGCGGCAGCGGGTTCAGCATGGAGCCCTCGGGCACGATGACTTCGAGGGGTTTCATGCAGCCGGCGTTCAAGGGGATATCGTCCTCGACCAGCGTTCGAAACACATAGAGAACCGCCGCCGTCGTGACGGCTCGCGGCGCATTGAAGTTGTTCGGCACCTGCGCGCTGGTGCCGGTGAAATCGATCGTGGCGGAACGCGCGGCGTGATCGACGCGCACGGCCACGTGAATTTCCGCCCCGTTGTCGAGGCGGAGCATGAACCGGCCGTCGCGCAATGCACCGATCACGCGCCGCACGGACGCCTCGGCATTGTCCTTGACCCTGCGCATGTAAGCGCTCACCACGTCGAGGCCGTGGGACGCAACCAGGGCCTTGAGTTCCCGCACGCCCGTCTCATTGGCGGCGAGCTGGGCACACACATCGGCGAGGTTTTGCCCGGGGTTGCGCGCGGCCTGGGCGGCGGCGGCGAGCAGCGACAGGAACTGCGCCTCACGCAGCACGCCGCGCTCGACGAGTTTGAAGTTATCGATCAATACACCCTCCTCGCCGATGGAGGTCGAGAACGGCGGCATCGAGCCCGGCGTCGCGCCGCCGACGTCGGCGTGGTGACCGCGCGAGGCGACGAAAAAGCGGGGGCCGGCGGCATCCTCATCGAGAAAAACCGGGGTGACGACGGTGATGTCCGGCAGGTGCGTGCCGCCGTGGTAGGGATCATTGAGCACGTAGGCGTCGCCGGCTTGCATGCCGGGGTTGCGGCGCATGACGGTGCGAATCGACTCGCTCATCGAGCCCAGGTGCACCGGCATGTGCGGCGCATTGGCGATGAGCTCACCGTCGGCATCGAACAGCGCGCAACTGAAATCCAGACGCTCCTTGATGTTGACCGAGCACGCCGTGCTTTGCAGCCTCGATCCCATTTGTTCGGCGATGTGCATGAACAGGTTGTTGAACACTTCGAGCATGATCGGGTCGGCGTGCGGGCCGGGCGCAATTTGCGGGCAAGGCGCGACTTGCTGGTCGGGCGCGCGTGTTGCCTTCGCGTCGGCGCGAGCATCGGCACGATGCAGGTTCAGGCATCCGGCGGCGTCGACCGTCACTTCCCAATCCGGCTCGATCACGGTCGTGGCGTGGCGTTCGGTCAGCAGCGCCGGACCAGCGATGCGGGCACCCGCGCGCAATTCCTCGCGCACATACAGGCCGGCCGCGCGCCAGCCGCCGCCACAGAACATGGGCAAGACCGCACGAGCCTGCGGTTCGTAGGGGGACGCCGGCGGCGCCGGCCCGGCGCCGCGTGCGAGTTAATCCGCGCCGGCCGCGCGGCACTCCACGGCGACGGACTCGATCGTGAGGGCCCGGCCCGCCATCCGAAAGGCGAATCGCCGCGCGTAGGCCTGCTCAAAATCGACCGCGAGCGCGTCGACCGTCACTCCATCGGCCGGCAGGAGGCAGGCGAGCGCAGTGTCGGTCCCCTCGTAGCGCAACAGCACGCGCGTTCGCGTCTGTACGGATGCCGGCGGCACGCCCTGAGCTGCCAGTTCCGCGATTGCGTCAGCCTGCAATCGTGCTGCCGCGCGTTGCGCGCTCCCGAGCCCATCGACGCTCAAGGGCTGCTCGACCGACGTCTCGCGCGTCGCGAGTTGATCGGCCAGTCCCATCCCAAACGCCGAGAGCACGCCCGCCAGCGGGTGGATGAACACGCGCGTCATGCCGAGTGCATCGGCGACGCGGCAGGCATGCTGGCCGCCCGCGCCGCCGAAACACTGCAGGGTGTAGCCGGTGACATCGTGGCCTTGTGCCACCGAGATCCGCTTGACGGCGTTCGCCATGCTGTTCACCGCGATCAACAGCGCGCCGGCGGCGACGTCCTCGCGCGTCGTGGCTCGACCCGTGGCGTCGGCGATCTGCCGGGCGAGCTCGTCAAAACCGCGCTCCGCCACCCCGCGATCCAGCGGCTCGTCGCCGCCGGGCCCGAAAACCGCGGGAAAGAATTCGGGGTTGATGCGACCAAGGACGAGATTCGCATCAGTGACCGCCAGCGGTCCCCCGCGCCGGTAACTCGCGGGGCCGGGGTCGGCCCCCGCCGATTGCGGACCGACGCGCAGCCTTGCACCGTCGAAACGGATCAGCGAGCCGCCGCCGGCCGCGATGGTGTGAATGCTCAGCATTGGAGTACAGATGCGTACGCCGGCCACCTCCGTCTCGAACACACGTTCGTAATCGCCGGCGTAATGGCTGACGTCGGTGGAGGTTCCCCCCATGTCGAACCCGATGATCTTCCCGTGTCCCGCCGCCAACGCGGTGCGTGCCATGCCGACGATACCGCCCGCCGGACCGGAGAGGATGGCGTCCTTGCCGCGAAAGCGCCGCGCTCGAGCGAGCCCGCCGGAACTTTGCATGAAATAAATCCGGATGCCCGGCAGCGCCGCGGCCAAGCGCGCGACGTAGCGCCGCAGCAGCGGCGAAAGATAAGCGTCCACGACCGTGGTATCGCCACGCGGCACGAGCTTGATCAGCGGACTGACCCGGTGCGACACGGACACTTGAGTAAATCCGATGCGCTTGGCGGTCGCTGCCGCGGCAATCTCGTGCGCGGGGTGGCGAAAACCGTGCATGAACACGATGGCGCAGGCGCGGATGCCGGCCTCGAAGGCGGCTTGCAGTCCGCTTCGCAGCAGTTCCAGATTCAACGGCAGAACGATCTCGCCCTGCGCGTCCATGCGCTCTTCGGCCTCGACGACGCGCTCGTACAACATCTGCGGCAGGATGATGTGCCGATCGAACAGGCGCGGCCGGGCCTGGGTGGCGATGCGCAAGGCGTCGCGAAATCCGCGCGTGATCACGAGTACGGTGCGCTCCCCTTTGCGCTCGAGCAGCGCGTTGGTCGCGACGGTGGTTCCCATTTTCACGCAGTCGACGAGTTCGGCATTGATCGGCTCCGCGCTGGTGAGGCCGAGCAGGCGGCGCACCCCTTCCACCGCCGCGTCGGGGTATTGCTGCGGGCTTTCCGACAGGAGTTTCAGCGTGGCCAGTGCGCCGTCCGGCGCGCGGCCGACGATATCGGTGAAGGTGCCGCCGCGATCGATCCAGAACTGCCAGCGCTCAGACCGCGGCATCGGCTGCAGGTGAGAACTCTCGCCCGCGAGTTTCCGGCAGCGCCAGAGCGGCGGCGATCACGATCATGTACGCGCCGGCCGTCATCGCGCCGATGAGGTCGCCGAGCAGAAACCTCGCGCTCCACACGCCGATCAACGCCGGACAGGCGGCGCCGAGGGCACGTCCAAAATTGTAGGCGAAGCCCTGGCCCGAGCCGCGCAAATCACCGGGATACAATTCCGCGAGAAACGCTCCCATGCCGGCAAAGATACCCGAATTGAAAAAGCCGAGAGGGCCGCCGAGCAGGAGCAGCTGCGCGCCGCCGATGGGAATGCGCACATAGGCGATGACCAGAACGGCGCCGCAGCACGCAAATAAGAAGATGCAGCGCCGCCGGCCGAGCGCGTCGGACAGCCAGGCGCTGACGAGGTAGCCCATGAACGATCCGCCGATCATCACCAGCAGATAGCCGGCGGTACCCGCCACGGTGAGGTGACGTTCCGTGGACAGAAAGGTCGGCAGCCACGTGGTTACCGAATAATAGGCGCCGAGCATGCCGGCAGACAGCAGGCTGGCCAGCAACGTCGTGCGCAGCAGTCGCGGATGAAAGATCGCGAGAAAATGGCGGCGGCCGCCCGTATCCCCTTCGCACCGTTGCATCTCGAGATAAATCGGCGGCTCAGCGACATGCCGCCGGATGTAGATGATCAACAGCGCCGGCAGGATCCCCATCCAGAGCAGAACCCTCCAGGCAAGCGAGGGCGGCAGGATGGCATACACGCCCCAGTACGCCAGAGCGGCGCAGCCCCAACCCACCGCCCAACTGCTTTGCACGAGGCCCGCCGCGCGGCCGCGATACCGCGCCTGAATGGTCTCGGCCATGAGCACCGAGCCCACGGACCATTCGCCGCCGAACCCGAAACCCTGCATCCCGCGCGCCCACAGCAACTGGCCAAAGGACTGCGTAAAGCCGCTGAGACAGGTGAAGACTGCGAACCACAGCACCGTGATCTGCAGGATGCGCACGCGTCCGAACCGATCCGCCAGCACGCCGGCGCCCCAACCGCCAATCGCGGAACTCAGCAGCGAGGCGCTGGCGATGTAACCGGCTTGCGCTTTCGACATCCCCCAGACCGCCAGCAAGGCCGGGATGATGAACGTGTAAATCATGTAATCGAAGCCGTCGACGCCGTAGCCGGACGCCGCGGCCAGCAGCGTGCGTCGCTCCGTCGCGGACGTATGCGTCAGCCACACCGGCTAGTGGTTTGCACCGAACGTCGCATTGACCTTCGCCGACACCGCATCGAGTAATTCACGGCCGGTCAGATCCGGACGTTCCTTTTCGAGTTGCTTCACGTAGCGCGTCGCAAACTGAGTCTTGGCATAGTCTGTCCCGTACCATGGATTTTCGGCCTTCCAACTCCTGAGGTCCTGACCCTTCGAAGCATCCGTCGAACCCGTCGCCACCGGCCGCGCGGGTTGATTCGCATTCTGACGCTCGAGTTCCTTGCGAAGACTCTCATTTTGCAGCCGCATGCTTTCCAATTGCTGCTGCACTTCCCGCTGCTGCTTGTCCAGCTGGTTCTGGCGCTCCTGTTGCTGTTCCAGCTGTTGCTCCAAGCGCTCCTGCTGCCGGAGCGTCTGCTGATTACTACGGCACTGGTCCAGCCCACTGCCCTCCAACCCGGCACACGGATCAGTCTGTCCGGCGCATACCACTCCGGAAAACAGAGACAAACAGAACAAGACGCAACCTGGTTTCATCGCCGTAGTGTACCTTGCGCGACGCCCGCTGGGCGGACGTGAATTCCGGGCTTCATACAGTCGCAGTGTCGGGTAACCGCCAGCGTGGCTTCACTCGCTACGTCGCGTTGACGCCACTGATGAGGAATTCTAATGATGATGCGTTGAATTCCTTACTTTACTTTCCCGCGCCCCCGCAGCAATTTTGCTCCACGAGATCGACGCGCACAAGAGCGGCCACAGCCGGCGGAAGCGCAACGAAAAAAAAGGACGGTCTCGAGTGTTGGGGCTGACACGGGCGAAAGCGGGGACTTAACTAATGACAACGATTCGTTTCAATCTGGTATCGCTTGCAGATTCAGGTTCAGGGTGGGTGTTGTGAGGCTGTTGCGGCTGGGAACCGCTGCCACGCTGTGGATCCTCGGCGGATCAACTCTGCTCCTGGTGGCCCGGCCGGCGAACGCCGTTCCACCCTTTGCCCGGCAAACCGGTTTGGCCTGCGAGGCCTGTCACACGGCCCCGCCCGAGCTCACGGCATTCGGCCGGCGGTTCAAGCTCAACGGCTACACGCTGACCACGCGGCCCCCGCTGGTCAATGACATCGATGACCACAAGCGCAACACCGTGTGGCTCACCGATCTGCCCGGAATCGCCGTCCTCGCGCAAATTGGCTACGATCATTATGACCGGGCGCCCCCGGATACGGGTCAGCCTTATCCCGCCCACGCGCAAAGCGATACCTATCAGTTTCCGGATCAGTTCAGCCTGGTGTATGCGGGAGCCGTCACCGATAAAGTGGGCGCTTGGTTGCAACTGACCTACAACGGGCAAGCCGGGAGCGTCGGTGTCGACAATATCGATATCCGCTACAGCGATCACA
>Ga0116229_10011150_pt1 | contig 13332 bp, 10 predicted proteins | sample S1TSphgellanicum_3_FD_87313 | JGI IMG/M metagenome (GOLD analysis project Ga0116229, IMG submission 87313) | Host-associated microbial communities from peat moss isolated from Minnesota, USA - S1T2_Fc - Sphagnum magellanicum MG | ecosystem: Host-associated > Plants > Peat moss > Unclassified...
CCGGACGGGGTGGCATAACACATTGCCGCAACGTCCGACGATAGACAGGTGACCAGAAGACGCGCTAAACCCCGGCTCTTCGCAGTGCAGCAGATGGAGCGGCAGATGGGGCAAGCAAGTTGGGTCGGTGGTCTGCTGCGGTCTCTGGCCGTGGCGATACTGCTATCGAGTGCCCCCGCTTTTGCGCATGCGATCCTGGTTGAATCGACGCCCGCCGTTAACGGCACGATCACCGGCCCTTCGGTCGCGCTGGTGTTTCGCTATAACAGCCGGATCGATAAGAGCCGGTCGAAACTGTCCCTGATCCTACCCGACAAAACCCAGAGCACCTTGCCGATCAGCCAGGATGGCGGTGACGACAAGCTGGAAACCACCACCACTCTGGCACCCGGCACCTACACGATCCGGTGGCAGGTGCTGGCGATCGATGGCCATATCACCCGCGGCGACGTCCCCTTCACCGTGACCGCCCCCTAGAGCGATATGGATTGGGCTCCGGTCATCGGCACCAAAAATCCTCCCCTGCGCAGCACTAGGGAGCGTACACATCTCATCTGCCATCCGAATCGACAGACAGTCCTGCATTTCCTTTCCCTCCCCCTTGTGGGGAGGGTGGCGCGGAGCGCCGGGTGGGGGAATGTTGCCGCGAGGGTTGATGCGCCGGGCTGGATCTGCACGAGCAGCGGCTGGGGCACCACCCCACCCGTCGCTCTCGCGCCACCCTCCCCATCAAGGGGAGGGATAAAGGAAATTTCGACACTTAAGAAGAATTGCCCCGCCCTTAGCTTTGGCGAGCGATGTACACTCCCTAGCCGCTTTGCAGGGGAGGATCTTGCGATCCACCCTCATTTCATAACGATCTGAAGAACCGGTATCCCATCATGACGACGCATCTAATGAACGGCAGCCGCCGATGAGTCTGCTGATCGATCTGTTCGGCTATCTGTCGGTTCTGATCCATGGTCTCACCATTGTCGGCCAGTCGATGGCGCTGGGTGGCGTGTTGTTTCTGGTCTTCCTGGCCCGGCCGTTTCAGCGCGAGCTGGGCGCGACGGGCGTGGATATGGCGCGACGGACGCGCCAGATCGCGTTGTGGAGCGCGGTTGGGTTGGTCGTGTGCGAAGCGGCGACGATCGCGCTGCAAGGCGCGGTGCTGGTCGGGACCCTTGATAACGAGAGCTGGCTGAATGTCTTGAGCGCGGAATTCGCCCTCTCGGGTCTGGTGAAAATTGCGGGCGCGCTGATCATTATCGGTATGCTGGCGTGGCATGGTGAGGAGGCGGCGAGTTCAGTGCTGATCGGTGCCGTCATCGTGGTGCTGGCGGCAGCAACGCTTACGACCCATGCCAATGCACGGCTCGATGACCGCGTGCCGCTGGTCCTGGTCGAGGGGCTGCATCAGCTTGGTGCGGCAATCTGGATCGGCGGTATCCCGAGCTTTCTGATGGCGCTTAATCGCTGTAAGGACGGGCAGCAATGGCGGCGTGTCGGCAAGCGCTTCTCGCAGATGTCGATGATCGGGGTCGGGTGCATCATCATCTCCGGTAGCGTGATGAGCTGGTTCTATATCGGCTCATTCGCCGGATTTTACGGCACCGCCTATGGCGTGATGGTCGGCGCCAAGATCGGGATGTTTCTAGGACTGCTCTGCCTTGGCGGTATGAACTACCTGCTGGTCGAGCGTCTGCGGCGCAACCCGGATATCTCGGTCAACCGATTGAAGCGCTTCGCCGAGGTCGAGATCGGTATCGGCTTCGCCCTGTTCTTCGCGGCGGCGTCGGTAACGTCCTCACCGCCCTCGGTCGATCTCACCGATGATCGTGTGTCCTGGCAGGAGATTCTGGACCGCAATACGCCGGTCTGGCCGCGCCTCGTCTCGCCTTCTCATGCCGATCTTGCGCTGCCGGCGCTGCAGCATCAACTCGACGAAGAAGCGGCCGCCCAGGCGAAGCACCCCCCGGCCGCCTTCGTGCCGGGATCGGGCGATCTGCCGCCCCGCAATGCCGAGGATATTGCCTGGTCGGAATATAACCACCATTGGGCCGGCCTGTTCGTGGTCGCGATCGCTCTGCTGGCACTGCTCAATCAGGCGGGGATCCGCTGGGCGCGCCACTGGCCCTTGGTGTTTTTCGGGCTCGCACTCTTTCTGTTTCTAAGATCCGATCCTGAAGTCTGGCCGTTGGGCGAGGAAGGGTTCTGGGTTTCGTTCCGCGATGTCGAGGTCGTGCAGCATCGCATGTTCGTGCTGCTGATCGTTGCCTTTGGCGTGTTCGAATGGCGGGTACGGACGGGACGCCTCACTCATCCGCGCGCAGCCTTGGTGTTCCCGCTCTTGACCGCGCTCGGCGGCGCCTTGTTGCTGACCCACCAGCACGCCATCTCCAATGTGAAAGACCAGCTGCTGATCGAGCTGACCCACACGCCGCTGGCTTTGGTCAGCATTGCCGCAGGCTGGTCGCGCTGGCTGGAACTGCGCCTCGACCCGCCAGGTAATCGCTGGGCCGGATGGGTTTGGCCGATCTGCTTCCTGATGATCGGCGCCCTGCTGCTCTTGTACCGGGAAGCGTGAGCGTGCATGTGTCGGAGCCTGCGCTAAGACGGCGCAGCATTTGCAATAAACCGCCGCTAAGATTGACCGGGTTCGGGTCGAGCGGCTGAATTCGTCCGGTGACGAGGAGCGGCATTATGGCAGTTGGCGTACGACGCAACAGTCGTCAGGCAGAACCTTGTACGATGGTCATTTTCGGTGCCGCCGGGGATCTGACGCGGCGTTTGCTGATTCCGGCGCTCTATAATCTGGCGCAAAGCAAGCTGCTGCCCGATGGCTTCCGGCTGATCGGGGTCGCGCGGGCGGATCGGAATGACGATTCCTTCCGGGCGGATCTGACCGAGGCCATCAAGCATTTTGCAACGGGCAGTCTGGATGAAGGAATCTGGGCCGATCTGGTGGCCCGGATTAGCTACCTCAGAGGGAATTTCGACGACGCGGATACCTATAAGCAGCTTAAGGATCACCTGATCCCAAGCGGCGCCGAGGGTGCAGGCAATGTTCTGTTCTATCTCGCGACAGCACCGGAATATTTCGCCGAAATCGTCGACCAGTTGAGCGCGGTCGGCGTCAGCGAGGAGAGCGAAGGGGCTTGGCGCCGGGTGATCGTCGAAAAGCCGTTCGGCCATGATCTGGAGACGGCGCAGCAACTCAATGCCAAGCTGCTCTGTGCCCTGGATGAGCATCAGATCTATCGGATCGACCATTATCTCGGCAAAGAGACGGTCCAGAACATCATGGTGTTCCGGTTCGCCAACGGCATTTTCGAGCCGCTGTGGAATCGCGACCATATCGATCATGTGCAGATCACCGTGGCCGAGACGGTCGGCGTCGAGAGCCGCGGCCATTTCTATGAACAGACCGGCGCGCTCCGCGACATGGTGCCGAACCATCTGTTCCAGATTTTGAGCTTCATCGCCATGGAGGTACCAACCTCGTTCGACGCGGACGCGGTGCGCAGCGAGAAGGTCAAGGTCTTTGATTCGGTCAGGCCCTTTACGACCGAACAATTGCTGCAAGACACGGTGCGCGGTCAATATGCCGCCGGGTCGGTCCGCGGGAATTCGGTCGCCGGGTATCGCGAAGAACAGAATGTCGATGCGCGCTCGGAAATCGAGACTTATGTCGCGATGAAGCTACAGATCGATAATTGGCGCTGGGCGGGCGTGCCGTTCTACATGCGAACCGGCAAACGACTGCCGCGCCGGGTCAGCGAGGTGGCAATCCAGTTCAAGCGCGCACCGATCGCCGTCTTCCGCGACACGCCGATCGAAGACGTCACCCCGAACATGCTGGTCCTCAGGCTTCAGCCGGACGAAGGTATTTCACTGCAATTCGGTGCAAAAATCCCGGGCGCTGCGCTGGAAATCGGCGGCGTCAAAATGAATTTTCAGTATAAGGATTATTTCCAGTCGGCGCCGTCGACCGGCTATGAGACGCTGATCCTGGATTGTATGATCGGGGATCAGACGCTGTTCCAGCGCGCGGATAATGTCGAGGCAGGCTGGCGCGTGGTTCAGCCGATGCTGGATAGCTGGGCAGAGCGGCGGCCACGGGGATTTCCGAATTACGAGGCCGGCAGCCAAGGGCCGCAGGCGGCCGACGAACTTCTGGCGCGTGACGGCCGGGTCTGGCGGAAAATATAAATCATCTGCCCATTCAGATTAAGCGAATACGCTCGGAGAATCATGCTCGTAAATCTTTGCAGTTACGTGTTAATATATTTCAATATATGTATTTTCCGGCATATGGCCGGTCTGCGCACGCAAAGTCGAATAGGTGGGTCTTGGCAATGACGCATTTTACGGATGTGAGCGATCTTGACGGAACCGCTGCTCCGGGATGGCACCGCGCCAGCCTTTATTCTGGAACCGCGGATAGCCAAGGGTCGGATAACAGCGATACGCTGCGGACTTTCAACGCCCTTCGGCGTCACCAGAAGCAAGCGGCCAAGGTCGCTGCGAGCGAAGCGGAAAATCCAGCTCCCGAATCCTTCCTGCAAACCCTGCGGCTGAATATCCAAAGTTGGTTCGACACGCGACGGGCCGAGACCGCCCAGAAACAGGCACGGCGCCAAAGGGCCGCACGCCGCCTGGAACCTGGCACACTGAGCAATGCCCCGGTCGCTCAGCAGGTTTTCACGCCGGAACCGGATGCAGCGCCTGAACTGGTTACGCCGGCAACCAGCCGAGTGTTCGGCCGTCTGCGTCGCGACGATGCCGAAATGTCGGATCAACCGATCGAGCGCAGCGCTGTCGCCGACGTGCCGGTGCCCGTCGTCATACCGGAAGCTCCATCGGACATCCCGGCGCTGCCACCCCTCGCCGGCGTTCAGCGACAATCGGAGGCCGCCCTGCGCACGCCGCCTGAAGCGGCGGCACAACGGCTTGAACGGCTGTTCGGGCGTTTGCGGCCTCAAGAAGCTGATATACCCGCTCCGGCGACAACGCCTGTGGCGCTGGCCGTGCCAGATGAGACTATTGTATCGGAGAGCCCTGTCGTTCTGCTTGACGCGGCCCCGATACAAATCACGGCTGAGCCCGAACTGGCGCCCGCCCCGGTGTTGGAGCGGCACCCAGAGAGTGTTGAAATCGCCCAACCGGTGGTTTCCGTCATCGAAGCTGCCCCGCTGCCGATTGAAGCTCTTTCACCGGTATCCGTTCCTTCGGCCGAACCGGCGCGCGATTGGATTCGGCCGGATGTCGCACCGGCCCAGACGGTGCCGGCTTTCCTAAAACAGCCGCCTTTGGCCTATAGCGCGGCGGCAGCTCAGCCCCCGCTGCCCAGGCCGGTCGCCGCGTCGGCCCGAAAAGAACCGGGTTTCAGCCTGCCAAATATTGTCCACGCCGTCGTTAACATGGCGATGCAGTTTGTGCGCACCCCGTCCGCCAAACGCTCGCAGACCAAATCCGCGCCGCGCAGTGGCGACCCGAGCTTCCTCGGTTTGCAGAAGCGCTCGGACATTATTGGTGCGGTCAACCCGATCGATACGCTTTACGGCTTCATCCGCAGCATGCTGCATGAACGGCAGACGGGGCTCGTACTGCATGTTGTCGCGGCGAGCCATGGCGAGGGCACGACGACCATTGCGCGGGCATTAGCCGAGCGCGCCACGACCGTCGGTCATCGCCGCGTCTTGCTGATCGGACTGAATACCGTGCCGGGCACCACAGAGGTCTCGGAGGGGCTGCTATCCTTCATTGGCCGCGGCGAGTCGGTCGAGGGTGCGATTTACGAAATGCCCGGCAATTCTCTTGCCACGGCCAGTCTCCTTGGCCCCACGGAGCAAAAGACCACCAATACGAAGGCCATCCGCGAGGTATATCAGGCCTGTCGTGAGCTCTATGAGCTGTGCATCGTCGATTGCCCGCCGATCACCGACGGGACCTATTTCGATCTGGTCCCGGAGGATTCTGATGGCATCATTTTCATCGTTCAGGCAGAAAAATTGCGGCCTGCGGTGATCCAGCGCGTTAAGGATATGCTGGAGCAGCAAGGCGGCAATATCCTCGGGATCGTGCTGAATCAGACCAAGCACTATATCCCGAAGGTGATCTATAAATTGCTTTAGATCGTTATGAATTCAGGTCAAGTCGCAAGATCATCCCCCAGCGACACGGGAAAGCTCCTTTCCCTCCCCCTAGGCCAGCAGCTTGTCCATCTCATCCAGTGTCCGGGAGAATTTGGCGACCAGCGCGCGATAGGGGGCCGCGGTCGTCATGTCGAGCCCGGCGCGCTTTAGGATATCGACCGGATAATCCGAACCGCCGGCCTTCAACACACCGAGATAATTATCCCGCTCATTCGCAGATCCGCTCAAGATCTTGTCGGTGAAATACACTGAAGCGGCGAGCGACGTCGCATATTGATAGACGTAGAAATCATAGAAGAAATGCGGCGGATCGGCCCATTCGATGCCGTATAGCGGATCAATCTTGACCGCATCGCCGTGATAGCGATGCAGGAGATCCAGATAGATCTCGCTCATTTTGGTACCCGTCAGCGCGTCGCCGCGCTCGGTGGCTTCATGGATTGTTAGTTCGAACTCGCCGAACATGGCCTGACGAAAGAAGGTGCCGCGCAGCAATTCGCAGACGCGGTCGAGATAGAACAGCTTTGCTTCCTTGGTCTTTGCGCTCCGATACATATGCTCGGCGAGCAGCTGTTCATTCACCGTCGAGGCGATTTCCGCGATGAAGGTCGCGTAAGATGCCGTATCAAAGGGCTGTGCTGCATTGGCCAGCAGCGAATGCATCGCATGGCCCCACTCATGGGCAAAAGTGGTCATGCCCTTATAATCGTCGGTGTGGTTCAGCAGCAGGTAAGGATGTACATCATAGGCGCTGGGATCCATATAGGCGCCATCCGCCTTACCCTTCTGCGGATAGGCATGCATCCAGCCCGACATCGTGGCCTTGCTGAGGCGATCGACATAATCGGCACCCAGCGGAGCAACCGCCTCCAGCGTATAGCGGCGTGACGTCGCGATATCGAATCGAATATCGAGTTTGGTCACTGGCGGGTAGAGGTCGTAATAGGCCAGTTCGGTAAGGCCCAGCATGCGCCGGCGCACATCGAAATAGCGCTGCAACACCGGCAATCCGGCATGCGTCTCTGCAACCAGTGTGCGATAGACCCCCTCCGGGATGTTGTTGTCGGCCAGAGCGGCATTGAGCGCGCTTGAATAATGCCGCGCCTTGGCGTGGAAGTTATCGACCTGTATCTGACCCGCAAGGCAAGCGCCCAGGCTGCTTTCATAGGATTTGAACGCGCCGAAATAGGCGTCAAAGACGGCTTTACGCTCGCCCCGATCAGGACTGGTGCGGGCTTTGGTGTAGCCTTGACCATCCAGCCGGATCTTGCCCTGGGCCAAATTGATCTCCGGCCACGGGATATCGGACAGCACCAGCAGATTGCGGATCTGAACGGGGGCGCCCAGTGGCTGCGTGGCTGCCGCGAGCAAATCCTCGCCTTTGCCGTCCAGCGTATGCGGGGCGAGGCGCAGGATATCCGACAAGCCAAAGCGAAACCGCGCAAGGCCCGGATCAGCCGCGACGAAGCTATCGATCTTGGCGGCGCCGACCGACAGCACTTCCGGATTGATCCAGGCCGACGCCTCACTGATCTTGCCGTCAAGATCGCTGATCAGCTGTCGCCGTTCCTGGCCATGGGGACTTTGCAGATTCTCGTCGGAACTCAGCGTTGCATAAGCCCGCAGCCGGCGGAATCGTCGGGAGATGTCCGAATTGGTCTGCAATGCCGCCTGAAGTGTCGCGGCGCTCTCACCGAGCCGTCCCTTATAGGCGAGCAAACCAGGGAGGGCTGCGATGATCGCTTCACGTTCCGTTGCCCAGGCTTGCTCATTGGGAAACAGCGCCGAAAGGTCCCACACGGTGGGCGGCGGCGCATCGGCGAGCGATACGCCAGCCCATGCCGAATGTGGGGATACCGCCAGAGCACCGGACAATATCAGCCAATGCCGGCGGGTTAAATCAATCATCGGCGCGTGGCCCCCTAGCGCAATAACAGGTTAGCCCGCCATCGGCAGTAGGTCGATCGCTTCGGCTGACGAGCAAGATACCTCAAGGATCGAATTTTCCACGCTTATCTTCTCGACGATCCCATTATTCACGATCATGCTGAAGCGGTGCAAGCGTTCGCCCAAAAAAGGGCGAGTTGTGCTTGGCATGCAACGGGACTATTCGACAGTCGCTCAGACGAGGGTTGCCGTCAGGACGATCTCGGTACCGCTGAGCGCACGCGATACCGGACATGTGGCCTTGGTGTCTTCAGCAATCTTGCGAAACGACTCCAGATCAATACTCGGGACCGAGGCTTCTACGCCGAGTTCGATCTTGGTGATGATCGGCTTACCGTCCGCCACACCAAGATGAACTTTCGCGCGTGTATAGATGCGCTTGGGCTCGAAGTGCGCCGCCTCCAAACCCGCTGAGAGGGCCATCGAATAGCAACCGGCATGTGCGGCCGCAATTAGTTCCTCGGGATTTGTCCCTTTGCCGCTTTCGAAGCGAGAATCGTATGAATACTCACCCCGATAAGCGCCTGAGCCGAGGACTAGAACACCTCGACCTGCATGAAGACCACCGCTCCATTCCGCATCTGAATAACGAACTGCCATGTCAAAAAATCCTCCATTTTCGATATTTTATAAACACGGTTCTTGCGAAATGGCTCCAGAGAGCAGACAGAGGAGGTTTACAATTATCGCAGAGCGTCGCAGAATTCGCCTATAAGGCTAATAACTGCTGATATTATAGTGCGCGTTTGGCACTAGAAAGCGGGATGTGATCGCTCGTTTTAGCTGCGGCAGCATCCGGCGGCGCTTGTTCTTGTTAAGTAGCGCGCTGCGGCTCTCAATAGCAATTCAGATTTGAGGCTGAGCGCGCCCAAATCATCGCAATTCATGCGGCAAAATTGCCGGACTGGAGCATCTGCTTGATGTTGCGGATCGCCTGACGGGTCCGGTCAAGATTCTCAACCAGGCCGAGCCGCACATGGGTATCGCCATGTTCGCCAAATCCGAGACCGGGTGCGACCGCGACATTGGCCTGTTCCAGCAGCAATTTTGAGAATTCGACGCTGCCCAGATGCTTGTATCGCTCTGGGATCGGGGCCCAGGCGAACATCGACGCTTCCGGGGAAGGGACCGCCCAGCCGGCCGCATTAAGCCCGTCTATGAGAACATCGCGGCGGCGTTTATAGGTCTGACGATATTGCTCGACACAGTCTTGCGGGCCGTTCAGCGCGGCAATAGCTGCAACCTGGATCGGGGTGAAGGCGCCGTAATCGAGATAGGATTTCACGCGCGCCAGCGCGGCCAGCAGCTTTTTCGAGCCGACCGCGTAGCCGATGCGCCAGCCGGGCATGGAATAGGTCTTGGACAGGCTGCCAAACTCGACAGCAACCTCGCGGGCGCCAGGAATTTCCAAAATCGAGGGCGGTTTTTTGTCGCCGAAATAGATCTCGGAATAGGCAAGGTCAGACAATACATAGATGCCGCGCGACCGGGCGAACTCGACGATCTCGCCGTAAAAATCCAGATCCCGCACTTCGGCGGTCGGGTTGGATGGGTAATTAACGATGAGCGCAATCGGCGACGGCACCGAATAGCGGTAAGCCCGCTCCAACGCCGGGACAAAATCCTTGGGTGAGCAGGGCGGGATATGGCCGATCGAGGCGCCGGCGATGATAAAGCCGAAGGCGTGAATCGGATAGCTCGGGTTCGGGACCAGAATCACATCGCCAGGGCTGGAGATCGCCTGTGCGAGATTCGCCAGACCTTCCTTCGAGCCGAGCGTGACGACCGCCTCGGTTTCCGGGTCGAGTTCGACATTGAATCGGCGGGCGTAATAGCCGGCAATCGCCTTGCGCAGCCCGGCGATGCCGCGGCTTTCGGAATAGCGGTGGGTACGTGGATCCTGCACCGTCTCGATGAGCTTTTGCACGACATGGGGCGGGCTCGCCATATCCGGATTGCCCATACCGAAATCAATCACGTCGCGCCCCGCCGCGCGCGCCTTTGCCTTCAGCCGATTAACCTCGGCAAATACATAAGGCGGCAGGCGGCGGATGCGATGAAATTCAGGGTCGGTCATTGTCGGACTCTGGTGAAGGCAAAATTATCTGGGTAGCTCAGCATCAAGCTTACCCTTCTCGCAATAGCACGAAGTAGGCAGATGCCGTCTAACTACTTTGCTATCGCGGGAAGCCCGCGGTTTCATGGAAGAGTGAATCGGTAAAATCGGCCTCGTCCAGGGCGGCATCGGTGAAATCGGCGCGGGTGAGATCGGCGGACCTTATATCGGCATGCTGTAGCTGCGCCCGCCGTAAAATCGCGTGACATAGCTTGGCGCCTTCAAGCCGGATCGGCAGCAAACGGCCATCGCTGAGCAGCAGAGCGCCCAGATTTGCGTCTTTCAGATTGGCATAATCGAGCCGGGCGCCCCGTAAATTGGCGCCGCGCAAATCGGCTGACGAAAGGTTGCAGGCACGCAGATCGGCGCCCTCCAGCTGAGCGCCCTGTAACTCGATGCCGCGCAGATCCATGCCGGCAAAAATGGTCCCGCTGGCGCGCAGACCGGTCAATTGTCGTCCGGCAAGCGGGCCTGCCGTGCGGATATCGTAGAAACTGATATTGAGCGGCTCGCCGTCGCTTCCGAGGCTGATCACGAAACGCTGATGCAACCCCAGAAGCTGATCAATCGGTCGGTCCAGCTGGGTAACCGGCTTACCCGCGATCTTGTCGGTGACAGCGCCATCCATGGCGCTTCCCGCCATTTCGGTTTGCGCCATGTCGACATTGACCAATATAGCGTCTTTGAGGCTCGCCCCCCGCAGATCGGCGCCGCGTAAATCTGCGCCTTCCAGATTGACGCCGTTTAACACAGCATTCCGCAGATCGGCGCGCGCCAATTTGCAATGGCGCATCACCGCACCGGTTAAGTTGGTATGTTCTGTGGCTGACACGGGTAAGTGCGCGGCACCGGCCTGGGGCTGGGCGCCGCCGGTCGGGCCAATCGCCGTTTCGTCAATGACGACCGGTTTGAGATCGCCATCATCAAAGCGTTGAGTGATCGCCCCATCCCGCAGATCGGCATCGAACAGATCGCAGTCAGTGAGATCGGTCCCCCGCAGGCTGGCGCCCCGGAGATCGGCCCGCGACATTTTGGCATTGGTCAGATCAGCCTGGGCCAGATTGGCGCCGAACAAGATGGCATTCACGAAAATCGTGCCGATACACCGCGCGCCCTGTAGATTTACACCGGTCAGCTCCGCGTCGGAAAAATTTCGACCGCAGAGATCCAATCCCGACAAATCGAAATATGTCAGCCGCGCCCGCTGCCCGCCTGGTTTGCCCAGCACATAGAGCGCATGACGATCAGCGATGCGGTCGAGCTCCTCCTGCATGATACGCGTCCGGGACGGGAGCACACTATCCATAGCGTATAACGCCACCATGCGCGAGATGGAGATGGGCCATCTGCGGTGCCGTTTCGATGAGGAAAAACGCGCGCGTTATCACGACTTTGGCATTCCACCCTGCAGCAACGAACATGCTGCCGCTGAAGATATGAATGCTTGGTAATCGAAATAGCAATATCGATCAGCCAAAGCGGAAATTCTGCGACCTTTAGCGTGATGGCGAGGCGGCGGACTTCTAATCCCGCTGCATTGCATCAATCGGCTGCACTATCGGTCCCTGGCACTCAGGCTCGCGATAGTGCTTCCCGCGGGCAAGTTACTGCCTGATTTCAGCTTGGTCGGTCGAGCCTCGGTGTGGTGAGCCGGGCCGGATCAGTCGCGCGAGCGGTTCTCATCATATCCTAATGGATCATTGCCGATTGGGCCGTCGCTCCACATGCTGAACCGAACGAACGAGGCTGCCGATGGACGATGCCGATTGGAAAATCCCGCTAACGCTACAGCCATCGGCAGCGCAGTACGCGTTCGATCTTGATCGGCGACTCCAATCGCTGGTCGGTTTGCGCGCGCTGGTGCCGCCGGATGCGTTTACGGCTGATATTCTAGGAATCGAACGGTCGGGCAGCGGCGTGGTGATTCGCGACGATGGCCTTGTCCTGACCATCGGATATCTCGTGACCGAAGCCGATACCGTTTGGCTGACGAGTCATGATGGCAAGGTCGTGCCGGCCGATGTCGTCGGAATCGATTACGCCTCGGGCCTGGCGCTCGTTCAACCGCTCGGACGGCTGCTTGTTCCATCGGTCGAGATTGGCGAGACGGCAAAGGTCGATTGTGGACAATCACTGCTTTTTGCCGCGTGTGGAGGCCGCCGCCGGGCGATCCAAACCCAGGTAGTCAGCCGCGAGACCTTTGCCGGAAATTGGGAATATATTCTGGATCGGCCGATATTTACGGCCCCGGCTCACCCGTTTTGGGGTGGGGGCGCCGTTATCGATGCTGACGGTTTACTGGTGGGAATCGGCTCGCTCGTGCTGCAGCAGGCAGAGGCAGGGGGCAAAGATCATGAGTTGAACATGGCGGTTCCCGCCGATCTGATCTTGCCGGTCTTGAACGATCTTCTGATGTTCGGGCGCGCGACACAGCCCGCACGGCCATGGCTGGGTCTCTATTGTGTCGAGCGGAACGGCGATGTCGTCGTGCAGAACCTGGTCAAAGGCGGCCCTGCCGAATCCGCACAAATCCACCGGGGTGATCTGATTGAGGCGGTCGGATCGGTAAAGATCAGCGATCTCGTCTCGCTTTGGCGTGCTGTCTGGGACACGGGTCCGGCCGGCAGCGTCGTGCCACTGACCCTGCGCCGGAGCAAGACTCTATTGGACACTGTTATTGCCTCGGCCGACCGGTCAAGTTTCCTGCGCGGACCGAAGCTGCATTAGAGCAGATCGCGATCAGACGGAATCGTCTGATCGCGATCTGCTGTAGAAACTTCGTTCCCTCCCCATCATGGGGAGGGAACGCATAACCCACGGCTGCGCCGTTACGGCTTTGCCCCGCGAGCTTTCAGCCAGGCAACGACCTGCGGCGTCACGCGCGCCTTGAAATCGGCCTTGGCGCCGATATCGTCGGCCGCGTTGGCCGCTTCGGCTTTGCCGCCCGGTGTCTGGCTGTCGGGTGATGACTCGATATCGGCAATGCGGGCCGTATCGTCGAACCCTGCCGCCACGCTGGGCCGCAGCGACCAATGGGCCGAGTCCGGCAGCTTGGCGAACAACGCCTTGCTGTTCGCGTTCACGAAATCCCAGACCAGTTCCGGGTGCTCGCCCCGCTGCGCGATATAA
>Ga0116229_10011151_pt1 | contig 13331 bp, 13 predicted proteins | sample S1TSphgellanicum_3_FD_87313 | JGI IMG/M metagenome (GOLD analysis project Ga0116229, IMG submission 87313) | Host-associated microbial communities from peat moss isolated from Minnesota, USA - S1T2_Fc - Sphagnum magellanicum MG | ecosystem: Host-associated > Plants > Peat moss > Unclassified...
CACGACCCCAATACCGCGATTTTCCAGGGCCAGCTCGACCTCGACGAGATGGGTTACGTGAAGTCGAGCGACGGGGTCCGCACCAATGTCCCCGGCGTCTTCGTGGCCGGCGACGTGTACGACATCCGCTACAAACAAGCGATCACCGCCGCCGGACTCGGCTGCCGCGCGTCGCTCGAAGCCGAACGCTACCTCGAAGAACTCGATGCGGAACGCGCGGCCGGAGGCCTGACGCCGGCCGGCGTGTAGGCGGAAAACTAAGCGGGCGTGGAGCCGACCGCGCCGAGGATCTCATCGGTCGTGGGCGAGCCGCGTTTATAGAACGTGATGTTTCCGTCGCGCCCGACGCCCACCACCGTGCGATTGATCACTCGGATCAAGCCGAGATTGTAGACCGCATCGTAGGCGGCGGCCACGGCCAAGCCTTTATCGACGAGCAGCGACGCCGTCAGGTTGTAGCGCGCGATGAAACGCTGATGCGAGTTGGCGTCGCCGCCGTTGATGCCGAACACCTGCACGCCGGCTTCGGCATAGCGCTCCGAATCGTTGCGCACGGCGCAAAGTTGGGCCGTGCAGCCCGGCGTCTGGTCCATCGGATAGAAGATCAGCACGACGGGGCCCTTCGCGAGGGCATCCGCGAGCGCGACCTCTTCGCCTTTTTCGGTCTTGAGGGAAAAGGGCGGCGCTGGGTCGCCGACGTTCAATTTAGCCATAGCGTCCTCCAATGTCCCGAATCGTACGTGCGATTCTGACCTTAGTTCGGGAAGAGTGCCGCGAACGCGCGGTCGATCGTTTCGTACGTGAACCGGTAACCGGTTTCGACGGTTCGCGCCGGCAACACGCGTTGCCCTTCGGTCACAACGATCGCGCCTTCGCCGAGCACGAGGCCGATCGCGAAGGACGGCGTCGGAAAGAGCGTCGGCCGGTGGACGGCCGCGCCGAAGGCCTTCGTAAAATCCGCGTTGCGCACGGGATTGGGCGCGGTGCCGTCGAGCGCGCCCTCGGCGCCGTCGATCGCGTGGAGATAGATGCCCACGAGATCGTCGATGTGGATCCACGAATACCACTGCCGTCCGCTCGCAACGACCCCGCCCGCGCCCGCCTTGAAGATCGGCAACAACTTCGCGAGCGCCCCGCCGTCGAGCCCGAGCGCCAGGCCCGTCCGCACTTTGGCGACGCGCAGGCCGAGCGCGGCGGCGCGATCGGCCTCCGCTTCCCATTCGACGCAAACGCCGGCCAGAAAATCGGTACCGGGAGCGCTCGTCTCGTCAAACGTAGCGGTTTCGCTCGTCCCGTAATAGCCGATCGCCGAAGCGGAGACGTACGCGCCCGGCTTGTTGGCGAGCGTGCCGAGGGCGTCGATCAGCGCGCGCGCCGCATCGACGCGGCTCGAGCGGATCTTCGCTTTGGCATCGGGCGTCCAGCGCTGCGCGACCGGTTCGCCGGCCAAGTTCACGACGGCGTCGGCGCCGTCGCACGCGCGTGCCGCGGCGCCCGGATCGCGCAGCGACGCGGTCGTAACCGTATCCCCCCGCCCGCTCAATGCCGCAGTAAGGTGTCGCCCGACGAAGCCGGACGCGCCCAGGACCGTGACCTTCATCGCTTAAGCTCGAGCGAAGGTGTCGCTGCCGACGAGCCCTTCGATTTCGTCGATCGTCTTGGCGATGGCGCCGGTCAGATTTTCGGGTTCGCCCGCCGTGCAGAGGATGTCGTCTTCGATCCGGATGCCGATGCCTTTCCAGCGCGCGGGAACGTCGGTGTCCTGCTGCACGTAGAGGCCCGGCTCCACGGTCAGCACCATGCCCGGCTCGAGCGCGCGGTACGATTTGTCCGGGTCCGTATAACGGCCGACGTCGTGCACGTCGAGCCCCAGATAGTGCCCCGTGCGGTGGGGATAGAACTCGAAGTACTTGTTTTCTTCGATCAGCGAATCGATGCTGCCCGAGAGCAAGCCGACGTCGACCAGACCTTCGGTCAGCACGCGCACGGCTGCCTGGTGGTAGGCGTCGACCGGCCGGCCCGCGCGAACCTGATCGATGCCGGCCAATTGCGCGCGCAACACGATGTCGTAGAGCGCGCGCTGTTCGGCGCTGAACTTTCCGTTGACCGGCCACGTGCGGGTGACGTCGCTCGCGTAGAAATCGAATTCCGAGCCGCTATCGACCAGCACGAGGTCGCCGTCGCGCAGGGTGTCGCGATTGGTATTGTAGTGAAGGATCGTGGCGTTCACGCCGCCGGCCACGATCGAGGGGTACGCGACGTCTTGCGCGCCTGCGAGCCGGTACTGGTACTCGATGATCGCTTCGAGCTCGAACTCACCCAAGCCCGGCCGCGTCGCCCGCATGCCCGCCGTATGCCCGGCCAGCGTGGCGGCGGCCGCGCGGCGCATCAGCGCGAGTTCTTCGGGCGTTTTGTGCAGGCGCATCTCGTGCAGCACTTGACCCGGGGCTACGTAGGAGAGCGGCGCGGTGCCGCCGCGCCGGACCTCGTGGCGCGCGGCCTTGACCGCGCCGATCACGAGCCGATCGAGGTCTTCGTCGTTGCCGAGATCGTAGGCGATCGAGGGCGCGCCGACGAGCAGCTTCGGCAGCCGTTCGGCCAGCTCGGCGACCGGGTACGCCGCATCGACGCCGAGCCGCTCGAGCGCGCCTTCGACGCCGAGCCGCCGGCCGGTCCAAATCTCTTGCGTCCGGTCGCGCGGCCGCAGGAAGAGCACGACGCGCTCCTTTTCCTGGTGCGGCGCCAAGACCAGGACCGCTTCGGGCTCGTCGAAGCCGGTCAGATAATAGAAATCGGAGTCCGGACGGTACTCGTACTCGGTGTCCGCGTTGCGCACCGCGTGGCGCGCCGAAGGGATGACGGCGGCGGCCTCACCGAGGCCGCGTGCGAAGGCGGCGCGTCGTTGCTCGTAGCTGCTCATGATACCTTGGACGTTCGCTTGAAGCGAACGGCGTCATGCCGGCGGCCGAAAATCGGCCACCGGCACGATTGTCCCGAGCGAGCCTCGCGGGCCGGCATTGGACGCGAGGTTTGGGAGGATCGGCTTAGGTGGCGGCCGGCGAAGGCGCGGGCGAGGCCATCCCCATATGGTGACGGCCGCCCATCCCGGGCGCGTGGTAGCCGTCGGTCTTGGCCTGCGATTCGCAGACGTACTTGCCTTTGCCCGTGCCGTAGTACTTATCGCCGCTCATGTGATAGACGTGGCGCTTGCTCTTGGTGTTCTCCCAGACCACCGGGTCGCCGGCGGCGCACGCCGGCGTCGCGGCCGAGGCGGGTGCGGGGGATTGAGCGTGCGCGGGCGAGAGCCCGGCCGCAAACAAGGCCGCTAGAGCGAAAAGGGCGAGTTTATTCATCGGAAATGTGGACCTTTCTAAAGTGAAAACGGTGGACGCGAGCGCGTCGCTCCGCTGTGGCAACGTACCGGCGCTGCGTTGCGTCGCGCGCAAATCGAAAGACTTCCCGGCCGAGCGTCCGAACGCTGCCGCGGATGCGCGTTCTCATCATCGGAGCCGGCCCGGCCGGCGCGGCGGCGGCCATCGAACTGGCTCGCAGCGGTGCCGAGGTCCAGGTCGTCGAGAAGGCGGCTTGGCCGCGTCCGAAGACTTGCGGCGACGGAATTTCGCCGCCCGGCGTGCGGGAGGCGCGCGGGCTCGGGCTCTCGCTCGAGGACCGGCGGCCCTTGGAACTGGGAGAGATCTCGACGCCGCGGGGATACCGCTTTCGCAGCGGCTGGAACCCCGAAACCCCGTGGGGCACGATCGTCGAGCGGGCAGATTTCGATGCCCGGCTCATGACGTTGGCCGTCGCGGCCGGCGCGCGTTTTGAGGATCGCACGACCGTCTCGGCCATCGAGCCCGGCATCGACGGGCCGGGCGCACGGTTCGCCGGCGGCCTGAACGGGCGAGGCGAGCGCTACGACGCGATCGTGCTCGCCGAAGGCGCGACCGGGGGCCTCGCGGCGAAACTCGGCTTCGGCGGACACCGGACGCGCCTCGTGGCGCTGCGCGGATACGCGGAAGCTCCGCGCGCGCTCGATCCCGTCTTCGGCCTGTATTTCGATCGCGGCATCTCGCCCGGCTACGGCTGGATCTTTCCGCTCGACGAGCGCCGCGCCAACGTCGGCGTGCTCGTCGATGAAGGTGCGGTGCGGCGCCGGGGCGGCGACCTTCGCGGCATCCTTTCCGGCTGGCTCGCGACCAGCCCGGTCGCCCGGTCGATCCTCGGCGACGGCGCGGCCTTGACCGGGCTCTCCGGCGGGGTCATCCCGACGGGCCGCGGCGGGCGGGTGCGCGGCGGCGTCTTTTTGGCCGGCGACGCCGCCGGCGTCGCGGATCCGTTCTCGGCCGAGGGTATCTATCAGGCGATGGCAACCGGCCGCGCCGCCGCGCGCTCCCTGATCGTCCATGGCCCCACCCGGCGCGCCGGCCGCGCGTACGCTTCGGCCTTGCGGCCCTTCGATCGCAACGCCCGCGAGGCGTACCGCCTGCGTCTGGGCTTCGACTTCGTGATCGATCCGATGGGCAAGCGCGCGATGGAGCGGCCGGCGCTCGCCCACCACTTCAGCGCCAGCGGCTTCTTCATGAAGGAGAGTCTGGGGGCGTTTCTGTGGGGCATCGTGCGGACTTGGTAGCGCGGGTCACCACGCCGCGGCGTCAAAGCCCGCATACTCACCCTGAGGAGAACCGCGCGTGTCGCTCAAGAATCGGCTGACCAAGATGATCGTCGACCCGGCGTTTCGCAATCCGGGGCTCATGAAGATGATCTTCGCGATCGACGACGTGACCGGTTTCGATCTCGTGAAGACGCTGGCGCCCTTCAAGCTGATGCCGGCCTCGGCCGAACTCTTTCAGCGTTGCTTCGCCCACTTCGTCTCGGGCGAAGAGATTTCGCTCTCGTGCGCGACCCAACTGGCAGCGATGGCGCCGGACCGCGCGTCCGCGCAATATCTACTGATTCAAGCCGGTGAGGAAGAAGCGCACCTCGAGCACTTCCGCACCAAGCTCTTGCAATTCGGGCTCCCGGAGGACAAGCTCGCGGGGCACGTCTCGCCGAGCTTCAAACGCTTCGGCGAGGCGATCCAGGGCCGGCTCGACGCGGGCGATTACGTCGGCGCGCTGGTCGGCAATAACGTCGTGGTCGAAGGGCTGGCGATCCTGTTGCTCGAGATGGGGTGCCGCGATATGCGCGCCAACTCCGACGAGCTGACGAAGTTCTTGGACTTCGTGCTCGAGGACGAACGCCATCACTGCCGGTTCGGCGAGCGGCGTTTGCGGTTCTGGAACGAGCGCGGCCTGGTGCGAGAGGCCGACGTGGCCGACTTCTACGGCGAGATGTGGGACCTGGTCAAGGGCGTGATCGCGGAAATCCCCGACGTCCTCGATTCGATGGGCCTCGAGCCCAAGTCGCTGCTGGTCGCCTCCAAATCGTTCTTCGAAGAGCGCTTGGCCGGCGCGGGGCTGGCGATCACCGCTTAAGCGTAGGGGTTCCCCTACTGCGCTTCCTCACGCCGGTCGCTTACGCTAGCGTCAGGTTCGGATTGAGGCTGGCGTTCGAACGCGTCGTTGGACGTGGTCGGAGGGGTGACAAGCGATGAAGCGGTGGGGATACTTCCGTCTTGGGTTCGTCGCCATTATCTGCGCGGCGGCGATCGTTGGTTGCGGCGGTGTCGGCGGGCTTCGTCCGCCGCTGCCAACGAGCGTCGGGAATCTCGCGCAGACGCGGCCGCCCGACCAGGAACAGGCACTCGAGCAGGCCGTCGTCCGCGCCTATGGTAAGCGCGCGTCCGTCAACGGGTACGGCGTGATCGACGGCGGCTGGTACGAGCCCCCTGAGATCCCCGGAAGGCCGGGATACTACCTGATCGACGGCGACGTCGTCAAAGGCCCGCCCGACGACTCGCCGCCCCGCACGAACGCCGCGCCGCAAGCGGCAACCGAGGGCGTTCCCGCGCCGCTGGCGACCGAGAACTGCGACACCTTCGCCGGCGCCGTTCCGCCCCCGTGCACCGACACGGGACCGTTCCGCCGCGTGTATTCGGATACCGGGTACTCGTACGCGCTGGCGCGGCTCGTCCTCCCGGCGCACATCACCACGATGCCGACCGGGGCGCCGTGGCCGGGCGGCGCTCACCCGACCCCGACGCCGCTCAACGGCGATACGGGTTACGTCTATTTCGAGGGCTGGTACAAAGGCAACGTGAACGCCGGAAATTCCGAATTCGGCCTGCAGTACAGCGCCAAGAACAATTGGTACAGCCCGTATTACAAGACCTACGGACCGAACAAGACCGAACTCCATTGGCAGCTGAATCACTGGCTCCCGTCAACGGCAATCACCTTCGCAATCGCCGGTTACACGCTGGACAAGGCGCAGTACCTCCACGTCGCGCTGATCGGGACGACGACGGAAGCCTGTAAGCCGGACGTCATCACCTCGCCCGAGAACCCGCATCTCTGCTTGGCGCACGACCACGCCCTCGACCCCGGCTGGTCGTCCTCGGCGTGCTGCATCCTGGCGCGCATGACCACGATCGGCCAGACCTTACCGAACAAGTTCTACGACGGCGTGTCGTTCGGCCCGATCTCTTGGAACGACGTCGAACTCGCGAAGAATGCGCCCACGCCGGCACCCGGTTCCACGACGCTGCCGCTGACCGGCGGCCAGCCTGCATGGCAGGGCGGCGGCAGCCAGAATTGGCCGCCGCAACTCGACAAGATCGTCGTGGCCGGCGAGTCGGCCGATGCCGAAACCGACACGGTGGATTTAGCGAAACTCCCGGATCTCAAGCTCTCGGTGAGTCCGAGCAAGTGCCAGCATTTCGCCTTGTCGGGCAGCGTGAAATACGCGGCGGCGATCTCCGGAGCGCAGGGCGCGCTCAAGGGCCGGCTAGCGTACGGGTGGCATCCGGGCGTGCTCGGAGCCCCGGCAAAGGGCACGACGTATACGATGGACGTCCCCGGCGCCAAGGCGACTGGCGACCCGAATACGGGGATCACCTACATCGGGGCCGACAGCACGAAGGCGACGGTTTCCGTCTCGGTTGACAATAAGCTCGACGATTATGAGGTTCCGACCGGCGTTTCGCTCTATTATATCGATGCGACCGGAACCCTGACTCCGGATTGGAACGGCTCGTCGGTCGAGACGTACGGTGGTTCGATCACGCTCGCGAACACCAGCTGCCCGAAGTAGCGGCTCCGCTTCCACGGAGGGCTTCTGCGACGCCTGCGGACAATAGGATAGGGTGGCTACCTCGGTTTCGCGGGCGGCGGACGTCCCGCGGTTCAACTTGCGTGGGCTTTCCGTCGTCTCGTTCGCACACGGCGTCAGCGACTTTTACTCCGGCATCGTGCCGTTCGCGATCTTCCTCGTACTCTCGCGCGACCACGTATCGGCGGCGTATCAGGGCATCCTGGTCTTTCTCTGGTACGTGACGAGTTCGATCGTCCAGCCGCTTTTCGGGGCCTATACTGACCGCAAGGGTCGTTGGTGGTTCCTTCCGAGCGCAATCGGTCTGTCCGCCGTGGCGATCTGCATCGCGGGCGCGACGACGTCGATCCCGGTGTTGGCGGCCTGCATCGTCGTGGGCGGATTCGGGTCCGCGATCATGCATCCGGAGGCCGGCAAATACTCGGCGATGCTCAGCGGCGCGCGCCGCGCGAGCGGCATCTCGATCTTCCAAATCGGCGGCCAGCTCGGGTATTCGCTCGGCCCCGCGACGATCGCGCTGCTCTACGCGCGCTACGGCGGGAACGGGTCGTTGCTGCTGCTCGTGCCGGGGGCACTCGCGGTCGGCGTGCTGTTCGTGTTGATGCCGCGCATCGATCGCTCCGCGTCGCGCGCTCACGCTGCGTCGCGCGCGAAAGACGTCGCGGCCGGGCCGGTCGATCGCATCGGCGTGTCGTTGCTGGTCGCGAGCACGGCACTGCGTTACTTTGTGTCGGCCGCGTTCATGACGTATCTGCCGAACTTGCTCACCGGCCGCGGCGCGAGCATCGTCGAGGCGGGGCAGGTCGTGACGGCGTTCCTGCTCGTATCTTCTATCGGACTTTTCGCCGGCGGATCGCTGTCGGATCGCTTCGGGGCCGTGCGCGTGTCGATCGTGGCGCTGGTCGCCGCGATGCCATTCTTATTCGGCTTTTTCTTCGTGCCGGGCATCGGCGGTGTGTCGCTACTGCTCATTGCTAGCGTCTTACTCGCGGTTCAGAACGCTCCCGGCGTCGCGATCGTGCAGGCGATGCTGCCCCGCAACCTCGGCATGGCGCTGGGCCTGATGAACGGCGTCGCATTCGGGATCGGCTCTGCGATGGTCGCCTCGATCGGCTTCGTCGTCGCGGGAGCCGGCGCGTCCGTCGCACTCGAATCAGTCGCCGGCGCACCCCTCCTGGCGGCGCTGGCCTACGTCGCAGTCGCTCGCCGATTGCCGGCGAACGTTCACGCGACGTAGGAGCGCCGACGACGCCAGGTCAGCGTCGTTAGCCGGAGTGGCCGCCGAACTCGCTTTCGAGTTTGCCGATTTCGCCGTTGATCAGGTTATTGGCTTCGAGGTCGACGCCGGTCTTGGCGACTGCTTCGAAGTTGCTGCCGCCCGGAATGTGCGACGCGATCCCGTCGACCACGTTATTGATGAAGCCGTCAGCCGCCGTGTCGACGGTGGCGTCCGCAGCGAAGCCGCCGACCTGCTCGGCGATGTTGGGGGTGTCTGCCATGTCGTCTTCCTCTTGCGCTTGCTTGTAGGCCGACAGAGGTACGCGCGGCGACAGCCGATCCCTTCATCGAACGTCAGGTACGCGAAGGGAAAGCGAAGCGCCGATAGCCGAACGCTAAGGCCGGTTGCGGCCGAGGGCATCGTGGCTCGAGACCCAGTCGCCGGCCAGGATCGCGCCGGTCAACGAGGTCTCGCCGGCGAGGACGACCGCGGCGCAGATCTCCGCGAATTTGTGCGCGCCCCCGGTGCCGTAGCAACCGAGCATCTCGAGGCACTCGCGCTGGGTCGCGAGGCCCGTGCCGCCGCCGTAGGTCGCGACGATCAGCGACGTCAGCGTGATCGACCAGTAGTAGTCGCCGTCGTCGAGCATCTGCGTGTAGACGATGCCCGCATGCGACTCGGCGACGTTGGCGACGTCCTGGCCGGTCGCGATGAAGAGCGCCGTCAAGCCGTTCGCGGCGTGCGCGCCGTTGTTGGCCGAACCGGCCAGAAACGAGCCGACCTGCGAAATCTGCCGATTGTGAAAGAGGTCGTAGGTGTCGACGCCCATGATTTTCTGCAGGATGCTGCGTTTGATGACGGCCTCGGCCACGACGCGCTTGCCGCGCGTGAGGATCATGTTCGCGCTCGAGTGCTTCTTGTCGGTATCGAGATTTCCGGAAAGCAGATAGCGGGCGTTGCCGGGATAGTTGGCCACGATCCACTCGCAGCCGGCCAGCGTCGCTTTGTTGGTCATGTTCTGGCCGGCGGCGTCGCCGGTCGTGTAATTGAACCGCAAATAGCGTAGCGGGCCGACCGCGTACTGACCGATGTTGACCAGCTTCCCGACGCGCGTCGTCGTTTCGGTGACCGCCTTGACCTGGGCAAACTGCCCTTCGAGCCATTCGCCGAAGAGTCGCGCTTCGAGCGCGTTCTCGAGAATAAAGACCGGCGTGCGCTGCATGTATTCCTCGACGACCGTCGCGCGGACGCCGCCGCACTCCGAAAGAAGGCGCATGCCTCGGTTGTAGCTCGCCACCAGCGTGCCTTCGGTGGTCGCCAGCGGAACGTAGAACTCGCCGCGCGCATGTTCGCCGTTGATCAGCAACGGGCCGGCCAGACCGATCGGCACCTGCGCGACGCCGATGAAATTCTCCGTGTTGCCGCTGACCAGCGCCGGATCGAACGAGTACTGTGCCACGTTGCGCAAGTCTGCGCCCGTCTTCTCCCGGGCGAATTCCCGCCGGCGCGCGGCCTGCTCCGCCGTGTAATCGTTTTCGCGATCGCGTGGAATCGGAACGCGCGTGACGGTGCCGTTGGAATGCTGCTCGCTCATGGCCGGTTCTACCGCCGCAAGGGTGCGGAACCTTGCCGGCGGCTTCGTCCGGCAGGTTAATAGGAACTCCTACATATTACGGTTGCTGAACGAGCGGCGCGATGCTGCCATACGCTGCGAGGTAATACGAATCGCGCACGTGGCCGAGTTGAAGGTCGCGTTTGATCTCGCTGCCGTCGCCGCCGTGCACCGCGACGGCCCGCACCAGCGTCAGGTAGGCGCCCAGCCGCGCGGTCTTCCAGTCGGAGATACGCCATTTTTGCGGCGCCATCACCCGGAAGTCGTAGGACGGCAGCAGCTTCGTCTTCGGCTTCAGCGGCGTCAAGGTTACGCGAAAGCCCTCGCAGACCAAGATCTGTTCTTCGACTTGGGCGAGCGTCGGCACTCAGCGTCCCGTCATTAGATGCCGCCGATGAAGCGGCCCGGCGCGAGCGTGCGGTTGGGATCGAAGCGCGCTTTGAGCGCGCGCATCGTCGCCAGCGATGCGGGCGGCGCGCCCCAGACGTCGAGCCGCGCCCGCGCGCCCGCCGGCGCGGCGACGACGCGAGCTTCCGACAGCACGGTCCGGCGTTCGCCGTCAAACGCGATCAGCCGTTCCGCGAAAGCCTCTTCCGATGCGGCCGACACGCGTGCGATCACGTCGCCCGTCCGCGCATCTTCGATGCTCTCGAGTTCGAGTTCGTTGACGCGTGCGACGCGCGCGAAAGCCTCGAGGCGCAGCGGTGCGTCGCTCGGCAGGCCGCCGCTGCGATAGGTGGCGGAACGCCGGCCGCGCGACGTCACGTATGCGTCGACGATGCGCGCGAACGCGGCGCCCGCGCCGGCGTCGATCAGTTGCGTTTCGGGGACGCCGGCGGAACCGAGCGCCGAGCGAAGTTCGCGGGTGGCGCGCGCGACGAGCCGCTCCGAGCCTTCGAAGAGCAGCAGCATGCGGCCGTCGACCCCGTCGCGGCCGTCGATCTCGTCGGCAAAGCCGCGTACGATCAGCGCGGCCGCCGGTTCGACCGCCAGCGCCGCGACGTGCGCCGCCGCGCGCGCCCGCGTCGCTTCGGGCAGGCGGGCGATGGCGAGGCGCCGCGCGGCCGGAATCGGTAAGGTCTTGAAGTTTACGCGCAGGATCGCGCCCAAGGTTCCGAGCGACCCCAGGTACAGTTTCGTGACGTCGTAGCCGGTCGAGTTCTTCACGACCATGCCGCCGGACTTCGCGAGCGTGCCGTCGGCGAGCGCCACGGTCGTGCCGATGACGAAATCTCGCGGCCTTCCGTAAGCGGCGCGGCGCGGCCCGAGCCAACCGGCCGCGAGGGTGCCGCCGGCCGTCGCGGCGGCGGCCCGGGGCGCGTCGAGCGGTACGAATTGTCCGTGCGCGGCCAAGCGGCGCTCGAGCGCCGCGAGCGTGCAGCCCGCCCCGACGGCGATCGTCAGGTCGCGGTGCTCGTACTCGAGTACCGCATCGAGCCGAGCGCACGAGAGTGCGACGTCGTAGCGCTCCGGCACGAACCCAAGCCCCTGCAGCGTGCCGCCGCCGAACAAGACGACGGCTTCGCCGCTCGCGTCGCACGCGCGCAGCCGGGCGGCGAACTCGGCGTCGGTCGCCGGGGCAAATGCCGCTTTCGGACGCCGATCGTCGAGGGCGAACGCGGCGGTGTCGAGGTCCGTCGAGACCACGCGTTCAGGCGCCGGCCGCGACCGGGTCGCGCGGCGCGCGCACTTCTCCGCAGACGGCGCCGCTCGGGAAGATCTTGTCGGGATTGAAGTGCCGCGCCGGATCGAACACGTCGCGCAGCCGTTGCATCGTCGCCAGATCCTCCGGCGTGAAAACGTACGGCAACGTCTCGCGTTTCTCGTAACCGATCCCGTGCTCGCCGCTGATCGTCCCGCCGAGCGCGATGCAGGCGGCCAGGATGTCGTGACCGGCCGACGAGACGGCCGCGACTTGGCGGGCTTCGCGCCGGTCGAAAAGCAATAACGGGTGAAGGTTCCCGTCGCCCGCGTGAAAGACGTTCCCGACGGTGAGGCCGTGATCGCGCGCGATCTCGTTGACGCGGTGCACGGCTTGCGGCAATCGCGTGCGCGGCACGGTCGCGTCCTGAATGTAGTAGTTCGGCGCGATGCGTCCGAGCGCGCCCGCCGCTCCCTTGCGCGAGGCCCACAAGGCGTCGCGTTCGCGCGGCGTCGCGGCCGAGCGCCAGGAGAGCGCGCCGAATTCGCGAGCCAGCTTGGCGATCGCGCCTTCGGCGTATTCGACGTCCTCGTGCTCGCCCGCGATCTCCAGCAGCAGCACGGCGCCCGCGTCGAGCGGGTAGCCCGCGTGATAGTGCGCTTCGACTGCGCCGACGATCGTGCGGTCCATGATCTCCAGCGCCGTGGCCGAGATGCCCGCGCCGATGACCGCGGAGACGGTCTCCGAGGCGCTCTCGACGTCGGGAAACGCGGCCACGCAGACGCGAATGGCGCGCGGCAGGCGCAGCAGCCGCAGGTCGATGGCGGTCACGATGCCGAGGGTCCCCTCGCTGCCGACCAGCGCGCCGGTGATGTCATAGCCCGCATCATCGATGTCGGCGCGCTGGATTTCACCCGCACCGTCGACGTATTCGAGGCCGAGCACGTGCGCGCTCATCGAACCGTACGAGAGCGCGTGCGGTCCGCCCGCGTTGGTCGCGGTGTTGCCGCCCAGCGTCGAGGTCTTCTGGCTCGACGGATCGGGGCCGAAGAAAAGGCCGTGGCTCGCCACCGTTCGCGAAAGCTCGAGGTTCACGTAGCCCGGTTGCACGCGGACCCGGCGGTTCGCGGCATCGAGGGCCAGCAGCCGGTTCATTCGCGAAAAAGAGATAACGACGCCGCCCGCGGTGGGCACCGCGCCGCCGCACAATCCCGTGCCCGCCCCGCGGGCGACGATCGGCACGCCGCAGTCGCGCGCGATGCGAACGACGGCCGCGACCTCGCGCGCGTCCCGCGGCAACGCGACCGCGTCGGGCAGCCGATCCTCGCAAAACGCGTCGAAGGCGTACGAGCCGAGGTCTTCGCGCGACGTCAGGATGCCCTGTGCACCGAGCACGGCGCTCAGTCGCTCGCGCAGTCGCTCGGCGGACGAAGTCTCCATCGCCCGAATGCGCTTTGCACGCGCCCGCCGCGGTTCCTGGGCCTAACGCCACGGCGCCACGCGAAGGTGGCCAGCCCGTGGAGAGCCGCCGCCCTTCGACAGGCTCAGGGTGACGAACGGGGTGCGGTCACCCTGAGCTTGTCGAAGGGTCGATGTCACCCTGAGCCTGTCGAAGGGCGCGGCGGGGGGATCGGGGGGACGCGTCCCCC
>Ga0116229_10011152_pt1 | contig 13331 bp, 9 predicted proteins | sample S1TSphgellanicum_3_FD_87313 | JGI IMG/M metagenome (GOLD analysis project Ga0116229, IMG submission 87313) | Host-associated microbial communities from peat moss isolated from Minnesota, USA - S1T2_Fc - Sphagnum magellanicum MG | ecosystem: Host-associated > Plants > Peat moss > Unclassified...
GACTCTCCACGGAGCCCACATCCAAATGGCTATTTTTCCCGGGACTCCCGAGTGGGAGTCCCGAAATCGCGCCAAATGGGACTCCCGAGACTTTGGAGCCCCATAACTTTGCGAGCAGACCTCGGATCGCAATGCGGTCTAAAGCAAAGTTGTAGCTCTCGTCGAAAGCTTTCCAACGCCATGTTGCAATCCCGAATCGGACATCGGGAAGAGGTCGATTCCCAACTTTTTGTGGTCAGGAGTCAAACTGGCAATTCGACTCCCGACTCTTCTTTTGGCCATAACTTGTGTTTCAGATTTCCAAATGAGCCAAGCGAGCCCATTTTAGACATCTAAGCTCCAAGAGCTTTCCAATGATATAAAGAACGCCACAAGCCATTGAGTTTTGACCCCTGCAATCACTCTCTAAAGTTTCGGAAGTCCACCGAGACTCCATCTCCCAAAGTGGGAGTTGCCTTGGGAGTGTGAGTGGTTCACTCCCTCACACTCCCTCACACTTACTTGCACTCCCGAGAGTATGTGATGTGACTCCCGGGCTTCTTCTTGGCTTAACTCCCGGGCTTCCTCTTGGCTTTAACTCCCGGGCTTCCTCTTAGCCCGCACCCTTGCAATTCCCTTTGCCTTGGTCGCGAGCCCAAAGCTAGGGTTGCGACATTACCAGTGAACAATGAGTATGGCATTTCGTGAATACCTCAAGGTGTTCATGAAATTATTTCTAGATGATTTCAATGTATTTAATGACCTCAAAACGCACCTTGCCAGACTTCGGTTATGTTTTGAAAAATGCCATGAATTCGGTATCAACTTGAATTTGGAAAAGTGCATGTTTTTGGTTTACTCAAGAGTCATATCTGGGTATGACGTTGTCTCCAAGGCGGGAAAACAACCTGATCCAAAAAAAATCTTGACAATTGTGAATATGCCTGCACCGAAAACACCTAAAAACATATAGGTTTTCAATGGGATGGCCCAATTCTGTCAATGCTTCATCAAGAATTTTACCTTCATCATGGCCTCATCACGAAATTCTTATGCAAAACGAAGGTGTTTGCATGGACTACCGAATGTCAAAAAGCGTGGGAGGCCATTAAACAAAAGTATCAAGATACACTGATCTTAATTACACCCAAATGGGACATGGAGTTTTACATCCACACAGATGCATCAAATCTAGTAGTCGAAGCTATGTTGGTTCAAAATCCTATCGAAAAATGTGATCAGCCAATTGCATATGCCTCCAAATTCATAAACAATGCAAAAAAAAACTACACCACCATCGAAAGGGAAATACTTGCTATGGTTTATGTTTTGCATAAATTCAGACACTATCTATTGGGAAACAAGTTTGTTTTCTACGTCAACCACATGGCATTATTATACCTTGTAAAGAAACCTCAATTGTAAGGCTGAATTATGAGGTGGCTAGAATATAATTTTTTGGTTGTGTACAAACCAAGGTGTTTTCATTCAGTGGCAGACACTCTCTTGTGATTTTGTGATGTTACCGAAAATCCAAGGGTGCTTATAGGACTACTAATGCATCATTGTTTGTACTTCAACCAAAATGACTACAAGAAATGCAAATGTACATCTCTACTAGAAATTTTCTTGAAGGATATTCCAAGGAACAACTAAAGAAACTGATATTGAAGGCATTGCCCTTTACCACCATCGATGGAAAGTTATACAAACAAGGGCATAATCAAATTTTGTGCCGATGTTTGCATGATGGCAAGATTTTGGTAATCCTACGAGAGATGCACAAAAGAGTTGGTGGTGAATAATTTTTAGTGGACATGACAACCCAAAAGGTGCTAGATGCCAAGTATTGGGTCAACTCTACACAAGGATGCACAATAACATTGTTAATCTTGTGATGCTTGCCAACAAACCAAATATTTCTTAATTACCCCAATGGCGAAACTAATCACCATGCTCCCAGCTGAACCATTCATGAAATGGGGTTTATATTTCATTGGCCCAATTAAGCTCGTGAATTATTCACACAACAACAAGTACATTTTGGTTGTTATCGATTATGCAACCAAGTGGGTGGAAGCAAAGGCATTAAAGACCAACATGGTTGTAGTCACAATTTAATTCATTTACCTGGGTTTAGGGTTTAAGGTTTAACCCTAAACCCTAAATTCTCACCAAATTCAGTTGCCCCTTCACTTTGGTTAGCGACCAAGGTACCCATTTTATCAATGAGGCCATTGAAATCCTTACCATTCATTTTTTATTTTGGCACACTAGCTCTACAACTTACTATCCTTAGGGAAACAATTAAGTAGAAATCTACCAATAAGGTTATTAAGTTGCTATTGACTAAGCTAGTCAACGAAAATCACACAAATTGGGACAAACATCTCCATACTATTTTGTTTGCTTACAAAAGAGCTTTCAAGGTGAGCACAAGTCATAATCCTTTTCAATTGTTTTATGGATTACATGCTTTGATGCCTACTGAATACTTGTTACTTAATAATAAATACATATTATTTAATTTTATATTCTGGTCTAAAATTTGGACTGAAATGCAATAAAATTAATACTAACATAGTCTATTCATTTAGATCTATTTAGAACTAGTTTCAAAATTAAAATCTAGTAATGAAAGTATGATTAAAAACATCAAAACAACAAATTTTAGCTATGAAATCAAAGCTTTCTAGAAAATCAAATTATATTTCTTTCATATTCCCTTAAAGCTCCATGTTCAACAATGATACAATGGTCCTCATCTCTCTCTCTTCTCACAAAATATTCCTCAACAAAAACAATGTTATGTTCTATTCAAATTCAAATGGAGATAAAAACTATGTAATCTAACTAATAATTCCTAAAATAGTAATTAGGTAAATAGAAATATACCAATTAAAAATTATCACAAGTAACTAATCCCTTAACATTACCCACCCCATACTCTAAATTACATCCTGGAATTCTAGATTAAAAATGTGTTAAGAAAGCTAAATGTTTTGATGTTTCTCATCCTGTGATTCAAAAATTTGATTTGTTTGTACAACAATCTGTTTTGTTTGTCCTATAGTCTACTCTGCTTGTACTTCTAATTGAAGCATTGTTTGATTTTTTGTTGTATACAAATTCTGTTTTTCTTCTTCTAATGCCTTTATTGACAACTGTACAATTGTTTGTTGATAGGTTACTCTTTGCTCTTGTGAATGCAACTATGTTATCACTTGTAGTTGTTGTTATAATTACAAATTTGATGTAATGTTAATCTTATCTTGTTCATGTAACTCTAACACAAGCTCAATCTGACCCTATTGATCCTCCTAAATTATGTCCCTTAGGTTGTATTTGCTCCCCTATTTCTATGGCTATAGATGCATACACTTAAAAACTAAATTCCTACATAATAGATTTTTCTTATTCTACAATTTGTTCAACAGCCTCCCTCCTAGGGATATCTTTTCCTCCTCTAAGGTTTCCTGGCTCCTCTATTACTCTTGTACTTAATGGACCTACCCCATCTATATCTCCATTTGAAGTCTTTAGTTTTAGAGACAGAATTAAAGGTTCATACTCAAATGATGGCATAACTTTTTCCATCTAAAAAATCATGTGTCTATATAGCCTTTCATTCCTCTCATACTTTCTACAAACCTTCCTAATATCCTTTTGAATGATGTCCTAAATTACATCCCACCATAAGTGTGCATCTTTTTCCTCCATTGATTGTGCTTTGAGCTTTACTTAATGCAAAGTATTATGCTTCCATAATTCATTATTTTTCCAAAAAAAAAATCATAATTGAAGGGTTTTTTTCTTTTGTGTTTCTTCTAGAAGCTTGTTTAACTTTTCATTAAAGGCTATCTCCTTTTGCAAATTTATGTCCATCTGTGCATGCCTCTGATCAACTTGCATTTATATCTCATTCCTAGTTTGATGTGCATTGGCATTGTCCACTTTGAGCTCCTCCACCTCCTTCTGTTGCTTCAAAAGAGTTTCCTCCATGTTCTTGTAGTTTTTTTGAAGTTTGTTATGTTCTATATTTAGAGTATCCTTCTTTGCTTTTAAACCCCAGTAATTAACATCTATCTCCTTTAAAGTTGACTACAAGGAATCCCTTTCTAATCTAATGTTCTCTAAATCCTTGCTCTGCTTTTCCATGTTATTGATTTTTTGTCGAACTACTTGGAGTTCTACCAATACCTAACTATTTTCACTATTCCTATCCTACAACTTTTCTTTGAATTTTTGCTACTTCTCCAAAGCTCCCTGCAAATTTTGAACAAATCTATCCTTCTCCATTATAATCTACTTGTTCTTGATCTCCAAATCAAAAAGTCTAAGCAAAATATTTGTCATATGTACACTATATTCTACTACTTATTGAAACATAGTAACAATTCTTCTATGTTCATCCAATTTTGCTTCTACCCCTTGCATAAACCTTGGTGTATGAAACCTAGGAGTTTGATCCCTTGAACTTGTACTTGATGGACCTAGACTCTTGTGTGCAATTTAGACTTCTCCAAATACATTCATGCATGTTGCAAAACTTGGTCTTGAAGGCAACATACCTTCATTATTCTATGGTGACGAAACGTATTGTGTACTTTTGGTGGATCCTGGTCAAAATCTTATATCTATTCTTCTATTGACTACTGAGCTTGAAACTCTAGCTCCTTCTTGGGCCATCTTTAATACACTTGCCCATCTAACCTCTACTCTTGCTTGGGAGAAATGGGTAGTCTCAAATCATATTTAGGAGATATGGATTTTTCCTTTTGTCTTTGATTTTGTTGTTGTTATTTCCTCAACAATTCTACTACTTGTTGAGGATCAATATTGCCTTTCATTACAATATCCTCTTGTCTTTTCTACCTTTTCTAAAAAGTTTTTCTCCTCATCATCATCAAACCGAAACATCATAATTGCTCTTCTGGTTGTCTTAGTCTCTGGATGTTTTTCCTTTTTAGAAATGATGTGTGTAGAGTTCAGAGGTCTTTTGTTCTTAATGAACCTCTCCCTGAAACTATCTCTTCTTCTTTTGTCCTCTTCAAGCTATTATGCTTGTTTTTTCTTCTCATGTGATTTTACTCCTTTTAATGGAAACCACTTCTGAAACAAAACTTCTAGGACTATGGCAAAATGGCATATATCCTTTTTTGGTTTTCTTTTGGCTATTCCTTTAGTCATATTTTTTTGACACTTCTCCCATCTAATCAATTCCTTGACCAATTGAGAATACATGATAATAACCCAATTAACAGACTTTCCACGATTTGTTTTGGAGATCAACATAGTAGACTTATTGCTAAAATATTACACCTTATCCTTTTGATAAATAATTGGTAGAATGGCAACAATTATATTTACATACTCTGACCTCATCTTTTTCACAACCCAACCTTCATTGGTGTTGTAAGTGTCATGGACTCTATCTGCTATGTCTACCAATGTTATTCTAACATTAGACATTTCTGCCTAGTTTGCTTCTATTTTTCTTGTATGGCAAATTCTAAACCTTTACCAAGACATGTGAATCTATTATTTTGTGTTCATCCCCCAACATAACCTTGATTTTATTATGTTCATGATCCAACTCCCAATTGTTCAAAAATTCAACCAGAATGTTGTGGCAAGGTGTTTTTCGGGCATAAACACATTAGGACCATTTAGAGATTTAAATGGTAAGCTAAATGGCAAGGACTTGACTCCTCAAAACGGATGTGAGGAGTTCAAATCCTCACACATACAACATTCCCTACCTAAACTACCTTGGTTTTATGTGGTTTAAATAGCTTGTTTAAGTAAGTAGGTCTAAGTAGGCCACCTAGCCTAGGCTACTTAGTTTAAGGGGCGTTGATTAAATAAGGTAGGTAGCTAAATTTATTAATAAATAAATATACATATTATATTATTATTTAAAATTTAAATCATATATAGTTGCTATTAAAATATTTTTGACTAGTAAAATACATAATAAACTAGTCAAAAAAACTAACCAAAAAGACCTAGTCAAAATGGTCGAGTCCAAAATGACTTGTTCAAGATGGCTGGTCAAGTTGGACAAAAGCCATTTGGGGTAGCTTTTGACCAATTTTCCCAATCAAAAAAGCCTTGTTTTCTTATAGTGGATGCAAAACATTTGACCTAAATTTTCTACACTCAAGAGCCTAAACATTTGATCCCCCACCATCTTCAAGTGCATGGTACGTTTGCACTACATAGACCACATTGTCGTAACGCACCCCAAGAACTTTGGAAATAGCTGCAACATTTCCACCATGTCCAAACACTACCATGTTAAATGTAACATGCTTAGCTATTGACTAATCTTTAATTTTAGCACACTTCACAACATTAAAACTTGTCCTAATGTTTTGAATGATTTCAATTAACACTTTGGCTTCCTTGCATGGCACGAAGGATATATGGAAGGAAACGACTTTTCAATGGCTCAAAATCAATGAGTTTAGCTAGAACTTCTTGTTGCACATCTAAGTCACTTGATGCAATCAACACATAACACTACTAGAAATTTTGTCTTTTGCAACTTATCTTATGCAACTAAAAAATCTCACATGCAACTATTTTAGAGTTGCATGCAACATGTGCAGTTGCATGCGACATTTTTTAGTTGCATAAAACAAGTTGCAAAAGACAAAATTTCTAGTAGTGTAAGTCACTGCTTTAGTAAGACTAAAAACATTTTTTCTTACATGATGATCTCCAATTTTCTTCTTTGTGATGGCCACATTTGTTGATTTAATTCTCAAAGCCTTTCTATAATGTCGTTTCCTTTTAGCATCTACATTTCTTTTCTAGGTTTTAAATTCAATGTTTTTTCTGAGAGCCAACATCAATCGGTAAAGCTTATGTTAGAGTAGCCTTGAAACTAGCCTTGGCCTCACTAAACCTCCCTTCTTATTATTTTTGTTGCCCATGATTATAATAACTAATTTAAAACATGTAGTTAAATATAAGGACTACAAATAAAAGGACTTTGGTTTGGGGCAAATGCAAATCTAGTGGAAGTGATTTATGCCATCAATGAAACTCCCATCAATCCACCAGCCACTACATCAATACCCAATTGAATTTGCAATCCAAAATTTATGCGAACACTTGTCCGTATTTTGATCCATACATAGCATCATACAACCGAGTTAGTCACTTAAAATATGAGCTAGGCACATGTGTTTGCCTTTTGAAACTATGCCACCTTGGCCTATTAAGTATATTGTGTAGAGATTTTAAATGTTGTTGAACTTTCCTAAAGATAAACCTAGTTCATGTACTTGATTTTTTGTGTAATTTAGTATCTTAAAAATGATCAAATTAGGATGCAAAACATGGTAATCAAATGCTTCAAACTCTATGTACAAGATTACTAACCCCCCAAAAAACATTCTTCATGCCAACAAGTTTACACCTAAGTTATTAATTTGGTTGACTTGCCATGATCTTTTTTAGATGACACAAGGGTTCATTACAACATCAATTTAAAAGCCCGTATACACAAATAGATGTCCATTGGCTCAAGCCATTATTGTCGCAACCTTAGCCTTGGGCTTGCAACCAAGGTAGGGGCTTGCAAAAGTGCAGGCCAAAAGTGAGCCTGAGAGTCACATTTCTTGTTCTTGGGAGTGTAAGAAAGTGTGAGAGAATGAACCCCCACACTCCCAAATGAGCTCACATTTTGGGAGTTGGAGTCTTAATGGACTCCCAAATTTTCAGAGGGTGATCGCAGGGGTCAAAACTGATTGGATTGAGATATTCCTTATATCATTGTAAAGCTTTTGGAACGTAGATATCTGAAATACGCTCGCATCACCCATTTGGACACTTAAAAACATAAGTTGACTATTTGACTCCCGACCACTAAATGTTGGGAATTGCCCTAATTTCCTTGTTTGCAGATGGCGTGCCACATACTGTTGGAAAGCTCTCGACAAGAGCTACAACTTTGCTTTAGACCTCATCTCCATCGGAGGTCTGAACACAAAGTTATAAGCCTCAAAAGTTGCGAGAGTTCCAACTTTGGGAATTTTGGGACTCCCACTTGGGAGTCCCGGGACAAAATGCCATTTGAATGATGGCCTTGTGGCTAAGCACAGAGTACATTATAAGGGGGAAGGTGGTGGCTTCCCCCAAGTCCAAGTTGTGGTGAATCTTGTGAGTCCGAGTTTGCCTGTGGTTCATCTTAGCACCAAAAGTGCTCCAACTATGCACTAATCGACTTGTTGTTTGGTTTGTGCAAGTCTGTGTGAATGATGAGTGCTTATCATTCTTCCTAGTCTCATCTCAGAGCTCTAGCACACCCCTCTACCCCCAAAATGTTGCAAGCCAGGGAGCGTGCACCCAACTCCTTACTCTTTCGATGTTTTAACTTCATATTCACATTTGAGTCTATCAAGGAGCATGGGAGCGTGTCAATTGCCATAGAAACCATCAAAATGAACTGTTTAAATCAAACTAGTAAGAAAAGAATGGATAAGTTATATGAAGCAAGAAATAAAGTACTCAATGAAAGAAGGGTGCAGTCATAATCCAATGAACCAAAAAATGGCATCAGACTTCAAAGAAAAATAATCAAAATTGGACAAATATTTATGTTTTTCCATTTAAGCCATGGTAATCATGGCAAATTATTATTTTTTCATTCATATGATTGTCAAAAAATTCAAACCAAAAATCCATTTGATAAAATTTTAAGTTTAAGTTTTGATTTAAAAGTTTAAAAAATGAATAGCAATGTGTCAAACATGAGTTGATTTTGCAAAGGACTATCAAAAGGGCTCATATATAATAAAACACATTTGATAGGAAAAAGTTAAGAGGATAAAGACCTATTAACCACATTAAAAAAACACTCATACCTTAAAATATTTGGAATTTTAAAACTTTAAAAATTCAAAGAACTTTCCAAAATTGATCTAGAATTTTAGAACTTCAAAAGTTCTTTACCATAGATAAATGGGGTAAAATGTACATGATGTTTTTTTTTTAAAAATGTTTATTATATAAGAAAACATAAAATAAAAAATAAAATTGGTTTTGATTTAAAATTATTATCATTGTAAAAGATGAAACATTGAATTTACAAGGAATTATGACACTTTCAAAAATTCATATTTATTCAAAAAAACATGTCATGTACTTGGACAACTATAACCATTTATTATAACAATTTACAAAAAAATTTGTTCCAAAATTCATTCATATGAAAAAAAATCTTTGGGAAAAAAAACATATAGCCCTTTTGTAAAATAATCATGTTGGTTCATTATATTTCATTTGCACTTACAACACCATAAGTTTCAAAGGAAAGTTTAGCTATGTAGGTGTGATAGAAGAGTGGATTGTAAAGGGCTTATGTTAGAAGCACTAGATAATCCACTTGCCCCATCAACACACAATCATTCCTTAGGCACACATCCCTTTGCATTCATATTTTCATTGCTCAATTCACAAGTGAACATTATTCTCAAGTTGTAAGCTTGAAAACCCCTCCTTACTACATATTGAAATAAATTGAACAACACGGGAATTCTTTCTACTTGTGGTCTACTTAATAAACACATATAAAAACTCTAAACCTAAAAAGCTAATACTTGCTTAGTCCATGAACTAAAAGTAAAACTATAGATATAGTAGTCCACAAACTTAGAGATTGCAAGGACTAACTTATGTCAATATTGTTGTTGCCACTTTGGTTTGAAGAAAAAGTTCAACAAACAATGAAGACAACCTACAAATAGATACCAATTTAGTTCAAACAAAACTCAACATACAATAATGCCATAATACATTTTTTCGCTAGTTTGATGAAGACGAAGTTGAACATAGAATGAAGACACAAGATAAGCTTTCTACTAGTCAAGTTCAGACAAAGCTTAAGATATAATGAGGACACAAGACTATAAGCTTTTTGCTAGTCACTAGAAGAAAAACATGTATTTTCAACTACTCTTTGCGACTAAATTTTAGTCGCAAGAGACATTTTGCAACTAAAATCCTTTTAGTTGCCTAAGACAAGTCGCATGTCATAAATTAGTCGCAAATGACAAAGGGTATTGTATGAAAGAAAAAGTCAACAAATACATTTCATACTTTGACTCCATTGTATACGTATTGTCACATGCGACTAAGATGCAACTATTTTGGTCACAATTGAAGGCAAATCATGTGTTACCACGTGTCTTAATATTTGATTTTTAAAATAGAATTATTATTATTATTTTGAAATAATCTAGAATGTTCCATTCAAATACTTGGATGATTTTATATTATTACACGTGGTCCAATGTAAATATGCCATGTGGCATTAAAATTTTTTAAATAAAAATATTAATATTAGGTTGGTAGGTACATAAATAGGTGCCTATAATCCTTACCTACCTACCTACCTACCTACTTAGGTAAAAAAAGTAAGTAGGTAAGTTTTCCCTTCCTAGGCTAAATACCTACTCATATAGGTAGGTACTTAGGTAGGTACATAGGTCGACCTAGATGGGTAGGACAAACTAGGTACCTACTTAGCTAGATAGGATAAATAGGTTGGGGAAGTAAGTACTTTAGAATTGTACATTATTTGTTTTTTTTTTTTTTGGATTAAACCTTTGGTTAACTCATCCCATGTGCACAAATTTTCTAATGTTGAATGGCCACACCCGCCTTGTTTATATAATGTTCAAAATAGGAATGAAGTACAGACAATATGGGATAAGTTTTGAAGTTGCAACTTCCTTACAAACTAAGTTGTAATTTCAAAACTTTCTTCATGCCTTACTTTCTTAGTTTTTAGATTTTAAAACAATTTAAGTACTAAATAATTAGATAATCATTAAGTTAATAATGATTAAATTTACATATATTTAAATTATCAACTATACATTACAAATATTCAGTATTCATTATCAATTACTTGAATAAGCAATAACTTCTTAATATTTAACAAACTAGCTATTTAGTTATTCACAAGTTCTAATACATAAGTCATAATTAATTAAATAAATAAATTATTTAAAAATATTTTATTAATTTTTTAGAATCTGATCGAATTATATATAATATAATTAATGTAAAATTAAATTAATGACTGCAATTATAAAATTAAATATTTAATATTTTTTTAAAATTATAAGTAATTAATTAACAATTGTTATTCAAAATTAAATTCTTACATGAATTTTTTAAAAATTATTATTCAACTAATTACATTACTTACTGTATAATTCCATTTATTGTTGTAAAAATAATTATAGGTCAACTAATTTTTTTCTTTTGGTAATTATGAATTATAAATACAATAATTTTTTTAACATAACATTAATTTTCATAATTACTGTAAAATTATTATAAAATATTTATCATAGATGATTAATCGCAGAATTTTTGAAGATAATATTATTATGTAATAATTTGTGAAATTAAAATCAGTAAAATAATTATTTTAACTACACTATAATTTTTCCAAATTTTTAATTCAAGTTTGAAGTTATAAATTAAAGAATGTGAATAATTATGTTCAACTACAAAAACATCCTGCACATACTAATTAATTCTTATCTGAAGTAATTATAATGATTTTAAAGTAATGTCACATTAATTTAATTAATGAATTACTTCTAATATAAAAATATAAATTATATAATATACAAATTTATGTTATAAAAATAATTATTTAGTGTCACTTAGATTTAATAAACATAATTATTTATAATTATTTATAAAAGTGATTTATTGTGGATAACACTAGTAGAAAAAACCCCTGAAACTCAATCAATGATTTTTTGAATTAAAATATAAATTTAAGATTCCAAAATAGTATTCAGAATTCAAATATCAATTTTTAGATCAAATAAGTTTTTTGAAGTTAAATAACAAATTTTAGAATTGAAATGTCAATTTTCAGATTCAAATAATAATATTCAAAATTAAAATGTCCATTTTAAGACTCAATTAATAATTTTATGAATTAAAATATTAATTTTGAGAATCCAAAATAATAATTTGGAATTCAAATTTCAACTTTCAAGTCAAATCATTTTTAAAAAATTAAATTTAAAACTTCAGAATTCAAATGTCAAATTTCAAGTTCAAATAAAAATATTTAAAATCAAATTGCTGATTTTTAGACTCAGTAAAGTTTTTTAAATTGAAATAATAATTTTTAGATTGGAAAATAATAATTTAAAATTCAAATATCAATTTTTAGATCAAATAAGTTTTTTGAATTTAAATAACAATTTTCAGAATTGAAATGTCAATTTTCATATTGAAATAACAATATTCAAAATTGAAATGTACATTTTTAGACTCAATTACTAATTTTCAGACTTGAAGTATTAATTTTGAGAATCCAAAATAATAATTTTTCATTTAAATTTCAGGTTCGAATCAAATGATTGTTTGAAATTTAAATGAAAAATTTTCAGAGCTGAAATATAAATTTTTATATTCATATAAAAATATTCAAAATTAAAATGTCCATTTTTATGATCAATTAATAATTTTCTGAGTTGAAAATACTCATTTTTGGATTTGAAAATATTAATTTAGAATTAAAAATCAATTTTTAAATCAAATAAGTCTTTTTGAATTTAAATTCAAAATATCATATTTAAATCAAAATTTTCAAATTCAAATAATGTTTTAAACAATTGAAATAACAATTTTCATATTCAAATATCAAGTTTCAAATTCTAATATATTTTTTGAAAAATTAAAGTAACAGTTTTTATAATTGAAATATCAATTTTCAGATTTGAATAAAAAAATTCAAAGTTCAAATATTAATTTTGAAATTCATTATATGAAAAATATACATATGTATGCATATTATATATATAATTTTAGTATATACATTAAAATACACCCCTATGTCATTGTAGAATACCTTTAGGATGCAACTAATTTGGTGATTATTGTGATTAATGGGACATATTAACTTATTAATGAATGAAAATAAATGTAAAATTGATGCAACCAATAGGATGAAATTTCTAATTGTTGCATCATAGTTGTGAAAATGACCAAAATAGTTGAAAGTTGGTCTTGTAGTTGCAAATATTCCGAAATCTAGTCGTAAACGACTATAAATCGCATGTAGTCGTAAATGGAGTGGTTACATTTTGGCTGATTTCTACTAGTGAGTTTGGTTTAGACAAAACAAGATACAATGAGGACACAAGGTTGTAAGCTTTCTACTAGTTGATTCAAACAACACTCTTGACATACAATGAGGACATAAAATTGCAAGCTTTCTTCTAATTTCGTTTAAACAAAGCTCAAAATACAATGAGGACAAAATATTGCAAGCTTTGCAATAGTCGATTTAGACAACGCTCAAC
>Ga0116229_10011153_pt1 | contig 13331 bp, 13 predicted proteins | sample S1TSphgellanicum_3_FD_87313 | JGI IMG/M metagenome (GOLD analysis project Ga0116229, IMG submission 87313) | Host-associated microbial communities from peat moss isolated from Minnesota, USA - S1T2_Fc - Sphagnum magellanicum MG | ecosystem: Host-associated > Plants > Peat moss > Unclassified...
CCGACCGCCTTGTACATCGCACGCGCGGCCGCGCGATCGCGCCCGTTCGTGATCGTCGCGCTATTTTTCTTGATGTCGTAGGCCATGGTCGCGGAGTCCGCTGCCGCGACCGGCCGACCCTCCTGTGCGCCGCATCGCGGCCGAGATCAGGCGGCTAGTGCGACGTCCGGGGCGTCCTTCGCGAGCCGGCGATACCAGCGTACGATCAGCGAGTAGCGGACGCATTCGAAGTAGATGAACGTGAAAAACAGGGCGGGCGTCGTGACCACGAGCGACGGCGGCACGCGGACGCCGAGGATCAGCAGCGTCAGCATCACGAGCGTGAATGGAACGAGTAAGATCACGAGCGATGCGGCGACCACCCCGAAGGTCGTCACGAAGTGCGTGCGCGTCATCGCGATCGAGCCGCGCATCGACCCGATCATGAGCGGGACGATGTCGAGGAGACTCGAGCCGGCGCGCACGCGTAACAGGGCGCCGACGAGCGCCTGCGAGAGCAACACGGCGGCCACGATGCCGGGGATCACCGCGAACGCGTAGCCGATCTCGGTCACGAGGCCGACGCAGACGATCGTCACGGCCGTTAGCGCGATCCGCATGCCGGTCATGTGAAAGCTCGGGTCGATCCGGCGCATCGCCGAGGGCAAGATGAAGAACAGCGCCACGAGTGCCAGCACGAGAACGACCGAAACGGGCGGCGTACTGAAGAGCGCGAGCGGGTGATTCGCGAGCACGTCGTACAGGTCGAGGTGCGGCATCACTTCCCAGGCTGCGGCGGCGCAGGCGAGACCGAAGAGCGCGTACACGGTCAACCGTTCGCGCATGAGCCAAAAACCTTCGATCAACAGAGACGCGGCCACAACGAATAGGTCTTTCGTCCCGCCGACTGCGGGACCCGCGCATCGCGGGGTGCGCCACCTCACACTTCGGCGCTTCGCACGGCATGAGATGGCGCGAGCGTTCGGTAAACGCTGAGGCGTGATCGATGGCACGCCGCAAGGCTTCACCGGCCCCGACGTCCCGCCGTCGTCGGTCTACGATCGGTGCGTTCGCTGCGGTTTGTGTTTGCCGACATGTCCGACGTACGTCGAGACGCTGCTCGAAACGTCGAGCCCGCGCGGCCGCATCGCGCTCATCGAAGCGGTCGGGAACGGCCGCCTCGACCTCACGAGTCCGGGCTTCGTTCATCAGATGTCCGAGTGTCTCGATTGTCGAGCGTGCGAGGCAGCGTGTCCCTCCGGCGTCGCCTACGGACGCTTGCTCGAGCCGGCGCGCACGCAGATCGAACGAGCGACGGACGCCGTGCAACCGCCCTCCCGTGCCGCGCTTCGCTCGTTCGGACTCGGTCTCTTCACTCGGCTGTGGGCGCTCCGCATGACCGCGGCTTTCTTACGCTTCTACCAGCGCGGATCGCGCAGCATGATCCGCTCCACGGGCGTTCTGCAAGCGCTCGGACTCGCGCGCCTCGAAGCGCTCGCACCGGAGATCTCCGATCGATTCTTCACCCCGAGCGGGCAGCGCTGGCGCGCGGCGGCAGAGCCCGTGAAATCGACCGCGTTCCTGCATGTCGGATGCGTCATGCAAGTGGCGTTCACCGAGTGGCACGATGCGACGGTACGCGTGTTGCAGCGCTGCGGGAGCGACGTCGTCGCACCGGCGGGCCAAGGTTGTTGCGGCGCGATCGCGATCCACGCGGGAGATATGGAACGCGGCCGCGCGCTCGCGAAAAAGAACATCGCCGCCTTCGAACGTTCCGGCGCCGACGTGTACGTGACGAACGCCGCGGGATGCGGTTCGACGCTCAAAGAGTACGCGCACCTCTTCGATGGCGATGCCGTGTGGGGCCCACGCGCCGCCGCGTTCTCGGCGTGCGTTCGCGACGTGACGGAACACCTCGACGCGATCGGGATCGCGCCCGAACTCGGAGCGATCGCGGGCGACGTCACGTATCAGGACCCGTGTCATCTCGCACACGCGCAACGCATCTCGGCCGCTCCGCGGCGTCTGCTCGCGCGGATCCCCGGCCTGCGTTTTCGCGAGATGAACGAGAGTTCGCTCTGCTGCGGGAGCGCCGGTACGTACAATCTCACGCAGCCGGAGATGGCCGATCGCCTCGCCGCGCGCAAGATCGCGAACGTGCTCGCCGCCGAACCGACGATCGTCGCGACCGCGAATCCCGGCTGCGCGCTCACGCTCGCGAACGGTTTACGCGCGTCGGGAAAACGCGTCGAGGTCAAACACGTCGTGCAACTGCTCGACGCGTCGTACGCCGCTTACAGCCCGACGAGTCGCGCGTCGTCGCCGAGCGCGGCGTCGACGCTCGGATAAACGGAGAACACCTCGAGCAGCCCGGTGATGCGGAGCAGGCGCAAAATCTGACCCTCGTGCGCGACGAGGCGAACGGAGCCGCCATGTTCCGCCGCGCGCTTGTGCGCGCCGATCAGCGCGCCCAGGCCGGTCGAATCGAGAAACTCGAGCTGCGAAAGGTCGACGACGATCTCGTGATTCGCGCGATCCGCAGCCTCCAAAAGCGCGGCACGCAACGTCGGCGAGGTCGCGATATCGAGCGTTCCGCCGAGCCCGAAGAGTTGGATCTTGCCGTCGCCTACGGTCGTAACGTCGATGGTGAGTGTTTCTTGCGGCATACTCAGCCCCCGTATTCGCGCCACTCCGCGATCGTCCCGTCCTCGAAGATCACGAACGCGCACCCGTGCGTTTCGCGCCAGCGATCGTGCGGATCCGCGATACGAAAGCGATAGCGGACGGCCGCTCGATTCCCCTCGACGATCGTCTCGTCGGGATGGAATTCGAAGCGCGGCCCATCGCGGAAGAATCGCGTGAAGTGCGCGACGATCGCATCGCGACCGACGATCGGCTCGCGACCGGCCTCGCGATACACGCCGTCCATCGCGAAGTGCGCCGCGGAGCGGAGCGCGTCGCCCTTCTTCCACGCATCGAAGAGACCGTCGAGGGCCTCGCGTCGCGTCACGAGCGCCCGGCTGGCTGCAAACGCAGGGTTGGGCGATGGGTGGTAGGGAAACGAAGCCGCTGCCCTTCGGCCGCGCGCCGCGGGTCACGACGCGGTGGGGTGTCGCCAAGTGGTAAGGCAGGGGACTTTGAATCCTCCATTCGTTGGTTCGAATCCAGCCACCCCAGCCACGACGTTCGCACCGCGCGGCATTCGCACGTCCGCGGGTCCGTTCCCTGGGAATGCAGAATCGAGCGCTTGATGTCACGCGCCGTTCTCTGGCAACGGGCTCTTATTGCCGCCGCGCTTTTCGGGATTCTTCAATTAGCAATCACGGTGTATTGGGCGCACGTGATCGACGGCTATGCCGGCCTCAATTTTGGCGCGAGTCCGGCCTTTCTCGATCGGGTCGCGTCGGTCGACCCCGGTAGCCCGGCAGCGCGCGCCGGATTTCGGGCCGGGGACATCGTCGACATACGCATGTTGTCGCGGCCTGATCGCTTCAAATGGCGCCATTATTTCTTCGTCGGCGAGCGATACAGCATTCCCGTTATCCGCGCCGGCAAGCAAAGAACGCTCACGATGGTCGTCGACCGCTGGGTCTCCGACTTGCCGTTTTGGGCCGCGAACCGATGGAACTGGTACGTCCGGTTCGTCGGGATCGCATGCTTGCTGGCCGTCGCGGCATTCCTCGTTTGGCGCCGTCCACAGAGTTCGGAACTCCGCCTTTTTTCGCTCGCTCTCATTCTGATCGCGATCGGGACCGATTTTACTGAGGGCGCCGCGTGGTCGCTTCGATGGTCCTTTGTCGAGATGCTCGGCTACGCGATAGGTCCGTTTCTGTCGAGCGCTGGGCTGGCGCTGCTCGCGACGTACGCGTTGCGCTTCGCCACGCCGCCCTCGCTCGTACGAATCTATGCCACGCGGTTTGCGTACGCGCTCAACGCATTCGCAGCAATCGCTGCGTGCGTGGGTGAAGTCGGCGTCTGGTACGGGGTACTCGACAACAATGCCGGGTTCTTCGCAAACAACGTCGTGCTTTTTGTCTGGGGCGCCGGTCCTAGTCTCGCCGCCCTCGTCTGCGCGCTTCTCGCGATTAGAGCCGCGCGCGGCAGCGAACGTTCTCGGCTCGTTTGGGCGACCGGTTCTCTCTCGATCCTCTATCTGAGTCCGGTTGTGGCGTTCTTCTTCTCTAGCGCGAATGTGGAGATCGCCGGCGTATCGGTCTATTGGACCGTGACGAATACGGCCTATTTCGTCGCTGCGATCGGCCTCGTCTACTCGCTGCTCGGGCGGCGACTTCTCGACGTCGGATTCGTGTTGAATCGAGCGGCGGTCTTCACGACCGTGTCGCTCGTCGTCGTCGGTTCGTTCACGCTCGCCGAATGGGCGCTCGGCGGATGGTTGGCTTCGGAGAGCCGTGGAACGAACGTCCTCGTAAGCGGCGCGCTTGCGCTCGCACTCGGACTCTCGATCCATCCGATCCACGTGCGCGTCGATCGTTTGATCGATGCGAGCTTCTTCCGCAAGCGCCACGAAGCGGAACAAGCACTTCGCACGTTCGCAAAAGAAGCGGCGTTCATCACGGATCCCGAAACGCTCGTTGCGCGAGCGCGCGACGTCCTCGAACGCAATACCGATTGCTCGTGGGTCGATATCGCAATCTTCGATGGCGCGGGGAGCTTCGGGGGCGTCGATGAGAACGACCCGGCCATCGTTACCCTGCGCACGTCGCATCAGATGGTGAATCTCCACGCGGTCGAGAGCGTCTTGCGGGGAGAGTTTGCCTTCCCGATGTCCGCGCGCGGCCGGCTGGTCGGCGTGCTCGCGATCGGTCCGAAGCGGCTCGGCGAATCGTACGCTCCCGACGAGTGCGAGGCGATCGCCGCGCTCGCGCAAGGCGTCGGCATCGCGCTCGACGTTTTGACCGTGCGTCGCGAGCATGCCCGCGACGACCGGCTCGACGCGATCCTCGAGTCGAATCGAGCGATCCTCGCGTGGATCGCTCGGGTCTCCGACGGCGGCGAAGGTGGTCTCCTCGAGCAGCCGGCGGCCCTCGCTCGCGTCCGCGGCGCCTGGCCTCGGGCCGACGTTTAGCTCTTGGGCTTTTCGGGAATCGCCGGGTCGATACTATGTTCCACGTAGAGAAGCGCGGCTCGGCCGTCGTGATTTCCGTCGCCGGCGATGTCGACGTGCTCACCAGCGATTCGTTTCGTGAGACGATCGCGCGCGCCGAGGGCGACGCCGAGCGGGTCGTGATTTCTCTCCTCGAGTGTCCCTATCTCGACTCGACCGGGCTCACCGTTCTCGTCGCCTCACAGCGCCGTCTCGGTTCGCGCCTGGCCGTCGTGGTCGCGCCCGACGGGAACGTGCGGAAGATCGTCGAGATCGCGAGCCTCGCGCAATTCATCCACATCGTCCCGACGCTCGAGGAAGCCCTCGCGACGCCCGCCGGCTAGCGACGCCGAGGAGAGCTAGCGCGAGGCGACGACTCGCTTCGCGCCGATGTACCGCGCTGCCCAATACGAGTCGGAAAGCGCGCTGATGCGCACGCCGTGACCCGAGCTCGAGATGAAACGGCCGCCGCCGAGGTAGATGCCCACGTGCGACGGTCCGGGCAGGTACGTCTGGAAGAACACGAGGTCTCCGACCTCGATGCCGCCGCGCGTCGGATGGCCCGCGTAGTACTGCGCGTCGGCCGTGCGCGGCAGCGAGATGCCGAGCATCGCGAACACGTGTTGCGTGTAGCCGGAGCAATCGAAGCCCGAGGGCGACGTTCCGCCGAACACGTAGGGCGTTCCGATGAAGCGCATCGCGACGCGCGTCAGGCTCGTCGCGAGCGACGACGTGCGGCTGAAGATGCCGCGGGCGAAGCGCCGGATCGCGTCCTGCCGCGAGGCGGACGCGGATCCGTGCGACGCCGGGGCCGCGCCCCACATCTGCGCGTCGGCGTCGGCGGTCGGGGAGTCCGCCGCGGCCTCGAGCGATGCGAGTTCCGCGCGAACGCGCGCCGAGATCGTGAATGCTTTCTGCGTCGGCTGCGAAGCCGACGAATCATCCTGGCCGGCGCTCGAGGCCGAGATGGTATCGACGGCGGTCACGGACGGTGCGATGCTCGTCGTCTCGGCATCGGCGGCGCCTGCGAGTGCACCGGCGAGAACGACGGCCCATAAGGCCGTTCCAAACGGTCGTAACACGGATCCTCTTTCAACGCCTACGAGGTTAGTTGACGGGTTCGGGCAGAGAGGTAGCCCTAGCGCCGACCGGCGCATTCACCCCACCGAGGGAGTCCCCCGTTCCGGACCGACGTCCGGATTCGGCGATTTTGACGTTGAGAATGGGAAAATCAGACGAGTAGAAACTCGCTCTAGCGCGCAACGCGAGGTTGCGACCAGAGACTCGACCGTTGGATATGGGCAAACGGTGTCCTGCACGCGACCGTTGTACGTTGGGCCAAACGTGCGCCAGCGTTCTTAACGTGCGCTAGCACGCTTATGGTTCGGGCGTCTCCGATGCTTCGGGCGGCGCAACGAACGTTTTCGGTGCGTAGATCTTCGCGAGTTCGTCCGGCATTGCGGTGTCGCGCACCAAATGCGGGTAGCGCTCGCCCGTGTACACGGGAACGTCGACGTCCATAAACCGGTCGACGTTCTCCACGATCAGATGCATCGGTTCGTGGCCGTCCTTGTGGGCCGCGAGCGCGTCGCGGAATACGTCCTCAGAAAACTTGCGTCCATCGACCGCGATCACGCGCATGCCCGGCGCGAGGCCCGCCTGGAATGCCGGAGACCACGTGAGGATGTTGCCGATCGTGCCCTCGTCACCGGAACCATCGTCGCCGGCAAGCGAGAACGTCGCGCCGAACGAGTAGAGCGTGTCGAACTCGTGGCCGTTGTCGTCGCTGAGCGATTCGATGGCCGACGGCGTGTCGGTGTACACGAGTTTGTATCCGCCATTCGTGATTCCGTCGAGCGGAGCGTGCGGCTGAATCTGGTCGATGCGATGCTGGAAGAAACCGGCCCAATCGTACGGTACGACTTTGTTGAGGAGCGCGATCACGTCGGCTTCGACGTAGGGGCGGACCTTGGGAACGGACGTCGTGTCGGTGCCGTCGCCCCACAGCTTGCAGAAATCGTCGAGCGATTTCGCGCCGTGCGTCAAGCGTCGAATCGTCACGTCGGCATCGAGCCAAATCAGGTCGCCCTCGGAGTAGAAATCGCCGGCACTGCGCCGTTGTTCGTAAAAGTTGTTCGGTGCCACGTAGAGGAACGGCGCACCGTCGGCCGTATCGCGGATCGGGCGCCAGTCGCGGCCGCTCTGCGCGTCCATCGCCGCCGCGGTCATCGCGAGTCGATCGAGTTCGTCGTGAAACGATGAGATACGCGCGCGCGTCGCGAGTTTCTCGCCGTTGTATTGATTGAGGCCTTCGTACACCCACAGCAAGTCGGTTTTTTCCGGCGCTTGATAATCGGCAACCGCGAGATCGGCCGGCCGCCGGTATTTTCCGTTCCACGAGTGCGAATATTCGTGTGGCAAGAGGTCGGCGGAGGGGCGGTAGACCTTCGTATCCTTGCCGTATTTCTCCGGAGCGCGATCGTCGCTCGATTCGTGATGCTCGATGCCCTCGTACCCGATCGGGTCGCTGAGCGTCAGGAGAAAGTGATAGTCGCGATAGTGCTTGCCGCCGTACAGCGCCGGGCCTTCTTCGACGAGATGCTTCATGCCGGTGAGAAAGCTCGGCGCGAGGGCGAGAGCCGAATCGCTTTCAGCGGAGACATCGAGCTCCTGATTACCGCCGAGTGGGAACGCCTTCTCGTGAGCTCCCGCGACGATCGGCGAGTCGACGAGCGTATAGAGCGACGCGCGCTTGAACACGACCGTATCGCCGCTCTGCGACGCGACGGGGAGCGCGGTACCGTACGTCCACCCGTGCGGAAGCAGCACGCTCGCATCGACGGGCGTGCCTTCGGCCGTCGCGCCTTGCGGGTACACGACGTACGCGCTGTATTCGAGGATCGCGAGCTGTGACGTGCTCAGTGGCGGATTCTGCCCGTTCTTCGAATCGGCACCCACCACGTCGAAGTCGACCTCGACGCTCGTCGCGCCGGCGGGCACCGTGGTGTGGACCGCATACATATCGACGAGGTCGCGCCGCCAGTCGAGTGTCTTTCCGTTCGCGGAGACGTGCAGTTCGACCACATCCTCGATCGGACCGACGGGACCGTGGTATCCGGGGATCCACTGCGGATAGACGAACGTGAACGCGCCGGGCGTCGCCGGCATCGTAACGGCCACGTGAAAGATCTTTCGCGATGCTTGCGATGCGTCGAGAGCGACGTGCATCACGCCGGTCGTCTGCGCCGCGAGCGGTCGTGACGCACCGATAACCGCGAGGCTGAAGGCAACGACAAGGGATGCGACCTTTGTAGTCGCGACGATATGTGAACGGGTCATGCGACCTCAGATGCGCTCACGAGGTCGTGGTTTCCGCCTTTGAATGCGCCGCCGTTACTGCGCGGCGGCGCGCACCGAATCCGCGACGTCGTGCGCGAGCGCATCGATGCGCGCGCGGTCGTCGCCCTCGATCATCACGCGAATGAGCGGTTCCGTGCCGGACGGACGCACGAGAATCCGTCCGCCGCTGCCGAGTTCGCGCTCGGCACGCTCGATCGCCGCGATCACGGCGGCCGCGCCGAGCACCGATTTGTCGGGCGTTCGCACGTTCACGAGAATCTGCGGCGCGACGCGAAGTGCCGACGCGAGTTCGCCGAGTGTCGACCCGCTCCGCGCGACCACGGAGAATAGTGCGATCGCGGTCCCGGGCCCGTCTCCCGTCGTGTTGCGTTCGAGGTCGATCACGTGTCCCGACTGCTCGCCACCGAAGCTGTGGCCACGCGCGCGCATCGCCGCCAACACGTAGCGGTCGCCGACGGCGGCTCGTTCGAGGGCGATCCCTTCGTCGCGCAACGCGCGCTCGAGCCCGATGTTGCTCATGACGGTGCCCACGACGGTGTCGTTTGCAAGTTCGCCGCGCCGCTTCTTCTCGCGCGCGAGGACCAGCATCACGCGGTCGCCGTCGACGATGGCGCCCGTCTCGTCGACGAAGAGCGCGCGGTCGGCGTCCCCGTCGAAGGCGACGCCGAGTACGTGTTCGTTCGGTCGCTCTCGCGCTCGCGCACGTACGCGCTCGGCGAGGGCCCCGAGATCCGTCGACCCGCACGCGACGTTGATTCGAGAGCCGTCGTCTTCCGCATGGATCGCCTCGACCGTCGCGCCGAGCTGCCGTAGCGCGCGCGGACCCATCGCATACGCGGCACCGTATGCGGCGTCGACGACGATCGTGAGCCCGGAGAGATCCGCACCGTTCGCCACGAGATCGTCGAGGTATCGTTCGGCGAGCTCGGGGTGGCGCCGCACGATGCCGATATCGCCGTGAGTCGGTCGCGGAAATGCGTCGGCTCCGGCGAGCGCGGCCTCGATCGCGGCCTCTTGGTCGTCGCTGAGTTTGAAGCCGTCGGCGCCGAAAAACTTGATGCCGTTGTCTTCGATCGGATTGTGCGAGGCGCTGATCATCACGCCCGCGGCCGCTCCGAGCAGCGACGTCACGCGCGCGACGCCCGGCGTCGGCACCACGTCGAGCGCCACGGCGTCGCGACCCGTCGATGCGATGCCGGCAGCGACCGCGGCCTCGAGCATCGTTCCCGAGAGGCGCGTATCGCGACCGATCACGATCGGCCGCTCGCGCTCCGCGCGCGCGCACAGGATCGCCGCACCGGCGCGTCCGATCGCGAACGCGAGTTCCGGCGTGAGATCGGCGTTGGCGACGCCGCGAACGCCGTCGGTTCCGAAGAGGCTCATAGCGTTCGCTTCGCGCTCACGAATGCCGCGCGCACGCGGACGAGGTTCGGTGCGACGGAAACGGCGGCGATCTCGGCGCCGTGTTCGTCGGTCGCGATGGGTCGCAGCATCGCGTCGAACGTCGCGGGTTCGCCCGGCAACGGTACGTCGACGCGCACGCTCGCGACGTTCGCGAGGTCGCTCGTCGGCGCGCGGAGGGTCGCCGTCGTCGGCTCGACCTTCGCGTCGGAGACGACCACGCTACCGCGGAGGTTGCCGACGTAGTGGAGCGCGACGGGCACCGTGCGTTCCTCGATCCGCTCGACGTCGAGCGTCACCGACGCGGGCGAGAGCGACTTGATCGAAAATTTGGGCGCGATCACGGCGAGCGGAACGTTGTAAAATCCCGGGCCGCGCCCCGAAAGATCCAAGACCGCTCGCACTTCGCGCGGCTCGATCGCGACGCCGCTGCGCGGCACGTCGATCACGACCACGGCCTGTTTGTCGGCGACGCGAGCGACCTCATCGCCCGGAAGGCCCGTCGTCGAGATCGGAACGGTTAAGGTCTGAACGAAATGTGCCGCGATGACGGGATTCGGTGTGAGCCGCAGGTAGGTCCAGCCGGCGACGGCGATCGCGAGCGACAAGACTTTCAGTCCTAAATTATTGCGGAGACGGTCAAGCACGCGGAGCGTAGTTCCCTCGCGACGCGCGATTGCGACCGCCGAAACGACGAGAGATGCGGCTTCGTAACGACGGTGCGCCCTGGGGGCGGCCGCCGCGCGACGCACGGCAGCACGAGAGCAGGACGCTCCGCAAGCGCGCCTCGTCGCCAAGCTCGCGTGAGAGCTTGCCCGTGCGTGCGATCGAGATCGCGCCCGTCTGCTCCGAGATCACGAGGACGACCGCGTCGGTCTGCTCCGAGAGGCCGATCGCCGCACGGTGCCGCGTCCCGAGATGGCTCTCGGTCAACACGTTGTCGGAGAGCGGCAAGAAGCATCCCGCCGCTTCGATCTCGTTGCCCCGCACGACGGCCGCTCCGTCGTGGAGCGGAGAGAACCGCGTGAAGATCGCGAGCAGCAGTTCGACGGAGAGACGTGCGTCGAGCCGCGTGCCGCTCTCGACGAACTCGCGCAAGCCGGTCGCACCTTCGATCGCGACGAGCGCGCCGACGCGGTTACGCGAAAGGATGATCGCGGCTTGCGCCAGCACGGTAACCGCTTCTTCGAGCGTATGTGCGTCTTCGACACCTTCGCGGCGCGCGATGAGCCCGCCACGACCGAGTTGCTCGAGCAGGCGCCGAAGCTCGGGCTGAAAGACGATCGGTACCGTAACGGCCGTGCCGACGAGGGCGAACTGTAGCACGGTCGCGAGCAACAGCAAGTGAAACACGTTCGCGAGCCCGAGGAGGCCCGCGAGTACGGCGATCCCGAGCAGGATCGGCACGGCACGCGTGCCGCGAATCAGCACGAGCAAATAGTAGATCAAGAGCGTGGTGACGACGATGTCGACGAAGTCGCTAATACCGAACGGAACGTCCGGCAGCGAGGTCGGTAACGAGAACGGCAGGGTCACGCGCGCCCTCGCTCGAGGATCGTTTCGACGTAGGGTTCGATGATGCGGGCGGCATCGAGCGACGGCTCGCCGAGCACGCTTCCGGCAAAAGCCGCGAGCGTGTCGTCGTCGAGCGGTAAGATCGGTTCGATGCGCCGCGCTCGCGCGCCGGTTTCGACGTCCACGAGCGCGACCACCGTGGCCAAGGATGTCGTACGCACGTCGACCTCGACGACGAGAGCGTCCGCTTCGGTTGCGCTCGCGACGACGCCGGCGGGTCGGCCCGAGCCTCCGAAGGCTTCGGCGAGCGCGGGAAGTCGGCGCGGGAGGTCGGGGGTCACGCGCAAGACGACGACCGGTGGAGCGCTCACGTGCGCGCCCGCGAACGCCGCGCGGGCACGTTCGCATGCCTCAGGCGCGGCGAGCGCGACCAGTGCGTAGGTCCGGCCTGCGGCTTCGTTCCAGGATGTCGCGGTCGCCCCGGCCGAACGTAACGTGCGCGTCGCGGCAGCGCGCTCGCTTGCGGCAAGCACGTCCGCGAACCGTACGCTGGCGAACTGTTTCAAAGGCGTCCTTGCGGCTCCGAGGTTTCCGAATCTTTACACGTTCGAACGGATGACTCATGCGCGCCCGAACGGCGAACGGCTCGCGCGCGTCGTCAGCGTGGGCCGCAATGCGGCGTGGATCGCCTTCGAAGACGAGGACGCGATTCTTCTCGCGTCGCTGCGCAAGAATATCGATCGACGGATGCTCGTGCCGGGGGATCTCGTCGTCGCGCGTCCTCTCGACGCCGAACGCGTGGTGATCGAGCGGCGCGAGCCGCGCACGTTTTCGCTCGAGCGGACGACGGCGCGCGGCCGCACGAAAACGATGGCGGCGAACGTGGACGGCATCGCGATCGTCGCCGCATTCGCGCGCCCGTCGCTACACTTCGCGATGCTCGACGAACTGCTCGCGTTCGCCGAGATCCACGACATCGGCGCGCGCCTCTTCTTCACCAAACCCGATCTCGCGGAGTCTCCGGCGGAGGTCGCTTCGGTGCTCGAACGCTATGCCGCGATCGGGTATACGGCGATCGCCGTGAATCCGAAAAGCGGGGCCGCCGTACCGGCCGTGCGCGACGAACTCGCGGGGCGCCAGACGCTCTTGATCGGGCAGTCCGGCGTCGGCAAGAGTTCGCTCTTCGCGGCGCTCGGTGGCGAAGCCGACGTCGGCGACGTGAGCAAGATCGGCCGTGGAAAACAGACGACGACCGCCGGGCGACTTCATCGTTTCGCGGCAGGCGGCTTCCTCATCGATAGTCCCGGCGTCGGTGAATTCGAAGTGCGCGGTTGCACGCCCGCGGAGATCGCGCTCGGCTTCGTCGAGTTCGCGCCGCTCCTCCAAACGTGTCGCTTCGGCGATTGCACGCATCACTCGGAGCCGGGATGTTCGGTTCGCGCGGCGGTCGATGCGGGCGCGATCGCGGCGTCGCGCTACGCGAGTTACGTCGCGATGATCGAGCGCGAGATCGCGGAGCGCGACGTCACATCTCGTCCGGCGAGGTAACGCGACGCGTGCGGCCTGCGCCCGCGGGGCGCACGCCGCGTTCCACGATACCGACGAGCAGGTCGAACGCACGCCGCGCGAACGGAAGCTGCGCCTGCAGGTTCCAGCCGAACGCCGCGAAGGGATCGACGTGCGTTCCCCCCGCGACCTCGAAGGGCCAGTAGCGATCGCCGCGCCCCGCGGCCGCGACCGCGGCGACGTAGGGCTCGAAGTTGTGCTGCGGGGTGATGAACGCGTCGGCATCGCCCGCGATTCCGACGAGCGGCCGTTCGATGCGCCCGGAATGCGCGATGCTTTCGATCGCGCGTTCCGCCGCGGCGCTCGGTGTGTAGGCCGCCCGATCGGCGAGGCTCGCGAGCGGCGGCGCGTCGGGATCGAGGACGCCCACGAACATGAAGGGCGTGACGTCCGCGTAGAACGGCGG
>Ga0116229_10011154_pt1 | contig 13330 bp, 11 predicted proteins | sample S1TSphgellanicum_3_FD_87313 | JGI IMG/M metagenome (GOLD analysis project Ga0116229, IMG submission 87313) | Host-associated microbial communities from peat moss isolated from Minnesota, USA - S1T2_Fc - Sphagnum magellanicum MG | ecosystem: Host-associated > Plants > Peat moss > Unclassified...
GCAGCAATCCGCGGGCTTATACACGCTGTATGCAGCTGCTCTACGCCCAGGAAGTCTCTCCTTCCTCCTTTGAGAATGTGGCACATGCTATAGAAGTCATGCCTGTAGCAGCACAGCTTGTTTTCCAGGACTGTGTGGATAACTGCATGCGGTACCTGGCATTGATGCCCTGGAGCCCAGAGGATCTGTCTGCTATCCGATGTGCCGTCTTGGCATTCCAGATTGCTCCTTCACCTGACTTGGCTGCCCGGCTTGGGACTTTTGGGAACCTTGCAAGAGACAGCTCTCTGGATGCACTGAAAAAAGTACTGGAGACTCTACTGATGAAGAGCATGCAGTTGAATCCACAGGATCAGATGCTTGAGACCAAGGTGCTGGAGAACAGAGCTGCTTTTGAGAGGTTACTGAAGGTGTCAATGAGGGGACTTGTAGTGTCGAAGTCGGTTGCAACTGTTGTGAAAGCTGTCATGTATGATGCTCTACAGCGAGCTGTTGATGATTTCAGGCAACATTGCAGGATCCCACATATGTACAAAGATGAGGAATTCTCTATTGCAGGCAAAGGTTTGTTCTGGCTATTGAACTCCCTTGTTGATTTTGGAATTGCTGAGTTAGCAGCTCGGACAATCTTTGTTGACAGATCCTTCTCTCAAATGCTGTTTGGTATCTGGCCTCTTGTAAGCACAGAATATGCATACTCTGGTCTCAACTTTGTCCAAGACACCTGCAATGTGCTTGTTCGCTATCTGGACATAGTGGCCAAAGGAGAAATCTGGTTGGAAAATTCTGTGCGCCTCGCTCTGGTTGAAGCATGGCTACCAGAGCTGGTAACAATCGATTTCTGTATTTATGAAGCCACCAAGAAGAATGTTGATAAAGCCTTGAATGGAGTACTCAAGACCCTTCCTCCTCTTGAGCAAGTGCAGTATCTCAAAAGCTGGCCAACCCAAAACTGGCCAAATCTTTCAGAGGCATTCGATGCGTGGTGTGACACCATGTGCTCCAACCTTGCATTTCTAGAATCTGACGAGCAGCAACTCAATGAATGAGCTATGTTTCTATGGAACCAGAGGTCTTTTGATGTTTATAGCTTGTGCTGAATTTATGTCCAAAACGGAAAGGATTGACCTGCATTTGAAATGGTAATACAGTTCTGCTGCTGATCGCCCTTATGGGGGACCCTCTTTTAAAGGTTATTGTATGCATACAGAAGTGTGAGTTGTCATGTCAAAGTTCTGTGTTTCTCCACCAGCTGTACACTATTTCTTAAGGTGGAGATTAGACCCCTGACCACCCAGAAGAATTGATTTTCTTTGCAACTTCTATCATAGCATCTGGTTTCCCCTGCAAGTTTGTCATCATCTTTCATGAAGTCATGGAGTAGTCACATCCCTGACTCTGTTTTGTGCTTCGATCAAAGGGTTTCATAGAACCAGTTGTGGGGCGATATTGTTGTCTCTAGTGATTTGCAGAGTATCCCTTAGTAGAACAAATCTGATGATAAAAAGAGTGACAAAAGCAGTGCAGATGCACAGATACAGGACAGGTGGTCATTTGCAGTGTTGAGGAAGTGAGGAGTAATTATCACTTGGGTGCATGGGTGTGTTATTAGTTTGCATATATTTGCTACTAAATTTAGCTTTACTGTAGCTGAGATTGTGGTGTGATTTGCAACAGACCTTTTTTTTCAACATTTGATAATGTACATTTCAGATGTAAAACATTGTATTCTCCTGTTTGTATTGTCAAAAAGATATAAAGGATGCAGAATAATTTGTAGGTTCACAATTACCTCCAATTCAGATGAATGCCTTGATAGCTCCAATGCCTTTTCTCTACTGCTTTCTTCCACTAGGTTACTGATATACATGTATTTCCTTTTCACCATGCCTATACCAGTTTCTAATGCAATGAGTGAGTGGGTTTAATTCTATTACAATTGTTCATAGGAAGAACCATTACATATTTTATAAAATACAAAAGAATACCAACCCAATTGGCCTTGTTTATATGAAGATGGTTTGTAGAAAACTCCATTGCATATTAACAAGATACAAAACAAAACAAACAAGCCAAACCAGATTTGGCAGTTCAAAGTATATCAAGGGTTGACTGTATAATGATCGTTCACAGAAAGCTTCATTGTGGATTTATGAGGTTACACCGGAACAACCCCATGAAACAAAACCAAACATGACAATTCTTTTGCATGCAAAGTATCACACCATTATCTTCATCATGAATGGTGGTTGCTCCAGACTGACTTCATCATCTCCATACAGATAAGAATATGAGAACCTGCTAGAACTACTTTCCCATGTACAGTTACATGAATCTGAATCCTTAATCTCTGGTGTTACTGGAAGCAATGAGAAAGGTTCCACCACATTGTTGTTGGCTGGGACTCACAGCGACAGCTAATATCATAAAGTTTCAATACAAAACACTGGTGTGTTTTCTTCCTCCCCATCTTTTTGCAGCTGGACTCTGGTCTGAGAGCTGGCTGCTCCAGGAAATCTCCTCTGCAAATTGCTTGCAGACAGACCAATTCAGGATTTTGTAAGATCATTCCTCCATATTGGTACATTGGCTGAGATCTTTACTGTAAAATTTACTTGCCTAGCCCACATTTTCAACAGAACTAAAATTCTGGTCATTAGATCTACACATTTTTCAGGCATGATCATCACAGAAACTTTGCTAAACATAGAAGGAACTTGCAACAGAAGTGAAGCCAAAGTGATCTTTCATGGTAAGCATACCATCTATTCTCCCACAAAAAAAAAGCTTTTAGGAAGCAAAGGAAATTGGTGAATCTGCAAAAATGAAAAAAGGCACTAGTTTATAGGTAAAACTATTGAATACTGGATCCTCTGGATACTACAAAATTGCTTGTAATCAAAGCAATAATGAATCAATTGAGGGTAAGAGCCTAGAGGCTAAGAGGGTAAGGGGAGAGACTACTGGTGAGCTGTGATGGAAAATTTACAATGTGTGCAAGAAGGAAGTTTGAGGAAGACCAATTCTCTTCCCCTCCAAAATTCTGCACCAAGAATGCCGAACAGCAGTAAATCAGAGTTTGTTTACGATTGAAATAAAGGTTCTAAACAATGCACACATCCATATCCATATCTGTTGAGACTTTGAGAGAGTGCTGAACTTACCAGTTGGTTGAATAAGAAGTTGGTTGGTTGGTAATACTGAAAAGAGAGACATATGAGGGCTGCAGACATCATGTCAGACTGCCCCAACCTCTGCAAGGATGGAAGCACAGAGCTCAAGAAACAAAAAATTGGGGCCACTGACTTGTTGCAGATCCAACAAATACTTCCCTTCCCTTGTCTTGAAAAGCTGCAATCACCCCAGTGAAAAGTCAAGGGCTGTAATAGTTGTCTCCAACTCAGAAATTGCACCGATGAGCAAAACATTTTAGAAGTCCAATGAATTGATTGCCAAAACAGAAGCAAGGAGAGAAGCTACTTGATCTGACATACTTGGGCCTCAAACCGAACAAGGAATTGGTCTTGCAGTTTGCTGTCATCCAGCATGATCCCATTTGCTGTCAAGCTCATCTCACTTGAGGGAAATGACCCCAAGGTCATAGGTGACTCACTAAAGCTGTTTCCAGCAGACCAGTTACAGCTCTTGTTTAGGTTCGGTAGAGGTGGAATCCATCGACATCTGACAGAATATGCCCCTATTGACTTCCAAACAATATCTAACTCCCGTAAAGCCTTCAGGACCTCCATCATGATTTCACTGGGATCTGCCTGGGACTGCAAAAGGGAGTGCAAGTTATAATTTCCATCAATTCATTTCTGTCAGAGATTTGAACAGTACTAAGCATTGCAAATACTTGCTTCAAAAGCCAAGAGATCTATGTAAAGCTAAGCACCTGGAGGCCAACAGTCCAATTCCCACTGGGAGCGATGCTTGTTGGGGACACAATTGAACAACCTTCCTGCTTCTGTTCTGAGTGTATAACATGCACAGAAGCGTCAGTGGATGATTGTAGTTGATGATTTGCAATCACGGGCAATGCTGATATACTTGGTGTGGGATCCTCATGACTGCAAGCTGTGGCTTCCTGAAAACCCACCACCCTTGTTGCTTTTCACTCAAAGTGGCACTCTAGTACACTGCACATGTTTCTCAACAGGTTGTGCAAAAACTGGTTACGGGTGCATATTTCTCAACGTACTAGTCCAAGTTCATCCCACACTGATGAGGACTCCAACATGATATACTTTAGTAGAGGGAGATGGGAGGATACATGTACAAGAAGGAGGGGGACATGTGGCATTAAGAACAGTTTGCTATGATTATTGCCTTGCAAAGATTTACACAACTGACCAGCACTACAATTGACACTACACCAACTGAAAGTGATTTTCTCTATGACTTCATTCTGCAGAGCTCCAGATTAGAGCATGCAAACTGCCATCTCAGAGCAAGATAAATGAGCATAATCAGTTCAACAAAAAACCCACAACATAATAACTTAAGAGTCATTGACCACAGGAGGTTTTGTTAAAGACAATGCGTGTGTCACAATTGGTTCATTGAGCAGATAAGATCTGTGCCAGATCCAACTTAACATTCTGGTGCAAATCTTCTACATAAATCTGGAGCTTACCAGTTCTTCACATTTAGACTCCAGGTAGTCATTCTGGTTCTCAGAATGCTGAGCATCCAACAGTAGATAGTATGTCACTGTTGCCTGCCACCAGACACCATGCCCACTCACATCAATGACAGAGGAACCTAAGAGCAATGAATCTCCCTCAGTCCCATTCATAACAGAATCTTGCATTTAAGCATCCCTGTGAAGAAGCCATTCTGACAGTTGCTCTATTTCTGAAGTGTGATATGAGGAAATTCCTCAACAGTATGCATCAAGGATCTCCACAGAGAATCACAATTAGATAGTTGCATCTTGAATTTGGCAATTTGAACTGTTGGCAAGACAGTATAATTGTAGTTGCTCCACAACTAAAAATTGGTGAATGCAGTTTACATGCATTTAGAAGAAAGCTAACATTTAACAAGGAGACTATGCTCTGGCCTCTCCACTCCTGACTCTGTAGGCAGTCACCCTCAAACACTATGAAAGACAATATAGAAACTGATTGAGAGAAATATACATACCTTTGTTGTTTCCTGCCTGTGCAAGCAATCAATTAAGTGGTTGTGATCAAAGCCCAGTTTCTCCACTCTTGATACAACATATTCATCAATCTGTATCAGCAAGCAAGTTAGTGAAGTGTGAGTACATATAGAGATTTCAGGACATCTGAGATGAAACACCAGTCTCCAACACAACATGTACTCAAGCATTGTCAGTAATTTTACTTTCAGCAATAACATTTTCTGCACTAGCTCAAACTAAACAGTTATCTGAGAAAGCCCCTATGCGCAAGCTATGACAGATCTGGTCAAGTGCTCATCAATTTCTGAGAGGGCAGAGAATTTGGGTGGGGTATGATTACCTGAGATCCATCAAGCCACCTCCTTTGAGGACATCAGAAGGATGAGCACAAAAGCTACAATCATGATATTCTAAGAGCACAGAAAACTCCCTATGGGTTTTGGGTTTATCTCAATGAATCAAGAACAGAGCATGGTATTGCACAACTTTGGAGTTCCAGGGCATGCTCTACAGAAGAATAGCAGAGCTCAAATGTTCACAAAAAGCCTAGAGCATGTCTAAGTGGAACACCACCCCTATAGTCATGAGGGGAAGTATGTCAGTTGAAGAAATAGTACCTGCTTTAACTGCTGGGCATATTCAGGTGGAGGGACAGCCAAATAAAGAGCTAGCTGTACTTGAAACCAAGGGTGACAGCGAATCTCAGGAATGGTGATACGGCGCAGTGGGTCAGTCTTGAGAATGCGTGTAATGAGGTCCCTTGCTTGCATTGAAAGATGGCATGGGAGTGTGTAAATGCCATCCTGCACAGGAACACACAAAAGCAACAAGGGTTCAGCAAGCAATTGTTGCAAGAGAGTTTCTGATGAGGATATTTCTGAACAGAATGTTTTCTTGTGTTGACTAGAAATAACCCTGTTTTTAAAAACAGACCTTTGCTGAAAGAGCAGAAAACAAGGATGGAAGCAAAACCAGCTAACAAAACATTTGAAAACACCCTATGATCCAAATCCCATTGAAGAAGAAAATGTATCAACTGCTTTATTTGCTAAACCCAAAGTTCCACATTTTTCTTTTCAGTAGTTTTATGGTGCATAACCCAATGCATCAATCAGGATTCTGCAACCATATACACTGTTATATGGAAAACAAACTCCCTATCTGCAAAGTTACACTATATAGCAGAGCTATGGAGCTGCCAACACAAGAGAAATTCACATGTTCACCCTCAAAAAAAAGGACATAGAAATGAATCATTGCTTAACTGGTCTTATGAGTCTTGCATCTATTATGCATTATGTATTAGGAAAGCACAGGCAAATTTAGGGAAATTACTGTGATTTTTTGGTAGAGGCTTGATATGTTCTCATCATCAAATGGTAAGATTCCACACAACATTGCATATAGGATCACACCACAGCTCCACACATCAACTTCAGGCCCTGCATAGTATCTTCTTTGTATCACCTGTTGTTAGAAGCAACACACTATGAGAAATTTGGGCAGTTCAAACCAATAATTTTAATACATCCAGCAAATAATTTGCAAATACAAATAGCATCACATCCACATGGCCTGTGCAATGTGGCATTAGCAAATGCAACTTCAACTTCAGTACATACTCATGTGTTAATTACTAGTAATGCAATGTAAATTTGAGATATATGCACAAATACTGTTTTAAGGGTTAGGACTCTAGGGTTCAGATTGGCAAATATTTCTGTTTCTAGCTATGAAATCACAACCTGTATATCCAAAACAGCTGAAGCATCCACACATCAGTTCAGATTCTGCTTTAATGTGAAGTGGGAATTCCTTTGAAGACCAGTATAAGTACAAAAAAGGACTGCATAGTTACTTCTGGGGCAGCATAATTAGGACTGCCACAGCTGGTCTTGAGAAACTGGCCATCACGCATAATGTTGCTCAGACCAAAATCTGCAATCTTCACACTCCTCCTTTTTGCATCAAGCAGCAGATTTTCAGGTTTCAAGTCCCTATGTACCACCCTGTTGCAGTGACAGTACTCTACACCTGCTATAATCTGATCATCCACTCCACCCAAATAGCTCAAGTCACTATTTGAGCCAAAAGAATTGTTGTGACACTTGAGAACAATTAAAAATTTCTCTTCTGCAGAGAGAGAGAGCTTTAAACCACAAAAAACACTCTCATGGAGGCAGGAGAATTTGTACATCCTCAGAACATATTAAGGATTTACTTAGCTCTCTTTCCATTCAGCCAATTTCTTAGCCTGTGCATTTTAATGATCCAATGACTTGACAGTTCGAAGCATAGAAATAGTAAGTTCATACCTGCTGAAAGAAGTGGCGGGCCTCCTCTTCAGGAAGTCGACCATTCAAGACAATGTAATCAAACAAGTCTCCAGACTCCACATACTCCATAACCACATAGATGTCTGAGTGAGTCTCAATTATCTCGTACATGCGGACAATGTGGGGATGCATAACCACCTGCATAACTTTGAGCTCTCGCCTCACTGCAACAAGTTAATTACACACTGTTAACAAGCTGACTAAAACCTTCTTGGAAGAGATAAGTACCACAATGCTACTTGCTGATGACAACTGAAGGAGGTCACAGTAAATTATCTTGAGGCAGTGATAACAATGGCTCAGAACAGTAGTTGATTGTATGCCTGTTCAGAGGGCTTTCCCTAATTCAAAATACTCATTGCATACACACAACAACAATGACAATTTAACCAAATTCTGAACATAATAAACCTTTTCATGAAAAGAAGTATTTATAAAATTGAGAACTTATCCATACTTATGATTTACATCAACCTGAATAAGGTTGAGAGAGAACCTGACAATAAGCTTATAGAGATTTTGAAGTCCAACTCTACATCAGCAAGAAATAAAAAAAAGAGATTCCAATTCCAAAGAATTCAGGAAAAACTGAGGGGGCTATGTATGAGAAAAATAGCAACAATCACATGCAGTTTCTGTGAACTTCAACTGCGATACATATGGTAGTAAGCAGTGACCATAACATCACCACTAATGTCATCAGCTCCTAGCTCTGGCCCAAGCTCAATGTCAGACATTAACCAACATACTGAGTTCCAGTCAGAAGATACAGTAACCAGAAGACCCAGCAATCATGCTGTCAAGCTCAAGAGAATCCAAAAGATATGGAGATGAAGGAAATATATATATATTCATCGGTACTGATGAGTTCTCCATACTTATGAATTTAAGCCAACCTGATTGAGAAGGACCTAATATTCAAGTTATGAAGATTTCAGATGCAACGACATTTCAGCAAAACAGGAACCCCAGCCCTAAGAAACTGTGTTCAAACAGGAACAATCAATTGCATGTTCAGTGACCATGCATAACATGCATGGTAGTGATCAGCCACCATAGCATCCCCACTGACTTGGTCAGCTTCCACCAGTGGTTGGATTTCCATGCAATACACTAACCAACATATTGAACTTTTTCACAAGACCAGCAATAGCAGGAAGACTCAATGATGATGCAAGCTTGACAAAGCCAAAAAGAGAAGGAGATGACCAAGGAAATCAAGAAGAAAGAGGAACACAAGAAAAAGAACAAGAAAAGAGGGAAACAAGATAGAGAACTTTTCAGGAGCATATAACCTTTTGAGAAAAAAAGTGGGCTTTGAACAGTGCCCTACTGACAAGTAAGAAGTTCTGCCAACAATTATTCTAATGCGTGTATTATTGTTTCAAAAATCTCAACAATTCACCCTTTTGAGTTTCAGATTATTGATAAATCAAAGAAATTGCAAGAAGATCTACGTCATTAGAACTACTACTACTACGGACTAGTTCAGTTCATCACGTTTGAATCAACCTATTTTGAGTGGGGATGTAAGCTTACTGCAACAAATGTCAATAACTACCAGCAGGAAAGCTTTATGGAAGGACATTAGCCAACTTAGAAACTTCTGCGAGAGCTGCATTTACAAGCCCTAGGGTTTAAAGTTCCCTGGGAAAACCCTTAATCAGAACATCGCATCTTTCACCCCTGCAACACTCAAATCTTGAATTGATTTCAGACGATGAAGTAATTGGTACTGCAATCATTGCACTGCAAGGATGATCCTGAAGGTACTCACATAGAGGAAGAAGGTAAAATGCATAATCAACATGCAGCCAAAAGAATACCTTTCTCCTCCATGTCCTTCATTTTGTGACGGTTCATGATCTTGATTGCAACTTTCTGGCCAGTCAAAGAATGGGTGGCTGATTTCACTTTGCTGAAGGCACCAAAGCCCATTGTTTTTCCTAGCCTGTAATTGAACTCTGCACAAACCAGTGCGCTGCTTTGTCGCCTCAAAACCCGGCTGCTGCTTCCTTCCCCTGCCATTTCTAATATTGTTCCACAGCCTGCTCATGTGCATTGAGCACCCTCTCCTTTCTCACTGATTCTCCATCAGTCACCAATCAAGCAAATAGACTTTTCAAGGAAATTTTGAAGCTTATAAGTTTTCTAAAAGGAGGGCAGAGGAGAATCTGCAATTTGTGACTTGTTTGCTGCAGATCTGTTTGCACAAGCACAAGATAAACTCCTGCTGAGTGAGTACAAGAGATCCCAGAGTGGTTGGCCACCAGCAACCAATGCCATAGTCCCCTTCAATCCTGGTCCTTCAATCTGCAGTTGCGATTAAATCAGCTAGCTCCACATCTGCTACCTCAACACCTTGTCACCACACAGTGCTCAAGCTCTGAATGTTCCTGTCCTCCAAAAATTGACCAAAATGGAGAGAAGGCAACTTTGTTCCTTCTCCAATTCCACGCAAGATCTCAATTTGTTCACTTGGCACTACCAAGACTTCAAGCTTTAGTAGGGACTCTTGTCCTCCAGCAATCTGCGACTGTGAAGCATTGATTCACACTTCCAAAGTAGGCCGAGTTCAGGGCTCAATTCATCAGAAGTTTTCGTGGCAAGTTCAAATACCTAGCTGCTACTTAGATCCTTATAGTTCATAAGTCAGGAAGAAGCTACTGCTGCTCCTGACATGACGTAACCTTGCTCAAATCTAAAGAAGAAATCTCTAGTCTCAAAGTACCCTTCTTCTCAAAATGGACACTTCCTGCAATATGGACATACATACACTGCTTGACAGTCTTCATTTCATCTCTGAGTTCTCATACTATATACACTGGCAGAAATTTCAAAGGAGATACTTAGGTCAGTCAGTTGGGCTATCACTTCAAACTCTTGATAACATTCTTTACATTTTGCCTCCCGGAATTTCCAAGGTTCTAGCAGTCGTCAAAACTCCTAATCCTAAGAAAATTTGTGCTCTTCTTGTCCACTCCGTTTCTGCAATCTGTTCCCTGGAACTCAATCAATCTGGGGGCTCCAGATCTATTGTTAATTCCTTCACATGCCACTTCGTCGACCGGCCCTCTCTGGTGTTCAGAGCGCTAGAAGATCCAATGACAAGAATGAAAGATTCCCCTTCAATGCTCTACTTCCGGGAGAGGAGAAAAGCCTGCTGTTACGAGAGACGTTGTCTCACAAGAATCCCCGCAAACACGCTTGCGAATGTCCATTTGACGACCTCCACCGCATCAGGGTCCCACGGTACAGAGTCTGTCGCGTGGCGCTCAATCGGCCCTTGAGGTACATGTCGGAAAGACTCGTCTTCACTCTCCTCGTCAAGCCCAGCCTAGCCAACTACTTCCGGTCGAGAGCTCGAAACAACGCAGCAGGATCCGTGTGAACGTCCGAGAATCCAGAGTCCGCCTCTCGAGGGCGCGGCGATCAAAGCGTTCTATCTACCGGAATCCAATACAGCGTATGTACATTCAAGCTACAAAACAGTACAATGGTCATCTCGTCAGTTCTCTGACGTGCTACAGGCCAGTGACACATCCGCATGCACCTAAGTATCTTCCCGAGACACCTATCTGAGGCAGTGGAAACAAACTCTCTCTATTCTACGTCGATTACCGAATCGCATAAAGCAGATCTGGGAGTAATTGTCCAGTCTAAGTCCAATCCAGTCTCAGCAAGCGGCTCAGGAGACAGTGAACAATATGTGCATGGAAGCTCGAAGAGATGGAGCACCGCATATGTACACAAACCATGCATGCATCAAGGGACCCCAGGGGGGTGGGGGGGTGGGGGGGAGTGTAGCGTCCATTATGGCGGATTCTCCACCTGCAGAGCTGTAAACAAGTTATTGCAATCTGCTGCTGCGGCTGCTTCGGAAGCAGCAGCAGCAGCAACGTGTAATGCAAAATAGACATCTCCGTAGCAAGGGAAGAGCTCGAGAAGAATGAATGATCATGTTAGACTTAGTTGTGAAAAAACGCTTCCTCACGAAATTCAACAAAGCAAAGCAAGTTCTTCTCCTGAAAAGCACGACGCAAATCTGGATACTGTTGTTGCCGGAAAAGGAGTCAAACGAGTTCAGTGGAATTCATCTCAAATGCAACGATTCTGTGTGTACAACGGTATATAGTCCTCTATCCAAAACTCACTATGCCAGCTTCCCATACTGCAAGCTTTCAACCACACGAAAATCGGAAACGGAAACACCTCAAAGCTTCAAGGAGAAGAAAACAAGGGAACGCACGCAAATCGCCAAAAAGAGTAAAGTGCTCACTCACCTCTGAGAAGGCGAAGAAGAGTATTCTGCTGTGACTCCCCTGCTGCTGCTGCTGCCGCCGGCGCCGCCACAAACATTCAGCAACCGTATTCTACGACGAGCAGCTCTTATCAACCGAATGCACACAAGAAAATGCATGAAAGGCAGGAAGAAGAAGCAAATGACAACAAACGAAAAACCAAGAGAGTCGATACAGTTCCAGACAAAGGACGTGTTGTTCACTCGGGATATTCTCCACTACTAAAAACCAGCGGTAAACAAAAACAAAAACGCTTAAATTTTTTTAAAAAAAAGCTTCTCGTGCAAGCAAGGCTTAGGCTTCTTCTTCTTCTTCTTCCAGCAGCACACTCAATGTCCTATCTCCTGCAAAATCTTCACAAAATGAATTTCCTCCAAAGCACATAACAAGTTGAAAATAATTCTCCAAAGTATAACAGCAAAAAAAATCCTCCAGAAGATACGGAAGACTCCTGCTGGTATGTAGTGCGATTGTGCTTCAAGCTCCTCTACAAGAGAACGAGCAAGCAAGCAAACAAAGCAAAGAAACAAACAAACAAACAAGGTTTTTGTTTCTTTGTATTGTGTGCGTAATCAAAGGCTGCTTTCTGCAATCCCCAAAAAACACAAAAACAAAAAGACACAGCAGTGAGCAGTGTCTTTTTAAGGAATTTTATTTATGGAGTAAGGTGGCAATCATCCGACAATTTAGCCAGATTTGGCGATAAGAAAATATAAAAGTAGAAAAACAATTTAGTAGCCTTCTATATTTTTGGCTACCTGCTGCAACTTAGGATAGAATCAGGCGTTTTTTTCCCGAAATTGGCGATTAGAACCTCAAAAAATACTAAAATTTCGCCATTCTGTAAAAACAAAAAACTATTCAGCGGAGTTTAGCCAAAAACATCCTGAGCGCCGGTGCCTTTTTTTGGGAATTCTATTTGTGTGGCTTAAGCGGCAATCATCCATACGAAGATGTGGGGAAAATGGCAATCATCCACGGCAAATTTTAGCCAAAGCTCGCTATAAACCAGACCAGACAAGAAGTACACGTCTTTAACAAAAGTTTCTGTATTTATGGCTATTGTGCACTGAAAACTAAATATATAGTAATCTGACGATTTTTACTATTGTTTTTTCTCACTTTTATGTCCTGACCATCCTTTTTTTTAAAGGCGAAAATTTCCCCAAAATGAAAAAAGAAAGAGAGAAGGGAATATTCTGTCAAAATATTGTCAAATTTTGTCACATTTGGACTCTGATTTCAGTTTGGTAACAAATTTTTAAACTTGTATTTTTAGACCATTTAGAAAAGTTCTAAAACTTGTTGCCATTTTTTCTTCTTTGATATTTCTATTTCAAGTTTTGGCAAACGTTCACCAGTAAAAATAAGGCTGTGACAGCACTTCTTCACAAAACACATGGAAGGAAGACCAGTACAAAAATGAAAACCCCAAAAGGGGGCGGGGGGGGGGGGGGGGGGGGAGAAAAAAAAAAAAAAAAAAAAAAAAAAAAAAAAAAAAAAAAAAAAAAAAAAAAAAAAAAAAAAAAAAAAAAAAAAAAAAA
>Ga0116229_10011155_pt1 | contig 13329 bp, 6 predicted proteins | sample S1TSphgellanicum_3_FD_87313 | JGI IMG/M metagenome (GOLD analysis project Ga0116229, IMG submission 87313) | Host-associated microbial communities from peat moss isolated from Minnesota, USA - S1T2_Fc - Sphagnum magellanicum MG | ecosystem: Host-associated > Plants > Peat moss > Unclassified...
ATATATATATATGTTAAGGTAATGCTAAGCTATTGATTGTTTCATGTAGATGTTCTTGAACATAAGCTATTTCTATCCATAAGGTGCAAGCTACCTCTACTAAGAAGGTGTTATGGACCCAATTGGGTTAAGGCATGGCTCAATAAATTGGTTCATTACACACATTTACATAAAATGTTGACATATCTAAACAAACATACCCATAACCACCACTTTTATACCTTTGTCATCATTTATGGCTCTATAAATAATAATGTCATTCCAAAATGTTATTCCAAACTATCATACAAATAATGCAAGTGGACCACAACATGGCAAGGACTAAGGATCACCTTGCAAGAAAATTGTTTTGGAACTTCAATTTACCATTAGGCCATGGTAGATGTTGCACAAATAGCAAATAAGTTGTATGCAAAATGAATTTGTAAATAAATCACCAAATCCATTCCTCCTATTATTGGTGGAAAATTTGCTAGATTTTGAGAGAATTTTTTTCAAATCTTTTAGCTCAATTTCCACTGTGGTTTTGCAATTTTTGTTTGCATTTAAAAAATACTTAGACAAGTTCCTATAACCTATCATCATTTAATGTAAGATCAATCTTGGGATACTTGCAACTTATGCAATATAAAATAAATGAGAAAAAGAAGGAAGGAAAACACTGATCTCAAACCTATAACTCAAGATCAACTATTTCCATTGTATTACATGTAGCATTGTAACTTAGTCTTTTCACTCACTTTCATCTAGACTTTACATTAGGCTATGCTAAAGCATATCCACTCGCATACCCACCATGTCTATTCTTTAAACTTAAGATTAAAAATATGATTAACTCCTTAACGTCAGGACAATGAGAATTACACTGGAAAGCAAAGCAGCCCATGTTGGGTCTAACATTAAGGGGTTAAATCAAAATTGTACATGAACGAAATAAAATGACATTCATATCCATGGAGTAAATGTTTGGAATAAGGGGAATATTAAATCACTTGCCTCCCTTCACATACTTTTGAACCTTTCAATTAATTGTACATAACAAAAGAGCCAAAGGTTGACATGTTATCATGTCTCTTCTTGATTGGAACTCACACGAAAATTATTGTACCTGTGACTAATGTCTGGCACAAATAATTTATGAAAGGCCCAGTTCAAAAATGAAAGTTGTAATTGTTTATTGTCCAAATTCATAAGAATTGAACCCCAAATCTCTAATGAATTGTTTAAATATCACTATCATTGGGATGTTATTACAACTACAAAATGTAAGGTGTAAGTATACACTATTGTTTTGTAATTATTGTTTACAAACCATTACACAACATTATTACTGTTGCTAGTGGACCTACTCTTACCAATTTGTTTATGAATATAATTATCAAACACTCGGAATGTACATTGACATTTTGTTACAGCTTCTATTACTCTATGAACAAACCTGATGCTGGTTGTGTGACCAAAAAGGTTGACAATCCAACCCGTCCATTTGAGCAGCAGCAATAGATATCCGTTCACCAATTTGCCTTTCCCAAGATTTATGTGATTCGTGGCTCCTCAATTGGTAACTTTCCCACATCAAATAGTGTGTGTTCCATAAAGTTTCCCATGTGGACACCCAGGGGAAGGAACACCCAATCTCGGAAAAAGGATTGAATTGCGCTCTCAGTTTCCCACCTAGCTCCTATCATGGCAGCTCTCTGTGTGAGTGCATAGGTCCTTTTGTACCTCTCTTGGTGGAAGTCTAGCAATGCTTGGTGGATATGGTCAGATTGGAGCAGATTGGAATTTTGACTTTCTTTGGACTTGAGGGCTTGATGAAGTTTTCTTGCAAGGATGATGGCATCTTCCATAGCCATGCATCCACCTTGTCCCAGATTTGGAGTCATGGGGTGAGATGCATCACCACAAACTGTAACATTGCCAACTACTTGAGTTTCCCAAGTTGGTTTTGTGTTCACTCTATGTCGAATGGTGTTCTTCGTGAGATGTTCAAGGGATGTGTTGTTGACACACAATTCAATCTCAGGTACTCGAAAATCTTTGGTGACTTGAAGGGCCTCTTGCTTGATCTGCTCCGGTGTGATGTTCCGCCAACCTAGAGAGACAAAAGGCATTAAGACTAATAAACAAGTCCTTCTGTTGTTATGTTCCTCCATGATTGATTTTGGCACTTGCTTGTTGAAACATGGAACTAGGAACTACATGCAAGAATAGGGTTCCTCACCTTCAGACAGATCGTGCCAAACCACAAACCAATACACTTGGGTTGGGGTCATCGGCATTAAGCCGACCCGAATTGTTCTACCCACAAAGATGCGGAACAGATTTACAAAATCGTGTCCGTTGTGAAACTCCGCCATTCCTCGTATCCCAACATCCCCTACAGCTTTTAGCTTCTCAAGGCCTAGCCAGGATCCCACGACTGAGTTCACACCATCAAAGCCAACCACAACCTGTCAATCCACATTCCAATTTCCCCAAGTACATTAGCCCACTAAGTTTTGACAAAATGAGCCCTTGCTCCAACTTTTGATGTTCTCAAAAATATGCAACCGTCAAAATCAAGTATTGTCGTCCCAGACAAAATTCTGAACCTGTATGTGTTTCATTCTTCGTTAGCAACTCGCCACACATAATGGATTATTTATAGCAGGAAACATGAAGAATATCCAGACGAGACTGGCGGTTGGACAAAGATACTTGAAGTTGCAGATTACTTAGAGCATGTAAAGTTGGCCAAACCTTTGCGGAGTAGGTAGAGCCATCTTGAAGTTCGAGATTGGTGACATCAGGTGAGGTTTCTGACTTTTTGATACTTGTCACTTGAGAATTTAGTCGAATGGTTTCCTGCGGTATCTGGCCAGCAAAAGCTTCCAACAATACCTTTCGCTCCACGCTGTGCATTTCATGTGGCCTGTTTCATGAACCATGAAGTTTACGGTGAGTTCGAATCATGTGAAGTATGAGATATAACATCACTTTTGCATTTCAAAACAGAGACTCAAATTGTCAACTACTTTCTTTTTCCCCTTTCTGAGGATAGTTGTTTTGTAGACGATTCTTTACCCTCCTTCACAAGTAGAGAAATCTAAGATTGTCAAACGTTTGCCATCCGAGTTCAGAAATTCCTGTCTGCAAAACAGTTGCAAAGAATTTATGAGAAGCGAATATTGAACCCTCAACTTAAGACAATTTCAGTAATTTATTCTTGAAATGAGCTTTCCAAGAACCACAGACCTACAATTTATGTATATGTGGGGGAGACCAGAGCATACCCTGGCAAGTTGATATACATGCTTCTGAATTGGTCGGCCAAGTCCAAAACTTCAAGGACGTGCATTGCATTGGTCCAGAGAACGATGGCAGTACCCTCGGATCGCAGCCTGTCTGACTTTTCCAAGACCACAGCCCTCAGCCCAAGTCTGCTCCAAAAATAACCAAACACTCCCATGAGAATTTTGTACTCTATCAACAATAGTTTCCGATTGCTGTCGAATTCTCGTCAAATCATGATAACTATTTGAAGGGCGTGTAATTGCATACCTGTGGAGAGCAGCAGCAAAGCACAGGCCCCCCAAGCCACCACCTACTATCACTATCTCCTCCTGGTGGTGCACTTTGTTTCCGTCTGTTTCAGCAATCTGCCCATTGTCGTTTAGCGCCATCGATGAGGTCCAAGCCCGGAAACTTGTTCGCTCCACTAGTCCGATAAGAATCTGGCAAACAGAATTGTCAAATTCAAGGAGATGGCGCACGGTAAATCATTCCTGCCTCCGTTCCTAACCTTGACCACTGTGAAGAATTTTGTCCCCATTGAAAATAATCTAAAGTGCAGTAGTAAAGAGTTGTGTCGACCTTATGATTGCGAATGCTTACCACGCACCGATGGTACCGCGAATGCTGCAGATGTATCGTTTGCGTCTCCACATCTGTAGCTGCAACGCAAATCGATCGAGGTTTAAAGCAGAAAATTATCTATCTGAATGCATGCCCACAAGTTCATAACTCTGATACCATGTTGCATACGACCACATTTAGTTCATAAAAATTCCGAAGCATTTGGTGCTGTTTTCATACCTTTGAAGACTTGAGCCTGATTGAGCTAGAAGATGGAAACTAAGCTCGAAATAGAGCTGCTACACGTTCGAGATCGCATGCGGGACCTTGTTTACAAAGCAACGTGGCCGCCTGTGAAGACAGATAACTTGTCGACTCGGACAGGCTGCCTCCATCCCCGGCGGAGATTTCGAGATTTCCTTCAAATACAAAACTCGTAACAATCGACCTCGGCTGATATTTCGAGGCTTCGCTCGTTATTTGGGGACTTCCCGACGCGTGGTTTCCCGCCTGGCGCGAGCGGCGAGGATTCTTGTAAATTCCATTCAGCGAGCACGGGTGTTTCGCGGGACCTCCTCAAGGGTAATTTCTTGCGTGGCGCGAGCGGGGCGGTTTCTTGTAATTTCCATCCGGCGAGTAAGGATGTTTCGTGGGACGTCCCGAAGCCCCAAGCGTAATTTTCCTCCTGGCGCGCGTAGGTTTCTTGTAGTTTTCCTTCAGCGCTTGGTGTTGCGTCGGACCTGAAACACTGACAACTGATTTCGGTCGATTTCAATCGTACAAGTGATGGCGCTCCTCGGCTGTCACGCCGGGGGAGAAGAGCCTTTCCCCTATACAATGTGCGTCTTTCAGCAGCAGAATGTTTGGGAGCTTTGCAGCTATGGTGACTAAGTTTCTTGTAATTTTGGTGGTTTGCAACATGGTGCGTGGCAATTGAGGCCTCTCCAGGCCGTGTGCTCCAAAGCAATCCATTAGCCTATGATGATGCGAGCTGATACTGATAGGGGCAGGTCATTTCCCTATCTCCAAATGCACTTCTCAATTCAAAATAGCCTGGGACCTTGTAGCGATGAACTATAGTTGTGTTGTATAATGTGACCATATGGATTTCTTTCTTAGACAACAGTGCACAACACTATTCTTTGAGCTTCTTCCTGCAGATTCCAATTAACCGGTGGCTATTTGTGGAGGTGCAAACCTATGCATGAGATGGATTTATGACTAAGTAATAACCGGCGGTAGCAAGCCTTATTACCACCCCAACTCCTTTGAAGGATTTGCCTTGGCCTGTCCTCAACACACCAGATCTGCATCTTTACGAGCCTTCCTTACAGAATTTTCCTGATGCTTTGAATGGGGCCAAACCATTTCTGAACACCACTGCAATTTTTTTCCAACATGGAGTCATGATGCAAGTCAAAACTGAGAGTTGGAGGTTATGCTGCTTCATGAAACTGGCAGGCATGAGGGTGGGGCAGTGGGATTCCCAGCATAGAAATAGTAGGAGCAAGATTACTATGAGCATCCCACAGCATTGTGGAAGCCTATGTAATCTGAGGATCAAGAGATGACAGCATAAAAAGTTCCAGGTCATATGAAAGGAGCCCAAGAGTTCATAATCAAGAGAAAACTTACAGTGTCCTGCAAATGTGATAAGAGTTTAGCATCCATAGTGGAAGAAGCCTTGAGATGAAGAGAAAGGCAACAGAGCCTTACACCATGATAGCTTTAGGTGAATCATCCATGCAAAATCCATCTCCATTGCAACTTGCTCTTCAGAATGGCTTAAATCCAGATCTCTGGGTTTTTGCTCAAAACTAGCAAATGTGCAAATAGGACTTGGTCACGTTAATTGAGAAGATGAGTGCAAGCATCCACACTTGTGTCAGTTTTACAGCACAAAAATCTGACACTTTTCTGTGCACTTTTATTATGTTAAAAGTACATGGAAGAAATCTTGCCATCTCTGTAGAGAAATTCTGAAAGTTTAAAAATCACCAAAAAAATAAAACCAATTGAAACTTGATTACATCTATTTTAAGTCAGGCATTGCCTATGCAAAAAGTAAGAAATTCTGGTATCTTCCAAACTAAATCAAGCTTTTTCCAATGCAAATCACAAAACCAAACCCTTCACAGAATTCCAAGATCTTCAATGTAACCTGATAAAATCTGTCATCCAAATAACTCAAAACCCAGCACCAACTACTATACAAGACATCAAGTGAAACCCCATGAAACAAGTATCTGAATTCTGAAGCATTCCAAGAAGATTACACAACACTAAATCTGCTTGCTTAGAACAACTGGCAAAGAAAAAATCAAACCACACCAACACAAAAAAACCTTATGATATATGTAAACAAAAACATAAACAAGAATTGGAGAGGATTTTTATGATCTTATTCCATAGTTAGCAGTTGAGCAAAGTCAGTCTTAATCAAATCCTTTTCATGAAATCATCAAATAATTCTCTCTCCCTGTCTCTCTGTGGCTCTTGGTTTTGTTGGGTTCAAACATGCAAAAATGTTCTACTAGATATATTCAGGTCAATTGCTCATCATCAACCATTGAACATGATAGAAATACTTATCCAATACTCTTCAATATAGTGCAATATTCCCACACAAACATCGCTCCACCAAAATAGCACAGATGATAGGACACAAAATCTTTATCCAATGTTCAGGACAGAGGATATCCCAAATAAAGAGGTTGAAAAAGGTCACTCATCTATATATTGTACAATCCGGACCTCCTTTGTGTCCTCCTCTGTTCAAAGAAGACAACCATAAAATGTGCTGTTTGGATTATCAACATCCACAATGCTTCACCAGCAAGCAGCTTCAGCTTAATATGGCAATTGCCTTTCCATTTATGCAATTCAGCCAGGGGAACCAAAAAGCTACTGTGTCAGTAAACTGTTCTCCTGCTTGGACAAATGATGTTAAACAGCTCCAATCTTCACACGATATGTACCCTGTCTGGTGCCCAGCGCCATTGACCTCTGAAGTTATGGACGAGTGACTACGTAACAACACAACATCCTATTCCGAGATCTGCTGCAGTGTCATTACAGAAAAACTTGCATCCTCTGTCTGTGATTCTCAAATTAGATCAATCACATCCATGACGGCAAAGACCTGGTAATGCTGAAATCACAAGTCTCTTTTTCTTTTCTGATTTACTGTGCAGCCATGCCCTGGCTCCTCTAGTTACAGAACATGTGGAAAAAATGGCCCAAACGAACAGAACTGTCTCGCTAGATTGCTCTCTTGCTTGCTATAGCCCTCTATACACAAGTACAACTGCTAGAAGTTAAGGCTTGCTGTCCCAAATTGCAATGGCATGATCTCATAGAATCAGGCTGTCCCAACAGACAGCTCAAGCCAATTAAAACTTGAGACTATTTTGTTCCCAAGCAAGCTTGCTAGCAGCTGTCACTCTCTGGTTAGATATTATAACCAAATGCACCAGAGGTCAAACAAATTCTCAACTGGCTGGCACCACACCTTCAGCAGGCCCTTGCCTCTCTCTCAGTTCATTGCTCTGCTCAGTCAGAGTGCCTTCATTAGTTGCTGCTGAGCCTCCAACATCATGCTTGCAGAGTGGACAAGATGCATTGATATTAAGCCACTTATCAACACACTCAACATGGAAATGGTGAGTGCATGGCAGCTCGCGTAGCTCAACATCATCCTTGTACTTACCAAGACAGATGCAGCACACTGCATCATCTGCTGACACCAGTCTTTCCATTTCAGTACCTGCTGCTACCAAGCCTCCCTCTGCAGCTCCCCCCTCACAATCTGATTCATTGCCATCCTTGTTCACTTTCATCTCATTTGGAATTTTTGCCTTGAACTTATAGGTAGGCAATGCAGCAATAACCTCTACAGAGGCACCTCTCCCTTGAATATGATCCTCACGGAAACCAAGAAGCGCAATTATGCATGGCAGGCAGCAGCAAATTGTTGCACATAAAATGAATGGCATAGCATATCCTATGCAACTGAAGGTAAGAAACACAATACACAACCTGCTCCCACATCCACAAAAAATGGTCAGAACCTGTATGACAAGTGCACTTGTCAACAAAATAGTGGGTGGTGGATGCTGCAATAATCTGTTTTGGCACTCTTTGAAGTCAAAGAATAGTCAAGTGTCCTAAGTTGTGGACATACCTGTACAAATTGGGAGCTTCACTTGAAGATGAATGCCCACCAAAAATCCAAACATTTCCCACCACAAACCATATAGCAAAGAAGCAGTCCAATGCAATCTTAAACCTCTCAACAAGGGTACCAACCCTACTGCACAACAATTCAATGTCAGTTGTTATCTCACCAACATTGGATAAAAGCAGAACTGACTTAGACAACAACAGATCACTGAGCAACGAGAACGGAAAGAAAGATAACACCTCTCAAACAAAGTGACATCAAGCAAGCAGAAAGACAGCTGCAAAAGAAGGAACTGAAAACAGTATATGTCTTGCTATTCAGGGTCAACGCCTCTTCAAGAATTCAATTTCCTTGTTCCTACTTCATGCACATCCAATAAAAGCTTGCAATCAAACTTCAACACTCACAGGGCACAATTTCTCCTACTTCGGTTTCCTACATACAAGTGACCAAAAACAAATGTGCAACAAATGATGATCAAACTCGAAAAATGTGCACTTCCAATATGAAAGCTACAGCCAAAAACTTAAAAGGTCCTACATCCAGGACTGACCAATGCACCCTTACAAACATTAGAAAGAAACAAGGCCTTGAAACAAATTTAGATACCTGTTCTCGCTGCCAGGGTCTTGACCATCCAAGCCAGTCTGTCTCTCCCCCTGAGACTCTTCATCTTGTGACCCTGGAGTCAATGAAACATAAGAGGTACTCCCAGATACACCTACAGGGGTTGGAGGGGAGGTGACAGAGGATGAGAGGGGATCCTGCTCATGTAACCCAACATATCGATGTCTAAAACGCCAGTACAAAAGTGGCAAGGTTGCAAGACAGCCTGCTGCATAACCAGCCACCCATACAGATAAGGGAGCTTGTGGCTTTTCATCCCTGGAAAGAGAGAGAACAATAATGGAGGCAACAATTTGACTGACAGTGATGGTGAGTTCGATGGTTATCCAAAGCCCTGAATTCAATGGGCTTGACCTTTGACGAACACCATAACTATTGGATTGCACTGGTCTTATTGTGGAGTTGGAGGCAGTTGTCAAGGGAAAGGAAGGCTGGCCTCGCAGTGATGAGCTGGCAGACAAGCTCCTGGATAATGCCTCCCCTGCAAAAGTGCAATCAACTATACGTTAAGCCTGAAGTGCAAGCAAGTCATTCATCTAGGGCTCCCACATGATGAATACTGACACAAGGAAACATGAAGCAACAGCCATTGGAAGCAACTAAGAACCACAGCCACTGTACCTCACAAACAGAACAATCTAATTATCTACTACATAATAATCCCTTGTTCTAATGTGCAGTAACCATCTCATCACAAACAAACACCTTTACAATGTCTTACTCATATCTATGAGATCACAGAGAAAACTCCACAATAATAATTTGAAGGTAGCCATTGTGTCAGTTTTGGCCAAACCAAAAATAAACATGACACAATGAGTGCAGTCATGACCTTGTGATTGTTGATCTCAAAGTACTAGACCATGACCTTTATGATGAATGGCAGTGACTAGCTGCCATACTTCCTCCCCACTTTTGGGTAAGCGACTAACAAGAATCTGTATCCTGAGTTGCTTCACATTTCCAAGAGCACTAGACAGACCCACTCATGGTGCTGGCTAGCACTGTTTAGAATGTCTTGATCACTGTGATTGCAGATACCAGGACAGCCTTGGAACTATGAACTACCTGAAGGGGGATCCTCTTGCTGGGCCACAGACTGAGAACTGCTCCTCTGGAAAAGTGCCTCATTCTCTACAGCCGCAATGGAAGGGACAAAAGGATTTGAAGTGGAACAAATATTGACGACGTGCTCATGTTCAACTGAACTAGGCTGAGCCATTAGCAAGGGAGACAAATCAGTATGTTGGGAATCAAGATCCAAATTGTCACTCCCACCAGCCATTGAGGTTATAAGCCCAATTTTGTGCTCCACCCTGTCTCATCTGCCCTGAAGTCCAAGCACAATCACAAACCAGTTTGTAACCCGAATTGTCAAAAACCATTTATCCACTGCTGTCGAGGGCTTTGCTCCTGCTGTTCCCTCAATATTGCTCCTGTTGCCTCCCTTTTACTGGGGGTAATCATCAAATATCAAACGAGTGATTTGTTGCTGATACTGTCAGCAGCAGCAAAGTGGGTGGTTGACCCTTCGCAAACCTGTAGTGCAGGCATCAACAGTGCATTCTACTAACAATCGCCATGCTGCATTTGGAAAGGAAAATCACCACATTCTTCAGCTGGTGAAGTCCAATCCTAGGACAAAGATTGAGCTCAACTCATGAACACACATTGACCAGACTCAAGGGGATAAGTGATCCCTCTAAATTATTCCATGGGCTTGAAAGCCAATTAGTCATATCCTTCCCCCAAGCTCATGGGTGTTTTTGAGTGCAGAAAGCCTGCAAAAGAGCAAAGAAAATCAACCAAACAGATAAGACACTCTCCAAAATGGTATCTATGGAGGGTCCAAAATATAACAAAACACACAGATAAATCTGGAAATCAAGGACTTGAGAATGTCCTATGATCTGCAATGAATCAAACATGACACCTTTTCAACATCATTGAATCACCCAACCCCCTTAATTCATGAGCCTTGTACTCCATCACAACACAATCTGAGTTGAAGATGTCAGGAGAATCCTTAGAGGGAAGGACTCCAATTGTACATAAAAAGGGTTCATAACTTCTATTCTTGTGCTGTGTGCAAGTCCATTTTGCACAGAAAGTTACAAGTTTTCGCCATGTCGAAGGTTTCCAGTGGCCCTTATATCCTCAGAAGCAAACATCCCATTCAGAAGGTGCATAATACCCACACAAAACGCCAAAACAAGGGAAACACATGGTCACCTCTTAAGATAGAGCTGATTTGTGCATCTTCTGTCACATATCCTGCAAGATAAGATACTTCGAGTTTTTGGGAGCAACATTTCCTGGAAGTCTGGCTCCAAGGGAATCAGACAATCTCTGAACAAAAATTGCTTCAGAGTAGGGCTGGATGTTCTGTCGAACCTTTACAGAGGATGCACGGCAGGAAATGAGAGCATTCTCCTGTCCCCCCCATTCCTCTTGCAGAGGACGGCAGAGTTAAGCTGACAAATTTCTTACGTGTCTGAATTTGTACTAGGGACGAATGGAGGGCGGGGGGAGGGTTTGCGTTTCCTAGGATTTGGATATTCGATCAAAGAAAGACAGTCACACAAACTCAAATCCGATCCCAAGCGTTAATGGAGAAACGGCTTTATGCTGGACTGCAATGCATTGCTGAATGCCCGATCAAACCTTTAGTCTGCCACCAGGCAAGAAGATTCATGTCCAATTTCCATCACGAGAGCCGAACAAAGACAACAAAAATTGCGCATCAAGGCTGGCCACAAAACAAAAAGCCATGCAGATGCCCACCTGACTCTTGGAACGACGTCTGCCCGCGCTGCTGCTGCTACGTACCGCGGCCTCCTCACTGCATCATACCTTGCGGACTCCCCACCTCCTCGGTCCATGAAATGGGGTAGGCAGACCGCCATGAGAAGACGAATCCTTACTAGGGTTTGCAGCCAACAGCAGCAGCAGCAGAAGGACGTTCCATCAGACGAACGGACTGCCCTGGACAGCCCAGGCACTCGGAAAAGAGCAGAGAAAAAGTTTCACTCACTCACCAATGCAAGATGTATTAGACGACATCGTCTCGGTAGCGAGAAGTGGCATGTAACGAGAGGTGGCCGGGGCTTAGTGAACACAGCAGAGAATTCTGCATGCTGGAGCGATGGTCGTGCCCGAGCTTCTTCGAGCCGGGGGAGACAACCAACCATACCTCATACCGAAGCTAATCTGAATCTTTATCCCACACCGAACCTGATTCGAGCCTCACCTTATGGTATCCGAGCCTCCCGCTCTGGTGTAGTCTCTCCGGGTTAAAATTACCTCGGATTTTTTTAACATTTCAAAATGGGTTTTTATTTATTTATTTATGCATGCTTGGGCTCCACACTGCTGTGCAACACTACTAATGATCAACTAATGGAAAAAATGAATTGATTTTGCAAAAATTAAGTTCCCCATTCAAGTGGAAATATTGAATCTCATTCGTATGTATAACTTGAATTGAATTGGATTCAAATTTAATTCAAATTCAATTTTTTTTTTAAATGGTATGCAAATTGATGTGAAAAATATTGAAAACCTTTTTTATGATGTTAGAAAAACAAAAAAAAAAACTTTGAAAAGACACAAATTTGAAAGGGCACCTTTCAATTCCTCTTTACTTGAGAATTAGTTCAACAAATTTCAATTTGAAAATATCATTCGAAAAGACGACTTATGAAATCTAAAGTTGTTCCATTTAAAACGAGATACAATGAATCAATGGCATTAGAATAAAGTCATTCAAAGTTCACATCATATTTAGAAAGATGTGGGGGGTATGTAATAAGTAATGGCCATTGTGAATTTGATAAATGAAATAATATGTCCATATTGTAGCCTAGGGTCAGTTTCCACATTGACAAAATGAATAATTATTTTTTTCAAAAAATAAAAAAATTTGTGTTTAAAATTTGAAATTATTGAATTTTCCATGGTCTATTATGATATTATTATCACATGAGTACAGTAGCCTCCCGCCTAAGTACGCAACTTGAACCTAGGAGGAACGTGCGTACTTAGCCGGTAGGTGCACACTTAGACCAACAAATCCTTCGTTTGGGTATCGAACTCCAAGTTCTTTCAAGAGTTGGGAACACCGGCACAAACAAAAAAAACAACACTCCCGTTGTTGAAAGAGTCATAGAAGAAACTTTAGGGTTCCTGGTTAATTGAAAGAGCTGGTTGATGAGTCGTAGGAGGAGTGAAAAAACAGACCAAGAGTGGGGTGCCTGTCGTTGTTGTTCTCTCTTTTGCTCCTTTTCCCTCCTCTGTTGCCTTCCTCTCTTAGCACACGCATGTGAAGGAAGAAACACGACGGACTGCCGCGCGAAAAGCACATCTACCGGCAATCTTCCACAAACCTTGGTAAGCAAAAAATCTCAACTTTCTGCTCGGCTACACCCGACAGACAGACGTCTGCTGCCACTGTAGCTCCCCTTTCCGCCATGTCCCGGAACTGCGACGCTCCTTTTAACACTCTGCCTTGGTTTGCAGTGCAATTCTTTGCACACTGAAACTACCACTATTGTTTGCAGCCATTTATGTCCTACCCCCCACAGAAGGTTTACTCAAGAGGCTCCTTCAATCTTTGTTTCCATCTGCCTGTAATCTTTGCAGCCCATGCCTTCCCCAAGTTGGTCTGAAACTTTCCTGCACAT
>Ga0116229_10011157_pt1 | contig 13327 bp, 11 predicted proteins | sample S1TSphgellanicum_3_FD_87313 | JGI IMG/M metagenome (GOLD analysis project Ga0116229, IMG submission 87313) | Host-associated microbial communities from peat moss isolated from Minnesota, USA - S1T2_Fc - Sphagnum magellanicum MG | ecosystem: Host-associated > Plants > Peat moss > Unclassified...
CGGGAATTTGATCCCGAAGTAGGCGTCGTAGGCCTCGAGAATCTGCTTCGAGTTGGCGAGCGCATATTGGCCGTCTTGCTCGTAGCCGTTCGTCGCCCAAATTTCGTGGCGCGTGCCGTTCGCATCGACGCCCGAGATGCTCTTCAGATCGCCGGCCGTGAGCACGACGAGGTAGGACGCCATCTTGGCGCTGGGTTGGAACGTCGTCGTCGCCGTCGCACCGTGCACGACGCGCGAAGCGACCGGCATGTTCGAGACGGCGGACCAGGCGGCGGGGAGCGTCGCCGAGAGCGTGTAGACGGCGCGGAACGCCGGCTCGTCCCAGCATGGGAACATGCGGCGCGCATCGGTCGATTCGAATTGCGTCGAGACCATCACATGCTGCTTGCCGTCGGCGCCGATGTACGGCTGACGGAAGAGCCCCTGGCCCGCCGTTTCCATCTTTCCTTTATAGGCGAGCGCGAGGACGTGCATGCCCGGCGCGAGCACGTTGCCCGCCGTGAGCGTCGCACGCTGCGTCTTGTCGTTCGGGACGACGGTCGCGGGGACGCCGTCGACGCTTGCACGGGAGAACGTCATGTTGAGCGCGTTGAAAATGACGGTTTTCGTGGGTTTGCGGACCTCGATCTGGACCGTCTCCGAGCCCGTCAGGGCGAGATGGTCGGGATCGGGCGTCACGGCGATGGTGTACGCGCGCGGAACGACGTCTTTGGGTAAGTTCCCGTACGTTGTGTCGAAGTTGAACGGCGGCTCGGGCGCGGCGGATGCGATCCCGCTGAGGGGAAGCGCAAACGCAGCAACGAGCGCGGCTCGTGCGAGAAAATGCACGATGGCAGGCTCCTTTATCTACGAAAGAATACGTAATTGCGTTACGGCGCCCGCTCTCGGACACCTTGGATCGTAAAATGTGCGCTGGCCGTGCTGGCCGCGGCAGCGCTGGTTGGCACTCCAGAACGCCCTGCCGCGGCCGGCCCGGTCTCGCGGACCGAGGTAAGCCTGCTCGATCTCATTGAAACCGAGTTCGGCTACACTACCATTACCGACAACTACTATCGCAATGTTTCGTCGCAAGTCTTGCTTGACGGGGCGAGAACCGGGATCGTCGCCTACCTGCGCGGCCGTGGAATCGCCGAACCCCGCGTCGGCTTCATGCATGCTAGGGCCGACGGCCGATTTGCGGTCCCGGCCATCGAACAACAGATCGGGCTAGCGATCGAACGCTACGGTCCGCACGTCGACGTCCACGATCTCGTCGCCGCTGCGATCGGCGGCGAACTCGGCGCGCTTCACGATCCGTACAGTGTGCTGTTCACGAAAGCGGAGCTGGCGAAATTCACGACCGCGCTCGATGGCCGGTCCTTTGGCGGCATCGGTGCGGAGCTCGGCTACGACGATGCCCGGAAGCAGTGGCGGATCGACGATGTCTTCCCGGACAGCCCCGCAGCGGCAGCCGGCGTGCGTGAGAACGATGAGATCATCGCCGTCGACGGCGTTGCGGTCGGCACCCTCGACGTCGACGCGCTCAGCGCGAAGTTACGCGGGCCGGTCGGAACGGCGGTTGCGCTCACGATCGAACGCGACGGCGTGCAACTCCCAGCGCCGCTCACGCTCAAACGCGCGGTGATCACGCCGCCGGACGTCAGCCGGCGGACGATCGCGCCGGGTATCGGCTACGTCGCCTTGCGTACGTTCGGCCCGAACGCCGGCCGCGACGTGCGCGCGGCGCTTACGTTTCTCGTCGCGCACGGTGATTCGAAGATCGTCTTCGATCTGCGCGGCAACGGCGGCGGCTACGAAAGCGCCGCGGTCGACGTCGCGTCGTGCTTCGTGCGCGGCCCGGTCGTCTCGATGATTGCCCGCGGCGGCAAACGCATCGTCACCGATGCCAAGGGCGCGCCCGTGCCGATTACCGGTCTCGTGGTGCTCGTCGACGGTGATTCCGCATCGGGTTCGGAACTCGTCACGGGCGCGATCCGCGATCATCACGCGGGGACGATCGTCGGGACACGCACCTTTGGGAAAGGTCTCGTTCAAGCGATGTTCCCGCTCCCCGACGGCAGCGCGATCAAACTCACGACCGCGCGCTACTACACCCCCAGCGGCGAAGACATCGATCGCGTCGGCATCGTGCCGGGTGTCGTCGTGCCTGAACCGGCGAATGCTTCACGAGGCGTTATCGGTAGCGATCCGCAACTCGACAAAGCCGTTGACATCGTACACGAACAGTAATTGTGTGGCTACGTCGGAGCCCCGAGCATGCGTTGCACGGCCGTGATCACCGCCGGCGTGCGCGCGATCATCGTTGCGTTTGCTTCGAAGACGACGACGCGGCCGGCGCGGTCGTAGGCGAAGTCGATCCCGCAATAATCGAGGCCGAGCGCGTCGACGACGCGCTGCAGGCGTACGAGCGTCGCGTCGTCGAGCGGCGGCTCGGCTTCCTCGTGCTGCGCGGTGAACGCGTGGATTTTCCAATCCGTCGAGATCGCGCGGTGGACGGAATAGATGAGCCCGTCGATCGCCATCGCGCGATACTTCACGTACGTCCCCGCATCGTGGCGCGTGTCGATGTATTCGATGGCGAGCAGATTGTCGCCGGGGAGATCGTCGACGGCTGAGGCGAACGACGGCGCATCGTCGACGCGTACGAAATTGAGCCCGGTATGAAAGCCGGGGCTGCGCACGAGGAACGGGAACGGCAGTCCGATCGCGGCGAGTGAGGCGCCGCGCCGGAACGGGATCGTGAGCGGCATGACGATGCCGTCGAGCGCGGCGAGGCGGCGCGCGTTGACCGGGCGCGACGTTTCGCGCACGCGCGCGGGCGGATTGATGACGCGCGTGCGTACGGCGGGAAGCGCCCGCTCCGCGAAGCCGAGCCCGCGCCGCGCGCGATCCGCGTCGCCGATCGAATTGAAGACGATGTCGTACTCGCCGAGCTGCGTGCGCGGCGAAAACGATTCGGCGATCAGCGTCGTGAGCGTGAAGGAGGCGGGATCGAGCACGTGCGCGAGCGGGATGTTGCCGCCGACCGCCGAGGCCACCAGCAGAACGCGCACGTGCGGTCCCGGCGGGATGCCGGGCGTCGTCGCGAGGCGTCCGTCGGGAAATCCCGCGCGCCAGTGACGCTGCGCGCCGACGTGATCGCCGGCGCGTTCGGCGAGGATCGCGAGGCCGCGGTGCGCTTCGCGGTGTTCCGGCTCGAGCGCGAGCGCGCGCTCGAACGCGCTGCGCGCGCCGTCGCGATCGCCGGCGTCGACGAGGAGGCTTGCGAGCGCCGCGTGCGCGGATGGTTCAGCCGGGTGCGCAAAGACGGCTTGCGAAAAAACCGTGCGAGCCGCGCGGATGTTTTGCCGGACGGCCAGCAATCGCCCGAGGCTCATCAGCGTCAGGAAGTGCTTCGGATCGTCGGCAAGGAGGCCGACGTACGCGCGTTGCGCGCCGTCGACATCTCCGCTGGTTTCCAGGAGGTACGCGCGCGCGTACCGTTCGTCAGTGCTCAGAGGCGGCTCCGATGGTCGTTTTCAGACCATCGGAGCGCGGCTCCCGCCAGATAGCGTCAGCGCGGCCCGAAGCCGAAGCCGAGCGCCGGTCCGGGGTAGCCGAGGACCGAGCCCCAATACGGGCCGTAGTACGGCGTCGCGTATCCGTAGGCGTACGTTTCCTGATATGGCGTATCGATTTCGTTCGCGGCGAACACGTTGCCGCGCGGCAAACCGACGACGGTGACCGTCATCCCGGGAGCGAGCGTCAGCCCGGTCGGGTTGATGATCGTGCCCTGATGCAACTGAATGTCGTCGACTTCGCCGTTCGGCTGTTGCACGTGTAAGTCGAAGTGACCGTCGTAGGACGTAACGCGGCCTTGAATTTGTTGCTGGCCCGGCACTTGCGCCGAGGCGGCCAGAGGCGAGGCGAGCAAGCCGGCGGCGAGCGTGGCCCCGAGGACGGATTTCAGCAGTGGGATGCGATTGATGTTCATGATGGCAGTCGAGATCATACCCAAAAATCGCGAGAAAGAGGTCTGTCCTCGCTGCTTATTTGCGAATCTCTCTCATTCCTAATTGCCGGGCGCTGGTGGCAGGCCCATCCTTCGACACGCTCAGGATGACACGGTGGCGGCGCTCGGTCTAACACGGCCGTAGACGATTGACACGCCCGTAGACGTTTGACACGGCCGTAGACGTTCGACACGGCTGTAGACGTTCGACACGGTGGTAGACGTTTGACACGGTGGTCGACGCTTGACACGGTGGTCGACGCTTGACACGGTGGTCGACGTTTGACACGGTGGTCGACGTTTGACACGGTGGTCGACGTTTGACACGGTGGTCGACGTTTGACACGGTGGTCGACGATTGACGCGGTGGTCGACGTTTGACACGGTGGTCGGCGTTTGACACGGCTGTCGGCGTTTGACACGGCTGTCGGCGTTTGACACGGCTGTCGGCGTTTGACACGGCGGTAGACGTTTGGCGCGCTTGCTTGTCGAGTTTTGCCTGTGGGGGGAAAGAGGTGGCGGACCCCTAGCGCATCGAGGTTCGGTTTTGATAGAATAGTGGGGTTCGGCTATTGGCTTCCAGGCCCGTGGCCGTGCGAAATCCCCAAAAAACCGGGGTGGTCCGAACGAAGCGGAACCTGGCACAGGTGAAGACTGTGCCTCGGCTCCGGCTCCGCCGGAACCTGTGTAGGGCAGTGCGATCCATGAATCGACGCTGCCGTTACCCACCTACGCAATCGAAAGAGAGACCATGGCTGCGACCAAGAAGCGCACGTCGACGGCGAAAAAAGAACGCCGTCCCAAGCGCAAGATCTGCAATTTCTGTGCCGACAAGTTGCCCGACATCAACTATAAGGATGCGACGCGTCTGCGCAAATACATCAGCGAGCGAGGCAAGATTTTGCCGCGCCGCATCTCGGGGAACTGCGCCCGCCACCAGCGCGGCTTGACGGTGGCCGTGAAGCGCGCCCGCGTGATTGCCTTCCTTCCCTTCACCAGCGAATAACCCCGAGGTTCATCCAGATGAAAGTCATTCTGCTGAGCGACATTTCGTCGCTCGGTAAACGCGGCGCCGTCGTCAACGTGGCGGATGGCTATGCGAATAACTTCTTGTTCCCGCGCAAGCTCGCGGCGATCGCCTCCGACGGCGCGCTCAAGGTGCTCGAGGAGCAGAACAAAGCCAAAGCCCGCAAGGAAGCCGAGCAGGTTGCGAACGCCCACGAAGTGGCGCAGCAGCTCGAAGCGACCACGCTGCGCGTTACGGCGAAAGCCGGCGGCAACGGCCGCCTCTTCGGCACGATCACGAACGCGAACGTCGCCGAGGCGATCCACCACCAACTCGCCGTCACGATCGATCGTCACAAGATCGAGATGAAGGACGGCATCAAGGCGCTCGGCACGTATGCCGTGCAGGTGCGCTTGGGCAACAACATCATCGCCAAGACATCGGTACAGGTCGTCAACGAAAACTAGATGGCTGCGTCGGAGGAGAATCCGCACGTTGGCCGGCTTCGTCGCAAACACCGCGGCGACGAAGGGGTACGCCGCGAAATAGCGGCCCTCTACGAGGTGCTCTCCGGCGCGCTCGGACCCGAAAAGGTCGTGATGCGCGCCGGGAAACTCGGTACGCTCAAGCAGATGCGCTCGCAGGCGATCCCCGATCGTCTGCTCGCGCTGCAGCGGCTCGTGTTCGAAGACCCGACGATCGAAAAAGTCCCGGCCAAGCCGCAGTACCGCGCGCTGCTGGGCGAGATCGAAGACGCGCTCGCCGACCTCGTTGCGAAAGCGACGGTCGAGGAAAACCTCGAGAAACGCGTCAACGCCAAAATGGTCGAGCGCCATCAGGAGTATTTGCGCGAGCTCAAAGTCGAGGCGCTGCGGGAAGAAGCGGGCCCCGAAACCCCCGCGACGCAGCGCAAGCTCGAAGACCTCGCGGTGCTCGAAGGCCGGAAACTCAATTCCGCCGCGCTCGACGTGCTGCGGCCGCGCCGCCTCGAGGAGATCGTCGGCCAAGAATCGGCGATCAAAGCGCTGCTCGCGAAACTCGCCTCGCCGTATCCGCAGCACGTGATCCTCTACGGGCCGCCCGGGGTCGGAAAGACGACCGTCGCGCGGCTCGCGCTCGAACTTGCGAAGAAGCGTGCGCATGCGCCGTTCGCCGCCGACGCCCCGTTCGTCGAGGCCAGCGGCACGACGCTGCGCTGGGATCATCGCGAGACGACGAACCCGCTCTTGGGTTCCGTCCACGACCCGATCTATCAGGGCTCCAAGCGCGATTTCGCCGAGAGCGGGATCCCCGAGCCGAAACTCGGCCTCGTCACGCGCGCCAGCGGCGGCGTTCTCTTCATCGACGAAATCGGCGAGATGGACCCGGCGATGCAGACGAAGCTGCTCAAAGTGCTTGAGGATAAGCGCGTCACGTTCGAATCGTCGTATTACGACGAGCACGATCCAAACGTCCCCGCCTACGTGAAGAAACTCTTCAGCGACGGCGCACCGGCCGATTTCATCCTGATCGGCGCGACGACGCGCGATCCCGAAGCGATCGACGCCGCGATCCGGTCGCGCTGCGCCGCCGTGTACTTCGAGCCGCTCACGCAATCGCAAGTGGTACGGATCGTCCAGGAAGCCGCCGCGCGGCTCGGCGCCAAAGTGATGAAGGGCGTGCCCGCGCTGATCGCCTCGTATACGATCGAAGGTCGCAAGGCCGTTCAGATTCTGGCCGATGCCTACGGACATGCACTCTATCGCGGCGGCAAACGGGCGGTGACGGTGCGCGAGTCGGACGTACTCGACGTCGTCCAAGCGGGCCGCATCGTGCAGCACACGCTAGCGCGCGCGAAGCGCGGGCGCGAGATCGGCAAAGCGCACGGCCTGGGCGTGATCCACTACGTCGGTTCGATCATCGAGATCGAAGCCGCGGCGTTCGCGGCGCGCGAACCGCGCAAGGGCGCCGTGCGCTTCAACGATACCGCCGGCTCGATGTCGCGCGACTCCGTCTTCAACGCGACGGCCGTCTTGCGCGCGCTCGCCGGGATCGATCCGGCCGACCACGATCTGCACGTGAACGTCGTCGGCGGCGGAAACATCGACGGTCCCTCGGCGGGTCTCGCGTTCGTGCTCGCGCTCTACAGCGCGCTCACCAAGACGCCGCTGCCGCAAGACATCGCGGTGACGGGCGAAGTGTCGATCGCGGGCAACGTGCGCGCGATCGGCGGCGTGGTGGAAAAGCTTTACGCCGCGCGCCAAGCCGGGATGCGCGCGATCGTGATCCCCAAAGAAAACGCGCGCGAGATCGAAGCGACGCCGGACGGCATTACCGTGATCCCGGTCGCGACCGTCGCCGAAGCCCTCGTCGCGTACGGCATCCGGCTCCCCGTCGCCGCGATCGGCCGCGCGCCGAAGCGCCGCGCCCCCGCGCGCCGATGACGATGAGCGCCGCACACTACGTCGCGCCGGGCATCGACCGCATCCCGCCCAACAACCTCGAGGCGGAGATGGCGCTGCTCGGTTCGGTGCTCGTCGATCGTGAGATGATGGCGGCGGTCAGCGAGATCGTGCGTCCCGAAGATTTCTACGCACCGCTGCACGAGACGATCTACACGGCGCTGCTTACGATCAACGATCGCGGCGAACCGCTCGACAAAGTCTCGCTCGCCGAAGAGTTGCGCGCGCGCGGAATGCTCGATAAAGTCGGCGGCCTGGCCTATCTGACGTCGCTGATGGACACGGTGCCCACCGCCGCCTCGGCTGAGTATTATGCCAAAATCGTGCGCGAGAAAGCATCGCTGCGCGCGCTCATCCACGCCGGCACCCAGGTCACCTCGCTCGGCTACGAGGGAGAAGAAGATCCCGCGACCGCGCTCGATCGCAGCGAGCAAGTGGTCTACGAAGTCACCAATCGCGGGACGCGCGTGCCGTTCCGGCCCGTCAAAGATCTGCTGCTCGGCGTCTTCAAAGATTTGGAAAACCGCTACGAGCACGCCGGCGACCGCACCGGGCTCACCAGCGGCTTCCGCGACATCGACGACTACACGGCCGGCTTCCAGCCCGGCAACTTGATCATCCTTGCGGCCCGCCCCGCGATGGGGAAGACGTCGATGGCGCTCAACATGGCCGTGGCTGCGGCCAAAGACGAGCGCAAGCCGATCGCGATCTTCTCGCTGGAAATGACGAAGCAAGAACTCGTCGAGCGCTTCATCTCGTCCGAGGCGCGGCTCGACGCCTCGAAGCTACGCCGCGGCGCGATCAAGGCCCACGAATGGGAGGAGATCGGCAAGGCGATGGGCGTCCTCAACGACCTGCCGATCTACCTCGACGATTCGGGCTCCGTCACCGTCTCCGAGATCCGCAGCCGCGCCCGGCGGCTCAAGTCCACCGTCGGGCTGGCCTGCGTCTTCATCGACTACCTCCAGTTGGTCCGACCTTCGGCCACCGGCCGTCAGGTCAACCGCAACGAGGAACTCTCCGACATCTGCCGCGTCCTCAAGGCCACGGCCAAGGACCTCGAGATCCCCATCGTGGCGCTGGCCCAGCTCAACCGCGGCGTCGAAGCGCGCCAGGACAAACGCCCGATGCTCTCCGATCTGCGCGACTCGGGCGCCATCGAGCAAGAGGCCGACATGGTGACGTTTCTCTACCGGGACGCCTACTACAACCGGGAGACGACGGCCGAGCCCGACATGACCGAATTCATCATCGCAAAGCATAGAAATGGTAAAGTCGGAATGGTTCGGCTGCGCTTCCTCCAAGAACATACGCTCTTCGTCCCCTATGGGGATGAATCGCATTTCTCGGCTCCTTAACGGGTTAGGGACACGGATGACCCCCGCTCACATCACGCTCGGCGTCAGCAACCTCGATACCTCGGCCCGCTTCTACGGTGAAGCCCTGGGTCTCGACGTGCGTCGCTCCGATCACAAACTCACGATTTCGTTCGGCGATTTCGCGGTGCTGCTCGAAGAGGCGCACCCGGCCGAGCGCGCAAAACTCTCGCTCGGCTTCCGAGTGCCTTCGGCCGCGCTGCTCGGCGCCATCGCCGATCGCGCCAAGGACGCCGGCGGCCAAGTCCTCGGCGGTCCCGCCGAACGCGATGGCGGCCAGGCGCTGCTGCTGATGGATCCCGATAGTTACATGTTGGAGATCATCGCTCCGTAAAGGCGATCCGCTCCGGCGGGAAACCCACGGCTCGCCCGTCGTAGAAACGAAGCATGCTCTCCGCGGTGTGTGCGATTCTGGCGTTGCTCGTCATGTCGCCGCTCCGTCCAACGGCGTCGACCGATGAGACCTTGTGGAATCGGGTCGATGCGGTCCGCGACGACGCGGGAGCGCTGACGCCCGCGACGATCCGCGATCCGGCCGTGGCTTGGGGACCGTCCGCGGATCTCCCCAATACGCACACCGTGACGCGGTTGCATCCGTCGATCACCTGGTTCCGGCTGCGCGTCGCCCCGAGCGAGCCGGGGCGTTACGATATCCTCGTCTCGTGGCACGCGCTCGATGCGGAACTCGTCGTACCGCGCAACGACGGCTCGCTGCAAATCATCCACACCGGCGGCGATGTTCCGCTCTGGCGCAAGCCGTTCGATCACGCGCAGAATCTGATCCCGCTCCCGCGGGATGCGCTCGACGGCCGGCCGATCTATCTGCGCGTCGTGTCGTCGTTCGAGCGGTCGTCGGTCCTCAAGTTGATGAGCGAGCGCGCCTGGTTCGCTTGGCTCGCCGATGGTGGGAACACGCGTGGTCTGGTGCTGCTCTTCGCCGGGTTCATCGCCGCCTTCGGCGTGCTCAACGTCTTGCTTGCCGTGCGTCTGCGTCGCGAGGCCTACGCATACTACGCGGGCGCCGTGCTCTTCGCCGCGCTGCACGTGGTGGTGCTCAGCGGTGATGCCTGGCGCTGGCTGTGGCCCGGTCTCGGGATCGACTACGACCTTGCGGATAACGGTTCGTATGCGGCGGCGATCGGTTTCGCCGTCGTGTTCGGGCGCTCGTTCCTTGCAACGCGCAAGACCTATCCGCGCATCGACGTTGCGATCCTCGCGTTCCTCGGGCTGTTCCTGGTAACGAACGCCGTGCTCATCGTCGCGCCCGAATGGCTGGTCGCGGCGAACCTCTGGGACGTCGCGGAGATCATCACGACGGCGCTCGTGTTCGTGCCGCTTGCCGTCTGCGGCGCGCTCGCTGCGGGAACCGGCAACGGCGAAGCGTTGCTCTACTGCCTCGCGGTGCTCGGCGTGATGACCGGCAACGTCATCGGCGGCGCGGCGAACAATCTGCTCGTGCAGCCTTACACGGCGCTCTTGCACGTCACGCCGACGCTCGGCTTCGCTTGGGAGGCGCTGCTGCTCTCGCTCGCGCTCGCCGAGCGCTTACGAACCTTCGAACACGACGCGCTCTTCGACTCGCTGACCGGACTCACGAACCGGCGCGGGCTCGAGCGTGCAATGGCGATCGAATACGCGGTGGCGGCGCGGACGCAGGTGGCCTACTCGGTCCTCGTGCTGGACGTCGACAATTTCAAATCGTACAACGATCGCTACGGCCACCTTGCCGGCGACGGCGCGCTACGAACCGTGGCCACGGCGCTTAGCACTGCGCTGCGCGAGATCGATTGTGCGGCGCGCTACGGCGGCGAAGAATTCGTCGCGCTGCTGCCGTCGACCGATCTTGCCGGAGCGCTGGTGCTCGGGGAGCGCGTCCGCGAAGCCGTGCACGCGCAAGCGGTGCCGCACGTGGGCGGTGTGGGCGGCGTCCTTACCGTCAGCGTTGGTGCGGCGTGTGCGCGACCCGGTGAGGCCGCTGAAGCGCTGCTCTCGCGAGCCGACACGGCGCTCTATTGGGCCAAGAACGGCGGCCGCGACCGCGTCGAAGCCGCCGCAATGGTGTGAGGTTACGGCGGTGCGAGATGCGCCTCGGCGACCTCTTGCAGTTCCGGATCTCCGATGCCGTGGCGCAGATACGTGCGCGAAAGCGTCACGTATTCATGCGATCCGTGCTCGACCCACGCGACGGCGGCGCCCTCGAGTTTTTTCTTGACTTGCGCGGGCTGGCCGGCGGCGACGACCTCGGGCGGGATCACGGCGTTTGCGCCGACGACGGCACCGGCGGCGATCAGCGAGCGCCGGCCGACGACCGCGTCGTTGAGGACGACGGCGTTGCTGCCGACGAGCGCACCGTCTTCGATCGTGCAGTCTTCCATCGTCACGCAGTGGCCGATCGTGCAGCCGTCTCCGATGATCGTGCGCTTGTTCTCGCTCACGTGGATGACCGAATTATCTTGCACCGAGGTGCGCGCGCCGATGCGGATCGGGCCGTTGTCGCCGCGGATGATCGCACCGAACCAAATGCTCGATTCTTCGCCGACTTCGACGTCGCCGATCAAGACGGCGGTCGGTGCGATGAACGCTGATGCGGCGATCTTCGGGCGCTTGCCCCGGTACTCGATGATCATGCAGTCCCTCCGGCGAACGGGTAGCACACTTGTCTATCGGTCCCGAGGTCCCTTGACGTGCCCGACCATCGCCACCAAACGCCCCTGCGCGGAACTAAAGTCTTTCCACGCCCGGCCCCCGGCAATCCCGACTACACGGCCGTGAACTACACGTACGCCGGGCGCGAGGGGCACATCCATGAAGTGGTGGAGATCGGCGGCCGCGAGCTGGCGAAGGTCGGCTTCGACGACCGCAAGATCGTGTATTACTTCCTCGACGATCTCGACCGCGAAGAGACCGCGCCCAAGCGCACGTTCCACGATCGGCCTGACACACAGTAAGAGCAGGCGAGCGGGAATGCGCTTGCGTCGTCGTAGTTACGGGCGAGATGGTCCATGCGGTTTTTCCGTCGTTGGTCCTGGCGATTGCGTCAGTGCTGGCGCCCTCGCAAGAATCGCACATCAATCTTTGGCAACAGGTCGATACCATTCGCGACGACGCCGGGCAGTTGTCGCTTCGCGACGTTGCCATGCCGGATGCTCCGTGGCGTCCACAGACATCGCTTCCAGAGGTGCACACGGCAACGCGTCTGCATCCGGCGATCGACTGGTTTCGCCTTCGCGTGCGCCCCGCCGCACCCGGCCGCTATGCGATCGTCGTCTCGCTGCACGCAATCGACGCGGAGCTGTTCGTTCCGAGTCCGGGCGGGCGGATCGAGGAAATTCGCTCGGGCGGGGACGTGCCGGCGGCGAGTAAACCGGACTCGTACCAGAATGTGATCCTCCTGCCGCCGAAGGCGCTGGACGGACGTCCGATCTACTTGCGGGTCGTCTCCGCCTACGATCATAATTCCGCGTTCTCGTTAGACGGCGAGTTACGATGGGCGCAGACCCATCAGGACTGGAACGCATGGGAGCGGCCGCAGTTGCTGTTCTCCGGTTTCGTCGCGGCTTTCGGCGCGCTCAACGTTCTGCTGGCGTTGCGCTTGCGCCGCCGAACCTATGCGTACTATGCGGGCGCGGTAAGTTCGGCCGCACTCCAGGTGCTTACGCTGACCGGCGATGCATGGCGCTGGCTATGGCCCGGCGTCGCCGTCGAATACGATCTGGCCGTCAACCTCTCGTATACGCTTGCGATCGGTTTTGCGGTCGTGTTCGGGCGGGCGTTTCTTCAGACGCGGCGGATGTTTCCGCGGGTCGACGTGTTCATCCGTATTCTTCTCGTCGTCTTTGTTGCAACGAATGCGCTGCTATTTTTCTATCCGGAACAGATGATCGTCTGGGGACAGTACGATCCGGCGGAGAGCGAGTCGACGGCCCTCGTGCTCGCACCGCTCGTTTGGTGCGCCGCGGTCGCCTACCGGCGCGGTTCGCGCGAGGCGCTCACCTATCTGTTCGCCGTGCTTGGCGTCCTCATCGGCAACGTCGTGGGATGGGCTGCCAGCAACACCCTCCTGCCGCTCTGGCCGGTCTTTCTCCTCGCGCCGACCCTTGGTTTTGCATGGGAAGCGCTGTTGCTCTCGATCGCGCTTGCCGATCGCCTGCGCACGTACGAGCGGGACGCTTCGATCGATCCCCTGACACGCCTGACCAATCGACGTGGGCTCGAAACGGTACTGACCTACGAGATGGAACACGCGCAGCGAACGCTCGCATCGTTTAGCGTGCTGATCGTCGACGTCGATCGATTCAAGGCCTATAACGATCGCTTCGGACACATGGCGGGCGACGTTGCGTTACAACACGTTGCGAGGGTTTTCGCCGGCGCGCTACGCGCGATCGATTGTGCGGCGCGATTCGGCGGTGAGGAGTTCGTGGCGCTGTTGCCGGGAACGGATTTGGAGGGTGCGCTCACGCTCGGCGAGCGCGTGCGGGTGACCCTCCGCGAAGCGGCCATTCCCCATCCC
>Ga0116229_10011159_pt1 | contig 13326 bp, 6 predicted proteins | sample S1TSphgellanicum_3_FD_87313 | JGI IMG/M metagenome (GOLD analysis project Ga0116229, IMG submission 87313) | Host-associated microbial communities from peat moss isolated from Minnesota, USA - S1T2_Fc - Sphagnum magellanicum MG | ecosystem: Host-associated > Plants > Peat moss > Unclassified...
CCCCCCCCCCCCCCCCCCCCCCCCCCCCCCCCCCCCCCGGCCGAGCACTGTACGGCGCCTTTTCTGGGCCTGACAGTGCAGCCCTACGGAGAACTGTGTGGTTCTGCCGCACGGTTTGACTTTTTGACTGTGGAAGTTATTCAAATTAAAAAGAAAACACAGTTTTTTAAATCCCTGAATCTGTGCGAGTGGTTGGTATCTGTTCTACACCTGGAAGAATTCAGTTTCTCAAACCCGGTAAGCTGCTCTGCTGTGGAACGTACATTATATTAAACTCTTTATTAGAAGAACATTGTTAAGCTCTTTTGCAAAATAAAAAGAACATGTAGAACCATGCAGGGGCCCAAAAACATGTGCAAGAAAACAAGAAAAACAGGCGCCGGACAGAGCTTGATGGCGGGGGTATTTAGAGTCTCTCAAAAATGTTTGAGTAGCAACTATGTCAAGCGGACAAAAACTCGGAATAGCAGAGATTTGACAAAATTCATATATGGAATTAGGACATCATCTATATCTGGTGCGACATCCTCCCCAGGGACTGTACCTGCTGTATCTAACACAGTAATGAAATAAGTAAAAGAGAGGAATGATCTCATGTTGAATCAGAATCGTTGGTCGCAGTAGCAGGTTGAGTCTACGGTTTGAACCTTAGAGATATCTCCTTCATTATGGCAGGCTAGCATGGAAGGAATGCCTGCTTAATATTATCAGCATAGCACTAGCTGGAGAACTTGCCTTTCATTTAGAATTTACAAGTTCTGGAGATTTAGGCATGTCCCTTATCTTAAAGTGGACAAGAAAGTTCGTTGGTGCTATCAATGACCCTGGCCACGGGTTGTTAGGTGAATGATCCTTGATGCTGTAGGTAAATTACAACTTATTTATAATTTGTCACAATGATTAAACATTTTTGTTCTTTCTTATTTTATAAGGCTCAAAAAATTATAACATTTGATTTTTAATTAATTTTATCAATTGATTTCATTTGTAGTTGAAAATGATAATGAAAAACACTACTAGAATTCTTTGTTTGTCAAATTGGAAATTATGGTAAAAAAAACCAAATTTGGACAAGGGCCAAAAAAACCCCTTTTCATTTTGGACAAGTTTGTTTTAACATGTCCAATGTGATTGGGGTGGTTTTTTTTACTAGCAAAGTAAGGACCATTTTACTAGTCATTTTCACTAATGACTAATGGACCATTTGAATAGTTTAATTTTTTAATTTTTTAAAAATGATTATCAAAAAAAAAATTGTAGGCAAGTAGGTAGGTAGGTCATAAAAATGCAAGTAGGTAGAGTGATAGCCTACCTTACCCTACCTACTTCACCTAACTTAATCTAACCTAATATAACATATTTAACTTAGTTTAACCTACCTACCTTAGCCCCCTAAGCATGTACATAGGTTACAACTATTGAACCCTTGACCTCCCCAATGATAGATCAAGTCCTTAACCAATGGACCATACGATAAAAAAATGTTCAATATTTGTCCAACATTTTATTTCACATGTTTATTTTGACACATCACTACAAGACTATGAGGTACATAGGTGGGTGGGTGGGTAAGTAGGTAGGTAGGGAGGTTGTAATAGGTACGTAGGTATGTAGTAATAACATTAGCCATCTTGACTAAATGTCCTAATTGATTAAAACTCCATTGGCCATTTTTATTAAAAGTGTCATGTGTTTCTTTCCAACTTGACTAGATATTCCATTGATTAAATGTCATTTACCATTTTGACCAAGGTTGTCAATTTTTTGTTCAATTTGATTAAATGTCCAATTGACAAATAGTCAAATAAGTCATTTCAACCATGTTGATTGGTCAAAAAATACAACTGTCATTTAAGCCCCTAGCCTCTAATCAAAATGTACATGTTTATTAGTTAAGAAAAACCAATCAATGAACTTAGACTATTTGAAAAACCAAGAATTCCAGTAGTGAAATCAAATGGTTCACTTGGCCCATGTCCAAAAAATGATGTGCAAGGTTATTCAAATGGTAGAACCTAGGTTCCTTAAGTTTTACAATTTGACAAATTCCTATTGCACACCCAAATTTAATTTGTACATGGTTTATGAAAATTAGGTTCACTATTTGTGGAACCTCACCAAGGGGGCCTTAATTAATTGTTTGTTCATTTGCCCTTGACTTATAGTGTAATTTAGGGAAATACTAGGAAATGAATATTAGTGAAAAATCATTTCATTTTAATATCTCTAGGGTGATTCTAACCCTTTTGGTAAGATGAAAGTTTGGATGGGATCTAAAATAAAATAGGAGAATAGTACACAAGGGTACATGAATAACAAAATTTTCATCAATAATTCTTAGTATTTAGAAAGTGCATTAAATTATTGATTCAAAATGTTTTGTAACTTTTTTCTTGAAAATTTTTATTATAAAATTGTTGGCATGTGTTCTTTTTTAAGTAAAGTCTTTTTCTATCTTTTGCAAGTTTCAAAGTCATGTTTTCCCCATTTAAAGGTGGTGGTAAATTTTTGGTCCTTCTTTGATATTAAACTTAAACAATGAGTTTTTTCATATGGTAATTTTAAAAGGATTTAGGATAATTTTATGTTTCCTTTTCTATTTGATGTTCTTGAATGAAGTTTCTTAATGGATTTTTACCATAACAAACCTTCTAACACCCAACAAACCCTAAAACTCTTGCTTACCCTAAACAAGCCATAGCCTTAATAGGCCCTTAAATTTTTTGACAATTTTGAAATCCTAATTATTTAAATTTTAACAAACTTCTAAAACCTTTAAACTTGAAATCCTAATCCTTTAAACCTTAATTAATTTTATATAAACTCTAACCTTAAACCTTAAACCCTAATGCATCCTAAATAAATCCTAAAACATAACAAACCTTCTAAGATCCTAACAAACCTTAAACCTTAATCATTTAGCTTTACAACCTTAATTGACCTTAGACAAATCCTAGCTTTAAACCTTAATCCTTTAAACCTTAATATATTATAAACAAACCTAAAACCTTTATAAACCTTAAACTCTAACACCTTAGACAATACCTTAACCTTCAACCTTCAACCTTTAAACCATAATAAACCCCTACAAACCCTAAAACCCCTAATAAACCTTTAAAAACTTGGGTAGACCCTTTTTTTAACAAACATTGTTTTTTTTTCCCCTAGTTCTTGTAGATCTTAACATTTGATTGGGTTGCAAGGAAGTGACAACTACTCATCAACACAAGAGTCTAATCTTGTAACAACAATGCATTGAAAAGAAAAGTAACATGGATAAAGAAAAGCCCACAAAACTAACATGGAATCCACCCACCTTAACATAATGGTAATCGAGTGATGTCTATTTTTAAACACTACAACAAGGTCAAAAGGCATATCACCCAATTGATGTTAAGTGTAGCATAGAAAATGTGTATGTTGCTTATAAAAAATAATGTTCAAATTCAACATTTCAAAAGGAAACTTTCAAGGAATAATTGTGGGAAGCACTAAATGAAAAACTACCAATCATTAATAAAACAAAACACCCAAAAAAGAGAGGGAGAAAACGGTACAAGATCACCAACAAGGGTGAACCGCAAGGGGAACATGAGCAAATCAAGTATTTGGACCCCTTCCCCCCCACGGTTGCAAGGAACATATCAAATATAAAGAGGGGAGGAACAACTAAAAGAACATTTAGCTTAAAAAATCCTTCACCTACAATAACAACACACCTCGAAATAGATGTTACATGCACTCATTACAACACTACTAACACCCTTTGCTTGTAAAATGAATGTAACATTGAAAAAGGAAGGCCTCAAAAACCCTTTGCGTTCCATGCCATGTTGGCACATCGATGAAAAAAATTAATTGGCCTATTGATGTAAACATCCAAAGACCTTTGTGGTTAGAAGGAGAAACTAATCCATTAAGTATTGATCGTGATAAAGGCCATCCTTAATTTGAGGCGTAATTATTGCGGCAACCCCACAAAATAGGGTTGTTTGCAAAACCAAATTTGTTTGAGTGGGGTCAATGATGATGTTGTCAGCCAATGTCTAGACACCATTAACTGAAACCACAATGTTGACCCACTAATGGGTGAAATCCTTTAAGGTGTACCACATAAGACGAAAAAGGCTTAGTCCTTACTGCAATCATTTTTACCCTATATTTTGATTCCCATAAAATATAATGAATCAAAAGTTGTCAAAATTTTCAGAAGTACTATATTCTAGATTATTATAATTTTTAGATTCCATCATAATCATCCACAAATGTGTTTTTGCATGGTAAAAAAAAATTAAATAAAAAATATAGAAAAAGGTGATGTTGTGACAAGATTTTGGTACACCTTAAATAATTTGCACCCTAATATGTAAACTATAAATGAAGCACCCTCAAGCTCCTTGATGGACTCAATTGTGAATCCCAAAGGTGAAGACATTGAAAGGAGAGGGAATTGGGGCGCACTTCGTGGTTCACAACACTTCGGGGGTAGAAGGACGTGCTAGAGCTCTGGGATGGGACTAGGAAGATTAACAATCAATTCAATTACTTACACGGACCTGCACAAACCAAGCAACAAGTTGGTTAGTGCATAGTTGGAGCACTTTGGTGCATGGATGAACCACGAACAAACACGAATTCACAAGACTTACCATGGCCCGAACTTGGGGGAAGCCACCACCTTCCCCCTCATAATATACTCTGTGCCTGGCCATGGGACCAATAACCAAATGTCATTTTGTCCCAGGACTCTCAAATGGGAGTCCCAAAATTCCCAAAGTTGGGACTCCCGCAACTCTAGAAGCCCATAACTTTGCGTTCAGACCTTCGATTGAAATGAGGTTTAAAAAAGGTTATAGCCCTCATTGAGAGCTTTTCAATGGTATGTGGCACGCCACCTGCACGCAAGGAAATCAGGGCGATTCCTAACTTTTAGTGGTCGAGAATCAAACTGCCAATTTGACTCCCGGCCTTTCTTTTGGCCATAACTTGTGTTTTAAGTGTCCAAATGGGTCATACAAGCCCATTTTAGACATTTAGGTTCTAAGAGACTTTGAATTATATAAAAAACCTTTTAATCCAATGAATTTTGACCCCTGCAATCGCCCTTTGAAGATTCGAAAGTCCATTGTGATTCCAACTCCCAAAATGAGAGTTCATTTGAGAATGTGGGGGTTCATTCCCTCACACTCTTTTGCAATCCTAGGAACATGAGGTGTGACTCCCAGGCTCACTCTTGGCTCGCACCTTCGCAAGCCCTTGCCTTGGTCGCGAGCCCAAGGCTAGGTTGTGACAATAAAGTACTTAAGCAACGAAAAAACATGAGTTCCCACACATAAAACATGAAATCATGCATCCTTCATAATAGATACAAAGGCATCCCATACAACATCATGGGAAGCCATCCTCTCCCCTCCATGGGTGTAACAAAAAAAGTGAATCCCCGTAAGGTCCAAAGGTTGACCACAAATGCAATGTGACAAACTTAGGGCTAAGGGATGTGGGAAGCCCAACCAAGTGTGCAATGTAGTGGAAAAAACCTTTGAAGTCAATAAAAAAAGAAGATCAAATTGGGCGAATAGACAACCACGCATTAACACAAGATCTTAAGCATGCACAATGCACATCATAAGACAAATAAAACATGATGCTAGAAAAAGAATGGTAATGTGATCTTTTTAAAATACATTCCTAAAGTTGATATGTTCTTTTCTTTGCCAATTGCTCAAAAAAGGTATGCACGCCATTGCCATTAGGGGAAGAAGCTCTCAGGCCAACTTCAAATGGCATGTAAAGATAATGAACTTGAACTATTTGTTCCTATCACTTCAAATAAGAATGGGCGAGAATCCAACAAGAACCTAAAGGCAATGAGAGGGGCAATTAGACCCCAATTCCCTTAATACGACAATAAAGCAATGCCCTTTGCAAAAATGAAGCTTAACCCTCCATTAAAAATGGGGAGGTCCAAATTTACCATCGAATTGTGGGAGCCTCAAAAGAACCTAGGCCCAAAAGCCTTTTATTTTTTTTCAATAGAACCAAATTGAAAGCAATGAATTGGCCCTAAAAACCGCCAAAAGGGGGGAAGCAATGGAACATATAGGAAGGCCTCTAAGCAAAACACTAAAAAAAGACCCCAAAAGGTAAACTAAAACCACCCGAAGGGCATCTCACCTTTAAATTAAAAATTAAAAATCATTTTTTTGTGGTTCCAATTCGTACACAAAATGCACATATCCTTTTCACCTTGGATTTTATTTTTTTTAGCCCTTAGATTAAAACCCTTTTATTAATTTAGTTATTTTTATGATATGCCTTCTTCTACATCTTCATGTATGTTATTTTTCGTCAATCACTATCATTGCCATTGTTTGTTTTTTCATGCAACCTTCATGCTTTTTTTCTCTCTCGTCCAATGAAAATAAAATATATAAGGATGGGGGATGTTAACATCCTCTTTCAATTTGCAAGCTCTTGGTTGAGGGCATGGTGCAACAAAAGGACAATGGAAATAGGTTCATTTGATTTTTCCGACCAAGATAAATCATTAATCTTTTCGTTCCTAAGCTTTCATTTTTGCACAACCAAGGTGTAAAGAACTTGGAATTGTTGTTCAAGTATCCTTCTTCTTCTTCACCAAAACAAAAATATTGGAATTTTTTTTTAATTCAGTTGCTTGCGAATATTTGATATCATATCTTAGAATATTGCGATTGTTAGGGGAGTTTGATATGTGTTGGTATAGTTATAACTCAACCTTATGACAAACAAGAGGAGAGAGGAGACCTAATTAAACATGAAACAATTTGTGTCCCCATCTTGTGTCACATTATTTTTTCTTTATTCCTTTTTGTCTAGTTTTGCAATGACAATAATTATACATTGAAAGCACTTATTTACATGTCACTACCAATACAAGCTCCACCAAGAGCTTTGTCTCCTACCTTTGCCTCCTCTTGCTCCTTCATCCCATCACTAACAACATCTCTTTCTTTTATTTTTTGTTTGGACCAAAGAACATTTAGCTCCATGGGTCTTCAACCTTGGGCAAAATAACAACCGTGCACAAGGAAAATTGATATAGAAATAAACAAACAATTTTTTTTCAAGACCATCCTCCTTCATCTCATGTCTATGAACTCCTCTTTCCAAACTAAAAGAACTAAAAACAAAGGACATCCAATGAAGAGCACTCTAAGAAGTCAACTTTGTAATGTGATGAAGTTTTTACACAATTGAAGACTAGCAATGGCCACACATATAAAAATGTTTAATGCAACAATCTCTTACAAATGGTACAAGGTTGACTCTTGTAGTAAATATTTCAATAGAAAATGAGTCAATTCATGTAAGGATTAATGTTCCAAGCTATGTATTAGGTCTAAACCTTAATGTAATAGTTAAAAACCAAAGAAGTTCATGTCAAAGGCTAAAATGTTGCATATCAGTGTATTAATATTGCATCCATGGTCAAACAATTTCAATCAAATAATGAGATTAAAAATGGTCTATTAATGACCTAGGTTGGCATAACCCAACAAAAACACAACAAAGCAAAAATTTCAAATTTCAAATAAACAAAAGATATGGTGTAATTTACAAAGAGGAGTTCAAAATGGAAACCAAGGCAATCCCTAGTCTAGCTATAAGTTTCCAAAGTCTCTAGAGTTCGACAAGTCTATAAAAGTTTCCAAAAATTTATAAAACCATAAATTCCAAATTAATATAGAATTTTCCAAAAGTAAAATAAACCTTTTTCAGCACTTTTCAAAAATAATATGATTTTTTCAAATAAAATAATAATTTCCAACTATAAAAATTAGTTTTCATAGATAAAATGGAAATTTCCAGAAATAAAATTAAAATATCAGAAATAAAATAAAATATACCAAATTAAAATAGCTGTAAAATCTAGATATAAAACACAACTTTCTAGAAATAACATACAAATTTCCAGAAGTAAAACAAAATTTAGAATTTAAAAAAAATCTAGAATCAAAATGGAATTTTGCAATAGTAGTTTCCAAATTAAAATTAGAGTTTCTAGATATATATATATATTTCCAAAACTAAATAAAATTTTCTAAATAAAATTTTCTAAAGGTAATCAAAACTTTCTCATAATTAAAATAAAACTTTTAAAAAATAAAAGTTTCCAAATTAAAATAACATTTTTCAAATTTAGGTAGCCTAGTAGGCAAGTAGGTTAATAGGTAGGGTGAGAGCTAAAATAGGCAAATAGGTTGAGAGCCTAGGTAGGAGGATAGGTAGCCTAGGAAATAGGTATGTTGACCCCTAGGTAGGTAAGTAGACCCCTAAGTAACCAAATAGGTAATTGGTAAACCCTAGGCATGAGGATAGGTAGACAAGGTAATTCCCTAGGCAGATCGACCCTTAAGTAGACCCCTTAGGTGTAGTTGCATATTAGATAGAATGGCCCTTTGTCCATGCATTATTGTGAGTTTAGGTCCTTATTTCTTGCACTTTAAGAAAAAGTGCAAAGTTAGGGTCAAATGACAATGTTAGCATGAAAAGAAACATAGGAAATTGGCCAACTTTTAAGGATGTTTCTATTACTCATCATGAAACAATATATTATTGTAGTACCTTTTCAAGTTCGGCATAAATTGAATTATTTTCTAATTTGCTGAATTTTTTGGATATTAATAGTTAGTTATGATGAAACTTTTAAAAATTCATGTCGCCAACCAAGTTTGATCCTTGAACCTTCTCTCTGAGTGGCTTACAATAGTAAGTTATTAACCACATAACCATAAAAGCTCTAAACTTCTCTTCTATAGGCATTTGGTTATAATAAATTTAATACATAATGCCGAAATTTTTAGAATTCAAATTTTAATTGTTAAATTAAAAATTGAAAATAAATTAATAACTCAGCACTGAGGTGCCAAACTTGAAAAGGTATTACAGTATTCTAGTTTACATATTGGGTGTACTAATCTCAAATTCTTTCATGATTTCTGAAGGGGAAGAGAGAGACAAATCTTTGAAGATTCTAGCCTATAACCATACATACACATGTTCTTAGTTTAAAAACCCCATGTGACTTAATGGGTAGCACAATACAGAATGGCCAAAAACCTGCAAAAACCAAAAGAGCCAACATGTAGCACACATGATTCTTAGCTTGTGGTATCTTGAGGGTGAAAACAATCTAGAGTACACTAGCCCATCATCGATTGGTTGCCTATGATCAAATATTTATTTATATCTTCATCATATGTGCTTCATTTTGAGTGATTTAAAATGTTATGGGAGCACTACCTCAAGCTCTAGAAATCATCTTTGAAATGCAAAAGAAAAGGAGTATTGAAAAATTAACAAGAAGAAAAAAATAAACTTTCCAAATTTACAAAACATGTTTTTTTCTTTTTTCTTTTCTTTGGACCCCTCCTACTTTCAAACCTCATAACTTTCTTATTTCTTATTCATTTTAAACAATTTAAAGTGTTGTAGGAGCGTCATTTGAAGTTCTACAAATCATCTTTGGACTTTAATAGCAACAAAACAACATACAAGGAATTTTTGGGGTGTTTGGAAACCAACTTTTATAGTGTTTGGTGGTTTTTTTTTTTTGAGTTCTTGACCCCTTTTAATTTGGGGGCCCATAACTTTATCATTTTTAATCCATTTTCAATCATTATTAATTATTTTGATGCGCCAAGAGGAGGGGTTCAAATTTTTTTGGACACTAGAAACAATGGAGTCTTCCCCTTGGATCCAACCTGCCTTGATCGCATTAGTGTTTGGTCACTGGCCAATCTACACTATTGAGCTCATGTTTTAATTGTTTTATACTTTACATTCAAGAGCCTACATGTGAAATTTATGTCAGTCTAGTTCACCTTAGCTCAATTCTAGTGGGGTATTTAATATTGTGTAGGGTAAAGCTTTAGGGTGGGGGAATTTTCAAAATAAGGGGCCTAGGACAAGGTAATAGCTAAGTGCAACCCTAGATTTTGGGAATGGCACCCCGCCATGGGCTTTACCTATTATAAAACACAAGGCAAATTTTATCATGAACCAAACCTATTTAGATAACGAGGTATAGGAGTGGGAGGGTTATTATGTTTACTTTTCAATAGTGGGAGGGAAATAATGCCTATTCATAGGTGTAAAAACCTTTCCACTATGAGTAATAAGTATAATATCCCTCCATTTTTTAAGAGCGAAATTCATGGATTAAAAGTTTCCTACAAATACATTAAAGATTTTATCCGAGTGATTTAGGGGGATTTATAATTGATAGTTTTTACTTGGAGATGAAAAATAGACATAAGGTGAACATCTATTTTGGTTGGTTATAATCAATGGTTCCAATTCCAATTAGTAAAAATTGAATCAAAATTGGGTCTAATTTTCAAAATAGGTTTTAAAATCCAAAATCAAATAAAAACCTTTCAAGAATTAGTTACAAAATCAAGTTCTTAATTTTTTATTTGTGGAACCAAACTTTGGGGAAAAAAAAAATTTAAAGGAAAAAAACTAAAACCAAGAACTAAAATTTGGAAATTATTGGACCATTAGTCCAAGTTCCCATAATTGATTTACGGAACCTAAACTGAAACTGGATTCTTTTTAAAAAACACACACACTAGTACAAAAATGGGGTGCAGTTCATTAACCTAAATCACTATGGGACTTTAAAAATGAAATAACTTCACTGTACTTTAGTGATTTCACACAAGTTAAAGTTATTTCATTATAATATCACTATGTAAACATCATGTTTTACTACTAATTAACATAATTCACTATTATAATTTATTATGTTAAAGAAGTTTATTTTTATGTTGTTATTTTAAGTATCCTATGTTATTTTATGATATACCCTATATTAATTTATGCTACTTTAGTTATTTAAACTTATACCTTAAGTTATTATAAGTTTTTATAAGCTATTATATATTATTATACCTTAAACTATTTTGCATTATTATACGTTAAGATATCCTAGTTAACTTATTATAAGTTTTTTACTTTAAGTTATTTTTAATTAAATTATTCAATTAACCTTAGGCTATATCTTATGTTATTTTATTTCAAATTATATTTTATGTTATTCAAGGTCATTTCATTTTATGTTATTATAAGTTTTTTTATTTTAAATATAATAATTTAAAATAAAATAAAATGTAATATAATGACCTAAGGTAAAATAACCTAGAATAAATAATAATAATATTTGGAAAATAAAATAAAATAAAATAACCACCAATAACCATTAAAAAATAGCACCAATTGCCAATAATATAATAGCCTCTAATAAAATATCCACCATTATAATATCCACCAATAGTCGCCAATATAATAACTATTAATAGCCATTAATATAGTAACAACTAATAACCACCAATAAAATAACAATTAATAATCACTAATAAAATAGTTACCAATATATATTAATAGAATAACCATTAATAGCCACCAATAAAAAAATAACCAATAGCCATTAATTGCCACCAAACCAATAATAACAAATAGCCACAAATAGCTATGGTAATATGACATAAAATAACCAATAATGGAATAAGGTGAAATGCCTTTAATAACCAAAAGTAATTAATAATAGCTTCACATAGCCGAAAATAACCTAAGATGAAATAACTTAAAATAACCCAAAAAAACTTATAATAGATGTAAATAACTTAAAGTGAAATAGCTTATAATAACCAAAAATAACCAAAAGTAACATAAAATAGTCAAAACTAACTTATAATAGACGTAAATAACTTAAAGTGAAATAACTTATAATAGCCAAAAATAGCCCAAAATAACATAAAATAGTCAAAACTAACTTATAATAGACACAAATAACTTAAAGTGAAATAACTTATAATAACCAAAAATAGCCAAAACTAACATAAAATAGCCAAAACTAACTTAGAATAACCGAAAGTAACCTAGGGTGAAATAATTTTAAATAGCCAAAAATAACTAAAAATAACCATAAATAACCGTAAATAGCCATAAATAATGTAGGGTGAAATAACTTAAAATAATGAGAAATAACCCTATAATAGCTAAAAGTAACCTAACATAAGTAATATTATTATATTAACAAAAAATTTACCTATTTATTAAACTTTTTCTTTTTCAAACGAATGGTCACTGAAATGTTATTGAATAGTGATATTAGAAAAAAAAAAAAATTTCAAATGATTTCACACTTTCATAAAAAAATAAATTTAATTATGTACATTATTGAAAAAAAATTTAAATTAAACTTTAATTATTTCATTTGGTCAAATTTTCAAAAAAAGTGTGGTGACTTGATGATAAGGGTGTTTGCCTCCATCCTAAACGTCAAAAAATCAAACTTCACAAATGGTGTGTTTGTGGTAAACAATGGTAAATTAATCGAATATTTTCCAATGTAGTTGCCTAGAGTAGGTGCCAACTTATGTTGATTACATGTTTTATGTATCTAGGTTAGATTTTAAACCTAGCATAGGTAATGACATGTGTCAATAATTCATAGGTTAAAAATCATGAAATTATGAATAATATTAAATATTACATTAAATATTAGATAATTTAAATTTAATTGATTTCCATGCTACCTGGTTGGTTATTAGCAAGTGAAATGGCTTGTTAAGTTTGTATATCATTAAGTATTAGTGGACCAATTCACTGTCCATAGCAAATGGTCCCCGTTCACTAGGGGGTTGACTAGTTTCACCATGGTTAAAATATCCAATTTCATTCAAAATTTAGTGAAACCTAAAGTGAATCGGAACGCATTTTGGTGTAATGACTCTAAACCAGATTCTTGGTTTACCTTTTAGAACCAAAACTAGAGGTTTTGATAGAAATAAAGAACAACTTAATATTGTTAAAAATTAAAAAAACCTCCCCTCTTATGTTTCATGATTTACTTGTCTTTAAATTTATGGTAATGTTTGGTGTTTTATGATGGGGAAAGCCCACATAAGTGGGTGGCAGATATGAGTACCACCTCATAGGCCCTTTATTTTGAATTGTTCCCACTATAGGGCTTTACCCTACATGAAAGACCTAGCAATTGGTTTGTTATTATGCATTATGTCACCTTCTGCAACAAAATATTTCTTGTTCTAATGAACATGGCACCTTATGCACTAAGGAGCTCTCTTCCTTTGTGTAAGGTGTTTTCTCCATGTTCTTCACTTTCAACTGTCTAATGGGGTTAGATCAAGCCAAGGTGAACTAGCAATATTCAAATTGGTAATTTCACCTTAATAAGGGAGGCCCTTTTATAAACCAATGTAATGAAAAAAAAAAAAAAAAAAAAAAAAAAAAAAATTAAAAAATACAAAAAAAAAA
>Ga0116229_10011161_pt1 | contig 13325 bp, 10 predicted proteins | sample S1TSphgellanicum_3_FD_87313 | JGI IMG/M metagenome (GOLD analysis project Ga0116229, IMG submission 87313) | Host-associated microbial communities from peat moss isolated from Minnesota, USA - S1T2_Fc - Sphagnum magellanicum MG | ecosystem: Host-associated > Plants > Peat moss > Unclassified...
GTGGCGAGGCCGCCAGCAGTGGCGAGGGCGCAGGACGCGTCAACCTGCTGGGACTGACGCGCGAGCAGCTGCAGGCGTACTGCGCGCTGCTGGGTTCCAAGCCATTTCGCGCGCGCCAGCTGATGAACTGGCTGTACAAGCGCGGCTGCGATCGTTTCGAGGACATGAGCGACCTGGCGCTCGGATTTCGAGCGCTGCTGGCCGAGCGCGCCGAAATCAGGCTGCCGCAGATCGTCAGCCAGCAGCAGGCTGCCGATGGCACGCGCAAGTGGCTGCTGCGCGCCGACGAGTCGCAGGCGTTCGAGATGGTGTACATCCCGGAGAGTGACCGCGGCACGCTGTGCATTTCATCGCAGGTCGGCTGTGCGCTCGACTGCGCGTTCTGCGCCACGGCGCAGCAGGGCTTCAACCGTAACCTCACCACCGCCGAGATCGTCGGCCAGGTGTGGCTGGCGAACCGCGAACTGGGCTTCGAGCCGGCGGGCGATCGCATCATCACCAACGTGGTGCTGATGGGCATGGGCGAGCCGCTGGCCAATTTCCGCAACGTGGTGCCGGCGCTGCGCATATTCCTGGACGACCTGGGCTTCGATCTGTCGCGCCGCCGCGTCACGCTGTCAACTTCGGGACTGGTGCCGCAGATCTATCGGTTGGCGCAGGAGATCAACGTCGCACTGGCGGTGTCGCTGCATGCGCCGGACGACGAGTTGCGCAGCCGGCTGGTGCCGATCAACCGCCTGCATCCGATCGCCGAACTGCTTGCAGCCTGCTGGCACTATATCGACGAACAGAACGGTCGCAGTGTCACATTCGAATACGTGATGCTCGACCAGGTCAACGATTCCCCGGCGCAGGCACGCGCGCTGGCGCGGCTGCTGGCTGGACATCCGGCGAAGGTGAACCTGATCCCGTTCAACCCCTATCCAGGCAGCGGCTTCCGGCGTTCGAGCGACGCCGCCATCGGCCAGTTCCGCGACCTGTTGCTGCGCGGCGGGGTGATGGCGACCGTGCGCCGTACCCGTGGCGATGACATCGATGCGGCCTGCGGCCAGCTGGTCGGGCGCGTGATGGATCGCACCGTGGTGCGGCTCGGCAGCAGGGTGGAGGCTGCGGCAAGCCGTGTGGCCCGGGCCAGCGCATGAGAGCCGGCGCATGAGACAACCACTGTGCGGCGCGGCGCTGTGCCTGCTGCTGTGTGCGTGCGCCAGCGGCGGGCGCAGCAGCGGCGGTGCGGGCGGCGGAGACAGCGTCAGCCGCTCGCAGGCGGCTGCCAAGATCAACCTGCAGCTCGGCGTCGGCTACCTGCAGGAGGGCAACCTGCCGATCGCCAAGGAGAAGCTCGAGCGCGCCCGCAGCCAGGACCCGCGCAATCCGGAAGTGCATGGGGCGATGGCGCTGCTCGACCAGCGCCTGGGCAAGGACAAGGAAGCCGACAAGGAATATCGCACCGCGCTCGAGCTCGACGCGCGTGATCCGGCGATGCTGAACAATTACGCGGTGTTCCTGTGCAGCCATCAGCGCACCGACGAGGGGGTGCGCTACTTCGAGCAGGCGGCCAGCAATCCGCTGTATCGCACACCCTGGGCGGCCTACACCAACGCCGGGGTGTGCATGCGCGCCGCGCACCGCGATGCCGACGCCGCGCAGCGCTTTGCGCGCGCGCTGCAGTCCAATCCGGCGTATCCGGAAGCGGTCTTCCAGGCCTCGGACCTGGACTTCCAGCAGCAGAAACTGGCGGACGCGCGCTTCCGCATCGATGTGTTCCTGCTGACCAACCCGGCGACACCGGACCTGCTGCTGCTGGCCTACCGCATCGCCCAGTCGCAGCAGGACAGCGTCTCGCAGCAGCGCTACGGCGCCAGGCTGACCCAGGAATTCCCCGGTTCCGACCAGGCGCGCGCGCTCGCGGCCAGCAAGATCAATCCGGGTTGAACGATGGACGAGGGGGAAGCACACACTCAGCTCAGCAGTCCCGGTGCGCGGCTGGCGGCGGCGCGCGAGCAGGCCGGCATGACGCTGCCGCAGGTCGCGGAGCGCCTGCGCCTGGATGTGGCGACGCTGCAGGCGCTGGAGGGGGGCCGCTTCCAGACCCTGGGTGCGGCGGTGTTCGTGCGCGGTCACCTGCGTCACTACGCCGAACTGGTGGGCCTGCCGGTGGACGAAATCGAGGCCGCCTATGCGGCCTCTTCGGCCAAGCTTGCGCCGCAGCCGGACCTGCGGCGCACCACGACGCTGCCGGGCAATGCGGCGCCCCGCGGCATATCGCTGCCGCCACGCGTGGCGCTGATCGGCGCCATCGTGCTGGTGCTGGTGGCGCTGGTGTGGTGGGCGATGCGGGTGGCACCAGGCCATACCCAGGGCGCGATTCCCGCAGGCGCTTCGCCGGCGGCGGCGAGCGGCGAGATGCCGTCCGCACCGGGAGCACCGTCCGCGGCCGCGGAACCGCCGCCCGCGGTGGAACCGCCAGCGACGCGCACTGACGGCGCGGCGGGTCCGAAGCCCTCGGCGCCGATGTCCAAGGAGTCTGGCGCCAGAGACGGCGGCGCCAGGGACGCCGCGTCTGCGTTCAGGGATGTGGTGCTGGGGACGCATGCCCAGGCGGCCCCGGCTGCTGATGCGGCGGCGGCGAGTGCCGGGACCGTCGCGGCGAAGCCCGCGTCGCCGACCACGCCCGCGGCCGCGACCACGACGACGGTGGCGAATGCTGCGTCGAAGCCCGCATCGAGCCGCGTGCGGCTCACGATTCACTTCAACCAGGACAGCTGGACCGAGATCTACGACGCCCACGGCGCGACGCTGTTCCATGATTTCGGCTCCGCCGGCTCGGAACGGCGGGTGAGCGGCACGGCGCCACTGCGTGTGCTGCTGGGTAATCCGGACGGTGTCAGCGTCGAACTCGACGGCCATCCGGTGGCGCTCAGGCCGGCGGCCGCGAGCGGCCGGCCACAGCGCTTCCAGCTCGACAGCGCCGGTCGGCTGGGCGATGTGCCGGTACCGCAGACGCCATAGCGCTGCCGCCAGTCCGAAGGAGAATTCCTGATGAACCGGATTGACGCCGTGCGCGGCATGAACGACGTGCTGCCGGCCGAGATCGGTGCCTGGCAGCACCTGGAGCGCGTGGCGCGCGGCGTCTTCGACACCTACGGCTACGAGGAGCTGCGGGTTCCGCTGGTCGAGCACACCGAGCTGTTCGCGCGCTCGATCGGCGAGTACACCGATATTGTCGAGAAGGAGATGTATACCTTCGTGGACCGTGGCGGCGACAGCCTGACGCTGCGGCCGGAGGTCACTGCCGGTATCGCACGAGCCGCGATCTCCAACGGCATGTTGCGCGGCGCCCGCCACAAGCTATGGAGCATGGGGCCGATCTTCCGGCATGAGCGGCCGCAGAAGGGCCGCTACCGGCAGTTTTATCAATTCGACCTGGAGGCGCTGGGATTCGCCGGGCCTGACGTCGACATCGAGCTGATCGCGCTGACCGCGCGCCTGTGGCGCATGCTCGGGCTGACGCGCGTGCGGCTGATGATCAACTCGCTCGGAACGCCGCAGGCGCGCGCGGCCTACCGCGAGCAGCTGCAGCGCTATTTCAGCGCCCGCGAGGCCGAGCTCGACGAGGACAGCCGGCGGCGGCTGGGAGGCAACCCGCTGCGCATCCTGGACAGCAAGCAGCCTTCGATGCGCGCGCTTATCGAGGGCGCGCCGCAGCTGCCCGATTACCTGGATCCGGAATCGCGCGCGCACTTCGCGGCGCTGTGCGCCGGGCTCGACGCGCTCGGAGTCGCCTACGAAGTCAATCCACGGCTGGTGCGCGGACTCGACTATTATTCACGCACGGTGTTCGAATGGGTCACCGACGCCCTCGGGTCGCAGGACGCGGTGTGCTCGGGCGGACGCTACGACGGCCTGATCGGGCAGCTGGGCGGCGAGCCGACGCCGGCGATCGGCTTCGCGATGGGGGTCGAGCGCGTGGTGGACCTGCTGGCCCAGGCCGGCAGCGTGCCGGCGGCCGCGGCGCCGGAAATCTACATCGTGGTCAACGGCGAGCGCGCCGGGCGCGAAGCGCTGCGCCTGGCCGAGCAGCTGCGCGACGCGCTGCCCGGGCGCGGCGTGCTGCTCAACCTGGGCGGTGGCAATTTCAAGGCGCAATTCCGGCGCGCCGATCGCAGCGGGGCGCGGCTGGCGCTGATCCTGGGGGACGAGGAACTGGATCGGGGCGTGGCGGCGGTGAAACCTTTGCGCCGCGAGGACGGTCAGATCGACTGCCCGTTGGGCGAGCTGCCGGCGCGTATCGCGTCGTTACTGTAGGGAATCTGGGAGAGCGCGCTTGGAAGACTATCTGGACGAGAAGGAGCAATGGCAGCAGGTACTCGCCTGGCTGCGCGAACAGGGTCCCTGGATCCTGGGCGGGGTGGCCATTGCACTGGTCGCGTTCGGCGGCTGGCACTTCTGGCAGAACCGCATCCAGCAGCGCGACCTGGCGGCCGCGAGCCGTTACCAGCAGCTCATGGACGCCTTAGAACGCCACGATATCGGCGGCGGGGTGCAGCTGGCCGATGCACTGGTGAAGGCATTCCCCGGCAGCGCCTATGCTGACCAGGCCAATCTCGCCGTGGCACGCATCCAGGTCGAGAGCCAGCAGCTCGACCAGGCCGCCGCCCGGCTGCAGCAAGTGCTCTCCGGGACCAAGGATGCCGAGCTGGCGCTGATCGCGCGTTTGCGGCTGGCACGCGTGCAGCTGGCACAGGGCAAGGCGGACGAGGCCCTGAAGACGCTCGACGCCGCCACGCCGGGAGCATTCGCGGCGCGCTACGCAGAGGTACGCGGCGATGCGCTGCTGGCCAAGGGCGATCGCGACGGGGCGCTCAAGGCCTATCGCGAAGCGCGCGGCGGCACTGCCGGCACACTCGATACCGGACTGCTCGATCTGAAGATCGGCGAGCTGGCCCGCTCGTGAGCCGCGTGCGGGTACTGCTGGGCGTGCTGCTGTGCACGACGCTGCTGTGCGCCGGCTGCAGCAGCGCCGCGAAGAAAAAGGAAAAGCAGAAGGATTCCGCGGCGGTGCTGGTGCCGTTCGCCAATCACATCGAGCTGGAGCGCGTGTGGTCCACCAAGCTGTCGGGCGAGGCGCCAAAGCTGCGGCTCGGGCTGGGCGTTGCGGCCGATGGTGAGCGCGTATTCGCCGTCTCTCACAAGGGTGAGGTCGAGGCCTTCGATCTCGCCAGCGGCAAGCGGCTGTGGAGCCGCAAGCTCAAGGCGCCGCTCGCCGGCGGCCCGGCCGCAGGCGCAGGCCTGGTGGTGGTCGGCAGCTCCAAGGGCGAGGTGATCGCACTGTCGGAGGCCGACGGCTCGCCGATCTGGCGCATCCGCATCAACGCCGAGATTCTCTCGCCAGCCGCCATCGACCAGTCCCTGGTCGTGGTGCGCGGCGTGGATGGGCGGCTGCATGGCCTGTCCACCAAGGATGGCAGCGAGATATGGCTGGCGGAGCAGCAGGTGCCGCGGCTGTCGCTGCGCGGTACCAGTGCGCCGGTGCTGGTGGGCGACCTGGCGATCGCCGGCTTCGACAACGGCCGTGTTGCCGCAGTCAGTCGCGGTAACGGCACCACGGCCTGGGATACCGCGGTCGGGCAGTCGCACGGCAGCACCGAGCTGGCACGCCTGATCGATGTCGACGCGCCGGTGGTTGCCGACGGCGATGATCTTTTTGCCGTGGCCTACCAGGGACGCGTCGCGCGGCTGGCGCGCGAGACCGGCCAGGTGATCTGGGCGCGCGACCTGTCGAGCTACCGCGGGCTGGCGGTGGATGACAACGCGATCTACGTCTCGACCGCCGATGGCGAGCTGGTGCGGCTGGACCGCCAGAACGGCACCGAACAGTGGACGCAGAAGGCGCTGAGCAGGCGGCAGCTGACGGCACCGGTGATCTACCGCGGCCGCCTGGTGGTGGCCGACGCCGGCGGCGTGCTGCACTGGGTGGACCGGGCCACCGGCGACTTCGTCGCGCGCGCGCAGCTCGGCAGTTCCGTCGGCCGCGGCACGGTGGTGACATCCAAGGGCATTGCCTACAAGAAACGCGTCAGCAGCACGCCGATCGTCGCCGGCGGCATGCTGCTGGTATTCAGCGATAACGGCGTGCTGAGCGCTTATCGCGCGCCGGAAAACCTGGCCGCCGCAGCTGCGGAGCCGGCCCGGTAAGGCGCTTACCTCCGTGCTGCCGGTGGTGGCGATCGTCGGTCGGCCGAATGTAGGCAAATCGACGCTGTTCAACGTGCTCACGCGCAGCCACGCGGCCATCGTTGCCGACGTGCCGGGCGTCACGCGCGATCGCCAGTACGGCTATTCGCGCGTCGGGCGCGTGCCGTGCGTACTGATCGACACCGGCGGGCTGGTCGAGCAGCCCAAGGGGCTGGATGCGCAGATGCGTGTGCAGACCGAAAAGGCGGTGGCCGAGGCCGACTACCTGATCCTGGTCACCGATGCACGCGCCGGGGTTACGGCCCAGGACCAGTTCATCGCGCGCGAGCTGCGCCGCACCGGCAAGCCGGTGCTGCTCGCCATCAACAAGGCCGAGGGGCTCGAGGGCGAGGTGGTGGCGGCGGACTTTCATGCGCTCGGACTGGGCGTGCCGATGGCGATCGCGGCCAGCCACGGCCAGGGCTGCCTTGAACTGCTGGATACCCTGCTCGCTGGCGTTGAGCCTGAAAGCGCGCCGGCGGAGAACGACACCGGCATCCGTGTCGCGATCATCGGCCGGCCCAACGTCGGCAAGTCGACGCTGGTCAACCGACTGATCGGCGAGGAGCGCGTCATCGCCAGCGAGGAGCCTGGTACCACGCGCGACAGCATCCTGGTGCCGTTCGAGCGCGACGGCCGCGAATTCCTGTTCATCGATACCGCGGGCGTGCGGCGCCGGGCGCGGGTGGAGGATGCGGTGGAGCGTGCCAGCGTCGCCCGCACGCTGCAGGCAATCGCCGGGGCGCACGTGGTGATCCTGGTGCTCGATGCGCACGACAGCATCGGCGAGCAGGACGCGAGCGTGCTGGGCCAGGCGCTGGATCGGGGCCGCGTGATCCTGATCGCGGTGAATAAATGGGACGGCATTGCCGACAGTGCGCGTGACGAGATCAAGCGGCAGCTGACCTTGAAGCTGGATTTCGTGCCGTTCGCACCGCTGCACTTCATCTCCGCGCGCCATGGCAGCGGTGTCGGCGTGCTGGTGCGCGATGCCATCCGCGGCTACGACTCGGCGATGCGGGCACTGCCGACGCCGGCGCTGACGCGCACGCTGGAGCGGGCGCTGGAAGCGCACCAGCCGCCACTGGTGCGCGGCCGGCGCATCAAGCTGCGCTATGCGCACCAGGGCGGACGCAATCCGCCGCGCATCGTGATCCACGGCAACCAGACGGTTTCCGTGCCGGAGTCATATCGGCGCTATCTTGCCAATGTCTACCGCGAAGCATTCGACCTGTACGCAACGCCGGTGGCGATCGAGTTCCGCACCGACGCCAATCCCTATGACCGGGTCAAGGCGGGGAAGGTGAAGCCGCGTCGGGGGAGGGCGACGAAGGGGAAGGCGCCGAAGAAGGCAAGAACAATGCCGGGTCGACGAACACGCGGTTGAGGGCGACGCCAAAGTGCAGATGCGGACCGGTGACCCGCCCGGTTGCCCCGACCTTGCCGATCAGCGCGCCGCTGCCGACCTGCTGGCCGGCATGCACGAGGATTGCCGACAGGTGGCAGTACATGGTGATCAGCCCCTGGCCGTGATCGATCAGCACGGTGTTGCCGTTGAAGAAATAACTGCCGGTGTCGATCACCCGGCCGCTGGCGGCGGCGTGCACTGCGGTGCCGGGCGCGGCGGCGATGTCCATGCCGGAATGCGGATTGCGCGGCTCGTTGTTGAAGATGCGGCGCGAGCCGAACGAACTGGAGCGCACCCCGGCGACCGGCGAGCGCAGCTGCAGCGTCGCCGGCGGCTGGTCAACGAAGGTCGCGAGCGCCTGGTGCAGGTGACCCTGCTCGCGTTCGACACGCGCCAGGTCGCTCTTCGACAGGTCTACCTTGGATGGCGCCACGCTCAGGCGCTGCAGCTGGTACTGCTTGGGCGCAATCTGGAATGCCAGCATTTCATCGGCCGCGGCGTCGGCGCGCCGGACCGCGACCGCGCCGTTGCCGGGTAGCGCATCGAGCGGAATACCGAGCACGATCAGCCACTGCCGCTGCTGGCGCAACAGCATCACGCGCTGCCCCGCATAGCTCACCAGCGGCGCGCCGGCGCCGTCGCCCGGCAACACGGCCAGCGGCAGCAGCGCCACGCCACCGGGCACCTGGCTGGCGACCGGCAGGCCGATCGCCGGCGCCGCGGCCACCAGCCACGGCGCCAGCAGCGCCGCCAGCCCGGCGGCCAGGCGCAGGCTCATGTGCCGCGTGCCAGCACCGCGGCACGCAGGCTGCCTTGCGCCAGCCTGGCATCGAAGCTGTCGCCGACCTGCAGCTGAGCGGCCGAGCTCACCAGCGCACCATCGACCGTGCGGGTAATCACAGCGAAGCCGCGGCCGAGCGTCGCCAGCGGGCTGATGGCCTGCAGTGCGCGCGCCGCGCTCTCCAGCCGCGCGACCTGAGCGGACAGTCTTGCCTGCAGCGCGAACTGCAACCGGCCTTCCAGCTCGTCCAGTCGCTGGCTGTGTTGCGCCAGGCGCGCACCGGGATGCGCCTGCTGCAGGCGGCGCGACAGCGCCGTGAAGCGCGTGTGCTCGTGCAGCAGCTGGCGGCGCATGCCGACTGCGAAGCGCGCGCCGAGCTGCGACAGCCGCTGCAGCCAGGCGCGGGCGTCCGGGACCACCAGCTCCGCCGCCCCGGATGGCGTCGGGGCACGCACGTCGGCGACGAAATCGGCGATGGTGAAATCGATCTCGTGACCGATGCCGCTGACCACCGGCACGGCGCAGCGATGCACCGCGCGTGCGACGCGCTCGTCATTGAATGCCCACAGGTCCTCGAGCGAGCCGCCGCCGCGTGTCAGGATCAGCACGTCGCACTCGGCTCGCGCCGAGGCCAGGTCCAGCGCCGCGACGATCGCCGGCGCCGCCGCCACGCCCTGCACCGGCACCGGATACACCAGCACCGCGGCCGCCGGAAAGCGCCGCGCCAGGATATGCAGCACGTCGCGAATCGCAGCCCCGGTGGACGAGGTGATCACCCCGATGCGCCGCGGCACCAGCGGCAGTGGACGCTTGCGATCGGTGGCAAACAGGCCTTCCGCCGCAAGCCGCGCCTTGAGCTGTTCGAACGCGCGCTGCAGGGCGCCGACGCCGGCGTCGTCCAGCTGCTCGACCAGCAGCTGGTAGTCGCCGCGCGGCTCGTACAGGCTCACCCGACCGTACGCGAGCACCGCCTGGCCTTCGCGCGGCGTGAAGCGGCAATGGCTGTTACGCGCCCGGAACATCGCGCAACGCAGCTGCGCGTCGCGATCCTTGAGCGAGAAATACCAGTGGCCGGAAGAAGGCCGCGACAGGTTCGATATCTCCCCCTGGACCCAGACCACCCCGACGCCGGACTCGAGCAGCAGGCGCACTTCGCGGTTGAGCCTGGCGACGGAATAAATGGCCTGCGTCGGTGCGCTGCCGGTCATCTCGCTCGGTCGTTCAGCCATGCTGCATATATTACTCCGGCGCAGCGCTCGCGCCGGCGCCGCAGGCGGGGCGGCTGCAAGGTTTACCCCGATGGCGCCATCGGCGTACAATGGCGCGCTTCTTCTCAAAGCCGCGAGGCTGCATGCGAATCCTCGAAGAAGCGCTCACTTTCGACGACGTCCTGCTGGTTCCGGCACGCTCCGATGTGTTGCCGCGCGAGGTCGACCTGTCGACCCAGCTGACGCGCAACATCCGCGTCGGGCTGCCGGTGCTGTCGGCCGCCATGGACACGGTGACCGAGGCGCGGCTCGCGATCACCATGGCGCAGGAAGGCGGCATCGGCATCGTTCACAAGAACATGTCGATCGAGTCGCAGGCGCGCGAGGTGGCGCGGGTCAAGAAATTCGAAAGTGGCGTGATCACCGATCCGATCACGGTGCCGCCGGATACCACCATCCGCCAGGTGATCGAACTCACGCGCGCGCGCGGCATCTCCGGCGTGCCGGTGGTGAGCGGCAGCAAGGTGCTCGGCATCGTCACCCACCGGGACCTGCGCTTCGAGCGCAAGCTCGATGCGCCGGTGAGCGCGGTGATGACGCCCAAGGCGCGCCTGATCACGGTGCGGGAAAACGCGCCCAAGGAAGAAGTGCAGCGGCTGCTGCACAAGCACCGTATCGAGAAGGTGCTGGTGGTCAACGGCGACGACGAGCTCAAGGGCATGATCACCGTCAAGGATTTCCAGAAGGCCACCGAGTTTCCGCGCGCCAGCAAGGACGCTATCGGCCGGCTGCGGGCCGGCGCGGCGATCGGCACCTCGCCCGATACGCTCGATCGCGTGGTGGCGCTGCGCGAGGCCGGAGTAGACGTGGTCGTGCTCGATACCTCGCATGGACATTCGCGCGGCGTGCTGGAGATGGCGGCGCGCCTGAAGGCGCGCTGGGGCGACCTGGAACTGATCGCCGGCAACATCGTCACCAGCGAGGCGGCGCTCGACCTGGTGGCGGCGGGCGTGGACGCGGTCAAGGTCGGCATCGGGCCCGGCTCGATCTGCACCACGCGCATGGTCGCCGGCGTCGGCGTGCCGCAGATCACCGCGGTGGCCAATATCGCCGCGGCGCTCGAGGGCCGCGGCATACCGATCATTGCCGACGGCGGCATCCGCTACTCGGGCGATCTTGCCAAGGCGATCGCCGCCGGCGCGCACGCGGTCATGATCGGCGGCATGTTCGCCGGCACCGAGGAGTCGCCCGGGGAGGTCGAACTCTACCAGGGCGCCTCGTACAAGGCTTATCGGGGCATGGGCTCGCTCGGCGCGATGTCCGAGCGGCACGGCTCGGCCGATCGCTACTTCCAGGACACCTCCAGCGAGCTGGAGAAGCTGGTGCCGGAAGGCATCGAGGGGCGCGTGCTGTACAAGGGCAGCCTGGTGGCGATCCTGTACCAGCTCGCCGGTGGCCTGCGTGCCGCGATGGGCTACACCGGCAGCAACAACATCGAGCAGATGCGCACCCGGCCCACGTTCGTGCGCATCACCAACGCCGGCATACGCGAGAGCCACGTGCATGACGTGACCATCACCAAGGAGGCGCCCAATTACCGCTCGTCCTGAGTGGTCTGCCGCGGCGACGGTCGCCGCGCCGCCGCCGGCGGACATACACGCGCACCGGATCCTGATCCTGGATTTCGGCGCGCAGTACACGCAGCTGATCGCGCGCCGGGTGCGCGAGCTCGGCGTGTACTGCGAGATCCATCCGTGGGATATCGGCGACGCCGAGGTGCGTGCATTCGGTGCGCGCGGCGTGATCCTGTCGGGGGGACCTGAGTCGGTGACCGAACTCGCTCCGCCGCGCGCGCCACAGGCGGTGTTCGAACTCGGCACGCCGGTGCTCGGCATCTGCTACGGCATGCAGACAATGGCGCAGCAGCTTGGCGGCCAAGTGGCCGCCGGCACCACGCGCGAGTTCGGCTACGCACAGGTACAGGTCGGTGCGCCCGGTCGGCTGCTCGAGGGCATCTTCGATCGCGAGCACGAGGGCGGCGCGCTGCTCGACGTGTGGATGAGCCACGGCGATCGGGTCGATGCGCTGCCGCCGGGCTTCAGCGCTGCAGGCCGCACGCAGGACCTGCCCTATGCGGCCATGGTCGACGAGCAGCGCCGCTTCTACGGCGTGCAGTTTCATCCGGAAGTCACGCATACGCGCCAGGGAGCGGCGATCCTGGAACGCTTCGTGCGCGAGATCTGCGGTTGCGAGGCGCGCTGGACCGCCGGCAACATCATCGAGGACCTGGTGGCGCGGGTGCGCGCGCAGGTGGGCGGGGCACGGGTGCTGCTGGGCCTTTCCGGCGGCGTCGACTCGTCGGTGGTCGCAGCGCTGCTGCAGCGGGCGATCGGCGCGCAGCTGACCTGCGTGTTCGTCGATCACGGGCTGCTGCGGCTGGGCGAAGGCGACCAGGTGATGCGCACATTCGCCGGCTCGCTCGGCGTGCAGGTGATCCGGGTCGATGCCGAACAGCAGTTCCTTGCTGCGCTGCGCGGACAGGTCGATCCGGAGGCCAAGCGCAAGATCATCGGCGCGCTGTTCATCCAGGTATTCGAACAGCAGGCGCGGCAGCTGCGCGATACCCATTTCCTGGCGCAGGGCACCATCTATCCCGACGTCATCGAATCGGCCGGTGCCCGCACCGGCAAGGCCCACGTCATCAAGTCGCATCACAACGTCGGCGGACTGCCGGCAGCGATGAACCTGCAGCTGGTCGAGCCGCTGCGCGAACTGTTCAAGGACGAGGTGCGCCGCATCGGCGTCGAGCTGGGCCTGCCGCACGAGATGGTGTACCGGCATCCGTTCGCCGGCCCGGGCCTGGCGGTGCGCATCCTGGGCGAGGTCAGGCACGAGTTCGCCGAGCTGCTGCGGCGCGCGGATCACATCTTCATCGAGGAGCTGCGCCGGCACGGGCTGTACGAGCGCACCAGCCAGGCGTTCGCGGTGTTCCTGCCGGTGCGCTCGGTCGGCGTCATGGGCGATGCGCGCCGCTACGACTACGTGATCGCACTGCGCGCGGTGGAGACCATCGACTTCATGACCGCGCACTGGGCGCACCTGCCGTACGAATTCCTGGACCTGGTGTCGCGGCGCATCGTCAACGAGGTGCCCGGCATCTCGCGCGTGGTGTACGACATCTCGGGCAAGCCGCCGGCGACGATCGAGTGGGAGTGAGGGGATATTTCGCCGGCCCACTTATCTCAGTAAAATCAGTATCTTGCAGCGCGTCGGAGACAATTGATATTCAATCGTCGCAGCCCGCTTGAGCACTCGCTAAGTCATTGAGTGATCAGGTGGCATTTGCTTTCACCTGCATATCTCGGCGGGATTTAAGCAAACATTTTTGACGGTAAATCTGACGGTAAACGTTTTCTGAGCATTTTGCTCGTGGGATTTACCGTAAGACGAACTGCCAGGCGCCATCAAAGCCTATAAATAAAGGCATATTCGCGATGGCGTCTCACGGCGCTTCGAGAATCCTCGAGTTACATCGCCGACTCCCCCACGCCATGATCCGTTCGTTGCTTGCCAATAGGTAACGTAAACGTTACTATATCCCAATGAAAATCCGGGTAGAAGAATACATTCGCCCGGATGGCTCGAGTCCGTACGCAGAATGGTTTGACAGCCTAGACGCGCAAGCGGCGGCCAA
>Ga0116229_10011162_pt1 | contig 13325 bp, 25 predicted proteins | sample S1TSphgellanicum_3_FD_87313 | JGI IMG/M metagenome (GOLD analysis project Ga0116229, IMG submission 87313) | Host-associated microbial communities from peat moss isolated from Minnesota, USA - S1T2_Fc - Sphagnum magellanicum MG | ecosystem: Host-associated > Plants > Peat moss > Unclassified...
AGGCCTTTGGGTTGACTATGCACGTTTGCGTCCCCCACCCACCAACCGCTCGGCCTCAAGCGTGATGGGGTTATCAAACCCGATTAAGCCCGTTTCTATGCGGTAAAGCGCCATCAGTTTTTCAAGCGTTTCCGTCAACTGTTTATTGCGCGCCACCACAAGTTTAGTGGTGATTTCAGAGATATGTTGCATGGTGACCTCAGTGGTTAAGGGCGTAAAAACATTCATCATGGCTGCTGTGCGCCTCGCATGTTTTCATGGCACGTGTGTCGTCGAGCGCGTAAGAGACAAACATGGCGATTACGGCCACAACAGCCAGCAGGGCGATGTACCTCATTGCAGCACCATCGACTGCGGTGCATTGCCGCGCTGAGCCATAATTTGCGCGTGCTCGGCGTAAATACGGCTTTTGGCTATGGCAATCGTGCTGAGGACAGTTTCAGACGGGCGGGGCTGCTTTTGCTCCTCAATCATGGCATATACCATTTTGAGGTAAAGAGCCTCAAGGTGTGCAGTTCTGCTCATTTTTTATCTCCTTTCAGTGCTTAATTTGTTTCCCATAAATCAAGCATGAGTTGAATTCTACCTGAGGTTTTTATTATCGTCAACAACAAAATAAGAATTTATTCTTGTTTTTTTATGCCAGTTCGGGCAAACTGACTGTCATGAGCAACGCACCAAATAAATACATCCCCCTCACCGACTGGTTGATGGATTTGATTGAGCAGTTTTTAACCATCAACGTAATGGAAAATGACGGGTGTGTTTTTGGCTGGTATATCATGCGAGATAGGTCTTTAGTTACCCGCCTGCGTGAGGGAGGGGATTTGACCACGCGAAAGCTGGAAACCATCCTCTCTTTCATGCAAAACCCCATTATGTACAATGGGAAAAAACTAGACCTTAAACCGTTAAACATCAAAAGGAGAGAGTTACTATGACCGACAGAGCAGCACCCAAGGCAAAAAAAACCAAAGCCGCCAATGATACCGCCAAAGTCAAAAAGACCGGCCCTAAGCTCGTTGTGGCCGACCTGAAAGGCATTGGGCACAACAGCAATGGTGAGGTCATCCCTGGCCTTGTCAAAATCGTCGATGAGATTTTGCACCTCGACGCGCAGAAGGCCGCTATCGGCAAAGCCCAGCGTGATTTGCGTAACCGCGCCAAGTCAGAGTTTGGCGTATTGTCGGGCCCGCTGGCGTATGAATTGCGTTTGCGCAAAATGGACACGGATGTGCGTGAGCAGTTTGAAAGCGCCCACAAAGACCTCAAGGTCGCTCTGGGCTATCAGACAGAAATGGAATTCCTCAAGTCAGGTGAAAAAGCGCAAATTCCCGCAAAGGAGCACGCGCACCAACCTGGCTATTCCGTCGAGCACGGAGAGGATGACGGCGCCGACGCCCCACAGAGCCAAGCTGCGGGCGGCATTATCAGCCGCGAAGGGTAAGGCAATGGGTGACTTCACCACGCTTTCGATCGACCTCGGCAGCACAATCGGTTATTGCGTTGCGCGCAACGGGGTTATCATTGAAAGCGGTGAGGTCACCCTATCCGCCAAGGAAAGCCACCCAGGCCACAGGTGGCTGCGTTTTCAGAAGTGGCTGTATCAGTACAAAGACGTAAACGAAATTCTTTTTGAGGACGTGCCGCGCTTCATGAGTAACGGCGCCGCGCGGGTCTATTGCGGCCTACTCGCCGTTCTCCAGATATTCAGCCTCGGGTGTGGCATCCGCATGGCCAGCCTGAAACCATCCCAAATCAAAAAAGACTTCACTGGCTCTGGCAGCTCTGACAAGGTGGAAATGTGTGACGTTGCCATGCGCCTTGGTTGGAAAAACGGAGTGCCAGGTACACAGAATTGCAACAACGAGTGTGACGCGATTGCGTTGTTTTGGGTTGTCAGTACGCGGCGCGGAGTGCAACCGAGTTTTAAAAATGGCTAAATTAGATCACAATAAAATAAACGCTTTGAAGCGTGTTAAAAAACAGCTTAGCGAAGAAGCCGAAGAAATTTTGCGCAAAAAGTCACTTGAAGCTGCTTTGCAACGTGAACAACGGCTACGCGAATACAGAGAAAAAAATAAAAACCGTAAATACCCAAAACCTGAAAAATGGTTGCCATATGACCAATGGCTTGACAGTTTGCCTCCAGCCAAAAAAGCCGCAATTTTGGCCAGAAAACATGAAGACAAATTTCGTGAAGTGTTAATTAAAAAACTTCAACAAGAGTAATTTTATTACTTTGTTTCACAAGTTTCCCAATTTTATAACAAACATAATTTTATTATAAAAATCATGGATATACGACATGGTTGACTTTATGGTTTTCTTACGTTTATATTTGACACGTTGGGTATCTCGCTTCTTCTTTCTTGCGAACAGCACAGAGTAGGTAATTTTAAACCGCACTAACAGCAAACGCTGAGCACGCCGAGAACCTTCCTTAACTGCCACAAGAAACAGTGCTCAAAGCTGAGAAACGTGGTTGCGCATCGATAATCAATGTCGTATTATGTTTTTAGCCAAGGTATGACCTCCTTTCAGGGCTACGCGGGCGGCATCGTTTCCCAAAAGTGATGCCGCCCGTACTTGCATAAAAATACCGTAAATCAATTCTTGATTTCAGAATAAATTCTGATATCATCCGCAGATTGTCGGGTATTGACCGGATTTAGCCCAGACGAGCGCTCTGTAAAAAGCTGGTGACAAGTGGGGAGAGACCCACGCATACCGCCGATTGGGAAACCGGCGTATCACGGAGGTCAAATGGCTACAATCAAACAAGTGCTGGCTGCTATCAGCCAGGACGGCACACTCGGCCCTAATCAAAAGCGTTTTGTAACTGAGGCGGTTATCCGCGCGCAAACGTGGGTAGACCTCAATGCGCCGCGCACGCCGCGCAAAGTTACAAATGCCAAAAATCTAGTCACATTGCAGGAATGGGAAGCCGTCAACGGCCAGCTGGCGCCCAGCCAAATGGTCAAATGGATTATGGACAATAAGCTCGACCTACGCATGTTGTCGGCAATGGTGGGCGAGTTTAGGCAGGAAATGCTGGCCAAAGGCAAGCAATACGCCAATTTCAAAGCAGCCTTCCAAACCTACCTCGCAAAGGGGTATCTTTCGAAAACCTTCACCCAATGCTGCGCAGTGGCTCAAGGCACCGTCCTGCACACGAAAGGCGTCAATTTATGAACATTCAAGACGAGCTTGCCAAACAAAATATCATCCTCACCAAAGACGTTCTCATAGCCAAACAACTGCACGAATTCAAAGTAGATTGCCCCCAGACCTATTGCAAAAGCAGCCGCGCCAAAGACGATAAAACGCCGTTAAAGGTTGAGATGGTGGTTGCGGAATATGCTGAATGGCGCTGCCGTCATTGCCTGTGGTCAGGCCATATTGGGGAACGGGCTGAGGTCATGGAGGACGCCGCAGGTAGTGTTCCCGCCGCGCCCCCCAAAGCTCCTAAAAACCTGCCACCTGACGCGCTGGCCTTCTTGGCTGCAAAAGGTTTGACGGAAGAAGAAGCCACAAAGTACAGGATTTCATGGGACGGTACAAAAAAAGCAATAAAAATACCCTACTTTGAGGGCGACCAAATTATCAATTATGCGTTGGTGCGCATCACGGACGGCAAAAGCAAATTGGAAAACCCCAATAAGGCCGTGTTCTATGGCATCGACAAATTGGGTCAGAACAGCGAGCCGGTCATCATGGCGCAGCGCGAGCTCGACGCCATTGTGCTCATGGAGCGGGGCTTCCTCAATGTGCTGGGCGTCCCCAACGGCGGTGATATAGCGGCCAAGGGCGATGACTTCAATCACGAGCCGGATAAATTTGCCTATCTGTCGCACGCCGCGCAGAAGGCTAAACAATGGAACCAAGTCAAATTTGCCTTCGATGACACCAGAGATGGCCTAGCCCTGCGTCAGGAGCTCGCCAGACGCTTGGGGCCAGGACGGTGCGCCGTTGCCAAGCTGACCAAAGGAACTGTCTGGGCGACCATGCAGGGGCTCGGCGGCGATATGCTGTGTGCAGATATCAACGAGGCCAAAGCCCTGCCGATTTTCGGGCTCTATTCGGTCAGCGACTTTGAGAAAGAGCTTTACGCATATTTTGAGTACGGAATGGCCGCAGGTGTTTCAACTGGCTGGCCTAATGTTGATAAGCTCTACACCATTGTCCCAGGTCAATTAACGGTTGTAACGGGTATTCCCAATTCGGGTAAGTCAGAATGGCTAGACGCGCTGAGCATTAATCTTGCTCTTAATTTTGGCTGGAGGTTTGCAGCGTTTAGTCCTGAGAACGGCAAGGAAGCCCACACGACCAAGCTGGTGGAAAAGCGCGTTGAGATGAGTGCTGACCCCAAATCGTACCGGCGCATGAGTTTTGACACTCTCAAGGCTGGAGCCAAGTGGGTGGACACGCATTACACGTTCATCGAGAGCACCGATACCATGCCGACGCTGGAATGGATTTTGGAGCGCGCGAAGGACGCGGCGCTGCGTTACGGCATCAAGGGATTGATTATTGACCCTTGGAACCGCATTGAGAAAGTATTGGGGGGAAAAACTGAAACCGACTATGTGGGCGAGAGTATCCCAAAGATATTACGGTTTGCCGTCAATTACGGTGTGCATGTTTGGCTGGTGGTACATCCCAAGCAGCAGCAGAAAAACCACAAAACCGGCAAGATTGATGCGCCGTCGCTCTATGACATGGCGGGCTCGGCTCACTTCGTGAACATGTGCGACAATGGCGTCGTCATTCACCGCAGCGATAGCATTGACGACACCACAGAGGTTTTACTGCGCAAGGTACGGTTTAAGCATGTGGGCCGACGCGGAGAGACAAAACTTAAATATGACGCTGAAAGTGGCCGATTTGCACCACTCGATGAAGAAGTGAGCGCAGAACAAAAAGCCGCCTCGGAAAAATATAAGGCCGCATCAAACGGTGAGGATGACGCCATTGTGACGTATGAGGTGGATTGATGTCTGATGATTTTATATGGGAAATACGCGACGAGCAGTATTACAGTTTCCTCAAGCACAAATATAAAGACCGCCAACGTCTGCGTACAGAGGCCGAGGAGAAGCGCAAAGCTGCTGAGGCTATGAAGGATAGCCCACACCGGCACAGAATGACTGTAGAGGCAGAAATGGCCTCCCTGATGGTGGACATGGCCTATATCGTTGATCGAAACAATCAGCTGGAGCAATATCTAGGCACTATCGAGTTTCTTCACCAGAAAGTAGGAATTCTGGAAGGAGCATACGCCCATATAAAAATGCTGGCAGAAACCTGCAAAAATGATTATCTTGTGCTTTACAGAAAGCTGAACCCACCAAAGGAAAAATAACATGCACCATTTATCTACGGACGTTATGGTTTGGCTGGCCGCTCTGGTCATCGTTATGCCAATTCCCGACGCTTGGGTAAAAACCGTGATTTGCCTTGTCATGGTTCTGCTGACTGCTTTTTTTCTCTAACCTAAGGAGCCCGCCAAATGAAAACATTCGAGTTAGGTCAGAAAGTCAATTACATCCGCGTTGAAGCGGCCACCAATGAGGTGGTGTCTGGTTCTGGCGTGATATGGGCAAAGCTGATTGATTTGCGAGGCCGCGCGGCCTATCAAGTCAAGGACGGCGATAAATTGTGGAACCTTGAGCCGCAAGCAATCGACGGCACAGAGGAAGAAAACGCGGCCTACGTCGCGCACCACACGCGCGTCACGGATTTCGTCAAAGAATTTTCGGAACGCAACCAGAAGCATGTTGACGAGGCCAACGCTGCTATCGAGGCCATGCACACTGAGTTTTTCGGGGAACCGATTAAGTTATGAACCCGCTCTCGCCAAAACAGCGTTTGTTTTGTGACGAGTACCTAAAATGCCACGTCCAACAAACGGCATATGTCAAGGCAGGTTATTCAGCTCGAAGCGCCAAATGGCACGCAACACGGGTGTTTAACCTGCCTCAGGTGCAGGCGTACATTCTGCCCAAATTGGAGAAAGCCTCAGAAAAAGCCCAACTGACCGCTGAAATGGTGCTTGAGGAATTGCGGCGGCTAGCTATGGCCAACGTAACGGATTATTACAAAGTCAACGCCAACGGCAAAATTGTTCCCAAGACGCTCCATGAGCTCACCAGAGAGCAAACAGCGGCCATTGCTGAGGTCGGTGAAAAAGGCATGAAGCTGCACGATAAAATCAGCGCCCTCGATAAACTCGCCAAACACTTCAAGCTGTACACCGACCTTGAGGCCGGCGTTTCCAACTTCGTGATAATGCCCACGTTAAAAATTCGCGGCAAAGAAGTTGTGTTCGAAGTGGGCAAGCCCGCGCCCGACCCCATGAGCTCCAAAACCGTTTGACGTTTTCCCACATTTAGTGGATATTGCGTTAGGGGCTTCAATCAGAGGGGTATCACATGGCAAATACGCGCATCCGCAATGGCTCCCTTGCAGCAGCCAATGCAGTTTCACCGTTCTGCACAGCCAAAATGGGGCTCAATGTAAATATTTCTGGAACTTTTGTTGGAACGATTGGCCTTTGGCGCCGTGACAACAATGGGAATTCTTTCGCGGTGACGAATGCCACGGGTACGGCAATAACTTGGACGGCTCCCGTAAACGAAAATATCTCCCCAATTTACGTTAGAGGAGACTATTTTCTCAAAATGACCGCCTATACATCGGGAACTGCCGTAACCGCAATGGAAGGCTGGTAACCTTCTTTGAGAGGGCATAGACATGACAAAATTTGCTGTAAGGCCCGACATCAAAGTTGAATTCGACAGTGCGGAGCCTGAATTAGTCGCTCGCACAATCCATGACCAAAGCGATGCGTTGGATTACTGGCTATCGGCAACAACCGATTTAATGGCTGACCCCAATGTGACGACGCGGGTAAGAAAACACCTGATGCGAACGATAGAGGGCGTAAATAGTATTTTGGGATATAATTAGGGATATGGGCGTGAGATGGAAAATGCCGCTAAAGAACCCTATTATATCGAAGAAATGGATTGCCCAGAGCTGTTAGGAATTCCGCCTAAACTCCAGCGCATTTTTGAGGAATTCAACAAATATAAGATTTTCATTATCGAGGGCGGCCGCGGTTCTGGAAAAACGCACACCATCGGGCGCATTTTGCTGTACATAATGCAGAAGCGTATTGCCCGTCTGGTGTGCGGCCGTGAAATTCAAGCCACCATTGAGGAAAGCGTTTACACGCTTTTCAGCGATTTAATCACAAAGTACCAGCTGGCCTATAGCGTGCGCAAAACCAAGATACGGTCTTTGACCAGCGGGAGCACCATAGGTTTTAAAGGCTTCCGCGAGCGCGGCGCAATCAACATCAAAGGGATTGAAGGCGCCGATATCGTGTGGGTCGATGAAGCGCAGGCGCTTACCAAACCGACGATCGACGCGCTCCTGCCGACCCTGCGTAAGCAGGACAGCCCCGTTAAATTCATTTTTACCCTCAACAGACTGTTGCGCGAGGACGCGATTATGGAGCTTTCGACGCGCGCCGATTGCCTCACAATCCATATCGACTATTTTGAAAACCCTTATTGCCCTGTCACCCTTCTGGACGAGGCCGAATTATGCCGCCATCGCTCAGAGCGCGATTACAACCATATCTGGCTCGGGCAGCCGGTCAAAGCTGGCGATGAATATATTTTTGACAGTGACGCGCTTTATTACGCCATGAAAAACACCCCTTGGGGGGACTTGAGCTTTAAAGCTCGCATCATGGGCATAGATTGGGCGGCACAAGGGAATGACCTCTGTGTGGCCACAATCCTTGACCGTGGCAGCGCTGAGCACTGGACGTTGACCCAACAACTAAAATGGGATGAACCCAATGCCACAATTTCAAAGGGAAAAATCCTCGGATACATTGCTGATTTTAAGCCTGATGTGGTTATCATTGATATTGGAGGTGGGGGCTATAACGTGTATTGTGACCTTATTGCTGCTGGAATAAAGAACGTCTATCCGTTCGACGGCGCGAGCACCAAGGGCATTGGGCCGCGCAGCCTTAATATGCGCGCGGATGGTTATTGGAACCTGCGCGATTGGTTTGAAAGTAAATTTCTGTGCATTCCTGAAGGTTACAAAGACGTGCTCAAGCAACTGGAGCGCCTCAAACAAAAATTCCGGCCAGACGGCAAGCGTCAGGTGCGAGAAAAGATTGAATATAAACAAGAACACGGGCATAGTCCTGACGAGGCCGACAGTTTGATGATGGCCGTTTACGGCGCGCGCTATCTCGGCAAGGAAACCAATTCGAATAATGCGTCCAGTGGTGGTGCTGTGACGCGCAAATCTGGTCTAAGACGGAGGACGTGAAATGACCGCTTTAGGTGATAATCTTGTGGCGTCATGGGCAACGGGAGCTCCATTCAACCCCCTTGGAATGGTTTCTGGGTTGCAAGGCATAATTGGCAGCACCAGCGCGGGAAGTTTTTTAGACACAATTTTAAACGGCGTTTCTCCACAGGCCACGGTTCCGACGTCTGCCCCCGCTGCAAGCACGTCCAATGAGGCCGCAGCTGCACCAAAACAGAATGAATTCTTAAATGCGCAGGGACTTGGCCCAGGTCAGGGATCTGGCCCCAGCGCCGCGTTGTTTGGAAATAAATGAAAATCGAGCTTAGCTTTGTTGCTGAGCTCTATGCCGACCCCGATTTTGAGGGTATGGTTGCAGAATACGCTCAGTACGCGATTAAAGCCCTCCCAGCGCCTCAATACAAACAGGCCGACTATGAGGCCATAGAGCGCCTCGGCGTGCTGGTGCCCTTCCGCGTGGTGCATGAGGGGCATCTAATCGGCTTTTCCAGTATCGTTGAAGCGAAAGTTCCCCATTACGGTCTTAAACTATCGGTTGTAGAGAGCCTGTTTGTTATGAAACGGTTTCGCCCAACTGGCGCGGGCGTGCGTTTAATCAAAACGGTTGAGAAATTTGCAAAAGCGTCCGGCAGCGTGGGGATATTCATCAACTGCCCAATTCATGGGGAATTGTTCGACATTTTGCCGCGCATGGATTATTCTCTCGAAACCTACAATTTTTTTAAACGGCTATGAATGACCTCGAAACCGCACACTGGTTATTGCCGTCAATACCACCAATGGATAAGGCGCAGATTGACCGTGTGACAGACCTCAGCGCCATTGACGGCATAAAGCCCCAAATTAGCCTCGTGGTGCGTCATTTCATTCACGGGGGGATGTATGCCCGGACTGTGACAATACCCCCCTCAGTGCGCATTACAGGGGCTCTCATAAAAATAGAAACAATTCTTATCATCAACGGGAATTGCACGGTGTACATTGGTGACGATGTTTCAGAGATAAACGGATATCATGTTCTCGCGTGTGCGGCGCCAAGAAAACAAGCGTTTGTGGCCAGAACCCCCACCGACCTCACAATGTTGTTTCCAACTCATGAAATTGATGTTAAAAAAGCGGAGGAGCAATTTACCGATGAATGGCGTCTTTTGACAACCCGAACAAGCGAGGCCTGAATGTCAGGTGCTATCACAGCGGCCACGGTTATTGCAGGAATTTCAGCGGCGGCAACCGTGGGGTCAACGATTTACAGCGCGGTGAGCGCATCCGGCGCCAAAGCGTCAACCGTTGATACAGCGCCCGCGACTAGCGAGGTAAACAACGCTTCCTCTAATGCAGCCGCAACGCGCACGCAACTGCTTGAAACGGCGGGAGGTTCAGCTGGTGACCCTTTAAATCCGTCACAGGTGTCCAATAACAAATCAACGATTTTCGGTAATTGAACATGGCCAAATCAAAAGCACGGACACCCGTTATGGTCAGCGCCGCGCAGCCCGAGCCCGCGCCAAAGGTGCCAAATCAGACGAGCCCGCAAGGGTCAGACGCCGAGGACTTCCGCAAGATTTACCGCATTTACACTGAGCTCAAGACCAATGGGGAGCGCTATAAGCCGCTGTGGGACAGAATTGCGCAAATTGTCGGTATCAGCGTGCAGCCGGATTACCAGTGGACAAACCAAAACATCAAGAGCCGCCAGCTCGACGAATATGTTGATGACCCCACCAGCGCGATATCGGTCAACCAGGCGGGCGATTATCTGTGCGGCATTATGTGGGAAACCGGCGAGAACGTGTTCAAGCTGCGCCCGAGCCGGTACGTCAAAGCCATTGTTGACCCTCAGGTGGTCCAAGATTGGTATCGCTATGCCACGGAGCAAACGCTTTACCACATGAACCACCCCGATTGCGGCTACGTCGCCGCGCTCCAACCCTACGCTTATGACCAGTTCTCGTTTGGAACGTCAGGGATAGGCATTTTCAAAAATCAGGCATTCCTGCGCGGCGTCGATGAAAACTGTCTGGTGGCCAGAAATTACGGCATAGACAACACCCGCATCAAAGAGGGCAAATCAGGTGGCCCCGATTACGGCTATGCGATTTACCACTGGAACGTGACCAGAATAATTTCTGAATTCTGCATGGTCGGCGGGACGGTCGATAATCTGAAACTGAGCCAAATGCCTCTGGTAATTCAAAACGCATGGGCAGTGCAGAATTTCACCAATGAATTTGACTTGGTGTTTTTGTGGATGCCGCGCGAGGATTATGACCCGCGCCTGTACGGCAATCGCGGTTTTAAATGGGTTGGTTATTGGTTCATGGACAGCGGCAACGCGCCCAACCGCATTTTCTGTGAGGAAAATTTCCGCGAGCGGCCGGTCAACATGACGCGCATGATTAAGGTGCGCGGCGAGGATTACGGCCGCAGCTCTGGCACTATGCTGTTGAGCTCCATCAGCTCGGTCAATTACATGTTCGCCATTACGCAGGAAATCCTCGAAAAAATGGCCAACCCAGCGCTTGGTGCGTTTGGTAACGCCATATTCGGGGACAGTGTGCTCGACACCAGCGCTGACGGCCTGACCATTTTCAACCAGGCTTTCAGCGACAGCAAAAACCCTCCCATATTCCCAATCCATGACGTGGGTGACCCTGAGGGCATCATTAAATTTCTGTTGCCGTATCTGAATGAAAAAATCACCACAGCGTTTAAAGTTGACGCGTTGCTCGATTTTAACAGCCAGAAGGACATGACCGCAACAGAGAGCCTCCAGCGCTATAACATTCGCGGCAAATCATTGGCCGGTGTTCTTACGCGCCAGAAAAATGAGCGCCTGATACCGGACGTGCGCCGCGCAATCTCAATTTGCTGGGAATGTGGTGAGTTGGGCATCAACGCCAAAAAACATCCGCAAGCGGCAAGCAGCGTGATGACCATCAACCGCAGCAAACAAATTATCCCTGACGCTGTGTTGCAGGTCTTTGCCGCTGGTAAACCGTGGTATGATCTGGAGTTCAACAACGAGCTGGAAAACCTACTCAAGACGCAGAAAATCCAGAACCTCGTGCAAATGATACAGAGCATCACGGCCATTGCCGCGCTCTATCCCGATATCGTGCAGGCCGTCGACTGGTATCAGCTGCTCAAGGATATCAACGATAACCTCGACGTTGACGCGAAAATCCTTGTGACCGCCAAAGACTTCAAGGATATTATCGCCAACGCGGCCAAACAGCGCCAAGCCCAAGCGCAAGCGCAAGGCATGGGGCAAATGGCCGCAGCAGCGAAAGACGGCGCAACCGCGTCACAGTTAATGGCCTCAGCAGGACAGATAAAAAATGGAACAGCCCCCACACACCCACTCCCCCCAACCTGAGGACGAGCAACAGCCGTTGCACCCTCTCCTGCGCGGCAAATCGCAGGTTGATGATTTATTGGCCGCTGCCGCCAAGCGGAAAGAATACAAGGAATTCCAAATTGAGGAGCTGGAACGCTGGAAAGACGCCGTGAACGGATTGGCCGCTTCACCCAACGGGCGCTTGTTCCTGCAATCCATGATAAAATTCACGGGTCTGTTTGAACCGGCGAATAGAGGGGACGCTCAGAAGATGGTAGATAGTGCTGTAAAAGCAACATTTTACCTCAAATGGGTGCGCCCTTACCTCAACCCTGACCTACGGAGTACAATCGAATGAGCACAACTTATGACGTAACCGGCACCGGCCCTGTGCAAGCCAATGGCTCGCAGCAGGTCTTTACCATCACCAGCAACGTGTATATTGCCACCGCTGCGCAGCTCGCGGCTTTTGGCCGCAACCCTGCGCCTGGTGACCAAATCACCGACAATGGCAATGGAACAATCACGCTGATTGCAAACCCAGGCACCATTGTTGCATCCGCGCCGAATGTTGACCCTGTTGACGACGGCGGCGAGGACGTGAGTGGTGGTACAGTTCTCGTTTAACCCTAACCAAGGAGCATCTATGCCTACAAAACAAATCACAGGACTTGGGCCAAGGAAAACGGACGGGAGCATTTATTTGTTCACGACCGACCCGCAACCGTTTATTGCCACGGCCGAATGGCTGGCAGCTCAATCGTCTTTCCCCGCCGTGGGCGACGAGCTGCAAATTGATGGTGAGAGCGTCAAACTCATGGCCTCAAGTTCTGTGACCACGTCAAAAAAAGAAGTTGGCTCGGGCGCACCTACGCCACCGTCTGCGCCTTCATTGACCGTTGCTTCCGGCGTAAAACCACCTAAGGCAGAACCTGTGCCGGAAAACTATCATCGGTACAGAGCCAATCCTGTTGAGGTGGAAGCGTTTACCATCGTGTCGGTGAGCGCGTTGCAAAAAGACGGCAGCATGAATTTGGCACTCGACAACGGTGAGAATGTTGTCGCGTCCAAGGAAATGCTTGCCCGTTATATCCCTATCGCGGGGGATTATTGGGTTGTTCAGACAGACGGCTACGTTTACCTGAACCCCAAGGAAGTATTTGAACGCAAATACGCAACACTGAGGTAACCCGTGTCACAGTGCTGGGGACAAAACATCAATTACGTGCAGATTTTGCAGGGCAACACCACGGTGACCCTTGCAACGAATGCCGATGAATTGATTGTCTCGGGCACTGTGCAGGTTGCCAATAATGCCGAGGCCGCCACAGCCTATCCCGCAGCCAAAGCCGCTACACAAACCAAATACACCCTCATGCCAACAACCCCAGGAGCTTACTAATGTACCCATCAAACACAGCAATAGCCGCAAATAATGCCACTCAAGCCTGCCAAAACGAGCAAGTATCGGAGGCAGATCGTGTGGTTAACCACCTGCGCAACAATGTGCAGCACGCACAGATATGTCGTGAAGCGCTATTCACTCTGCGCGATAAGATTTTGGGGTTAAGACCTAGTGAACCGTCAGCGAAAGGGCCTCAGCCTGCTCCTAGCGGATTATTTAATA
>Ga0116229_10011164_pt1 | contig 13322 bp, 10 predicted proteins | sample S1TSphgellanicum_3_FD_87313 | JGI IMG/M metagenome (GOLD analysis project Ga0116229, IMG submission 87313) | Host-associated microbial communities from peat moss isolated from Minnesota, USA - S1T2_Fc - Sphagnum magellanicum MG | ecosystem: Host-associated > Plants > Peat moss > Unclassified...
CGTCGCGCTGTTTCGCGAAAGGTCGCCGGTCGTCACCTATACCCCGTCGTTGCCGGCGCCGGCCGCCCCTGCGGCGGCTGCAGCTGCGCCGTCCGCGCGCGCGGCGCCGCCGCCGGCATTGGCCGAGATCGCGCCGCAGCTCCCCACCGGTCCGAAGCTCGGTACCGGGCATGGCGAGCGCGAATATTCCTATGTGAGTCACACCGTGTTTACGCGGCTGCAGCCGCAACCGAACGAGGTCATTAGAATTCGCTACGACAGTTTGGATCACTTGCTCGCGATGGGCATCGTCAAACGGTCACCGCCGACGCCGCCCAACTTGAATCCTTTTCCCGGTTCGCAGCCGCAATACGTGCCGGATCCGCCGGGATAGGTCGAGATGGATTGGGGAAGCTGACATTCCGGCAACGCATGGAGACCTACTCGCAACGCATGGAGGACTTGGGCGACAGTGATGAAGGGTTGATGCAACGCTACGCCCACGGCGATGCGCTGGCGTTCGAACGGCTCTATGAACGCCACGAGATGCGCACCTGGCGTTATCTCGAGCGCAATGTGGGAAATCGGGCCTCGGCGGACGAATTGATGCAGGACGTGTGGTTCGCGGTTGCCCGCGATGCCCCACGGTATCAACCGTCGGCTCGCTTCACGACTTGGCTTTTCACCATCGCACACAATCGACTGATCGATTGGCTGCGCACCCACAGGCAAGCGCTGAGTCTCGATACGCTGGGCTATGAAGCGCAAGCAGTGGTGTCGCAACTCACCGCCGATACGGGTGCGGGTCCGGTCGCGGCGGCCGTGGCACGAGAACAGGCGATCGCGCTGACGCGCGCGCTCGCGGAGCTGCCGACCGAGCAACGCGACGCCTTTCTGATGCAGGTGGAAGGCGACCTCGGTGTGGAACAAATTGCCGCGATTACCGGCGCCAGTTTCGAAACCACCAAGAGCCGACTGCGCTATGCGCGCGCCAAACTGCGCGAATTGCTCGAGGAGTACGCGTGAGCGACATGCACGAAAACCCACCGGATGACGACTTCGACTCGCTATACCGGCGCACGTTCAGCCGGGACGGCGATGGTCCGAGTGAGTCGGTGCGGCGCGCGGTGCTGCGCCATGCGGCGGAACTCGCGGCGAATCGCGCCGCCGATCTTAGCGCGGCCGGCGGCCACGCCCACTGGGTTCCTATGCGGGCCGGCGCCCATTCACACTGGCGGCGCTCAGCGGTTTACGGGACCCTGGCTGTTGCGGCACTGGCGTGCCTGGTCGTCGTCCCGCATTGGCTGCTCCCGCCGACTAAACCGCGTGCGCCGGCGGCAACCGTGGCGAAGCTGGCTCCGTCGGTCGCGATGGCCCCGGCGCTGTCCGGATCGGCACCGGGGCTGTCCGGATCGGCACCGGCCCCAAAAATTGAGGGGCTGCAGCCGGGAAACGTTTCCGCGGAAACGTTTCGTGACCGACGGGTGGACGCAAACACGTCATACTACGACCGTCCGTCCGCACCCGCGCCTGCCGCCCCACCCGCGCCTGCCGCCGCATCTGCGACTGCGTCGGCCGCACCCGCGGCGGCGCCTCGGGACGTGGCTTCGGCGCTGCGGGAGGCAGCCGAGACGGGCAATGTCCCCCGATTACGGGCGCTGCTCGACGAGCATGCTGACGTAGATGCGCGTGATTCGGACGGCCGGACGGCGTTGATGTTGGCGGTGATCAATGGCCGGCCGGGCGCGGTGGCGGCGTTGTTGGCGAGCGGCGCGGACCCCAATGCGGCAGCCGGAAATGGTACGACGCCGCTGCAGGTCGCAGAGGCGCGCGATGAACCCGCCATCGTGGCGGCGCTACGGCGCGCCGGCGCTCGATAGTCGAGGTTCAGATGAGCTTGATGTCCGAGGGGTTGGACTGCGGAAAGACATGCGCGCTTTGCGCGGGGCGCAGCGACCACATGGAGCGGAACAATCCGCCGAGCACCGCGCGATAGTCGTTCAACACCGGGAAGTCCCGATCCTGGAACAGGCTGCCGCGATCCACGCGCTGCTGCGCGCCCAGGATGGCGCCGCCGTTGATGGATCCGCCCAACACCCAGTACACCGTGCCGTGCCCGTGATCGGTGCCACGGCTGCCGTTCTCGCGAAACGTGCGACCGAACTCGGATAGCACGACCACCACGGTGTTGCTCCAGTCGGTTCCCAACGACTGCGAGAACGCCTGTAACCCCTTGCCGAGGCTCGTGAGGTTACCCGCGAGCGCGCCCTGTGCCGCTCCCTCGCCGACATGGGTGTCCCACCCACCCACGTCGATGAAGCCGATTCGATATTTATCGCGCATCAATATTCCCATCCGCTGCGCTTCCAGCTCGAAGCCCTTGGTGGTGATGGCATGGCGATCGGCGGCGGTCATTTCATCGGCGATCTCCTTGGCCACCTCGTGGCGCAGTTCCAAGCCGCTGCTGACGGCATTCTCCAAGCGGTGTCCGGCATACATGTCGCTCAAGATGCGGGCCTGACGTTCATCGAACGCCGGCTTGCCCACGTTCTTCAACGACAGATTCGGGATCGTGGTGGTGCCTTCGAACGCCAGCGGGAGGGCATCGGTAAAGGCGATGGGGGATGCGTCGGCCCCTGCACCGACGAGGGCCTCGGAGAGGCGTCCGAGGAAGCCGGAGCGGAAATTGTGCGCTCCCCCGGAGGCCTGACCCATTTCGATGCTGTCCTGCGTTTCGAAATGGCTGCGCGACAAGTCGTCCGTACCGGCAAATGGAATGAACGCTGCCTGACGCTTCGCGTACAGCGCGCCAATGGTTTCGCGCACGGCGGGTGCCAGGGCCCAATCGGCATCGAGAGCGAGCGCGCCGGTGTTCGATGCGGGATCGGGCTTCGCGATGGCGATATTGGGCCGCGCTTCGTAGTAAAAGTCGCTCGAGTACGGGACCAGCAGATTGGTCGAGTCGTAGCCGCCGCGCAGGAAAACCACGAGCAGCCGCGGTCCGCCGACCGGCGCCGCATAGAGCCGCCCAGTGAGGCCCGCGACCGATGCGGCCAGGCCGAGCTTGAGAATACGTCGTCGCTGCCCATCGAAGCGTCGATCCTCAGGCATCCGTCGGTGGTCACTCATAAGCAAACTCCGGTGAGGCCAGGAGAAACGTGTTCCATTCCTGCTGGGAGGTGGCGCGATTGAGGGCGTCCTTGGTACGGGCCGCGAGAAACGGCTCCACCGCTTCGTAGTACAGTCGGTTCGCGAGCTGCGGGAAGCCGGCAGCCGTGGCCGCATCGCCGTCTTCCGCATCGAACAGTCCCGCATTACCTGCGCCGATTGACCGGGCTATCTCGAATCGACGGCTCAGTTGGCCGGAACTCGCCCAATCGACTTCGGTCAGCGGATAGCCGTCGGGGGTTTGACGGCCGTACGATGCCTCACCGAGGCTCCTGAGCCAATTGATGATGGGTCGCGTGTTACTGATCGGCCTCCCGTCATAGGCAAAGCGCACCGAGGAGACGACGAACCGCATCGGGTCCTTGAATTTCTCGCCGGCGGCGGCGGCGAACTCCTTCGATAGGAACAGAGTCCGCAGCACGGCGGCGATGTCGCCGTCGGTGTGCATGAAGGTCTGCGCCATGCGCTCGACCAGCGGCGGCGGTGGATTGTCGGCGACGAAGTACAGGGCGAGCTTGCGCGAGATAAAACGCGCGCACGCAGGGCGGCCGACGATACGCGTTATCGCCGCGTCGACCTCGTCGAAGCCTGCGCCGGGAATTGTTTCCCCCAATAGGACTTTGGTACCGAAGTCGTGTCGAGCGGGGTTGAACACGAACGCACCGTCATGCCGATACAGGCGCAGCATCGCCGGCTTGAGTCGCGGCTGGGCGCCGGTGGCGACGCCGACGCCGGTGAGGATTCGGGCGAGGTTCTGCACGTCCTCTTGCGAGTAGCCGCCGTCGACGCCGAGGGTATGCAGCTCCATCAGCTCGCGCGCATAGTTCTCGTTGACGTGGCCGACGGCGTTTTGCTTGTTGTCCAGATACTCGAGCATGGCCGGATGCTCGAGCGTGGCCATGACGAGATCCTTGAAACGACCAAACACGTGCGGACGGATCGCCCGCTCTTCATAGTCGCCCACTAGCCAGCGCAAATTAGCCTTGCCTTGGTACACGCTGAAGTGGTTGAGCCAGAACCACGTCATCTCCTCTTGAAGCTGTGCGGGCGAATAAATCGCCCGCAGCATGTCGCGGCGGGCGGCCTGGTAGGCGAGTGCTTCGCCCTGCTGGTTGAGTGCCTTGCGCGCCTGTTCGCGATCCGCACCATCCGGCATGGCTTTGATCGCCTGGCGCTGGGCTTGAACCGTGGCAAGAGTCGCGGCGACGTCGATGTGCGAGACGTCGAGGGCGGCGATCTGGGTTTCGATGGCCGGCGGCAGCGGCGGCCGCGCGTCGGGATGCAGCTGGCTGTCGATGTAGCCCTCGCGCCCGAGTCGCCGGTAGTTGGCGATCGTTGCGGTGTCGAGACCGAAAGAGACCCGCTGTAACCACAGCAGGTCGTCGCGGTGCGGCAGCGGGGGTGCAGTGCTCGTCTGCTTGGCGGTCGTGGTGCACCCGACGAGGATCAGACCCGCGGCGAGGCCGATGGCAAGGCGGGTCATGGCATTCGTCCACATCGTTGCTGGAAACGGCCCGCTCGAGTCGGCGTTGACAGTTCTGCCTGTAACGCCCATCTCTTTCTTATTCTACAATTTGTCCATGTTGCGAAGATTATGCGTGTTTTGCGGTGCCAACGATGGGAATGAGCCGGTTTACCGGCAGACTGCGCGCTCGATCGGACGGATGCTCGGCGAGCGTGACGTGGAACTGGTCTATGGCGGTGGCAATGTCGGTCTGATGGGCACGTTGGCGACCGCGTGTTTGGAAGCGGGCGGTCGCGTCATCGGCGTCATTCCGCAGATGCTCGTTGCACGGGAGGTTGCCCACGGCGGATTGACGGAACTTCGCGTGGTGAATTCGATGCATGAGCGCAAGGCGCTCATGGCCGATCTTGCGGACGCGTTTCTGACGCTGCCCGGGGGATTCGGCACCTGGGAGGAATTTTTCGAGGTATTGACCTGGTCGCAACTCGGCATCCAGCGAAAACCGTGCTCGCTTCTCAATGTAAATGGGTATTACGACCCGTTGCTCACGATGGTCGACAACGCCGTGCGAGCCGGATTCCTGCGCCGTGGGTACCGGGAGCTTCTGTGGTCGGATACCGATGCCGTTCGTTTGCTGGATCGGCTGTGCGGGGCCCCGGCAGCGCCATTTGGCGACGCATGAGATAATTCACGGATAGCGTTTCGATAATTCATCCGAGAGCCGCCGGCCATGCTTTAGGGTACCCCTCGGAGACGACCTGTCTCCGAGATCGGTAGGGTACTTGTTATGTTTAATACGCCCGTCAGGCATTACTTGTTGGCGTCCGACTTCGATCAGACGCTGAGCTTCCATGATTCGGGTTTGGTGTTGAGCGAATTGCTGGGTATCTCCGGCTTCGAGGACCGTGTCAACGGTTTGGCTCGCACCAACCTAGTGCAGCAGGGTGGTGAACTGGCCTATCTGATCCGCCACGATCCCGAGTTTCGGGGCGTGCGCCGTGAGCATCTGGTCGAGGCGGGGCGTCGCGTGCGCCTCAAGGCCGCGATTCCGACCTTGCTCGAGTTACTGAACCGCGGAATCGAGGGCTGTGCGTTCTCTTTCTTCGTCATCTCTGCGGCGCCGCGTGAAATCGTCGTGGCGGCATTGGAGGGCATCGTTCCGGCGGATCACATCTATGGCACCGAACTGGAATTCGACCCCAGGACCGGAGAGGTGCGCTCGATCAACCGAGTGCCCGCCGGCTACGGCAAGGTTGCAGTGATCGAGGAACTCGAGAGCCGGTTGGGCATCGCGTCCGATCGCGTGATCTACGTGGGCGACGGCAGTTCGGATGTTCACGTCATGCTGCACGTGAACAATCGAGACGGCTTCACGATCGCCGTGTCGGAGAACCGTCAGTTGTCGATGATCGCCAAGAGCACGGTGCTCAGCGATAGCGCCTTCAGCATCATGGTGCCCATCTTGGATGAGCTGTTCGCGTGGCGCATGCCACGGATACGGGAGGTGTTCGAGAGCAACGGCTTGGCTCTGGAAGAGTGGGAAAAGGAAAACACCGCGCGCGTCAAGATCAAGCCCATCGTTGCAGAGGCCTTGTCGGCCGTGGCGCGCTGCGCATGAGTCTCTCCATGGTCGAATACCTGGGCTGGACCGCCACCGCCGTCTTCGTCGCATCGTACTTCTGTTCGCGTGCCACGCTGTTGCGCGGCGTGCAAATGGCGGGCGCGCTGTTGTGGATCTGCTACGGCGTGCTCATCAAGGCATCGCCCGTCATCGTCGCCAATGGGCTGGTGTTCTCGGCCGCTGCCTGGACGCTCTTCCGCCGAGATAAACCGCCCACCCTGGCGGGGAGCGTGCATAGTTAGGTCCGCTCCGCGGTAATCGAGCGCCGGTCGAAGCCGGTTGAGCACGACCGTTGATGATGTTACCGTCCTCGCCAGGCGTAGCCTTTAGTGCCGTACACAAGGACGTGGATTATGAGTCGCGCAAGATTGGTGTTGTGGCTTTCGCTCGGCATTTGCGCAGGGATCGCGGGACCACTCAACTCGCTGGGACAGTCGGTGGTATCAGCCGCCTCGCAGGCGGCGACGCCGCCGCTCGACGAAGCGGTGCGCGTGACACTGAAAGGCAATGTGCATCCGCTGGCCCAGCCTCGTTTCGATGCGGGCCGTGTCGATGATTCTTTCCCCGTGGAACGGCTTATCCTCCTGCTGAACCGCTCCAACCAGCAGGAACTGGCGCTCGAGCGATTTCTCAATGACGCGCACACGCCGGGCACGCCGAGCTACCACCAGTGGCTCACGCCCACCGAGTTTGGGAATCGGTTCGGCGCGGACGATACCAGCATCGCGGTCGTGAAGAGCTGGCTGCAATCGCACGGATTTACCATTAACCACGTGCATGCCGGCCGCACTGCCGTTGAATTCTCCGGGACGGCCGGCCAACTTAACGAAGTCTTTCATACCGAAATTCACCGCTACCTCATCGATGGTAAGACCGAGTATGCGAACGCCGGCGACCCGCAGATTCCGGCTGCGCTGGCGGGATTGATCGCCGGCATCTCGCCGATGAACAGCTTCCATGGCCGGCCCCTCGTCAAGGTCGCGGGCAAAACGAGCTACAACGTCAAAACCCACGAAGCGAAACCGGAATGGACGTATCCCGACGGGAACGGCTACATCACTTTCGAGTTCGCGCCCGCGGATTTCGCCGTGCAGTACAACGTGTCGCCCGTATATGCAGCCGGGACCAAAGGCGCGGGCGTGAGTATCGGGCTGATCAGCTTGTCGAACATCGACTTGAGCCTGGTGCAGGCATATCAGAAGGTGTTTGGATTGCCGGCCAATCTGCCGACGGTCGTCATCGATGGGGTGGATCCCGGGGAGAACGGTGCCGCAATCGAGGCCTACCTGGACGTCGAGCAAGCGGGTGCGATCGCGCCCGGGGCGAAGGTAATGCTCTATGCATCGAATGGCACTGTGCTGACCGATGGTCTACTGACCGCAGGGCTGCGCGCCATCGAAGACAACATCGTCAGCGTCATCAGCATGAGCTATGGCAACTGCGAATCGTCGTTAGGCGCGTCGGGCAATGCCGCCTGGGCCGCCCTATGGCAGGAAGCCGCGGCGCAGGGTATCACCGGCTTTGTGTCGGCCGGGGACGGCGGATCGGCCGGTTGCGACGATTTCGACACCGAGGCGTTTGCGACCGGCGGGCTTGCGGTCAATGGCTTCGGCTCGACTCCGTACAACGTCTCGGTGGGCGGCACGGACTTTTATTACAGTGACTATGCGGTCGGTGGCAGCACGCTCAATTCGCAGCTCGAGACCTACTGGAGCTTCACGACCAGCGACACGCCGAAGGCGTCGTTGCTCAAGCCGATTCCAGAGCAGGTGTGGAATGCATCGTTCGGGCTCAACACCACCGATGGTGGCGTCTATTCGACGAGCGATTCCAGCATCGTCGCCGGCAGCGGTGGCGCCAGCGCTGCGGCGATCTATCCCCAGTCCGGCTTGCCCAAAGGCTACCCCAAACCGGCGTGGCAGACGGGTACGGGCGTGCCCGCGGATAAGGTCCGCGATCTTCCCGATGTATCGCTCTACGCTTCGGATGGCTACAACTACAGCCTTTATCCGATCTGTGCGGTGCCGGGCGATTGCGTCAACGAGACCAGCGCGGGCGCGATCGACGTCACCAGCGTGGGTGGCACGTCGGCTTCGTCGCCGGCCATGGCCGGAATCCAGGCATTGGTGGACCAGGCGACCCAATCGCGCCAGGGACAGGCGGACTACGTCTATTACGCATTGGCCAATAAGTCCGCGACGGCGAATACGTTCAACGACGTGAAGGTGGGAGGCAACGAGGTGCCCTGCACCCAAGGCACGCCGAACTGCGTTCTGGGGACCAGCGGCCAGACCAAGGGGGTCTATGCGGAGAGCGGCTACCCAGCGACGACGGGTTACGATCTGGCCACCGGCTTGGGTACCGTGAACGTCGCCAACCTCATCAAGAACTGGTCGAGCGTGACCTTCAAGCCCACGGTCACGACGCTGACCGTTTCGCCGACGACCGCGGTGCATGGGACCACCCTCGCGCTCACCGCGGCGGTCGACCCCAAGACGGGGACGGGAACGCCGACTGGCAGCATCGGCCTCGTGAGCAACGATACGCAGGCCTATGCGAACGGGCTCGGCGTCTTCTCGCTCAGCGGCGGTGCAGTGAAATCGTCCATCGACAACTTGCCTGGCGGGAGCTACCAGGTGGTGGCGGATTATTCGGGCGACGGCACCTATGCGGCCAGTGCCTCGAACTCGGTGACGGTCACCATCACTCCGGAAGCGGACACGCTCAAAACGTCCGCCTTCTACCTGAGCGGTGCGGACGGCACGTTCCACTCGGTGTCCCCGGGTGCGTCCATCCCGTACGGTTCGGAGTTCTATCTCGATGCGCAGCCGGTAGGCGTGAACGAGGCGAAGGCCAATCTGGGCCAGAATGCTCCCGCGACCGGAGCGATTACGTTCACCGACAAGGGTAGCGCGACGCTAACCGCGTCGGTCCCGCTCAATAGCCAGGGCTTGGCGGAGTTCACGCCGGGTACGCTGTCGATCGGCAGCCATGTCGTCAGCGCCGCCTATGCGGGCGACGCGAGCTATCAGTCGTCGAGTGCGCCTGCGGCGGCCAAGGTGACGGTGACCAAGGGGCTGACGACGCTGTACGTTTATGCACTCGAGGGCAGCGATGTCAAGGCCGGCAGCGACGTGACCGTCGATGTGGAGATGTTTTCGAATTACCTGCCACTGATCGGCACGCTGCCCACGGGCCATGTGAGCGTCACCTTGGGCGGCCAGACACTGACCGCGCCGTTCAAGTCCTGGTATGGCGGGGGTGGCCTGCCCGTAAAACAAACCGACTACGTCCAAGAGGCGATTCTCACCTTCCCGAAGGTGAAGGCAGGAACGTTGGCACTGTCGGCACAGTATGCGGGCGACGCGAATTGGGCCGCTTCAGCCACGACCGGCTCGTCGGTCAGCGTGAACGGCACGTTGCCGACGCCGACGGTCACGCTGACGGCCAAGACCACTTCGTACAAGCCGACGCAAACCGTGACCATGACCGGCACGGTCAAAGGCACCTCCACGGGAGGCGTGCCGTCGGGACTGCTGTACTTTAGCTGGTACGGCGGGGGTTCCTATTACGACTATTATATCCAGCCGGTGAATTCGACGACGGCGGCATGGACCTTGACCTTCCCCGCGAACGAACTCGTCGGCGGCAGCAATCTGTTCGTCGCCACGTATTACGGGGACTCCCACTACTCGGCACAATCGTCCGCGCCGTTGGTGATCACTCTCGACGGGTCGGACTTCTCGCTCACGACCACGACACAGGCCGTCAAGGTGGCGGCGGGTGCGTCGGGCAAGGGATCCATCTCGCTGGTGCCGATCGACGCTTACACCGGCACCGTGGCGATTACGTGTGCAGCGCCGAGCGGAATCACTTGTGCACCGGCGACGGCTTCGCCCACGCTGCCGGCCGCGGGTGCGACCGATGCCATCACCATCAACGCGGCGGCGTCGGTCAAGGCTGGGGCCTATCCGGTGGTGGTGACGGCCAGTGGCGGGGGTCATGTCCACACGGCCGGAATTCTGGCCGAGGTTCCGTGAGGGCAGCCGCTATTGCAACCGATCGATCATCGATTGCGTGATGAGGCAAATGCCCTTGTCGGTGCGGCGGAAGCGGGCAGCGTCGAATTCGGGATTTTCACCGACGATCAATCCCGGCGGAATTCGCGCGCCGCGATCCACGACGACATTGGACAGGCGGCATCCCCGGCCGATGTCCACATAGGGCAGCACCACGGCACCGCTGAGCGAAGCGTACGAATGGACGTGCACACCCGTGAAGAGCAGGGATTGAACGATCGATGCCCCGGACACGACGCAGCCTCCCGATACGAGTGACCCCTCGGCCGATCCGCGCCGTTCGCTTTCACGGTGTACGAACTTCGCCGGCGCGGTGATCTCGCCATAGGTCCAAATGGGCCAGTTCGTATCGTATAGATCCAACGCGGGAACGATATCGGTCAGCTCGATGTTCGCACTCCAGAAAGCATCCACCGTGCCCACGTCGCGCCAATAAGCTTCGGTTTCGGCATCGCTCTTGACACACGATAGTGCGAAAGGGTGCGCAATCGCCTTGCCGTGGCGCACGATATGCGGAATCAAGTCTTTGCCGAAATCACGGCTGGAGTTCGGGTCGGCCGCATCGCGTTGCAGTTCGGTCATGAGAAATGCCGTCGTGAAGACGTAAATCCCCATGCTGGCGAGCGCGGTATCCGGTTTGCCCGGCATGGCCGGCGGATCGGACGGTTTCTCGAGAAAGCTCAAAATTCGATCATGGGCATCGACGTGCATGACACCCAAGCCCGTCGCCTCCATGCGCGGGACTTCGATGCAGCCCACCGTCACGTCCGCACCCGTGTCGGCATGCTGTTTGAGCATGATTTCATAATCCATTTTGTAAACGTGGTCACCGGCGAGGATGATCATGTACTCGGGCGCGTAATCGGCAATGATGTCCATGTTCTGGTACACCGCGTCGGCCGTGCCCAGGTACCATTGAGTTTCGGAGAGCCGTTGGCTTGCGGGCAGGATGTCGAAACTTTCGTTGCGCTCCGCGCGAAAGAAATTCCAGCCGCGCTGAAGGTGCCGTATCAGCGAATGCGCCTTGTACTGCGTCGCGACGCCGATGTGACGGATGCCGGAGTTGAGCGCGTTCGACAGCGCGAAATCTATGATGCGGCTCTTGCCGGCGAAATAGACCGCGGGTTTGGCGCGTTTGTCCGTCAGCTCCATGAGCCGCGAGCCGCGTCCCCCCGCCAGCACGTAGGCCATCGTGCGCCGTGCCATGGATCCTAAACGTTCTTTTGTCTGCATCGACTCTCCCCTGTGTGCATCGATCGTCTTCTCCAGCGTTCAAGGTGCCGGGTGAAGCGATTTTCGGTAAGGAAACTCCGGACCCTTTTGACGACAGGTCGCCGCGGCCGCATGCGCGGCGAAGTGACCGAGGGCTTCGACGTCCTTGGGCGTCAACGCGGCCAGCTCCCCGGGAGATGCATGTCGATGCTCCGCGAGCCAGGCGAGCATCGCGGCTTGAAAGCTGTCTCCGGCGCCAACCGTATCGGCCACCACGACGGGTACCGACGGAATTTGGATCTTGCCGGCCGCGCGCGAATAGTACGTTGCCCCCTTGGCGCCGCGCGTGACCGCCACGAGCGAGCAGCGGCCGCCGAGCCAGCCGGCCGCTATCGCATCGAGGTCGGCGGCCGCTCCGTAGAGGTTCGCGAGATCTTCCTCGCTGACTTTGATGAGATGAGCGCGCTGCCGAAACCGCTCGACGGCATCGCGCCAGCGACCGGCGTCCGGCTCGATGGCCAATCTGATGTTCGGATCGAAGCTCACGAGCACCTTGGCGGGCGTCGCGGTCACGAGTTCGAGCAAGTGGTCCGATGATTGCGCCGACACGATCGGAATCGAACCCACGTGGACACCCAGCAACGCCGGCCACTGTTTCTTTACCGCGGGCAAGCTCGGGTGAAACAGGCAGTCCTCGAGTCCGTAGAACGCATAACGCGGTGTGCCGGTCGAATCGACGTCGACCATGGCGAGCGGTGTCGCCTGCGCCGTGCGCCGCAGGAACTGACGATCGACGCCCTCGAGTTCCAACCGCGCTTCCAATTGCCGGCCCAAGGTGTCACCGGCGATCTCGGTCGCCAGCGACACCGCGCAGCCCAGGCGGGCGAGCCCGATGGCCACGTTGTACGGCGACCCCCCCGCCTTGGCGGTCAGGCTGATCTTGCGCCGGACGTCGGCATCCATGGGGTCGATGAAAACGTCGTAGAGCGCTTCACCGCAGATCAAATACATTGTTTTACTCCCACCGGCTACAGCTTACTCCCACTCGCTACAGCACGCCGCGCAGACGCGCGGCGGCTTCTTCCGCACTGATGTCTCGCTGGGGTCCCGCCAGCAGCTCGTAGCCCACCATGAACTTACGGACCGTCGCCGAGCGTAGCAGCGGTGGATAGAAATGGGCATGGAAATGCCATTCTGGATGAACTGCGCCGTCGGTGGGCCGTTGGTGCAGGCCCATGGTGTACGGGAAACTCACGTTGAACAACGCGTCGTACCCGGTGTTGAGGGATTTCAAGATGGCGGCGAAGGCATCGCGTTCCGCCTCGTCCCACTGCAGGAGATCCTGTCGATGTGCATACGGCAGCACGAGCGTCTCGAAGGGCCAGGTGGCCCAGAACGGCACGACCGCGATGAAGTGCTCGTTGGCGCACACCACCCGCGACCCTTCGCGCAACTCGCGCGCGGCATAACTGCACAGCAGGCATGCGCCGTGCTCGCGCAGATGCCGCTGTTGGCCGAGCGACTCCTGGTCGAGCTCCGGCGGAATGGTGGCGTTCGCCCAGACCTGCCCATGCGGGTGGGGACTGCTGGCGCCCATCATGGCACCCCGATTCTCGAAGATGGTCACCGCATTGACGGCGGGCATTTGCCCGAGTTCACGAAACTCATTGGTCCAGACGTCGATGACCTGGCGAATCGCCGCAATGGGCATGGTGCCGAGGGTCAGGTGATGCAGCGGTGAATAGCAAATGACGCGGCACAGTCCGGATTCACCTTCGGCGCGCAGGAGTGCATCGCC
>Ga0116229_10011166_pt1 | contig 13321 bp, 9 predicted proteins | sample S1TSphgellanicum_3_FD_87313 | JGI IMG/M metagenome (GOLD analysis project Ga0116229, IMG submission 87313) | Host-associated microbial communities from peat moss isolated from Minnesota, USA - S1T2_Fc - Sphagnum magellanicum MG | ecosystem: Host-associated > Plants > Peat moss > Unclassified...
CTACCCAATGTCCATGCTTGTTTAGTCCATTTGATTGCAATCCACACTTTTTGTGCATATGTCCACCTCAAATGAGCCTAGGCTAATATGTTGTTTGTTTTGATTTTTTTGTTAGTTATTGCAGTTACTTTGATTAACTCTGTTTGTCTTATTCATTTAGTCTTACATTTCAAAAAAATACCCCTTTGTACCAATGTTCCGGTTTTTGGAAGGGTTTTAAAGAACATGGCCGGCTCCTTTTTTTTCTTTTTTTTTGTTTTTTGTTTTGAGATTTAAGAACCTATGCGGTTTTACATATGTGAAAAAAAAAGGATCCTTGCCAGTTTTCACTAGGGTTGCTTCTTGCAAAATTTCTACTGGCAGTTTTTAAAGGCAGTTCTCATAACACAATTCTCAAAAAAAGATTGTTCAAGAAAGTTTTATTAAAATTTGCAAAAATTATGAAAATTGTCTTATGTTGTTGTTCTGTTGTTTTTTCTTCAAATTTGTGAAGTAGGGTAGAACTCCCCATCACCAAACACTTGAGGATGGAGAGCTATAACTCTATGGTCATTGTTCCATTTCTCGTAGAGCTAAAAAAGATTTTATAGCCTTGCACTTGTAGCATACAAATCCATACAAAAACGTTCAAATCCATAAAGGAATGAGCAAGACCCTTTCGAAGTGAAGGGGGTCAATGTTTTGTCAAATTCATAAGTGTTTGGTATTTTTGAAGCTCAAGCTCTTTGGACAATGCTTTGTTATCTTTGCACTTCAAAGACAATTTTTTTCAACCCCTTTTTTTATTTTCTTGAGATTCCTTTGCAACTATTGGACGAGCAAATTGCAACAACACAACAAAGTTGAAATGCCCATTGTTTCCAGACAAAAAAAATACAAAAAGGTTTAACAAGTTAATGAAGCTTGATGGTTGTGGTGCGGCATGGCTACCATGGACCAGTTTAAGTTGAACTATGATTGACAAATTCTACGGCATTTTACGTTTTGCTGGGAAAATTCGAAGGTTAGATGGTCAAATCAAGTGGGAACCAAAAGTCACAATAATATCTAGCCATTATTCATTGTTGGAATCTAGTGAATTTTGTCACAAATTTTCGCAATTTGATGAGGAAAAAAAAGGAAGGTGCTAACTGAAGGCATACAAAGGGTTTTTTTTGGACAAAAACATGGGCCCAAGTCCCAACTACCCCACATTGTGAGAGAAAAAAATGTGAAATTGTCATAGTAAGACAAATAGGCTCCAAGAAGCCCCTAGTTTATATAAGGAGAATCCCAACTTTTTCTACTTCATTTTTTTACCTCTCGCCAAATTTGGCAAAGTCTTCTTGTGGACAATCCCTTTGTACTTGTCACAACCCCACCTTTTTTTGTAGGAAGAGTTTGAAAATTCACCCAAGAAAAATGTATTATTATAATTTTTTTGTTGGAAATTTTCACAACTTGGCAAGGAAAAAATCAAAGTCAACAATGAAGGGAGGAATCTATTGTTCTAAAACTTCTCCATATATTTGAAACATTAATCCATCAAACAACACTTGAATATCATCTTACCAACATGTTACAATTTGACCAACGTTACTATGTAGACATGCATTAAAGCCTTATTGTGATAAAAGAACAACTACAAGAGATTGTAAACCTAGATGAGGTTACTCTTGAGTTGGTGGTGCACGAAACCCAAAGTCCTCCAAATTTGATTTATGAAGCCATGAGGTTGCACAATTTGCTTTCATTACTTCGTTTACCTCTAAGATGCACAAGGGGAGAGGAACCATTAGTTGATTACTCTAAATCACATGTTGTGATTTCTGCTAAATATTTAAACATTCTAAGGAAAAAAACTATGGACAAGGTAGTTGCAAAGGAAATTTAAAAAGGAAAAACAAAACAAATAAAGCATAAACAAGCCAAGAAAGTGGTATAATTGGGGACTATAGTAGATAAATAGTTATCATAATTGCGAAAAAACGTGTTAGAGCACAATTTACTGCAGCTTGGACTCCAATAGCTATCAAAGAGGTCACTAATAGATTTTATTGGACCTTTTAAACAAGCTTACGAATAGATCCATGTAGGTACATGGGTGCCACTTTTGGATGCATAACTTGGGTTTAATAATAAGTTAGGCAAAGAGCACATGCTAAACAACAAACAAGAGGGCATTGAACAATAAGGTCACTACCTTCTGATGATTAAATAAGAGGGATACATATGGTCACCACTGGGAGTAAAACCAGAGGAGAACATAATCTAGGATCATTGGAGTGCGAATCAAGTAAAAACACTTCAATAACACCCAAAAGATCAAAAGACCAAAATAGGCTTCAATAATACTAAAATTTTGAATTCAAAGTTTCAAAAACATGTTCAAAAGACCAACACAAGCCATAGCAATGATGGTGTTTCAAAGTGAAAGTTTCAAAAACATGTCCATATAACTTGAATAAACTTTAACAACATTGAAAATTTGAGCTCAAAGTTCAAAGACATGCTTTAAATACTAATGTAGGCTACAACAATGATGGAACTTGGAGCTAAAAATTTCAAGAACATGAAACACAACCAAAATTTGTAGCAACATTCAAACGAGCTCAAATGCATCTTCTTCTCAATGATGTGTTATTCCTATTGATGTGCTTCTTCTTCTTGACATTGTCATCTAACATGTGATGTGTTGCTTATTGTTTCTTGTTAGCTACAAACCTTTAAGAAAACATGCGCCCATTGCTTCTGGTGACATATGTCTAAAAAACTAACGTTTGTTAGCATCAAACCTTGAAGAATCATCATTGTGGTAGAAAACAAGAGTAAAAAACTCCCATTTCTACTTCACGACTATGTAAAAACACTATGAAAAAAAGGGGGGTTTTGCAATTGGCCTTGCAACTCAATTTTTGGATTGTAGAGGACATTTGCAAATCACTGTATTTATATGTTATAAGTGCTAACGAACAAGTTACATGAATTGTAGAGTTGCAATTCACCATTTATACAATGCAATTCATTGCAACTTAGTCAAAACAAGTAGTTTTCAACTACTATGCAACTTCATTATAACTGCACACATGATGTTATGGTAATGTCATTAATTATCATCCATCTATTAAAATCTAACACATGGCATTATGAAGATTTTTGGAAATAATTTTTTTTGAAATATTGATTTCCATTGTCCATTATGATTATTAATGATGGTCTAAGATTGTAACATGTGGCACACTAATTTTTTTTCCATGTGGCATATTAATTATATTTTGGAAAAAATAAAAATAAAAATTTAATAACTAGGTAGGTCGTACATAACCATATGTAGGTAAGTAGAAAAGTAGGACTTACTTATTTACCTAGGTAAGTAGGTGGGAAAACACAAGACTAAATGCACAAAAGAATAGCCATGAAATTTTATTTTTTATTTTATGTTTTTCCTTTAAGTTAAGCTTTTTTAATTCATCCCAAAATGACACATGTATTTTAATGTGAGTTAATAAGAGGGCAAGCCTTTTTTACATAGTTTATAATATGAGATTTGAAAACAAAACATATGGGTTAAATTTTTTAGTTGTTCATTAGTTGCAAATTGAATTCAACTATAACACTTAAGCACTCAAAGCAAGTCAAATCCAAGGGAGGGAAAAATTATTTTTTGTGTCTAAAAAAAATTTGAACCTCTCCTATTGGTGCATATGGTGCATTAAAAATCATCAAAAACAGAATAGAATTGAAAAAGTTATGGCCTTCCAAAGTAAAAGGGGTCCAAAACTTTTTTAAAAACCGCCAAATGCTACAAAGACCAATTCCCAAACACTAAAAAAATTCCTTGTATGTTGTTTTGTTACTATTAAAGTTCAAAGATGATTTGTAAAACTTTAGGTGGCATTCATATAACATTTAAAATCATTTAAAATGAATAAGAATAAGAAAGTTATGAGGTTTGAAAGTAGGAAGGGTCCAAATAGAAAAAAAAGGAAAAAAAAAACGTGTTTTGTAAGTTAGAAAGCTTATTTTTCTTCTTTTTATTTTTTCATGACTCATTTTCCTTTGCATATGATGAAAATATAAATAACTAATGAATATGTATCCTTATTAAATTATAAGTAGTTGTATTATAGTCATAACATAATTGAATAATAATACTTTAATAGTGGTGCACTAATGGCCATACTAATTATATCAATGGGAATCATAATTGAAAATTAGTTATAAATGTATCCCATAATGGGTAGTGGAAATGTGGACACATGACATGATCGCATGTATGTACATTGTACATTAATTGCAACATAGTTGTTGCTTTAGTGACACATTTATAATAGTTTTAAAATTACAATGTAATTCTTGAAAAAATCAAACATGGTCGATTACATATGTATGTACAATGTGTATAAATTATTGTATAAGAAACTTATTTTCATTTATAACTATAATACAACTAACTGAATTTCTAACGTGACAATTTATTTATCAGTACATCGTATTTTAAAGGGGATAGTTACATGGTAGTTAAAATACCCAAGGGATAGTTGCATAAAAGCTATATATGAATTGTTTTTTTGAATATTAGTTATAAAGTAGTATGGTTTCAATGGACATAATTTTTCATAGTGGAAAACCAATGCTTAATGTGGAGCCGCATTTCCTAGTGATGGGTATCCAAAAAATTCGACACCCACATATGCACAATGGGTTTGCCATGCCCACCACCACGCTCATAAACTTGCGACAATTTGGTGAATGAGATCTTCTACTCCCATTATCGTTGAATTGTAACCCTAATTTTTATGAAGATCCTAGCCACACGTTCAAAACTAAATGATTATTTTGTAAATGTGTGGGTTTGAAACTTTCATTTATTCTGATGATAGGACATAAAATGTCCATAAAAGAGGATATCCTTGCTTGGTTATAGGTGAGTAAGTAAACTCATTTGAGCTTTAATGTGTTCGAAGTTTTTTTTGGGGGTCATTTTTTATCACGATCTTTAAATGGGCATAATTTTTTCAATTTTGATTCGATTTAAGCAATTTAAAGGGTGTTAAGTGCACCCTCTACTCCTCTACACTTTATCTTTGAGTCATAAAAAACAATGGAGGCACCCAATAAGATTCAAAGCTAACTAACACATTAAATGTTTAATCATTGGCCTATTTACCCTACCTCCATCTTGATTGAGGTTTTTTATTGGCATTCAACTAACATGTAAGTTGCTCAATCATTATTTTTTTTTGGTTGATGGAGTAACATTAGCATGTGAGATAACAATACCTACTAGACTACCCAACTTAAAAGATTCCATAATTTTGGAGTGGGTCCTCCCCTCACTCCATTAGATCCCACTACATCAAGTTCTTGCACGTGATAGCTACCAAATTGGTTATTGTCATTTGTCATTTAGAAAAATAAGATTTATCATTTGTGGATGGTAGAAAGATGAGATTTTAATTTTAGTGATTCATTGCACATATTAAAGCTATTCCATTATTTAGAAAATTATTCTCTAATAATTCCATTAACAAACCTCCAAAAAATAATGATTCAGCAACTTACATGCAATTCGATTTTTAAAACATTTCCACCAATCGCCTACAAACACACATAACAATATTAGATTGTGAACCCCTTTGCCAAACCTTGTCATGAAAATGTCATTTGAACAATAAATCATTAGCAATTGGCCTTATAATCACACAAAGTGTAAGATCACCATGAAGCTTTGGGAGCTTTTCATTGTGTTTTTTTTGTGTGTGCATGGAGAGAAAATGGTTGATAAATGGAAATAGTCGTTGCTTGCTTAGCTTGTTGATGATGACAACAAGAAATAAATGTTTTTATAAATAATTTTATAGTAGCTTGTTCAAACTTTTGAAAATGAAGGGTGTAAACATGATAATAGCAAGGTGGGGCACACTAAGAATTTGCCAAGAGAGGGGGAACTTCTAGGCATGAACATATGGTTTTGAACTATTTGTTCTTTCACTAATGTAAAATGAAAAAGAATTTAGATGTTAATATAGGATGAGGTGTGAACGTTTTATGGAAATATTGCAAATTATTTGTGATTATGATTTTTTCTTACAAAAAAAAAAATTGCACATGGAAGCTTGGGTTGTCTTCAATCCAAAAATGCACAATTGCATATCAATAAAGGATAATGTAGTAGATGAATATTGTTAACTTGCTAAAAATATGATAATGGAATGCACAAAATGGTTTGTGCATGCTAGGTGTTTTCAAAAGCCCACAAGGGTATACATAAAAGACCAACCAAAAATTAATGTAGATAGTGGTTTTCCAAGCATGTTTGCAAGCCTTGATTATATGCATTATACATGAAAAATTTGCCTTGGTAAATAGCAAATGCATTTCAAAACAAAAATGAAGAAAAGGCTATAATTTTTTAAGGCAATTACAAACCAATTTCTTTGGATATGGCATACATTTTTTGGGCTTTTGGGTGGAAATAATGACATTAATGTGGTAGACCAATCACCAATGGTTGCAAATATGATAAATGGGGTAGATAATGATTTGAAATTAAAAGGAAATGGCAATGTCTACCCTTGAGACTATCTATTAACGGATGGTATCTTGTCCATGGTCTTGCTTTGTGTAAAACCATACATGAACTTCAAGATGAGAAGAGGCAAAACTTTGCAAAGATGCAAATAAGTGCAAGAAAGGATGTAGATAAATGTTTTGGGGTTATAATATAAATTTGCTCTCATTCAAAACCCATTAAGTTGTGGCAAATAGATGCAATTTTAAATTTCGTGATGTGTTGTGTGATTCTTCTTAACATATTATTGAAGATGAGTGAGACCAAAATCTAAGCTTTATTTGATGGAACAAATGTAGCAAACTTGAAAAGAGATTTAATCTTTGAAGCGTATATGGAAAACACATAAGAATTAAAGAATATCCAAGTTCACCACAATTTGAGAATGGACTTGGTGAAACATTAGTGGGCCAAAAAATGCTTGAACATTTAATGAAATACAATTACACATTGCTTCAATTTAGGTGTGGTTTTTTGCAACACTATTATGTTTTTGTATGTTTCAATTTGTTCCTCGTGATTTTTTTTTTGTGATCCTTGGCTATGGTTAGAATTCAAAGGTGCTTGTGTTTTTTTATGGGATTCAGCAATGTCTATAAGAGAAAAAAGGTCATAGGTGGTTTTTTTGTCACATTTGGCCATGGTTAGAATCAAAGGTTGCAAAAAGAAAATTGTGAGATTTAACAATGTCTAGAAGAAGAGAAGAAGAGGTTGTGCACATTTTTTCATGGGATTTGGTGATAGTTAGGAAAAAAGAAGAAGAGTTGTAAGTTTCCTAAAGAAGAGTTTTTTTTTGAGATTTGATGATAGCCAAAAGAAGGGAAGAAGAGGCTTGAAGTTTTTTTTTCTAGGATTCAACAATGGCTAAAAGAACAAAACAAAATTACAAATTATTTTTTGGGATTTAATGATGGCTAGAAGAAGAGAAAAATAGGTTTCAAGCTTTTTTGCTTTGCAAACTGTCACAACAATAATAAATTAATGCACATGATGACACTCTGTTTTGACATTGTTCCTTAATTGTGACAATAGATTTTTAATTATCTTAATTGAAAAATTATCATTTCTATGTTTTGAAAAATGACCTCTCTTTGATTTAAAGTAGATTTAGATCATTCACCATGCAAATGTGGTAGAAAATTGGCATCCAAATTTCAAAGCCAAAAACACTTAAGAAATTTAAGGTAATTGTGTTGATTCCACAAAAACCTATGTTGAATATTAGAATATGAGACCATATGAAGAGTAGAACCAAGCACGAGCTTGATTGCAATAAAAGTTATCGGTACCACATTTCAAGTGATTTTGCACATCCATAGTCTTCATGATGAAGAGACATGTAGTATTGAGAAGGAAGAGAAATGATTCTACTTGTCCTATTCCTTGTGAGTAGTTTTGAACCCTTGACCACTTATATAAAAAACAATGAATGAATCTAATATGGAACCATACAATAGCATGTTCAAATGCTTATATTAGACCAACAATAGTTAAAGTAGGAAATGTTTTTTAAAGTTCAAAAGTAGTTCAAATAAAGGAAAACAATTATTGCAACTATCACCCAATCAATTAGTTCATCCCTTTGGTAATCGAGGTCTTGTTATTTAGGCAAAAAAATAAGTTATGTTCTTATACATGATTGTGCTAATGTTGTTTGGAACTTAAAAAAATCAAAAGGTTCTCTTGTTTCGTCTTTGTTACTTATTTTCATTGAAGAATATCCATAATATTACAAAATATGACGCACCCCCAGGCTCCTTAATGGACTCAAATGTGAGTCCAAACTGAAGATAACGAAAAAGCAAGAAGTCGGGGCACGCTCCCTGGCTCACAACATTTTAGGGGTAGAGCGGCGTGCTGGAGCTCCGGGATGGGACTAGGAAGAATGACAAGCACTTAATCACTCACTTGGATCTACACAAACCAAACAACAAGTTGGTTAGTGCATAGTTCAAGCACTTTTGGTGCTAGGACGAACCACGGGCAAACTTGAACTCACAAGACTCACCACAGCCCAGACTTGGGGGAAGCCACCACCTTCTCCCTTATAGTATATTCTATGCCTCTCCATGAGGCCCACATCCAAATGGTTTTTTCTCCCGCGATTCCCAAGTGGGAGTCCTGAAATTGCCAAAGTCAAGACTCTCGCGACTTTGGAGCCCCATAACTTTGTGGGCAGACCTCCGATCATAATGAGGTCTAAGGCAAAGTTGTAGCCCTCGTCGAGAGCTTTCCAACAGTATGTCGCACGTCACCTACACGCAAAGAAATCAGGTTGATTCTCAACTTTTAGTGGTCAAGAGTCAAATTGCCAATTTGACTCCCGACCTTTCTTTTGGCCATAACTTGTGTTTCAGATGTCCAAATGGGTGATGCGAGCCATCTTAGACATCTATGTTTCAATAGTTTTCTAATGATATAAATAACTCTTCAAACGGATGGGTTTTGGCCTTTGCAGTCGCTCTTTAAAAATTCAGGGGTCCTTTGAGACTCCAACTCCCTAAGTGAGAGTTGCCTTGGGAGTGTGAGGGTTCATTCTCTCACACTCTCTTGCACTCCCATGAGTATAAAATGTGCCTCCCGGGTCTCCCTTTTATCTTGCCTTCTTGCAAGCCCTTACCTTGGTCGTAAGCCCAAGGTTAGGGTTGCAACAAAAGATGCAAACATCCTTCAATTTAAACTAAATAGCCTTAGCTACTTCTTAATTTCCCTTGCTACAAAACCCACCTCCCACCCCCACTCTTAATTTATTGTAAGCAATCAGTAGATAAGCTAAAGATACAAACATCCTTCAATCTGAAATGAATGATGATGATAATCTTACTACTTCTCAATTTCCCTTGTCTCAAGACTCACCTACCATCCCCGCTCTTTAACTTGTTGTTAGTGGTTGGTAGATAAGCTAATGACCTTTCTATCTCTTTAATTCTTAAACCATTAACTAATAATCCACTTGCTTGAACTTTGATCCTTTCTTTTTGTAGCTTTGCATCCTCCCTAGGTTTGGGGTTTGTATATAAATAAAGTATTAGAAGGTTACAACTCAAAGTTCACAAAGTAACTTTTACAACACATTCCTCAAAATGTGAGATCAAATATAGAGCTACATGGTGTGGGGAACAAAGGGTAGTGGAGGCCTTCCTCTCTTAGTTTTGTGCACATTTTATAAGTAGAGGGTGTTAATGATGTTATAGTGGGCGCAAGTGATCTCTATTTTGAGATGGGTTGTTGTAATAGGCAAAGGTTCTTTTAAGCTAAGTGTTTTTTCAAGAAGTCTTATGTTTTCCTTATTTGATGTGTTTTTTGCGACTAGAGGGGGTTCGAGAACTTGATGTTCACCTTGTGATTCGCCCTCTTAGGTGGTTCTTTTGTCTTCTTGGATGTGGGTCCTTCCATTTTGTTCCTTGTATTCCCCCTTTTTTGGGTGCTTTGGTTTTTATAATTTGATTGGTAGGTTTTCATCATACATGGTTCCATGGTCTTTCCCTTACATCCAGACTTGACATTTTCCCTTTTGGTTTCCATTTTATTAAACCTAGGATAAGGTTATAATATTAATGTATTAATATACAAAAGGTGATAATTTAAATGAAGTTTGGGGTTTTTTCCATGGTATTAATGTTGGGTCTGTTTCCCCCAAAGTTGGGGACAATTTAAACCCCCCCCCCCCATTTTGGGGTCCAAAGATGAACTTAAGTGAACTATGAAGTGAAGCCTTAGGTCAAGCAACACCCACATTGCTACCTTGGTTAAAATCCCAAAATTCATTTTAATTATTTCTAAATATTAAAAATATCCCATGCTTAAATTGAATTGGAGTCTCTGAGTTCAAATCTAACATTTTTTGAGCTTAACATGGCCACTAAAAAACCTCAATAATAATAAAACAGATGAAGGTACTAATGTGGGTGCTAGTTCACCTTGTCCAACCAGGAAGCCTTCAACATTAGTGGACACCTCCAAGGCTTTCCAAAGTTATGCAATCTTACACCCAAGTTAGAAGGGGAGTATGCAAACTTTCTTATTAATTAAATGAGGTGCCTCCCAAGTTTATTTATTTATTTATTGCAACAAGCCAATTTGATTGGCCCATCATTAATAACAAATAAAAAATTATGGAGACTCCCCAAATAGAAGGTCCTATTTTGAAATATAGAGATCCTTCCCGTTGGCTCATCTATATAGGTGAAAGCATGATAACGTTTGCCAAAGCATATGGGATAAAAGTGAAGTGCTATGGAAAACATATTGGGAATCTAATGGGAACACATTGGGAACCAAGGAAGAATGACCCCCCCCCCAATGAGCAAATGGTACACCATTTTTAGCCTAAGTTTAAAATCTAGCTTTCATTGAAATCCTAATTTTGAATTTATATTCCAATGTGGCTTGTGTCGTTGGCTCCTGTGTGAAATCATCACCCAACTGATTGAATTTTCAATGGCAAAAATTCCAATTCAAATTTCAATATCTCTTGCATCGTAGGTCTAAAAATTATGAGATTACTTTCATAAATCCAATTCATTGAACACTTTCCAACAATATGAAAAGTGTGCAATTTTTTTTGTAAAACGTAAAGCTTTGATTCTATTGGATTTTTATCGAAATAGATGGCCAATATTTAGTAACTCTTGCATTATAAACCTCAACATTACGAAACCACTTCCATGCACTCTTGCTCATGGAGGGTTTTCCATTTGTATAAAGAGTGACATGGGGGGGATTGTGATTGGGGAGACCTCAACATGACAAACAAAAGAAACGAAACAAACTACCTTCCTAAATAGATAAACTAATGTGGCCATGCTGTTGGTTCAAGTGTGAACAAGATTTGAAGATAAAGTTCAATTATGAAAAAAATATTTTAAGCTTTAAATTAATTTATAATAAAAATATTTACTTAAAATTCAACATCTTCCCCACCATATGTCTCAAAATTAAGAAATTGCATCCAAGAAATCTAGGTCATCAAGGGCTATCCAACAATACCAAAAGCTTGCCCCAATTTTTAAATAAAATAAAATTTTAATAGTTACTTTGAAGTTGTTTCAAACTTGAACACAACACACAAACCAATACTCCAAACAAATGAAGAAGCAAAAGGCCCAGCCCTTGTTGGAAACAATTCGACAATCATAGATCAAAATCTCATAGATTTGACAAACATAATAACAAAATGCAATTTTTTTGTGAAATAAAAAGAGATTAAAGACAATTGAGTTCTTTCAATGCCCATGGTGATTAATCAAATCAATTATAATGTTGATGTTGGTTCTTATGTGCCTTGAACATATTTTTGCAAATGTTAGCCCCTTCCTCATTTGAATGTGATTGAACACTTCAATGGTTAACTCCAAGACTTTGCCTTGTTCATTTTCTATTACCTTGTTGTGTAATATGACATATGTGTAGATTGTAACAAGTCATTATTATGACTTGTTGATTTTAATTAACCTACTAAATTTGAGATGTTGCAACAAGATAAAAAAAAAGCAAAACAAGAAAAGGAAAGGTTGGACATGATGGCAAAAACTTTGAAATAGTTGCTTTTTATAAAATGTGTTGTGAGTCTAATTTTGGTGCATGACTAACTCTTGGGGTACACAATAAAGCTTCCTTCACTGGATGAATGGATGAAGGAAAGCCCAAGGCTTCTCTTAGGATCATGATGAATAAAAAACCAAGACATGGAATGAATGCAAGAGTGTTTAAATGCAATCCCACATGAAGTGGGAGTGTGAGAGAATCAAAATAAAACATTGCCAAGATTCTTGAGTTAAACTTGTCTTTGCAGGTCAAAAAGTTCTTAGGTGTCTTGAATTCCAAAGCTTGTCAAAATTGACCTTCTTTAGATAGTTGGAAAGGTCTTAAAACTTAATACAATAAATCAAGGTTGCATTTTGAAATAAAAAATGTGTAACACAAATTATGTCCTTTTAAAAGGTCAAGTGTGGAATTGTCAAAATGATCCTTGCCCGTTGAAATGACAATTTGAGGGGTCAAATTAAGTCTAATTGAAGATATTGATATTAGATAAGAAAGTTGTTTTTAAGGGATATAAGATCAAATTTTAAGATTTCTGAATTTGAAACTAATTTCAAGGAGTTATGACATTCCATAAAATAGGGACACATGGTGTTGTAGTTTTGGGACTTTCACTTGATAGTCCTAAGACAAATAATCACTTCATTGTAATCCCCATGGGGAATTATAATAAAGTGCACTAAAGGGGTGAGAGTGATGACTTATACCAAGTTTGGATTGTGCCCAGAATTGAATTGTGAGTCCATGTAAAGCTCATGTGCTCATTTGTGCAATTTTTAATTGGGCAAGACTCTCAAGACTCACACCCCACACTTGTTTGTTTGTGAAAAGCTACCCATTAATAGACTTGTGATCCATGAGTCTTTAATGTGCTTTGTTGTGTTGGGGTTTGGACCTTAAAAGGAGTTCTAAGGGGTTTTACTTATAACATAGAACTTCAGCATCTTCTTGAAGGGGGATGCAACTGGACAAATCTTATAATAAATCAAGTTTCTAAATACATACATACATACATACACTTTGGTTCACCCCATTATAGAGATCAAGCTTTTCCAACTCTTGAGGTTTATGACTCATGAGTCTTTACTCTTTATTAAAATCTCCTCCTGTTTGAATGTGTGGAGGGCCAAGGTGTTGAAAAAACTTCATGGTGCACAGGTGGCGCTTCAGAGAAATCCCTTTTCTCTATTATGTCATAGCCAGCAGTAGTGACACAAAGTTAGA
>Ga0116229_10011168_pt1 | contig 13317 bp, 11 predicted proteins | sample S1TSphgellanicum_3_FD_87313 | JGI IMG/M metagenome (GOLD analysis project Ga0116229, IMG submission 87313) | Host-associated microbial communities from peat moss isolated from Minnesota, USA - S1T2_Fc - Sphagnum magellanicum MG | ecosystem: Host-associated > Plants > Peat moss > Unclassified...
ATCCGCCGCTTACAAAGGCGCGAAGATTGCCCAGCCTTCCTTTTTCATTTGGGGAAAGGCAGATGGGCTAAGGGAACTCTATCCGCTGACCATAGACCAAATGCGGGCTGGGCTTCCGGGTCTCATGGGAGGACTCGAACTCGACGACGTAGGCCACTGGGTACAACACGAAGCTTCTGACCTGGTCAATGATCAGTTAGTGAAGTTCCTGCGAACTACAAGTCCCGCCTAAGCTCCTCTCCGCGGTGCGCGAACTATTTCTGCAATTTCCAACAGAGGTGCATGGCAATGCTTGGGTCAGGTTGAAATGTCCGCTTTCTGCCTAAGTTGAGAGGTTCTTCACATTTGCCAGGCGTGTAACGGCATCGAAATCGATAACTATCACCCAGAACCCTCGAAGAAAGCGACTCCGTGAGTATCGATCGACACTATGGCGCCGTCGGGTATTGTCTCTTGCTGCAGCGAGGATAGCTCGAAAATGCCCGGCGCTGGCCAACCCATTTCGTTTGCGATCAGAACGCCCAACGCCAGAATCGCATCGGCAGCTGACAATATGATAGCGCACGGTGCCAGGCGTTTGTACACCAGTTCTAGCAGCACTGAACTTGCAGATGATGAACCGCGCAATTCGCGTACGATCAAGACGCGGTCCGCAACCGATTGCCCGAATCGTACAGAGCGAGGATCGCTTAGCAGTCCGTCCGCTGGCGAAACACCGCCCCAAAAGCTGATGGGTTCAATGAGGTGCATTGCGCGTCCTACAACCGTGCGGGAGGGCGCTGTGGGCACTAACACGGCCAGATTCACGTTCATTGCAGCGCTCATAGCTGACATGTCCCCGCGATCGCGCTTTCAACGCATTCCCTCAAACCTGCAAACACAACGTCGTAGCCGGTGTTGGCGGGAGTGTAATGGGCAAACTTGCCCGAGTTGGTCATCAAGACGCCGCTTCCGGCGGGCAGAATTGGCGATACGACGATACAAGTGTCGGCAACGAAAATGATGCCGAGGCTCTTTAACCTATCCTCGAGGCCTTCTCGCTTGACAATCGACAACGAATGCCGGCTCGTGCATGCATACAGCGGGACTTGGCAACGTCGCCCCGCTACGGCAGCATCGAGCGCGCGTATTTCGGGTGCGGAGAGGTGCGGGCTTCCGATCGCAACCGCACTAATTGCATCACCGGGATGTAAAACAATGCTGGATAGCGCCGCCCGCGCCGAGCTCAGCATGGCTTCGTCGACGATAATGATTTCTGCGGGGTGCTTCCCACCGAAGGCCTGGCTTTCGGTCGCGGCTTCGGGCGTTAGACCGATTACATGAAAGAGACCGACCGCCCCAGTTGAGGCCGCCGCCGCCCCGAGAGCCTTCAGTTGGTCTTCAGAGGGACTTCCTAAGCCCTTAAACGCCGCGACTCGGGCGCCGAGCTCGGCACCGAGCCATGCTCCCAAAATGGGATACGCAATATCGTCTTTCAAGAATGCGCGCGAAAGCTGCGTAGCATCAATGAGCACGGTCGCCGTTCGCTGTGAAATCAAGTGCAATCCATATTGTGGTACGCGCCCCGTAATGGCAGCACAAATATCAAGGAAGTCACCGTAGCGGTTGGTACGCGCACCAAGTACCGAATTACAAAATGCAACCGCGTTACTTTCTCCCCACGCGACATCTTCCCCAAGACGCGGTCGATGTCCTGCTTGGTAAGGGGCGCAGGTCCAGGTCGGTTGGCAACCCATTGCGACATAGGCTGACATCATCCGTCGGGCCATGTCGCGGGCTGCCGGGTCAAACCGATCGTTCCGGGCGTGTAGCAGATCCAGGGCGCCGACGTTGAGCGTTGTCGGGACTCGAACTTTTGCGTTAAACGAAACAAGCTTCTCGGCAAACAGGGCTCCGCTGTCACCGTGGTATAAGCACCCGTCAATATGAGCGGATCGGATGTCGATCAGCGCATGCGCTCCCAGCATGCGGCCTGTCTGGACGAGGATTCGCATCGACAGGGAAACCGCGTCGCCATGCAGCCCTGAAAGCATTTCCTCATCAAGCCCTGAAAGCAGCATTTGCTCCGAGGTCCTCGCTACTGGTGCCGCAGGTTTGTGGAACTGCGGTATACGCCGCGAAAATAAATCGCGGTCCCTACCACATTGACCGTGATAGCGGTAACGACGACTTTCAATGCGAATACCCAGGTGCTCGAAACAGTGACAATCGGAACTAAATTGAAACCCGTGGCGATGACAGTGATAGTGATGCCACAGAGGCACGCAATACGAAGCATACCTCCGGGGCGAAGATCCGGACGCAAACCCAAATGTGTTCCGGCGATCAAGGGTACTGCAAACATGAGTACATAGTAGACCGCGTAGCAAGTGTTGCCGCCTAGGATCAGAAGTTGGTATGCCTCTTGTGCGCCACTGCCCGCGGACGCAAAACAGGAGCAAAGGATCGCGAGGAGCGCGATCACAATGAGCGAGCGCACGGGCGTGCCGTAACGAACGTGCCGCTTCGTGAACCAGCTTGGGATCAGGTGGTCCCACGCAGCGACCATGGGCAGTCGACTTGACTCGGCGATAACGATAGCGTCTTGGGCTATGTGCGCGAGAGCTAGGGCTAAAATAGCGCAGCGAGCAAAAATGGCTCCCCATTCCAGAGTCCCCATTTGCGGCCTGGAGGCGCCAAAGGCAGCCGCAAGGGCTTGCGGAACAGGACCGGTCAAGTCGATGTCGTGAGCCGGAGTGTACGTGAGCATGGCACTAGTCACGAGGATGTAGAGAAGTGCGATCGCGGGGGCGGCAATCCAAGCAGAGCGAAGAATGGTGCGCGCCGCATCCCGCGTTTCGCCGGCGAAAACGGCAACCTGCTCCAGCCCGGAAAATCCCGAAAACGTGAGCTTGGTAAAAAGATTCAAACTCGTCATCGTAAGAAGTGGGAGGGAGAGTGAGAATGGCGGCTGAGGGGAGATGTGGGGATGTAATGCATTCTCCTGAGGATGGATGAACAGAAGCGTCACCATGACTGCCGTCACCATCAGCGTTGTAGCGGTGCCAAAATGAGCCACCCAACGCCCGATGCCAAAGCCGCGGATGTTTACCAACAGAATGGCGGAAAATAACGCCACGTTTAACGACATCGTCAGTGCTCGGTTCTCGGGCATCCAAGACCCTTCAGGTCCTAACGCGTAGCCGAGACTCGCGGCAACTTCTATCCCTAAAGTGGAAACATTGAGCAGGGCCCAAACACCGAAATTCCACGCACTGATGAACCCCGCAAAAGGGCCAAGTACATGCTTCGTCCACTGGTAGACGCCTCCTTCCAGTGGCCATATCTTGACGCAAAACTGGATGACCGCCGCCACTGGAAGAAAAAGGAGGAGGACGCCCAATAACCAAAAAACCGGGTGGGTACTGCCTTGACGAGCCGCTATGCCGCTCCAGCCTAGGCCAACCACGAGCAAGATTTGCATCGCTACCAGATCTCGTAAACCGAGTGTACGACGGAGCGGCCGCCCAGCCGTTTCTCCCGGCATCGGCCTTTCAATGCCCGATATGTTTGGTTGCATACGCCGTTGTTCCGGGCTAACCGATGCCCTGGATCGATTAAAGGCCGCTTCGAATGGTTGTTCCAACTGGCATGATCAAAAGTAAATACCGTCCATTCTCCGCCGGAAGGTTGTATGTTTCAGTGGATCGCCGTCCAGGTGAGAACACCTCCTGGCGAATTACAAACTCTCGGCATTGCTGGACGTATGCCAGATGGGCGACTCTCTGCAGCATGCCTATGTCCTGTGCAGCGTTTTCTCCATTTTAGCGGTGGGGGACCCAAAGCTTATGCGCCTCTTTATGTGCCAGAACGAAGAATATTTCTTACCAAACTCGTCATCGGACGCGACGACGTGATCTTCATCTATTCGCTGGAGCGAGATTCGTCGGCTCGATGCCTCAAGAGCGAGGCCGCCGGCAACCACCTGCACCGCGACGCGGCTGGATTCGAGCCCTGCATAGTTGCGGACATATTCCTTGGGACGCTGGATGATTGCGTCATCGTCGGGAACCGGCGCTGCGGGATAAGCGTTTACTGCGCATTGGCCTTTTATGCGGTTTAATGCTCGCGAGCGCCGTAGAGGCGAACAGACCGATGGAGGCGCACACCCATGCCCTTCTTAACTGAGAGATTATGCGAATGGCGAACACGAAAGAAACCGTGGACACTGTCGATGTAAAGTTGATGCAAATCCTCCAAAAGGACGGCCGGATATCAAACGCCCGGCTGGCTGTTGCAGTAAATCTGTCGCCGAGCGCCTGCTTTCAACGCGTTCGGCGGTTAGAAAAGCGACATTACATTACTGGCTACAACGCCACTATCGCAACGGGAAAGCTGTGCGGCACGACGATGACAATAATGACGATGGTGAAGATGACTTCGGATCAAATACATATCATTAAGGAGTTCGAAAATTGCATCCGGTCGTCGCCGGGGATAGTTGAATGGCATGCCACTCTTGGAGAGCATGACTACATACTAAAGTTTCTGGTCCCGACGCTAGACCGCTATCAGGCGATAATGCAAGAGTTGATGACGCGGGATGTGGGCATCAAGTCCTTTACCAGTTTGGTGGTACATAAGCATTTCGCGAAACCGCCAGATCTAGCAAGTCTAGATCCCTCATCTTAGAAGGCCGACGCGAGTGCGCTGCGCATAGCGCTAGCCGGTGTATGCTCGCGCCCCGACTGATCAGTTCGTCCCCGCTCACCGCGTAGACGGTAACAAACAGCTCATGTGCTGGTTTAGAATCTTGCCGTGATACCAGCGTGGAAGAAGCGGCCATATAGATTCGCTACTCCATAATCGTACCCTGTAGCACCTGCTACAAAAGGCGCCTGTTTATTGAATATATTCTTGATACCCGCGTCCAATGCCACGTTGTGCCAAAAAGAATCGGAAATGAAAGCAGCTTGCCCAAAATCATATTTCGCCATCAGATCGGCGGTGATCCAAATCGGGATCACGGGTGGGACTGTGACATTATCGTACGACCAATAGACGTAATCATCTCGATAGTTGCCGACGTAATTGATCTGCGACCCAATGGAAAGCCCCTGATTGGTCGCTAAGGCTGTGAGGTTGGAGCGAAACTTAGGCAGCCCACCAAACGTTTGAGAATATCTGCTGGCATACTCGTTCGTACCGGTACCGTCCCCTATGTCGGCCAGCAATTTATATAAGTACGTAGTCTCCCAATTGACATGAGTGCTCCAGCGACCAGGAAGATTTGCTGCGTAGCCGATATTAAGAGACGCGGACTGCATTGTCCGACTCGCAATGTTCGCAAGCGGTGTGTAAACAGTAACCTGATTCGGACCGTCGTTCACGACAGTCCCAGGCTGTGTACCATTCAGCACGAGCTGCGGATCGGGACTGATGATCACGTTTTTCTGTTTAACATCCAGAACATCCAAGGACACCCTCAAACCGGGCAGCGCAGTGGGGGAAAACACGGCGCCGCCGGAGAGGGTCCGCGCTGTCTCGGCCTTGAGATTGGGGTTGCCGCTTGTAATTTCGATCGCGTTGATAAAAACCCCGTTGCGCTCGAGTGTCGTCGTAACAGAGGTAGGCGATGCGGTGATTTGTTCCAGAAACGGAGCGCGAAACGAGTCGGAAAGCGAGGCTCTAAACATGAGTTGGGAGGGAATCGCCGCCCAACGCAAAGAAAATAGCGGCTTGGTGGCGTTACCGAAGTCACTGTAGTGTTCGAATCTAACTGCTAATCCCAGTTCGAGACGTGCTGGATCGGACGGTGCTTCGCCAGCCACCAAGGGCACACCGAACTCTGAGTAAGCCGTTGTCTCTGTTCTGTGAAGATCAAAAGGTGCTATAGCAGCTTCGTCCATGATCTCCCCCGCCTCGCTCAGAGGATCTGCGGAAACTGAGATGCTTTCGCGCCGGTATTCTGCGCCGGCGGCGAGCTGTATCTCTCCCATTGGAAGAGCGAACAGCGGCCCAGTCACATTGGCATTGATGCTTGGCGATCGGTAACGAGTTTCCTCATCGCTGGTGACTTTTATACCCGCATACTGGGCGGCCGTATTACAGACGCAGAACGGATTGAACGCGTTTGCCGCCGTACTATCTATTCCCGCAGTGAGCGCCGGCACTGATATCGACGTTGGGTCTTGCTGGTCAATGTTAAGCGCGAAGTAGCCAACTGATACATCCGTCTTGAAGCGGCCTAAGTCGCCACGCAGCCCTATGTTTAGCCTTCCGGTTTCGCGATTCACGATTACACGGTCACCCGTAAGGCCGGTCGACGTTTCCGGATCGGGGCCGCCGATGTCTAGCGGCCGCCATAAAAAGGGACTGGTAATATTAACGTGAAAGACGTTCCATGGATTGGTAGCCGGAATCCCGCCAATGGTTGAGAAATCGAATGTTTCCGAACCGCCCTCGACCGTCGTTCTTTCATTCGCATAGATTCCATCCACGAACAGTTCTGCTCCGCCGGAGTTCAGCGGCCGGGTCGCGCCTAAGTAGAACGATTCCCGCTGCAACGCGGAGATCCCAGACACTCCTGCTTGCGGGCGGTCACTCGCATCGGTTGCGGGATTGTACGCACGAAAATCAGCCGCACTGGTGGGAATACTGCCGTTCGGCACGAGTGCCGTATTCAAAGTAATGGGACTGGTGCCGCCGGGCAGGGTGAAATTGGCAGGATCCGTGAATGACGATCGCAGATCTATCCAACCAAGATGGGTAAAGTCATTGCTAGCCAGAACGTTGCGATCGAGCTCGTCGAGCGGGTCTCGATTATAGTACGAAGCGGATATGAAGAAATGTCCTGCGTCCGAGCTACCACCAGTTGAGAAATCTACGGTAGTAATCGGCGCTCGCCCCGAATAGGCTTGCCCGTAGGACGCGGAAAGCTGAGTGGCATCCGCGTCTTTCTTCGTCACGATATTGACAACGCCGGCTACAGCGTCGGAACCGTATAGTGCACCCGCCCCCGCCTTTAAGATCTCGATGTGGTCAACAGCTGCTGGCGGGATGACGGCATAGTTGGCCGGAGCATCGGCTTCAAAGCGCACTCCGTTGAGCAACACAAGCGTGTACTGCGGGCCCAGGCCCCATAAATTCAACTGAGAGTATTCTAAGTAACTGTCCTTATTTCCATTATTGTCGCCGCTTGCGAATCCGCTCAACGACGGTTCATTGTGCAAGAGTTCGTCGGTCGATTGCGGGGCAATCACTGCGATTTGATCGCTCCCGATTACCTCGACGGGCAACGGACCGGTGTCGGGAGGTCCAGAGGACTGAAGCCGAGATCCGATTACTACGACTTGTGATAACGACGTGTCAGCAGTGGTGGCAGGTTGCTCCTGACCCTGAGCCCCCTGCGCGCCCACAAAAAGCGCTAGACCGGCGAGCCCCTGCACCACAAATGAGCAAGCTTTCTGCACCCTACACCCCTTTATTTATAGATCGACGCTTTATCAGGCTAAATGAAGCGGCAGGAAAAGAGATTCTGTTCTTGTGCAGTAGTAGCGAATATGCTTTCTTCTTTCCATGTGTTTTTCGAAGTATCGACGTATCCAAAGCGCATAAAAAAAGGCTGCCGCTTGTTTAGGATGTCTTCGCCCCAACGCCTACCATCAGGAAGGGTGGCGATCTGGCCGCCGACTTTGGGTCTAAGCTGAAAGGCGTCAAATAGGGATCATCGTGTCGAGTTGAGAGCGCCGGACCGGACGTCAGAGTTATCCCCACGGTGCAGGGTCGGCAGGTGCCATCGTTAACGTCGAAGCGACCGATCCACAAAACGATCGCGGCGCGCATCTGGCGCTGTCTCGATTGAAGACACAAAACCGCCAAGTCTCGAGCACGACGCGCGGCAGGACGAGAGAAACGATGGCGTGCCAGCTGACAGTGTGCCCGCACTGCATTTTCTTCGGCCAAAGCGGGTCAAGACGATAGTTCATTCGTTGAGAAGGTCTTAGTGTTGTCGTTGCGATGGGATTGCGAGCCGAAGGCGCAACGTTGGCGATTACCGCGGCCAAGTGGTCTCGAAGGCTATATGCGCGGGTAGCGCCTCACCGTTCATGTGTCACGGGAGAGTGAAATGATATCGACAATTGCCGGGGAGCGAGCCCGCTTTCGCTCTCTTGAGGGCGCGGTAGCGACGGATTGGCAGATTATTGACCGAGCCGAAGCGCGCCATCGGGCCGGCGGGGGGCCAGCCGCTGGATTACTACATCTGCTTGCATCGATCAAGCACATCAGCTCAGTGGGATATCCGGTCAATATCTATGCCCACAGTTTGCAGACGGCTACGCGCGTTCTTGAGGCCGGTCGCGATGACGAGCTGGTCGTGGTTGCCTTGTTTCATGATGTTACCGAAGCATTCAGCGATAACGACCACGGCTGGCTGGCAGCGCAGATGCTTTCGCCTTGGATATCCGCGCGCCGCGCCTGGTTGTTGACCCATCATGGAGACTTTCAGAGCGCTCATTTCGCCAATCATCCAACTCGGGACGCACACGATCGCGACAAGCACCTCGGGCACGAGGCGTACGCCGAAACCTCCGAGTTCTGCGCGGTCTATGATCAAACCTCCTTTGACCCCCAATTCACCCACTTACCGCTAACGGATTTTGAACCCATCGTAAAGCGGTTTTTCACCACCCACCTGATTCAATGTGAAGCATCTTCGCCATAGCATCAGTCTCGGCGCCACCAGAGGCTCATCGATGCTTGCCGGAAGGCGTTGTCGAATGGCCGCGGCGTCGATCGCGCTGACGCGATGGCGCAGGACATCCCATTCACCAGCCTCATTGTGCTGAAGTGAAATAAGAACATGGCATCGTCGAGAGTCTTGGCGGATACAAACGCAACGATCTAGACCTACCGATAACTAGTTTTTGGCGCGCACGGTCGGACACAAGCGATTTACGGACTGGTAGGGGGAGTTCGTGAAGTGACTCAATTGAAGTCTTCGGTTTTCGAACGGCTCTTGCTACCCGGCTTTGCTTTTAAGGCTGTGGTAATAGGCGGCGGGTACGCGACAGGGCGCGAATTAGCGGAGTTCTTCCTCCCTGCGGGACCTTGGGGCGGTGTTCTAGGAATGCTTCTTGCCATGGTCTTATGGAGCGTCATCTGCGCAATTACTTTTCTGTTTGCACGCGCAACCGGCAGCAGAGACTACGGGTCATTTTTCCTCCACCTGCTGGGGCCCGTATCCGGCCTCTTCGACATCGCATATTTGTGCTTGGTAGTAGTGATGTTGTCTGTCTTCGGCGCGGCGGCCGGCGCCCTCGGTCAGATCGTTTTCAGTTGGCCGGATGCCGGCGGAGTGCTATTACTCATGTTCGGAATGGCCGTTACGGCCGCCTTCGGTAACAAGTCCGTCGAGCGCTTGTTTAAGTACGCTACTTATTTTTTGTACACGGTCTACGCCATTTTCCTGACTCTCGCTGTGACGCGGTTTGCCCATCTGATCGGCATTAGCTTTTCAACACATCGCGACATGGCCGGCTGGGCATCTGGAGGACTGACGTATACGGGATACAACATTATCGGTGCCGTGGTCGTACTTCCCGTGTTGCGACATTTGCGAAGCGACCGGGACGCGTTAATTGCCGGCTTGATGTGCGGGCCTCTTGGAATGTTACCCGCCTTGGTCTTTTTCATCTGTATGGCAGCGTTCTACCCTGCGATCAACGTTGCGGCCCTGCCCTCTGATTTCTTACTGTCGCGGCTGAACAATCCACTCCTACACGTTACTTTCCAGATCATGATTTTCGTGGCGCTGCTCGAAAGCGGCACCGGCGCCGTGCACGCCATCAACGAACGCGCGGCGCGTCTGTTTCGAACAGCGGGCCACCAATTTTCTGCACAATGGCGGCTAATTTCGTCGTGCAGTATCTTGATTATCTCAATTGTCTTCGCGACAAGGTATGGCCTGGTCGCCATCATCGCCAATGGCTATCGTCTTCTCGCATACGTGTTTCTCGCGATTTACGTGCTACCGCTGTTAACTATCGGTCTATGGCGCTTGGTTAAATTTAGTAATTGGCATGATCGTGGCGATGTTGCGCGTGCTCGGTTGGAGTAGACCTCACTGCTAAGCGGCGGCGTGACCCCGCGAGGCTATTCAGATGGAATCGAACATAACTTGCCAGCTAACGTTCCACGACGAGACGGCGGTAACTTTCTGGGTCAGTATCGCCTTCCGTGCCAAACACGAGAATTCGACTTCCGGCATCTAATCCGATCATTTCAGCTAGTTCGGAAGCGCGCCGCATCGCAACGACGGCAGCGAGACCCGCAACTCCCGATTCACCTGAAATAATCGAGGGATCGCCATATGGAGCATCTCGTAAAAGCCGCATCCCATCTACCGCGTCGCGATCACTAATTGTGAGCACTCCATTAGCGCCAAGCTGCAAGATATCCCATGCGATCATTGACGGAATCCCGACAGCTAGGCCAGCCATGATGGTATCCAATTTACCTTCGAAACCCGTCAAGGACTGATTTACGATGCTCTCGAACAATCCCGCAGATTGATCTGACTGGACCACAACGCAGTGAGGACGGCGCTCTCCCAGTCGCTGCCAAAGATGCGCGCAGACGGCGCCAGCCAGTGCTCCCGCGCCTGCCTGAATAAACACATGAGTAGGGAGCGCGCTTTCAGGTATGGCTCGGAGAGCCTCTTCCACCATAACAGTATAGCCTTGCATGACGTCGCACGGCACTGAGCTATAACCCTCATATGAAGTGTCGGAAACCACGTTCCAGCCGTGAATCAGTGCGTCTTTCGCGAGGCGAGCCACCGCGTGATCGTAGGTGCCCGGTGAAATTACTACGCTCGCACCGAGTGAACGGATGGCATCGATACGAGCCTGCGTTACGAGTTCATGCACATAAATCACGGCTCGGCAACCGAACATCCGCGCGCCCCAGGCGACAGCTCTCCCATGGTTGCCATCGGTTGCACAACAAACGATGACGTCGCGTGTGAGAAAACCAAGGCTTCCGTTGCGCAACTCACTCGATAAAGCCAAGCGACCAATAATGGGTTGCAGTTTGGATTGCAAGAGCAGCAAGACGGCATACGCGCCACCTAGGGCCTTAAAGCTCTTGAGAGCGAATCGCTTCGATTCGTCTTTGTACAGAAGCGTCCGGATGCCAAGACGGCTCGCAAGTCCCGATAGACTTACAAGAGGCGTGGGAGCATAGTCCGGCCATGAGCGGATTTCGGCCCATGCACGTTCGAACCGCTGAAGATTAGTCCAACGTTGCAAACGAGCAGGATACTCCGCGGCGTACGATACCTGCGGGTTCCTCACATATTGCGGATTCACAGGTTGTGACATTGGCGCTCACGGCGATCGGTGCCGTTTAGTAAAACTCCCGCCCAGTATTATCGCGCCAACCGCAAAGCGGAAACACGCTACAAGCCGTCCGCAAATACATATCCTTCGTCCGGGCACTGGCAAATAAGCGAATTATTTCCTTTGGAAGTAGTATGCGGTGCGAGGAGAAGCACAACCGTTCAACTCTGTGGCGCCCGGCAGAACACGAAAATATGACCCGAGCAGACGGCAGTCCCATCAGCGTCGCGATAGCTCCTCGAGCAGTGTGCGCAACGGCATGCCGTCCACCATGGCCGCGCACGGTGAGTCGCTGCCCGGCTTCGAACGCAGGGGCATAGTCCCTGCGCCAAACGAATCGTTTGCTAAACCCCACTTATACGAATCAGAATATCGTCGCGACCAAAGTACCATCAGGTTTGGTTGACCTCGCCGCAATATACGAGGAGCGTATGTGAGCTGTGCGATTCTTGATGAAGCGCTCAAAGAAGCGGCAGAGGCCTATAGGCAGCGCAATCCGATAAGCGAGCGTTTGCACCAACTCGCGTCCAATTCGTTGCCTGGCGGCAACACTAGATCATCACTCTGGTATGACCCCTACCCTTTGATGATGGCGAGCGGCACGGGTAGCCGGCTTACTGACGTAGACGGTCACATTTATGTCGATTTCTTGGGCGAATACACCGCGGGCATTTATGGGCATTCACCCCGCTTCGTGCAAGACGCGCTCATCTCTGCTCTGTCTCGCGGTCTGTCCCTCTCCGGCCCCACCATACTTGAAGGTGAGCTTGCCGCAGAGATTTGCGATCGGTTCCCGTCCATGGAGCGAGTTCGTTTCACTAATTCTGGCACCGAGGCCAATCTGATGGCGATCACCGCGGCACGCGCATTCACTCGACGCAGCAAATTGCTGGTGTTCGAGGGCGCCTACCACGGTGCGGGTCTCAGCTTCGCCCCTGGTTTCGTGGGGGCCCATTTGCCTTTTGAGTTTCTCATTGTTCCGTACAATGACGTCGCACGAGCGCGGGAGCAGATTGAGCGGCACGCTGCGCATCTGGCAGCAGTCATTGTAGAGCCCATGCTGGGGGCTGGGGGATGCGTACCTGGATCACCGGAGTTTCTCCGCGGATTGAAAGAGGCGACCGCGCGCCATGGGGTGCTGCTGATATTCGATGAGATCCAAACCGCGAGACTGTCTCGCGGGGGGCGGCAAGCCGTGCTCGATATTTCGCCGGATCTCACGACCATCGGTAAGTTCTTCGGTGGCGGACTACCTTTCGGCGCCTTCGGCGGCCGGCGCGAGGTCATGGACATTTTTGACCCACGCCGCCCCGATGCGATTCCGCACGCGGGCACCTTCAATAATAATACGCTCACCATGACTTCCGCTCTTGCCGCTGTGCGCGGCGCGCTGACCAGCGAGGCGCTCGAGGAGTTGAACCGGCGCGGGGAAAGATTTCGCATGGACATTACAAGCGCATTTAGTCGACACGATGCACCGTTTCGAGTAACCGGATTGGGTTCATTGATGAACATCCATTCAACTATAACCGGCGCCCGCGGCGTCGCGCTGCGCGCGCTTTTGTTCTTCGACATGCTTGCGCAGGGAATCTACTTTGCACGCCGCGGTTTAATGTCGGTGTCGTTCAGCCACACAGAGCAAGATCTGTCGGGTTTCTTGTCTTCTTTAGAGACAACGCTGCATGAGCGGCGCGCTATATTTGCCGATACAACGAGTCTTTGACCAGGCGAGGCTGCTAAGCACTCTACGTTTAGTGGCAGCGCTAATGGCTCGCGGTGCTCGGTGGAAGCGTCGCAAAACATCGCAAGACGATATTTCACTCGTGGAAGAAGGCAGTGTCGTGACTTTTCAACACTAAACGCTTGGAGATTGAAGTGACATCGATAATTGCAGACGAGCGAGCGCAATTCCGCTCTCTCGATGGCGCTAGTGCAA
>Ga0116229_10011169_pt1 | contig 13317 bp, 10 predicted proteins | sample S1TSphgellanicum_3_FD_87313 | JGI IMG/M metagenome (GOLD analysis project Ga0116229, IMG submission 87313) | Host-associated microbial communities from peat moss isolated from Minnesota, USA - S1T2_Fc - Sphagnum magellanicum MG | ecosystem: Host-associated > Plants > Peat moss > Unclassified...
ATTCAGACCACCAAATTTAGCAATTTCAATGGCCATAACATCTTTTCAGCACATTTATACACTAGCCTATTCAACACCCTCTCTATATCAGCACACTAATTCTATCACCCTTGTCTATATACAGAGAGGGTGAACAAAAATTGTAGATCTAATTCACCATTTTTGTCTAATCATATATGTATTAATGGAACCAGAAATCCAATTCAAGTTGTTTCTGTCCGGTTAAGCAATCTGTACTCCTTTCCATAATGGGTCATGGATAATTGGCCACTTTGCAAAACCTTATCACAGAGCATCTCCACTGGCAGAAGTAGCATGGCCTTTACATAGAAGGTGACTCACCTTAACCTTGGCCATGGGGCTCCAATTTTAAATGGTAGCAACAAAAATATCTAAGCGATTGAGCACAAGTTTTTCATTGTCCTGAACCTGGAATCAGTGCAGACTCAAACCCAATAAAGATAGCCATGACGAAAAGATCAGTGCTTTCCCTTACAACTTAAATCATCTTTGTGTGAACAGATGGCTTGGCATTTTGTGGTTGTTTTGTCTACAAAAAGATGAACGATATCTAATCCACAAGTGGTGGGCCATTCCACCAAAACCAAGTGTAATTTTTCATCAAACCCATAAGATTTTCCCAAATGTTTTTTTGCCAAACACTGTAATTAAAAGAAACAGGTATTTCAGCAGATAATTTCACATCTATTTTGGAGGATGATCATACATTTTAAACATGAATACTATAGCATGTTCTGGAATATGTTTTATAAATTTTATTGAGTTTTGAAGGCAATCATTTTGTAATCCTTTCAGGTGCTGGAGTTTGCCAATTAAGTTTTCACCTTCAAACCTCCTTAAGAAACATCAATTCCTCATAATTTGACTGAAATGGTGTGCTAGTAGTTTAAAATAGTTGAGAATTAAAATGCAACCTATCTACCTCTAAGGTGGACACACCAAAATTCCATACAAATGTTGAAACTAAGCATCGCACCACAAAAATGATTTTACAGCCATTGACCTCCTCACATAATGCCTACAAAGATGCATAGTTTGCACCATAGGCAGTGTGTGTCTTCTAAGGATGGGTGGAGAGTTCCTCACAATAATAAAGCATTGATTTCAAACATGATATCAGAGCCAGAGTATATAGAGTCACAGAAAATACATAAACAGAAGCAAAAAATGGCTTCTGTAGAATCTGGGGGTTTTCCAGAGAAATTAGATGGAACTAACTTTCACACATGGAAAGTTAAAATGGAAATGGTGTTGTTGGGCAGGGATCTTTGGAGTGTGGTAGAGGGGAGTGAATTGAAACCTTCTACTCTTGGTACCAGACAAATGGATAGGAAGGATGCTCAAGCAAGAGCTAGCATCCTTCTTAATATGAAAGATTCAACATTATAACACATCTCTCAAGCTAAAACATCAAAAGAAACATGGGATATCCTACAAGGGTTGTATGTAATGAAGAACATAACAACTAAAATATATTTGTCAAAATAATTATATTGACTTAAAATGGCTGAAGATGCCATTATAACAGAACATGCAAATGCATTCAAGATATTGTTAAGTCAAATGGATTTTGTAATAGCTCCCATGAATGAAGCAAATAGTGTTGTAGTTTTTTAATCAACATTACTAGAGTCCTATGAAGGACTTGTAGTATTTATGAGTGCACATCAAACACTATCACTAGAGATGGTAATTGGATTTCTTCTTCAAGAGGAAATGTGATGAAAAACTAATGGCACATCTCCAATAGATAAATCAATTGCTTTGTATTTTGGAGGAAACAAACGTTTCAACCAAAAGAAGAAATGTAAGGGCAATCTTGTCCTTGAGTGGTATCACTAGGAATGTCAAACCTTGATTTTTTTGGACCCATCAAACTTTGAAAAATCATAGGAAACATTTTTCCTTATGCATAAGGGGATCATATGTCAATTGTAATTATATTTCCATGTTCAATTGTGAAAATTCATTTTTATTGATGTTTATGTTTTCATATGAAAGTTTATATATAACACCTTGATTTTCCTGGACCCATCAAACTTTGAAAAATCATAGGAAACAATTTTTTTTAATATATATATATTTATTGAGTTTCATAGGTTTTGAAATCTCAATAATATCAAAAATATTGTGTATTTTGATGTTCCTTATCATTGCTTTTAGAAAAAGTTTCAAGAATGTAATGCTCGGTTTTTTCCTTGAACTTTTTGGTCAGGAACACAAATTTGAAACACGATTTATGATTTTTTTAATGATTTTTTTCACTAAGGTAATTTGAAAGTCATTCTATTATTAAATTTTTATTTGGAAGTTAAATGATAAAATATGATTTATTTATGAATTTCCAAAGCTGAGGTTATTGATTTATTAAAGGCCATTTTATTAAGGAATATAAAATTTTAAAGTTTTCCAATTTTCGAATTTTTTAAATTCCTAAATAAACTTCAAGCCATATATTAGTGCATGCAATTGATAAACATGAAAAAAAAATAATAATAATTTATAATTGTGAAAGCATTTAATGAAAAAGGCCCAAAAAAATGATTTGGCTATTTTTTGTTCTTTCACCATTCCTTGAGGTGGTTCCTAACAGTACTACCCAAAGATGTGTTCGCCTATAACCCTTGAAAAACAAATCAAAAAGATAATAAAAAGGAAATCACAAATAACAACAAATAAAATATTTTAAAATTCTTTATAAATGTTTATAAAATACCAAGACATCAAATAAGAGATTATAAAAAGTGGATAGCTAAAGAAGCTAACAAAAAAAATCAAAACCAAATGAATATTTTAAAGACAAAGGATCATTTATTTATAATAGTGTGTGCATCTATTAATAATATTGTTGATCAAAATGTGTGGTATGTGGATTCGAGAACTACCCAACACATGACACCACAAAGAGATTAGTTTAGGGGTTACATTCTTTTTTTGATGCAAAAAATGGTGTATCTTGGTGACAACACCTTTCATAAAGTTGAAGGACCTAGATATGTGGGAATCAAGTTTCTTGGAGGAGTGATCAAATATTTACAAAAGGTATTCCATGTTCATGGCTTGTATAGAAACTTAATCTAAGTGAATCAAGTTGTTGATTCAAGACACAAATTGGAATTCACAACACATACTTGTTTTTATTAAAGACAAGGATGGAATTGAAATTGTCACAACCCGGAAAGATGGCAACTTGTATCAACTAGGTATGTCAAATTACAATACAACCAAAGAAGATAAAATTGATAATATTGCATAATTATCGATTGTGGACAAATATACATATGCAAAATTGTGGCATCCTAGATTTGGTCACCTAAGGATGGATGACCTTAAACAATTACAAACAAGGAACTTGGTTCATGGATTTGATTTGAAGAAATTAAATGACCTACCATTATGTACTAATTGTCTCCAAGGAAAACAACACAAAAACAAGTTACCAAAGCAAGGAGGCATAAGAATGAAAGAGCTATTCAAGTTAGTACATTCAAATTTGTGTGGACCCATGTAAGCAACCTCAATTGGAGGAGCTAAGTAATTTTTGACTTTCATAGATGATTATAGTAGAATGACATTTGTCTATTTTCTAAAACAAAAAAATGAAATCTTGTAACACTTCAAGGAATATAAATTAATGGCAAAAAGGTAAACATGTAAAATTTGTAAGTGTTATGAAGTGATAATGGTGGTGAATACACCTCCAATGCTTCTAACTAGTTTTGCAAAGAAAATGGAATTATGAGACAATTTACTATTCCAAAAATTCCAAAGCAAAATGGAGTTGCAAATTGTAAAAATCAAATTTTAGTAGAATGTGCAAGGAGTATGTTACAACAATCCAAATTAAGTAAAAAAATTTTGGCAAAAGTAGTAGGCAATAGTTGCTTATGTCAAAATATTGTCCCCTATTATGGCAATGGATGGGAACACTTTTAAAGAGGTTTGGATTGGTAATAAACCATCAATATCTCATTTATGAATATTTGGGTGTAATGCACATATGCATATACCTAGAAAAAAATGAAAGAAATTTGATTTAAAAAATATGAAATGTATATATTGTTAAGGTATATTACAAACTAAATGATATAGACTATACAACCTAATTATAAAAAAGATTATACTTAATAAAGATATCATTTGTGATGATGGAAAAGGGTTGTTAAATATAATGGGAGATGGAAATAACATGAACAATGATGAATACCAAAAAATTTCATGTTAAACTTGAAGCAGGACAATAATTGATTCCTCAACAAGTGTAACAACAAGATGTTATTCGACCAACAACTCTTCAATAGATAACCCCAAAACACACAATTTTAAATGAACAAAATTATGAGATGTGGGACTTTGATGGGCCAAAATTAAGAAGTGAAAAAATTGCTAACATATAAAAAACAACAAGGGCAAGCTTGTCTTTGGGTGGTACCACTAAAACCATCACACATTGATTTTTCTGGACCCATCAGACTTTGAAAATCATAGGAAACACTTAAATAAACATTTTTATAAAAAAAATTACAAATACATTTATTAAGTTCCATAGAATTTGAAATCTTAATAATATCAAGGATATTGTGTATTTTGATGTTTATAATCATTGCATTCAAAAATAGTTTCAAGAATGTAGCATTAGTTTTTTTCCTTGAAATTTTTTGTTAGGGCCAAAAACATTTAACTTGATTTGAGAATTTTTATTCCTAAGGTAATTTGAAAGTCATTTTATTTTTAGGTTTTTATTAGGCAGTTAATTGATTAAATATAATTTAGCTATGAATTTTCAAAGTTGAGGCTATTGATTTTTTATAGGGCCATTTTAATCAGAAATACAAATTTTTAAAATTAATTTTTTAAAAAAAATCCTAAATAAACTTCAAGCCATATATTAATGCTTGTAATGGATAGACATGAAAAAAAAAAAAATGTAGTTGTGAAAACATTTAAAGGAAAGGGCCCAAAAAAATGGTTTGGTTGTTAAATTTAATTCTTTAACCATTCTTTGAAATGGTTTCTAGTGGTACCACCCAAGGATGGGTTCACCCACAAATTGCCAAGTTCATGAAAATGATGAAGAAAAACCATTACAATAATTTCAATCCAAAGTAACAAATCCACTTCAAAGACTCATTGAATTAATTGATTATGCCCTAATCATTGAAGGTGGAAAAGGGAATGAACCTGTAATTCTAAAAAAAACTTTAATAAGACCAGATGCAAATAAGTGGAAAAAGTGATATGGGAGGAATATACATCCTTAAAGAAGAACAGAACATGGGTACACACCAAATTACCTTATGGAAGATTTTTGGTTGGATGCAAATCGATGTTTAAAGTCAAATTAAAATCTATTAGTTGCATAGACCGTTACAAAACACCTTTCGTAACTAAAGGATATTCTCAAGTGGCTGGCATAAATTACAAGAAACTTTTTCACTTGTGGTAAAAATAACATCAGTAAGAGCTTTAATGGCAATTGTAACATAAAAAGATTTGGATTTATATTAGATGGATGTAAAGATTGCATTTTGAAATGGATATCTAGAGGAGGATATTTATATGCAACAACCAAAGGGTTATGTGAAACCAAGTACAAAAGACTTGGTTTACAAATTAAGAAAAACCTTTTATGGATTAAAATAATCCTCTAGGACATGGTATGAATGAATAGACTCCTATTTATTCAAAGATAAATTCAAGAAAAACATAGTTGACACTAATGTTTATATCAAATCATAAGAGGAGGTTTATGTGATTTTAGCATTATACGTTGATGATGTATTCATAGTTAGTAATAGTTTATCATTATTACAAGAAACAAAACAATATTTGTCTAAAGAATTTGAAATGGTTGATATGGGACCATTGTAATATTTTCTTGGTATCCAAGTTCAAAGGAACATGACAACTATGACAATACATTTACATTAACATAAATAGGTAACTGCATTAAAGCAATTCCATATGGAAAGAACTAAGGCAATAAGTACTATAGTTGAAGTAGGAGTGAAACTTACACGTTCAAATTAATAACCAACAACCTTAGAATAAGAAGAAATGAAGCATGTGCCTTATCAATTAACCATGGGCAGCCTCATGTATGCCATGGTATGCACAAGACCAAACATTTGTTTTGAAGTGGGAGTTGTTTTTTGACATCTTTCAAATCTTAATAAATAACATTGGATAGTTGTAAAATGTATCATGAAATACTAACAAAGGATTTTGATGCAAGGGATCACATATCAAGGTAATTTAATATCTACAAAAAGTCAAATCCAACTTGTTGGCTATACAGATTTTGATTGGGTAGGAAATGCAGATGATAAAAAGTATACTACTAAATATTGTTTTAAATTATTAGGTGGAGCAATAAGTTGGAGCAATAAAAGGCAAAACACAATTTTGCTCTTTCAAGCACATAAGTTGAATACATGGTAATGACACATACAATGAAAGAAATAATTGGTTTTGAACTTTTAATGCAGATTTGAAAGAAACGCAAACAAATTCCACAATTATTTATTGTGACAACCAAAGTGCAATTGCATTCACTCTTAATCTTAAGTATCATGCACAAACAAAGCACATTGAAATATATTATCATTTTGGTAGAAAAAAAGTAGCATCTAAAGATGTGATGTTACAATATTACCTAGCCAAAGAAATGATAGCTGATGTCTTCACTTAAAAATTTGCCAAAGGTGAAGCATCATTGGTGTTGTGCAACAATAGGAGTTGGAAAAAATTTAAACTTGAGTTTACAAAAGAAGACAATACCTAATTAATGAACTTAGTGGGGGTGAAAGCATGGTAAAGTATACAAAAACAATTGATGAAAAAATATCATTTTAAAAAGAAATAGTTTTTCACCAAAACATAGGAATATAGATTCAAATTTTACTAAAATTTCATTTTGAAATTGTTGAAGCCCCTTGATAAATAATCGAGTTTATAAGTGAAATAGAAGTTTAATAAATTCTTGTCCAAAAGAGGTGATCTTTAAAACCATCCAAATTCAACTTCTAATAAATCAAATAGATTCCAGAATATTGCAATTTTCAGTAGGGTAATCACACTATCAGATTTGAAGTGGGGGCAAACACGTGCAACCACGTTAAATATCAAAACACAAACTTAAAATTCATGTGATAACAAAAAGATAACCAAGGAAAGACACACACATTGAATGAACATACTTGAAAACATAAAACCTTGTGGAGAAATACCCCTTTGGCAAAAAACACTAATTACTTCAAAAAAGAAGGTAAAAAACTCAAAAGGTTTGAACTTTCTCCACAATTAAGCTTGAAACAAATTTGTACAATTTTTTTTTCATGAAAGAGAGAAAAATTGAAAATCCCCCTAGATATATACCTTTCAAACCTTATCAAAAAAAATCCTAACTACTAGTCCAACTAATCATTTCTAGATTTTTTATTCTAAAATTAAACATTTAAAAATTTTGTGTCGGTTAAGACAAATCCAATTTCAATTCCATAAATCCAATTTTGGTTACACCAATCCGATTTCAATTATCTAAATTTGGTTTTGTTTCCATAAATCTAGTTTTGGTTACATTGATCCAACAAAAACTCCATTGGATTTGGTTATAAAACTTGGTTTTGATTACAAAATGTTTTTCACTTCAACATTATCCTCCTTTCTAACCAAGATTACATCTTCGGAATCGCAAAACAAAGTAACAAAATTTCTTAATTGCCTAACACTATTATTTACAACTATTCTAGTTTTATTGAAACTAACTTTGAATTTGGTTATATATTCTACTAGGTCACAAGGAGGTTCAATAACCAATTCAACTACTTCATGAGGCGCACCTTCTAGTTGTAACCTTAAGGGTGAGTCCTTGACCTCCTCCACCGAAACTTCTCAAACTTCTGCAACTTTTTCCTTTACACTAGAATTAGGTTGAAGTTCCGATTGAGGTCGGCTACCCAATTTTAATTGTAGCTCTATGAGAGTTGATTTCCATTTCTTTGCAAACCTCTTGGGCTTTGTTGGCTTGTGTGGCAAAGGTGGATATAGTCAAAAATGCCATAGTCGTTGGTTGGAAGTTTGGCATTGCCAAATGTGGCATCAATTTTTGATAGTGTTCTATTTGGAGAAAATATAACTTTTCATATTTTCCGTGGCTTGCAAAAGTTTCCTCCAAGATTTTTGCCACCTTGCCCTTAAATGATTCCTAAAGCTCGACCTTATTTGTCGCAACCTTAGCCCTATCCTCACGACCAAGGCAAAGGATTTGCAAGGTTGTGGGCCAAGAAGGAAGCCTGAGAGTGAAGGAAAGTGTGAGGAAATGAACCCTCACACTCCCAAAGGAGCTTCCACTTTGGGAGGTGGAGTCCTGGTGGAGTCCTGGTGGAGTCTTGAATGTTCAGAGAGTGATTGCAAGGGTCAAAACCCAATTTTTTTAAAAGTTCTTTATACCATTGAAAAGCTATTGAAACGTAGATGTCTAAAATGGGCTCGCATGACCCATTTGGACATCTAAAACACAAGTTATGGCCAAAAGAAGGGCTTAGAGTCAAATTGGCAATTTGACTTTCAACCACTAAAAATTAAGAATCGACTTAAATTCCTTGTGTGCAAGTGGCATGCGACATACTGTTGAAAAGCTCTTGACAAGGGCTACAACTTTGTTTTAGACTTCATCTTAACCAAAGGTTTTCACACAAAATTATGGGGCCCCAAAGTTGCAGGAGTCCCAACTTTGGCAATTTCGGGACTCCCATTTGGGAGTCCCGGGACAAAGAGCCATTTGGATGTGGGCCTTGTGGAGAGGCATAGAGTATACTATGAAGGGAAAGATGATGGCTTCCCCCAAGTCCGGGCCATGATGAGTCTTGTGAATCCGAATTGCGCGTGGTTCATCTTAACACCAAAAGTGCTCTAACTATGCACTAACCACCTTGTGTTGGTTTTGTGCAAGTCTGTGTGAGTAGTTGATGCTTGTCACTCTTCCTAATCCCATCCCGGAGCTCCAGCATGCCCCTCTACCCCCTCAAAGTGCTGCGAGCCAGGGAGCATGCCCTAACTATTTGCTCTTTCGCTGTTTTCAGTTTAGACTCACATTTGAGTCCATTAAGGAGCTTGGAAGTGCGTCATTATTCTTGCAACCCCAGCTTTAATGCATTAACAATTCAATTTTTGTGAAAGTGTGTTCCATCTATAAGGTTTTGAACTTCACCATCTTGTGGTAATAGAAGTCCGCCTTTTCGGCCTTTTGGGTCAACACTTGCATCTCCTCTGCAAAGGCTTCAAGGTTGGCATTAATCAAAGGAAAGTTGGATCGTAATTCCTCCACTTCCTTTTGTAACTCTTCCTTTTTTCTGATTACGTTTCTAAATTCCTATTCCAGCCCTTGAATTTGTTTATTTGGTGTAGGTTAGCTGGCCCTTTGTGGACTCTAAACTATTTTCAGCCTTGTCCAACTCTTGCTCCAACCTCTTTTAATCCTCAAATTCCTTCTGATACTAGACCTTTAGTTAGTTTTTGTCCTTCTATAATGCATCGAGGGCAAGCCCACTACTTGTAGACATTCCTCCAGCCTTGGAATAGCTTCTTGGTAGTCATTGTTTTGGGCCTCTAGTGCGTTCAACTGCAGACACATCATGTCAACCTCATGAAGCTATTGTTCTAGATCTTTGATGGTTTTGGAATCCTTCTCATTGGCTGCCCTAAGCCGGTTGACTAAGGCTTCAAAATCCTGTTTCTCATCGAAAATATTTCGATTATTCTCTAGCAAGGCATCAAACTTTATTATCAAACATCGAAATTTTCTGTTGATGATTATCACTGATAAGATGTACAAACTAGACATCAAGAGGTAAGATTCCAAGTTACTTAGAAAGGCATGGGTTGCAGGAGCTATTAAACTCTACGGTCTAGTTGCTTATGGTGTCTCTAAAAACACCGATCGAAATTGAAAAACATCCGCCTTTGGTTGATGTGATGGACTTTCGATTGTTGTATCAACACCGGAATAAAACTCCGGAGGAGTTTCAACATTCGATAAAATATTCACCATAATGGTTTTGGAGGAAAGCCTTTTGTGTAGATGTAACAATAATGATGTTCTTGTTTCTTACTATGTTGGAGGGGTTTCTTTCGGAGATAAGATAAACCTAGTGTAAGTTTTGAATCTTTGTCTTTAGAAGGATTTCCAATTCGGGTTCTTTTTTAGGGACTTGGTGTCATTTCTAGTGTTCACTCTGCCAACGTGCGTTTCCCTTGTGTAGAAGATTGAAAGCGCAATTGCAACCAGCCCAAGGTCCAATTCCTTAATGTTGGAAGGATAATTTTTGGTTCTAGTTAATCTTGTTATGGGTGTTTTGTTTCACCCTTTGGAGCCACTGGGTTTGGACTTTTGTCCATATCCATAGGTACGGCTTGTGATTGCGTGCCTAGGCCTAGTGGTAAATTCCTCCTTTTCACTTCGGTTGGTGAATTTTCCTCTGATTCATTGTCCTCCTCTCATTCCAAAACTTGAAAGTTCAGGTCCACCGAAAACCATTTTTAGAACATTATGTCAAGGATTTGTGCTCCTCCAAATTCTACATCTTTAGTCATGTTGGATTGTGGGGGTTGCCCAAGTCCTTCAACTTGTTGTTATAGTTGTTGAACACAATGCTTGCCCAATTGATTTGCAATCTGGTTTTGGTGAACACTACCAAGATCATGAGTTTTTTCACCATGTAAGTGAAGTGACTCCTCTTCAACCAAATGGCCTAAATGAGAGCAGACATCTTAGCAACGTATATGCCCTTGAGCATAGACACTTTCCATCCTTCCCTGTCCACCACGCTTTTAATGGAACTATTTTTGGGAGACTTGGCTCCTTGTGCTTTGCCAATAATTTTGAGTGCCTGACTTGTGGCAATAGTAGGATTTCTACCATTGTGTCTTCAATGAGTAGCACCAAAACCCTTCATACTACTAACATTATCACGTCCATATTAGACCAGACATTACCTTAGATAAATTCTTTCACTAAAAGGTAAATGGGAATGAGTTCAAAACTAAAAAGACCTCCTATTCCTACCTCCTTTGCACAAGCCACATCTCTTCCAGCTATCCACCTATGCAGCTTGTCCATTTCGATAAAAAGGTCATTTTTACCAAAAATGGACATTACATATTTATCTTGTCAGTTTCCCTTGTTCGAGGTAATCTCCCATTTGAAATTTAGTTCTACCTCTTTCGAAGATTGACCTCAACATCTGCTCTGTTTTTTCCTTGCTCACGCTTCCTCTCATGATGACTGAAAATGACACAAACAATGGACCAAATACAAAATGCATTGAATGAGACAACGGGCAAAATAGAGAAGGAAATGAACACCTAATAATATTCGCAACATAATGAAACAAAAAACTAATAGGAGGTACATGAATAGTGGTAGTACTTACATAAGAAAATGTTCTAAGAGCCAATGGACTTTTGGTAATGGTTGAAACAGTTTGTTTAATGTGATTGTTGGAAATAGTTTTGACCATTTTCTAGTAACCATTAGAAACAATTATAACCATTTCATCTATTTTACTTGTAATAGCTTTCCTAGGTAACGGTTGTTTTGTAACATTTTTTGATAATTGTTTTTTTATAACCATTTTTAGGTAATGCCGTTTTTTTAATTGATTTTTCGTAACGCCATTTTTGTAGTCGATTATTTGACCTCTGTTCTTCATAACCAGTTTTTGATAATGATTATTGGTAACTATTTCTTTGTTGTCAATACCCGATTTGTTGGATTTAGTGGTGTCCAATTTTTCACTTTCAATGTACATGTCTTATTTTGTTCCAATGTGCGAGGGAGGAACTATCATTGATTTCTCTTCTCCAATTCCCATTATTCCCATGGTTGTTTCCAATGTTTATAAGTACACAACTTATAGCACATAGCACCCCATTTGGTTTTTCCTACACCATATTGCAATGTTCTTTGTCCCATTCAGTGTTTCAATTGAAAAACCATCTACGCCAAGCCCATCATTTGATGGCGGGAAAGGAACCATACCTGTCACTTTTGGTTCCAAGTATATGAAGAATGTAACCAAATTTTAATATCCAGTTGTGGAGGAATTATAACTAGATCCTTACTTAATTTTGGTTCCTTGCCAAAAATAATTTTTGGTGAAATAGTATCTGGAGGACCTATTTCTGGTTGTTTTTCCGAAATAACCTAAACTTCATTTAACTCTAGTTCCTTGTTGAAGAATTGTTTGGTAAGCATATAAAATTATGTGCAAATGATTATAGGGACATTTGATTATAAGGACTGAATGTTGTTTGGTAGGCAAATAAAATTATGTGCAGGTGTTTGTCCCAATCATTGCCCTTCTCATTCATCAGTTTGGTGAAGAATAGGCCAATGACTTTGTTAGTTGATTCGGCCTGGTCATTCTTTTGTGGGTAGTAGGTAGTGGAACTTATATGTTTAAACAAAAAGTGCATAATCAAGGTTTGGATGGTATCGTTGATAAAGTGCACACCTTGATTAGTAACCAAGATGAGTGGGTAGTTGAATCATGTAAGGATAAATTCATACACGAATTGTGTTATGACCGTTGTAGTGTTTGTTCGCAACGCTTTGGCCTCTACCCACTCAGTAGTGTAATCAATAGCCACTAAAACATAGCGATTACTTGTGTAACAACCTATTGGTTTGATGGGGCCTATGAAATCAATGCCCCATTTTGTGAAAAGCTTGGTAGGGGACAAGCTTGTGTTTGTCGCAACCCCACTTTGGGGCTAAGTGTGAGAATGCAACTCACACTCCCAAAAGTGGGAAAATGGAGTCTTTCGGGACTCCCAAAAACTCAGAAGACGATTTGAGGGGTCAAATCTCCTTGCCTTGGTGCGTTCTTTATATCAATGAAAAGCTCTTGAAGCGTAAATGTCCAAAATGGCCTCGCATTGCCCATTTGGACATCTGCAGCCCAAGTTATGGGCAAAAGAAAGGCCAGGAATCAAACTGTCAGTTTGACTCCCGACCACTAAAAGTCGGGAATCGACTTCTTCCCAACATTGTTTCAAGGAGTGCAACACGGCGTTGAAAAGCTCTTGATGAGAGCTATAACTTTGGTTTAGACCTCGTCCCAATCCGAGTTTGGGGCGAGGAGCTATGACCGTCCAAAGTCTCAGGACTCCAACCCGGGACAGTTTCGGGACTCCAACTTGGGAGTCCTGGGAAAAAGAGCCATTTGGATGTAGCCTCGGCGGAGAGCTGCAGAGTATACTATATGGGGGAAGGTGGTGGCTTCCCCGGAGTCC
>Ga0116229_10011170_pt1 | contig 13315 bp, 8 predicted proteins | sample S1TSphgellanicum_3_FD_87313 | JGI IMG/M metagenome (GOLD analysis project Ga0116229, IMG submission 87313) | Host-associated microbial communities from peat moss isolated from Minnesota, USA - S1T2_Fc - Sphagnum magellanicum MG | ecosystem: Host-associated > Plants > Peat moss > Unclassified...
CCTATTGTTGAAGTTGTTGGTTATTTTGTGTTGAAGAATGAAAATCGATAGAATGAAAATAGGTATATACATGTTGCTATTGAACTTGCTCATTATTTTGTAGTTAATAAGTAAAACCAACAACCAATTATAAATATTGTATGTAAAGATATGTTGTACATTTGTAAATAATAGTTTTTTGGTTGAGGTTTTCTTGTAAATTGTCCAATGCATGTAGTTGTTTTCAAAATCACATAAATTTTAATAAATGATTGATTAGTTTATTCACGATAACATGCCAAATTAGACAACTATCAAGATTAAATATTTTGTAATTTAATTTTGAAATTAATATCGAGTTTGTTATTGGGAAAATTAGTTTATTTAGAAAGCCTCCTAGTAATTCCTAGTTATTGATGGTAGGCATAGTTGTTTATCAATTTTTTAACTACTTAGGAAGTGAAGTTTTTAGATAGATTTAGTTAATTTTAAAAAGATGTGGTGGCAATTAACTTACCACTACACTGTTGTTAATTTAAGGGAAGACTTGGATAAGTTTCACAAAAATAAAAGTAGATTGGGTTTGATGTGAATATGAGTGGCATGGAACCCCTAGAAGGATTCTCATTATTTCCAATGGGTGTTATTTAGAAGGAGGTTTTCTTCCTTCCTTATTTCTTGTGTGTGTTTATTTGGAAGAAGTGGCTAGAGTTGGAGTTTGGAGTTCCTAAAGGAGTTTGAAGCACTTGTGTGTGTGGGGGGAAGAAACATGGTGCACCTTGAAGATTTATAATGAAAAATGCATATTTTGGATGTGAAAAATTATCTTCCATTTTATTTATACATTTTTAATGGGTCTTCAAGCTTAAAAGGTAGCTTATAGAAGTTTTTTGATTTTTAAAAGTTGGTTATAGGAAGAAAACAAGCACTTGGGAGGTGGGGAAAATATTGTCAATGGTAGAATAGCAATGGGTAGGCGACAAATAATTTGTAGGGTGGCAATGAGGGCGATAAAACCTACAATGCCTATTTTGGGGTTTTGTTTCATCATATTCAAGGCTTATTACAAAATGATACTACCTCTTTGGAAGTTCCAAAAAGATAATTATTAGCATGTTTTCTTTTATTAATTATGTTGGGACTTTTAGTCCCCTTTTGTTTTTGTCCAATTTCTTTTCAAGAAGTAAATTCTTTCTTAGGTTGTTTCACTAGGTCCCAAGTGGCAATATTAATCAGGTTTTATAAAATGAATATTAATGTTCTCCAAACAAATCTTGATCTTTTGCGAATTGATATTAGGATAATTTTAAAATGAGGGTTTTGGATTTGTGAATTTTCAAGTTTTTTAAAAAAAATATGATTTTTTAACTTATAAATTTTATGTTCAGATTAGGGTTCTAGTTTTATTGATGTTCAAGTTAGGGTTTAGAATATATTATATTTTATAAATCTCATGTTTGGATTAGGGTTCATGGTTCTTATAATTGTGAAATTAATTTACACAATGGTTTTTAGTTTTTAAAGTCTTAGGTTGATTAATTGCTTGTTGACATCAAAGTTCTAGTTTTCTAGATTCGCAACATACTTTTCAAATATTAAAAAAAAAAGATAATTTCCTCATAAGACCAAAGTTATAAACAAATACAAATCTAAACTAAATTCAATTACAAATACCAAATGTTTGCATCCAATATCTCCTTTAAACATTGTTATGTTTCCACTCGATCTTTTAATCCTAATTATCATGTGATAGAAAAATCCAGTGATAGATGCAACATGACAAATAATCTTTATTCATCCTACAACAAAAGATCATCACTTTTTGTGATCAGCACTTCATAATGTCTTTGTGTTTCACCTTAATATATAGTAAATAAATAAATAAATAAATAAAATCCTATCATATTTTATTATAAATATTATTATTCAAACATACATTATCTTTATCCAATAAGCATCTTAAACCTAAATGCTTCTAACATATCACATTCAATGTTTCTTTTCTTGGCAAATTTTTGCATTGTGGCAACAAAAAGAAGTGTTTGTGTGACTCATAGAAAGTTTTTTTTTGGGGGGAGGTAATGACCCAAGTCGCCATATTTTGAGGGAAAAAAGTTTGAATTTGCCATATTATAATAATGTAATTTTATATCACAATCATTTTTAATCATTTCATTCATGTAAAAGAGATGGGCAGGGCCTGTGTTTTAATGACACGTATGCCTTGTTAACCTGGGTGAGGTATCTTGACCATGGTGGAACCCAACATTGGCAATGAGTTGGTTCATCCACAAGGGAGTCAGTTGTTTAGTTTCCATCCAAAGAGATTTTCATCCACTTGGTGCGCTGGTGAGCACCGTGCAATCAAACCCTAAACTGTGCGTTGTTTTCTCGTCTTTCTCTCCTCTCTCGCAGTGCAGCGCTCCCATCGACATCATCGTCTCCTTCTTCTATTCTTGGCTTGATAGCATAAGAGATTTTGCACTCCGCGCCTTCAACATGGCTCATCGCCAGATTCTGATATCGGCTCTGGATGGGAGGACGCTGTGCTTGCAGTTTGAATCGGATAGTATCACGGGGGCGGACGTTGGAGCCAGGGTTGCGGCTGTGACTGGCATACCGCAGGGATGTCTGCGCTTGGTCACGGGAACCGGAGAAATCACGTCTGAGATGTGTCTGGGTGCTGGGGGGAGTGATGATGGCATGTTGCCTTCTTGTAGCGTTGTGCTGCGTCTGAGGGGTGGGAAGGGAGGGTTTGGCTCTCTTCTCAGAGGAGCTGCCACCAAGGCCGGGCAGAAGAAGACGAGTAATTTTGATGCCTGTCGTGACATGAGCGGGCGGCGTCTGCGTCACGTGAACGCTGAGAAGAAGCTCAAGGAGTGGAAAGCGGAGGCGCAGGAGAGAGAGCTAGAGAAAGCGGCAGAAGAGTTTCTGAAGAAGGACAAGAAAGCCAAGGAGGAAAATGTCGGAGTCTATAAGGAACTTGAGAAATTTAGGGCAGAGACTTCTCGAGCAATGGAGGAGGTGGGCTCGGCCGTTGTATCGGGCTTGGCGGAGTCTCGCAAGCTTGGTGCCGATGGAAAGAGGAAGAAAATCGAGGCCATTGCAATACAAGCAAAGCGTTCTCGCATTTGGTAGGTTTCCTTTTCCATGCAGGTCCATCCTTTTTACTTGCAGCTAGGTATATGCCAATTGCCAGGTTCTGGACTGAAACCCTAGTGTACTCTGGAGTTCACAGCCCTGCTACGTGGCAGTCAATTGCTAGGTTCTGGACTGAAACCCTAGTGTACTCTGGAGTTTACAGACCTGCTACAAGGCAGTTGAAGGTCACCTATATTCCAAATGGCAGTGACAGTCCCTGATGCAACTATTGCCTTGTTACAACAGGATGATGGATGAAGATGAGGAAGCGGATCTTGACCAGGATGCAGAGGAAGGCACTTTGTTAAGAACAGCGGATGACGAATTGACTATGGCTACAACAAAGAAGGAAGATGAAGGCTCTGAAATTAGCTTTTCGAATACAGCTGAAACCAGCAGCAGTGAATCCCCCTCAGATAACAGCAGTGATAAAGTTGTTTGTGCAGTCCTGCCAGCAGATGATGTTAATTATGTTGTTGAAAGTTTGGAGAAGCAGGCCAATGGCATCAGTCAGGATTCTGAACCAAGCCCAACAGATGACGTTATTAAAAGAGTTTGTGCAGTCCCATCATTGGAGGATGGAAAGGAAATTGTTGAAGGTTTGGATAAGCAGACCAGTGCCACAATCAGTCAGCCTTCTGACTCACGCCCAACAGATGATGTTAGTGTAAGGGAAAATGAGAGAAGTGTGGCAGATGGGCCTATCAACTTTGCTGACTTTAATTCTGCAAAAGAGATGGAGGTATGTCCTAATTAACTTCCAGGTGATTCTTTGCTGCTTTCACAGAATGTTCTCTCTGGATGTGCCAATAGTCTGGTGAGTTTTCTGCAATTGCAAAGGCTCATGGGACTGACAGTCCATGGAATTCTCTGCAATTTAGTAAGAAGGTTTGTTCATAACAACATATTGATAGTACTTCCTCTACTATCTTAGAGGTCATTACCTCCACAGTTTCTTCTGGAAATGTGACAAAAACTCAGGACAGAGATTTTGTATGATGGTTTGCCTGAAATATTGGGTGGATTATTATGTACTTATCAACACCTAATTTTAGGAGTGGATGAAGTCAGTGGGTACTGATGGCAGCTTGCCACTGCTATTAGTGACCAAGGTGATGGTCTGACAATTTATGAGCAACTCTCGCAAGGTTACAACTGCAGTCATTGTCACATTACCTTTGAGGTGGTCTTGAGATTTCTTTACAATTTCATAGATATGACAGTACTTCCTCTAGTCATGGGTTTAGGAGATTGTGCCCAGAAGCATAGTTTAGCACATGGAACTTTTCTTCTGCAGCCTTTGAGGTTATTTGGCCTTCTGTTAAAGTTGACTGGAAGAGTTGTTACTAGGAGTCTTAATGACCCAACCGTATGCTTATTCCATTTTTGAGTTTTTAGATTGTATGCATGGAGAATCAATGCTGGGATAGGGATTTGCAGATCCTTGGTCTAGAGAGATTGAAGATGGAGCTGCAGGAATGGGGACTCAAGTGTGGGGGGAGCCTATCCGAGCGAGCTGGACGACTTTTTCTGTTGAAGACCACACCTCTGAAGAATTTAGACAAGAAGCATTTTGCTGCCAAGTCAAAGAGCTCCAAATTCTGAAAAGGACAGCTGTACAAGACTTATCTGAAGCCAGAGTAGATGTTCATGATCAGCAAAGAGACTCACAAGGTCTGATCTCATGACTGCAGAGGTAGTTCTGAACATGAAGGGGTCTTAATGTGTAGGGGATGTTGGCTCATAGTTATGCTTTTACATGGAGATTATGTACAGTTGGTCACTGCTGATTGTTTCTTTCTAGGTCATGTTGCTTGGTGTCTGCTAGAACTGGCCCTTGAATCAGCAAACATTGTGTAGCTTCCCTTGGACTTGTGGCACTTGATTCTGAGTTCTGCAGTTTTGAAAGTTGAATACAGGATTGTTTGGTCAGAACTTGGAAACTGCACTGAAGATCTACAACACACGCTGATATTGTAGAAGAGATTGAGTGGCACCTTTGACTGGTCCAACCTCCATGTTCTGGGCAAGCTTAAAGCGGCTTAGGTTGTCAAAAGAGCATGAAGAGGATTTTGTAAGATGATATTGCTCAAAAGAATACGAAGTGCTGTGATACAGCTTGAGATGATTTTGAAATTTCTTTGGAAGTGTAGTGAGCAATCTAGACAGTTACAAATGAAGTTGGCAATTATGAGACTAGTTACTGATGTACTCTAGTTGTTCCCTATTCTACTGTCCTAGAAGACCACCTTCAGGGCAGCAGCAGTAAAAGTCTGGTCATGAAGGTCTTAAATATTGTGCAGGATACATTTTCCACATTCTACACATAAATTCTGCAGAAATATTTTCTACTAGGTTTTAATTGACAAGTGTTGCCTGTCTTATATGTTGGAGAGAAATGCTCCCTCATCTATCTGAATCATTGTGCTGAATTTCTGCTCAATCCTGTATGGGAAACAATAGATGCGAAATACCTTGCACATGCTGCTGGTTTAGAGGGGGGGAGCATCCTCAGGTTGGTACTTCACCTTTCCCAACTACAAGGGGCACCAGTTTTGTGTAGTATTATGTAACAATGGACATAGTTATAGAAGATAGAAAGTATGTATGAAGATTCATATTGTCTCTGCAAATCTGGCTTCTTGAGATGTAATAACAGGTGATATGATATTTCTTTAGCAGTTTGTTTGGAATTGGTGACCATTGCCTACTGGGACAGCTCGAACATTTTACACATCCAGTTTCCTTCACTGCCATCATCAGCAAATGCATTTTTAATTGAACTCTGTGTGGTTCATGACTGCACTTTGCAGTTCTGCATATGTCTGTGTTGAATCAATGAAGCTTTTCTGTTTCCTCTTTCATGTTCCCTGGAACAAAAACCCGGAGATGTTCCATTACAGGGGGGACTCTCCTCTTTTGGGTGATGGGGAACTAGAGTGACATTGTTGGTTTTTGGGATCCTTAATTTCCAGTGAGGAGCATTTTCAAGCTTGGGGGCTGTTTTGGGGACTGCATTTCTTCTGTTTGCTCCTAAGTAGTGCTGTGGGCACACTAAGTTGGAAGGAGGCGAAAGTGGCTCCCATGCAGAATATAGAGATTATGGAGGTGAGTGTTACAGATTGTTTCTGTGTTCAGAGGAGTTTATTTGGTTTAGAACCTGACTTTTTATTTGAAAACAAGGAAATAAAAGTTGATTACTTATGGAGCATGCAATGGCATACTTCTAAAACAACAAAACAATTCTGTAGTGTAAAGTGGGTCAAACCAGGAAGTAGACAATAACTCAATAATGAAAGGAGCTACAGAGCAAAATGGAAGTCCACACAAATTTAAAATATGATGTAATGGGCCAGAGTGAACCAGCCTCCATGACTGCACCAGTTGGCCATTCTGTCCATAGGATGGGCTGGATGGTTTGTCTTTCTTTCATCTGCCTCTTTACCTTACGTTAACCAACATTCTACCACAGTCAATCCTTTTGGTTGCTGACTTTTGACCATTTTTTTTGTTGCCAAATTTTTCCCAACCCTGACCTCCATACTACTCACCCACGTAGCTACCCTACTGACCTAAATCATAGCCTTGCCTACAAACTAACAATAATCCCTCACTTACCTTAGCAAAACTCTTATATTCTTTTGGTTAAACTTCTATTTCTTAACTAAACCTATGTTTTTTCTTGGTTAAACTTATAGTTTTTCTTGGTTAAATTTTTAATTTTTGGCAAAACCTATATATTTTACTGATTAAACTTTTATCTTTTGGTTAAACTTATATATATTTTTGGTTAAACTTTTATTTTTTGATTAAATTTATATTTCTTCTTGGTTAAACTTCTATCTTTTGGTTAAATCTATATATCCTATTAGCTAAACTTACACCTTTTGACTAAACCTATATTATTTTTTGGTTAAATTTATATTTCTTGGCAAAACCTATATATTGTCCTAGCTAAACTTTTATCCTTGGCTAAACCTATATATCTTACTGGTTAAACTTCTATTTGTTGGCTAAACTAATATCTCTTGGTGAAACTTATATTTCTTCTTGGCAAAACCTATATATCTTATTGGTTAAACTTCTACCTAATTCCTATTCTAGAAATTAATTAAGAAAATAGATAACATTTAAATTTTATAAAAGAAAAAATAAATAAATACATAAGCATGATAAAAATTTATATAATATTCATATATTCTACCTCCCCCTTTTATGTCATACTTTTAAAAGACTAAATTTCCACCAAACTATGGACGAAGGTATTGCATATGTAAGGCCAATCATGATGTGGTAGACTTGAATGATAGTAGACCAAGTTTTTGTAATACCCTCATGTTGAGATGGATACTACCTGAAACATAAGAAATCCAATTGGCATTTTATGCTTTAGATGCAAGTATTGCATAATTTAATTATATTTTTGTTTCTTCTAAATATTTCTCGTCACAATGGCAAAACGATGGATGAAAATATTGCATACCTAGGACCAATCATGATGTGGTTAGATTTGAATGAGGGTTTTGATGGACCAAGTTTTTGCAATACCTTCATGTCAAGATGGGGCACCTATTGGAGATATGAACTACAAATAACCCAAATCTTTTTTAGAAAGGTGATTAAATTGCACCTTAAACATGGGTTGGTTAACGATGTGGGTATTGCAATTTCAAGGGCTTTATGAAGAACCTAACCATTGATAATAAAAGATCAAGAATTTGCAATACCTACATAAATAAACTAGTTTATGCACCAAGGGGCAATTCAAATATAATATTTTTTAAAGGTTATTGTGTGACTATTTCATGATAAGGATATCGAAAGTATTACATAGTCAATCATTTAATAATGAGCTTTAACTTATATTCATGAAGGTATTGCTTAAATGTTTTATCATGTCCACAAAATGTGCTAACATTATTAGATGAAAGTATTGTTCATTTTGTTTATGGCAAATGTAATCCATTTGTGGTGGATGGGGGTATTATGTGCAACATGGCATAAGGAGATCCCAAAACCTACAAATCTCATAAATAAATTTCAAAATTAAGACAAGTGGATCGATACAAAAATGTCATGCCACCCTGAGCTGTAATGTGTCAATACAAAAATGGTGTGTACATGCATTAAACCTTCACTATGGGTTTTGATAGACTAGTAAAAATTGACCCCAAAAAAACCCAACCCCACTCTCGCATTGAAAGTGAGGTTGGGATTCCATGTCACCATTGGCAAATTGAAACATATTCAAAATATTGATGATATACCTTGAGGAGGCAAGGCTATGTATGATACAATTGCCTATTTTTCAATTGTAATTAGTGCCTTGGCCTTGGTTGCCTTTTGTGTGTGTGTTTTTTAGAGGTGCCATCTTGAAAGGAAACAACCATTCTATTAACAAAGAAAAAAACATAATAATTTTTTTTTCTTTTGATGCAACATGCAAGATTAAATGGAATTGCAGTAGCTAGCTTTGAACTTGCAACTCTAAGATTAACTTTCACTAGACTTGTAAAATGACTACCTACATGAATAATGTAAGAAAAAAATTAGTTTTGTAATGTCATTAAAAACTCTAAGACTATTGAATCCCTGCACAGTTAATTCAAAGAGAGTTTTGAGATGAACAATTTCACATGTTACATGGGAGAATGAAGATTTGGAACTCCAAAGATGTGATGGAGGATTTGAGTGTAGAGATGGCAAGAAGTTTTTAATTTATGAAATTGGGTGAATGCAAGCTATAATGGCTCACTTTTTGTGTCCCATTATAATTTTTTGTAGGGTGTAGTGAATTAACATGCCATAAAACCATTTATATGCACAATTAGGACTTGGTTTATGATTCTCAAATTCAATAAAAAACTATCTATATAATTTGTGCACAATAAATGTGCACCCATTATGTAATAATGGATTTTTGAAACGAAAACATATGGACTGTCCCAACCATTTGCATTTCTCATACACATAAAATTTTCCATATCATTTTTTGAAAATATATCTTATAAGGATTTAATATTTGATAGATGAAAGAAAATAAACATAGATTTGAAAATTTCATTACAAAAAATTTTACCAAAATATAATCATGGACTTTTGAATGACCAAAATTTGAACGTTATTTTCAAAAGTCTTTACATGGGTCATTTTTTGTTGGATTAATGATTTTTTCCTTGTAAAATGTATGTCAAAAAGATGTGTAAATGGGTATATTTTCATATGAATTGAATTAGCTCATTAACCAACCCATAGTCCCCCATTTATGTTAATTTGATACCAAAAAATGGATTTTTAAGAACTTTTTATCTACCAAAAATGAGCCATTTAAATTTGCATTTACCTAGCTCACACCTCCTTGCTTGCCTATTGTTGACTGCAGACTTTTTACTTTCTTTTTGTTTTTTTTTCAAATTATATGATGTAGTCAAAGTGGTGAACATTCACAAAAGCAACAAATTTGGGATTAAAAATTGGCTAGTGTTTTTTTTTATGGGGGTGAATGGAGTAGAGTAAGAAGAAGAAGAAGAAGATAGCAATGGGAATGCTCATCGTCATTGTTTTCTTCTAGAACACAGTAACATTAAGAACAAGAAGATGATGATGTTTGAATGATTGTTGTTATCATCTTTTTCTAAATTATCTTAAGAAAAATAAATTATGAGAGTTGTTCATTGTCATTGTCTTATTTTGGAGCACCAAAAAAAAGAAAAAGATTGCACCCTTGTAAAGAAAACAAAAAACGATGAAAAACATCTATTCATCGTCCTCTTTTTCTTCTACAATTTTGTAAGATAATGAAAAGAAAAAGAGCTTCTACAATTGTGTAAGAAAAGAAAAAACATGTAGAAGATGTAGAACCCATTCCAGAACAACACTCCTCCTGTAGCCTCGCTCCACTCCTCTTGTAGCCCAACTCCTCCCACAACAACCTTCCATTACAAAGCAATGTTCTCCCACTCCCCCTACAACAACAACAATGCTCTCTGTTCCTTCGTAGCAATGCTTGCTGTTTTCTCCACAGCACATGTTCCCTTGGTCCTCCCACACATAGCTTCATGTTGTAGTACCTCCTTCACCTTGGAGTGTTCCTACACAACAACTGCAACAACATATTGTGACAATAGTGATGATGGCCTATGGCGGGTTTGGGCTTTAGGGTTAGAAACATTTGGAAAAAAGAAAACATCAAAGGTGGGTGAATGGGGTAGGTATGGGGGTATAAAAAAATTTAAGGTTTAAAAGGCAAGCAAAAGAAAACTTTGACTCAACATGTTCGACTGCACCAGGTTTGGTAACTAGGATGGGAACAATTTCATCCCAAACGGAACTGGTGCAGTCATGGGGGCTAGGTCATTCAAGCCGTTGTAATGGGGCCTAAGTAGGGAGTGGGCATTTTGAAAAGCGAAATGCATGCTTCATCAAAATGCTCACAGAAGCAAGTGTTCGCTTTTCAAAGTTCCCCTTGTTATTTTTCATTTTTTTATATTGTGATACCCACCTCAAACCTAGTTGGTACTTGCTAGGTATCACAATACAAAAATAAAGAACAGTAAAAAGTGAGTTGAATTTTATGGCAGCTAACAGCCCAACCTTGTGCATTGTATTATACTTTAAAGTATGTGAATAAAAGTTCAAGACTAATAAAATCCTACAGGATGCCTTTTGATGAGGTGTGGTGCCATTTATGCTTGTGACAAATGAAAAATACGATGGTGTTACCAACCACCAAGTAGTGGTTGCATTATGTGGTAGGCTTGGTGTCTTTGGTTTGCTTGGGGGCAATGGCCCAAGTTTTGTGTTGTACTTTAGCCTTTTTGCAATGGATGCTTTCCATTTGTTTCAAAAAAGAAAAAGAAAAGGTTCAAGACTAACAATTTGCTCATGAAAGTGGTTCAAGATCCTCTCCCATAATTGCTCTCAAACCAGAAAATGAGGAGTGTGTTGCTAGACCCACATTAATAAAAGAACAAAGGTTGGTTTCCCAATTACCTCATCTTTTTTGGAAATGTCTTGTTGTTGATTCATTTTTCTCCTCCAATTTGAATTCCATGCCTAAACAAAATTGAAACATGGTTTTCCAAAAGGACTTACATGCACTATTGTAACCTTTGGTCAATTTCCACATTGAAAAAACAAATAATTATTTTTTTCAAAAAATGAATTTCTTTTTATTTTGAAATGATATATTTTTCCATTATCTACTATAATATTGTGATATGAGTAGTGAAATTATTTAGAGTGTAGCCTATGATAATTATGACGATTTTCAACATATTAACTTCATATTTTCACACTATTTCATTTCACTATTTTGAGGATTATTTAATGATGGAATTGACCTTGGGTTAAGGTAATTAGCTAGGGAAAAATATATAATAGGAAACCTCACCCCTGCCAAAATCTAAACTACTATATGTTGGAACTTGGGTGTTAGTGTTTTTTTTTTTTTTCTCCAATTTTTGTAATGTAGTTGAAATGGCAATCATCCATAAAATGATTTAACCAAAATGAGAGTATTAAGTGGCTATTCGAAATGAAATTTTTTTTTATAAAAAACATCTTTTGATATTGTTGGCTACCTATTGGAACTTAATATATAATTTGGTGATTCAATTTTAATTTTTGTTAAAATTTGGTGATTAGTAAAGTCAACAAACTTTTTTTTTCCCCATTTTGCCAAAAGTTGCCAAAAAACATTAGTTGAGACTATTAAATGAAGCAAAACAAATTGAAGTTGATTGAAAAACTGAAACTCAATTTGTGAAAACTGCTTGACAATTATCCATATATTTGCAATGTTGGTTTAACATATTATCCTAAAGGAATAAGAAATAAGAATGTAAACTAGTGCTGGGCAGTCAAAAATAATAATTTTTGAATGAATTTTAAAAAGTTTCTTATTAAATATGTTGATATTTGTCCCAATGTATCACATGTTGGTGTGTTAATACTTTTTGAGTAAATATCAATTTCTAAAATGCACAAATTTTGTTAAATTTTGAATTTCATCTTGATATATTAAATAATCATTTCAAAATATGTTCAGCATTCAGTCATGGTATATCTCCTGTGAAAAACTCATTTCATCTAGTATTGACAAATGAATGCCATTTGGTTTACTGTTGCAGGTGAAGATAGCTATCAGGAATGGACAAAGTATCCAAGTAATGCTGAATTAGTATCAGCATGGAAATGGAGTTATGGCAAGACATTCATTCAGGAAGTCTCCCAATTTTGATCTTGAATATTCAATCTTTGACAATTTCACCAATTTTGAAAATAAATACATTGTTTGATTCAAAATCATTAGCTTTATTCAAGTTAATAAAGTTCATTGATAGACATTTAACATTATTTTGATATTTTTGTACCTTGTTATTTTGTTTCAAAAACTCAAAATTTTCCAAAGTTTTGGAAAAAAAAAAAAACCTTGACATTTGTAAACATCCTTTAAAAATTTCCACTCTTAACATGAATGTGTTGTCTTGTTATTTGGTCCATTCAATAAGTTCTGGAAAAAAAATTAAAGCAAATGGCCAATGTCACAAATTATGTGTTTGGTTATTCAAAAAACCATTCATGGATAAAGGATGGTCAAGTTCAATGACATGAATAAGTTGATTCCAGTTCTTTAGATCCAAACAAAAATTTCTAAAAAAAGCAAAAAAATCAACAATCGCTTTCAAAATTTATGGTTACTAATTGATTATCTATAAGATTAAATTGTGATACAAATGTCTCCAAATTGAAAAATTTAAGGAATGAAATTAGGTGAAAATAACATCACAAGACAAATCAATCCACATAAAATTTACAATAAAATGGTTTAAGCATATGATGCAAAGACGATGAACACCAAATCAATGGTCATTGCAAGTTGAATACACAAAATTCATATGTAGATTTTAAAAATAATTCCCATCTTTAACCCTTTTGAACTAAGAAAATTAGTGATTTGAAAATGAAAAAGTCAAATGAAAGAAAGAGAAAAGGAAGGACATTGGGTAAAGCTAAAATGATTGAAGCATATATTTGAAAAACAAGGCCTTCCCAAAACCTTAAAAATTCGACAATTTTCAAGGTTGAAAGCAAACTAAGAATGTTTGAAGTAATGACTTCAAGAATAATAGGATGTTACATGATTGAATAATTGTAAATCATAGCATATGAAATTGAAAAGGAAGTGAACAAA
>Ga0116229_10011171_pt1 | contig 13315 bp, 10 predicted proteins | sample S1TSphgellanicum_3_FD_87313 | JGI IMG/M metagenome (GOLD analysis project Ga0116229, IMG submission 87313) | Host-associated microbial communities from peat moss isolated from Minnesota, USA - S1T2_Fc - Sphagnum magellanicum MG | ecosystem: Host-associated > Plants > Peat moss > Unclassified...
GCGTAGGCCTGCTGCCTGGCGCCGCGACTACTGCTTGGCGCGCGAGATGTAGGCCCCGGTGCGGGTATCGATCTTCAGCATCTCGCCCTCGTTGATGAACAACGGCACCCGCACTACCGCTCCGGTCTCGAGCTTGGCCGACTTCTGCCCGCCGGTGGCGGTGTCGCCGCGCAGCCCGGGATCGGTCTCGACCACCTTGAGCTCGATGTGCGGCGGTGGCGTCACCACGATGGGCACGTTGTTCCACAGCGTCACGATGCACACGGTGCCATCCTTGAGCCACTGCGCGGCATCACCGACCACCGCCTTGGTGGCGGCGTGCTGCTCGAAATTTTCCGGGATCATGAAATGGAAGAAATCGCCATCGCTGTACAGGTACTGCATGTCGACGTCCACGACGTCGGCGGCCTCGACGCTGTCGCCCGACTTGAAGGTGCGCTCGATGGTGCGCCCGGTTTTCAGGTTGCGGATCCTGACGCGGTTGAAGGCCTGGCCCTTGCCCGGCTTGACCATTTCGTTCTCGACGATCGCGAACGGATCGCCATCGATGATGATGCGCAGGCCCGATTTGAACTCATTGGTCGTGTAGCTGGCCATATCATTTCCGCCGGTTGCGGCCGCACAATGGCAACCGTGAAAAAAGGGCGCGTATGATAACGACATCAACCTTGACTCGCCAGCCGCCGCCGGCTGCCGCCGGCAGCCACTGGCAGCGCGAGCTCGCCATGGCCGTCAGCGACCCGTTCGAGCTGTGCCGGATGCTGGATCTCGACCCGCAGCTGGCGCTGGACGCGGCTGCCGCCGGCAAGCAGTTCCGGTTGCGGGTGCCACGCGGTTTCGTGCGCCGCATGCACCGTGGCGATGCGCGCGACCCGCTGCTGCTGCAGGTCCTGCCGGGACGCCGGGAACTGCTCGAGCAGGTGGGCTTTGGCGACGATCCGCTGGCCGAAGCCGACGCCATGCGCGTGCCGGGATTGCTGCACAAGTACCACGGTCGCGCGCTGTTGATCACCACCGGCGCCTGCGCCATTCACTGCCGCTACTGCTTCCGGCGCGAATTTCCATACCACAGCGGCCACAGCCATGGGGCGCGCTGGCAGGCGACGCTCGAGCAGCTCGCCGCCGACGACTCGATCGAGGAGCTGATCCTGTCCGGCGGGGATCCGCTGTCGCTGACCACGCCGCGGCTCGCGCAGCTGACCGACAGCCTGGGGGCGCTACCGCATATTCGCCGCCTGCGGCTGCATACGCGCACACCGGTGGTACTGCCGGAACGGGTCGATGACGAGCTGCTCGGCTGGATCGGCACGCTGCCCTGGCCGTGCGTCATCGTCCTGCACAGCAATCACGCGCATGAGATCGACGACGCGGTACGCGCTGCCGCCGCCCGGCTGCGCTCCACCGGCGCCACGCTGCTCAATCAGTCGGTGCTGCTGGCCGGGGTCAACGATTCGGTCGCGGCGCTGGAAGCGCTGTCGCAGGCACTGTGGTCGGCCGGCGTACTGCCGTATTACCTGCACCTGCTCGATCGCGTGCGCGGCGCGGCGCATTTCGAAGTCGATGAGGCGCGGGCGTGCGAGCTGATGGCGGCGCTGGCTGCGCGCCTGCCCGGCTACCTGCTGCCGCGATTGGCACGCGAAGTGCCGGGCGCTGCCGCCAAGACAGTGCTGGCACCGCCCGTATCGAATGCCACATCGGCGATCTCGTGGGACCGGCTTCACAGCGATGCTGCGCACGGATGATAGAATCATGCGCTTGCGGAGAGTAATTCTTGAGCGACGCGACCGCGGTTCCGCTGATTGTCCACAGTGCCACGCGCGACGCCGTCGAGGCGCTCAACACCCTGCTGCGCCGGGCCGGCGTGGCGACACACTGCACCTGGATTCCTGCCGCGCAGGACGTGCCCGATGCTCTCGCGCAGATCAACCCGGAGCTGCTGGTCTGCTGCCTTGCGCCGGGCCAGGATGTGCGCGCCCTCGCCCGCATGCGCGATGACATCGCGGCCTCGGTGCCATTGATCGCGGTGCGCGAGCAGATCGATGAGGAGATGATCGCCGAGGACATGGCACAGGGTGCGCGCGATACCGTGTCGCTGCAGCAGCCCGGCCGGCTGCAGGCGGTGATCGCGCGCGAGCTGCGCGCCTTTCGACTGGAGCGCACGCTGAACGCGACCCTGCGCGCTTCGCAGGATTATCGCAGCCAGCTGGAGACGGTCCTGCAGCGCTCCAACGACGCGATCGCCCACATCCAGGAGGGCATCCTGGTCGATGCCAATGCCTCCTGGCTCGAACTGTTCGGTTTCGTCGATGCCGCCGGCCTGATCGGCCAGCCGGTGATGGATCTGTTCGAGGACAGCACGCAGGCGCCACTGAAGGCGGCGCTGGCCGCCTGCCTGCAGGGACGCTGGAGTAATCACACGCTCAAGGCCGGCGCGATCCTCGGCGACGGCTCGGTGGTGCCGCTGGAGCTGGCGCTGGCGCTCGGGGAATTCGACGGCGCGCCCGGCGTGCGCCTGATCGTCGCCGCGCACAAGCGCGATGACCGGCAGCTGGCGCTCGAGCTGGAAACCGCAGTGCGCAGCGACCCCGGTACCGGACTGCTGACCCGGCGCCATCTGCTGGCGGCACTGCAGGAGCGGCTGCTGCAACCGGCCGCGGGCGGCGTGCGTTACCTCGCCTGTGTGCGGCCGGACAAGTTCGGCGGCATCGAGCGCGACCACGGCATCCTGTTCAGCGAGCAGCTGCTGATCGCCTTCGCCGGCATGGTGCGCTCGCTGCTCGGGCCGCATGACATCGCCGGCCATTTCGGCGGCACCAGCCTGATGCTGCTGCTCGAGCGCGGTAACCAGCGCGACGTCGAGGCCTGGTGCGCCAACCTGATCGAACGCATGGCCAAGCATGCGTTCCAGGTGGGCACGCGCACGCTGCGCATGACCTGCACGGTCGGGCTCGGCATGGTGGCGCTCGCCAAGCCCGACCTGAACCTGGCGGCGATGGACGCACTGGATGCCGCCCGCCGCGGCCGTGAACGCGGCGGCAACCAGATGGTGACGGTAAACCGTGCCGACAACGACACCCGGGTCCAGGCCTATGACCAGTTGTGGGTCAAGCACATCAAGGCGGCGCTGATGGAAAACCGCTTTCGCCTGGTGCAGCAGCCGATCGCCTCGTTGTCCGGTGGCGAGCAGAAGATCTTCGACGTCGCAATCCGCATGCTCGATGGCCAGGGCAAGGAGGTACTGCCCTCGGAATTCCTGCCGGCCGCCGCGCGCAACGAGCTGATGAAAAACATCGACCGCTGGGTCATCGGCGCCTCGCTGTCGTTGCTGTCCAAGCGCCAGCACGACCTGCTGTTTGTGCGGCTGTCGGGCGACAGCGCAGTCGACACGACGCTGCCGCAATGGCTGGATACGCAGCTGAAGTCAACGCTGGCGACGCCCGCGTGCCTGTGCCTGCAGATCACCGAGGAAGTCGCGCTGCGCCACCTGCCGCAGACCACGCTGCTGGCCAATGCGCTGCGAGCTCGCGGGGTCAAGTTCGCGATCGAGCACTACGGCGCGGATGCGCTGGCGGACAACCTGATCGGCGTGGTACCGATGGACTTCGTCAAGGTCGACGGCTCGCTGATGCAGGGTCTGGCAGGCAGCCCGGACCTGCAGCGGCGGGTGCGCGCCATCGCCGAGGCGGCCAGCGCGCACGACATCCTCACCGTGGCCGAGCGCATCGAGGACGCGAACACCATGGCGGTGGTGTGGCAGCTCGGGGTGCAGTACATCCAGGGCTACTTCGTGCACGCACCGGAAGAGGTGGTGCTGAAATCGTGACCAGCGGCAGCCGGACGGCGGCCAGCCGGGCGCCGGGCAGTCGGGCGCCGGCCCTGCGCGCGATGCTGGCCGCCTGCGCGGCTTGCCTGACAGCCGGCTGCGGCAACGGCGGCCCAGCCGCGGGCGCCCCAGGCGGCGGCGCATCCGGCGCCACGACGTCGGCGCCATCCATGACCGTCGGCAGCGCGCTGGCCGCCGAACAGGCGCTGCGGCGCGGCCTGGACGACACGCCGCGATCGATCGATCCCCTGCTCGCTACCGATGTCCCCGGCCAACGCGTCTCGGACGACCTGTTCGAGGGCCTGACCAGTATCGATATCGGCGGCAAGGCCTCGCCCGGCGTGGCCTCGTCATGGGACAGCAGCCCGGACGGTAAGACCTGGGTATTTCATCTGCGCCCCGATGCACGCTGGTCGAATGGCGCGCCGGTGACCGCGGCCGATTTCGTCTATTCCTGGCGCCGCGAGGTCGATCCCAGGACCGGCGCGCAATACGCGGAAGGGCTGGCGCCGATAGAAAACGCGCTCGACATCGCCGCCGGCAGGAAGCCGCCGGACACCCTGGGCGCCGAGGCGCTCGACCAGCGCACGCTGCGCGTGCGGCTGAACGGTCCGACGCCCTATTTTATTGACCTGCTGGCGCAGCAGTATCTCTACCCGGTGTACGAACCGGCGATCGCGCAGTATGGCGATGACTGGGTGCGGCCGGAGCACATCGTCAGCAACGGCGCCTTCGTGCTGCGCGAGAATGTGATCGGCAGCCGCATCACGCTCGAAAAGAATGACCACTACTGGGATGCCGCGCACGTACGGCTGCAGCGCGTCACCTACTATGTGCTGCCCAGCCGCAGTGACCAGGCGGCGCGCTATCTGGCCGGCGAGCTGGACTGGACCGACTCGTTCGCCGCCAGCCAGCGCGGCTGGCTCAAGTCCATCATCGGCGACCAGGTGGTCAACTCGCCGTACTTCGGCGACTACTGCCTGGGAATGAATTTCAAGCTGCCGCCGTTCAAGGACAACCTGCCGCTGCGCCAGGCGCTGGTGCTGGCGCTCGACCGCGAGCCCATGGTGCGCGCCATGCGCCAGGGCATGTATGAGCCGGCCTACAGCTGGATGCCGCCGCTGCCCGGCTATGATGCGCCGGCACCGCAGTGGCGGTCGCTCGGCGACGATGCGCGCCACGCGCTGGCACGTCGCCTGTACGCCCAGGCCGGATATTCCGCCGCCCATCCATTGCGCATCAAGCTGTATGTACCTTCGCAGGACCCCGACTCGCGCCACTTCTTCGAGGCCGTCACCGCCAGCTGGTACAGCATTCTGGGCGCGCAGGTGCAGCTGTACGAAGAGGAGTTCAAGGTGCTGCTGCAGGAGCGCACGCTGCACAAGCTGCCGCTCTTCTATGACGCCTGGATTGGCGACTATCCGGATCCGTACACCTTCATGCAGATCCGCTACACCGGCAACGGCAACAACAACGCCGACTATTCGAATCCGAAATTCGACCAGCTGGTCGACGCCGCCGGGCAGGAGCCCGACAACGTCAAGCGCTATGCGCTGTTCGAGCAGGCCGAGCGCGTGCTGGAGGACGATGCGGCCTACATCCCACTCTACTTCTACGCCACGCGCCACCTGGTTGAACCGTACCTGCGCGGCTGGCAATCCAACGTCATGGACCGTAACCTGTCGCGCTACATGTACCTGCTCGAGCACAAGCGTCAATAGCATGCTGCGCTATACGTTTCGCAGGCTGCTCGGGGCGCTGCCGACGCTGCTGGTGATCGTGACGCTGGCATTCGTGCTGCTGCATGCGGCGCCCGGCGGCCCGTTCGATTCCGAAAAGCACATGATGCCGGCGATCCAGCGCAGCATCGAAGCCAAGTACCATCTCGACGAGCCGCTGTGGCGCCAGTACCTGCGCTACCTGTCGGACCTGGCGCGCGGCGACCTGGGACCCTCATTCCAGTATCGCAGCACCTCGGTCAACGAGATCATCGCCCAGGGCCTGCCGGTGGATGCGACCATCGGGCTGACCGCGATGGCACTGGCGCTGTCGGTCGGCGGCGCAGTCGGCATCAACGCCGGGCTGCGCCGCGGCACGCGCTGGGATTACGGCTCGATGGCGCTGGCGGTGGCCGGCATCTCCACGCCGGTGTTCGTGGTGGCGCCGCTGCTGATATTGATATTCGCCATCAAGCTGCACTGGCTGCCCGCCGGCGACTGGGTGTACGGTTCACCCTCGCATCTGCTGCTGCCGGCGGTGGCGCTGGCGCTGCCCTACACCGCCTACATCGCCCGCATGATGCGCGCCAGCACCATCGAGGTGCTGAACAGTCCCTTCATCCGCACCGCACGTGCCAAGGGCCTGCCGCTGCGGCTGATCCTGTGGCGCCACGCGCTGCCGCCGACGCTCTCGCCGCTGGTGTCCTTCCTCGGACCCGCGATTGCCGGGCTGCTCACCGGCTCGATCGTGGTGGAGAGCGTGTTCGGCCTGCCGGGTATCGGGCGCTATTTCATCACCGCCGCGCTCAATCGGGACTACACGCTGGTGATCGGCATCACGGTGCTCTACGGCGCGCTGATCATCCTGTTCAACCTGCTGGCCGATCTGTGCTACGCCTGGATCGACCCGCGCGTACGGCTGCGATGAACCAGCCGATGAACCAGCCGATGAACCAGCCGATGACCCCGGGGACGAGCCCAGCGGCAGGCGACACCTCGGGCCTGTGGCGTCAGGTGCTGCGGCGCCTGCGCCGCCAGCGCATGAGCATGGCGGCGGCGGCACTGCTGGCGACGATCCTCGCCGCCTGCCTGCTGTTGCCGCTGTTCTCGCCCTACGACTACTACACGCCGCACTTCGATCTGCTGTCGCGCGCGCCGATGCTGGCCGGCGGCCACCTGCTGGGTACCGATCCGCTCGGCCGCGACCTGCTGGTGCGGGTGATGTGGGGTTGCCGCATCTCGCTGGCGGTGGGCTGTGCGGCCAGCCTGGTCAGCGTGCTGATCGGTGTCAGCTGGGGCGCGACCGCCGGTTATGCCGGCGGCCTGGCCGACGCGCTGATGATGCGCACCGTCGATATCCTTTATTCGGTGCCGTTCGTGCCGTTCGTGATCGTGCTCACGGTATTGTTCGGCCGCGAGCTGTGGCTGATCTTCCTGGCCATTGGCGCGGTGTCCTGGCTCGATATCGCGCGCATCGTGCGCGGCGAGACACTGTCGCTCAAGCAGCGCGAGTTCGTCGACGCCGCGCGCGTATCCGGTGTGCGTGGCGCGGCGATGATAGCGCGCCACATCGTGCCGAACCTGGTGGGCATCGTGATCGTGTACGCCACGCTGGCGATCCCGACGGTGATCCTGTTCGAAGCGTTCCTGAGTTTTCTGGGCCTGGGCGTGCAGTCGCCGCTGGCATCGCTCGGCTCACTGGTGGCGGATGGCACCTCCGAGATGCAGTCGCACCCGCACCTGCTGATCGTTCCGGCCGTATTCCTGGCCGCGATCATCTACTGCTTCAACTACCTCGGCGACGGCCTGCGCGATGCGCTCGACCCGAGGGACGGCTGACATGGCCGCCGCCGCGCCGCCCGCCGACGTGCCGCTGCGCATCCGCGGCCTGTCGGTCAGCTACGCCAGCGAGCGCGGGCGCATCGACGCGGTGCGTGCCATCGACCTCGATGTGGCCGCCGGGGAATTCCTCGGCATCGTCGGCGAATCGGGTTCCGGCAAGACGCAGCTGCTGCTGTCGATCCTGGGGCTGTCGGCGCCGCGCGCCGAACTGCACGGCAGCATCCGCTACCGCGACCAGGAGCTGCTTGGCCTGGATGTCGCGGCGTTGAACAAGGTGCGCGGCAATCGCATCAGCATGGTGTTCCAGGATCCGATGACCGCGCTCAATCCGTACCTGCGCATCGGCCGGCAGATCACCGAAGTGCTGCGGGTTCATCGCGCCACCGGCGCGCGCGCTGCCGAACAGCGTGCCATCGAGATGCTGCAGTCGGTGCACATCCCGGATGCCGCGCGCCGCATGCGCCAGTTCCCGCACGAACTGTCCGGCGGCATGCGCCAGCGCGTCATGATCGCGATGGCACTGATCGCACAACCGGAGATCCTGCTGGCGGACGAGCCCAGCACCGCGCTCGATGTCACCGTGCAGGCGCAGATAATGAGCCTGTTCCAGCAGCTGCGCGCCGGCACCGGCACCGCCATCGTGCTGGTAACGCACGACCTCGGCGTCATCGCGGAAGTCGCCGACCGCGTCATCGTGATGTACGCCGGCCGCATCATGGAGCAGGCGCCGGTACACGCGCTGTTCGCGCACCCACGCCATCCGTACACCGAAGCACTGCAACAGTCGATTCCGCGCATCGATGCCCCGCGCCCGCATCGCTTGCCGAGCATACCGGGCGCGCCGCCGAATCCGGCGTCGCTGCCGCCAGGCTGTCCGTTCGCTCCGCGCTGCCTGTACCGCATGGCGGTGTGCGATGCCCGGATGCCACCGCTGGTCGAAGCCAGCCCGGGGCACTGGAAGGCATGCCATCACGAAGGCGCGCTCGGCAAACTGCGCGCGGAAGCTGCGTGAACGCAGGCGCCGCCAACCCGGGCGCTGTCAACGCGCGCGCTGCCAATTCGGACGCTGCCAACTCGGACGCTGCCAGCCGGCCTGCCGCACTCGATCCCGCGCCGCTGCTGGCGGTACGCGGGCTCGCCGTCAGCTACCGCGTCAGCGATCGCGGCCGCCACGCCCTGCTGCGTGCGGTCAACGGCGTCAGCTTCGATCTGGCGCGCGGGGAGACTCTCGGGCTGGTGGGAGAATCGGGCAGCGGCAAGTCTAGCATCGCCCGCGCGCTGCTGCGGCTGGTGCCCGCGCAATCAGGCTCTGCGCAGTTTCGTGGCAGCGACCTGCTGCAGCTGGCAGGTAGCCCGCTGCAGGCGATGCGCCGGCACCTGCAGCTGATCTTCCAGGATCCGCTGGCTGCGCTCGACCCGCGCATGCCGATCGGCGCCATCCTGGCCGAGCCGCTGCGCGTGTTCGAACCTCAGCTCACGGGAGCTGCGCGCGAACAGCGCGTGCTGGCGATGGCCCGGGCCGTGGGGCTGGGGCCCGAGCACCTGTCACGCTATGCGCACCAGTTCTCCGGCGGCCAGGCGCAGCGCATCGGCATCGCCCGGGCGCTGATCATCGAGCCCGAACTGGTGGTCTGTGACGAGCCGCTGTCGGCGCTTGACGTGTCGATCAAGTCGCAGATCAGCAACCTGCTGAAGGACCTGCAGCGCCGCATGCAGCTGTCGCTGCTCTTCATCTCGCACGATCTGGCGGCAGTGCGCTTCAGCTGCGATCGGGTGATGGTGCTCTACCTCGGCCGGGTCATGGAGATGGCCGGGTGCGACGCGCTGTTCAGCGCCAGCCGCCATCCCTATACGCGCGCGCTGATGCGCGCCGCGCCGATCCCGGATCCGGTCGCCGCACGCGCCCGGCACCATGCACCATTGGAAGGCGAAGTCCCCTCGCCGCTGTCCGCCCCTTCGGGGTGCGTGTTCCGTACCCGCTGCCCTTTGGCGATCCAGCGCTGTACGCAGGAGGTCCCGGAGCTGCGGCAGGTCGGCGAGAGCCTGGTGGCGTGTCATCGCGCCGAGGAAGTCAAGAGCGCCGCCTGAAAAGAAGGAGCCGCAGGAGTCTTGTGACCCCGGTGCCGACATATCTGTTCGGACTTGAGACCGACGTCACAGCGTAGCCGCCCTCGGCCTCTTGATAATCGCCCCCGCAATATGGGTCATGACGATTATTCACACCGCGAACAGACAGCGGGCGGGGCACTGACACATTTCAGCGATTGCTGCTCTCCAGACCGGGAGCCGCCTAATCAGACCACTTGGAGCCATAGCACATGAATTCAATCCTTCCGCAGCACCTGAGCCTTGGCTCCGTGCGAGCACTCGCATTAGCGATATGCACATCCGTGATCGTCGCCGCCTGCGGCGGCGGCCACGACCATCCTTCCAGCAGCAGCAGCTCCAGCTCCAGCAGCTCCAGCAGCTCGAGCAGTAGCTCCAGCTCCAGCAGCTCGAGCTCCAGCAGCAGCGGCAGCAGCAGCTCCAGCAGCAGCAGCGGCGGCACATCGAGCTACACGGTGGGCGGCACCATCAGCGGTTACACCGGCAGCGGCCTGGTACTCACAAGCGCAGGCGGGCATACCGCAAGCCCGGTGTCGGGTGCCGGTGCATTCACGCTCTCGGGTACATACAGCAGCGGCGCGGCTTACAGCGTAACCGTCACTACCCAGCCCACGGCACCGGCGCAGTTCTGCACCGTGACCGGCGGCACCGGTACCGTCACGGCGAACGTCACTACGATCGGCGTTTCCTGCCTGAACGTCGGCAAGTACGTGTTCGTGGCGAATCCGAACGACAGCACCGGCAGTGTGGCCGCCTTTACGATCAACCCGACCACAGGCGTGTTGACGCAGGTCACTGGGTCGCCGTATGCGGTACCCGGCGGCGACCTGAATCCCACTGGCCTTGCGGTCGATCCGAGCGGCGCGTTCCTGTACGTCGCCAATTCGGGGTCGGCCGATGTGTCGACCTACGCCGTCGCCACTGGCGGCCTTCTGACGCCGGACGTCATTGCTCCGACACCGACCGGCACTGGAACCAACCAGCCGTTCTCGCTGGCGATCGATCCGACCGGAACGCTGGCCCCGTACCTGTATGTGGGCAGCAACGACAACCCGAACAGCACCATCGAGACCTTCTCGATCGCTGGCGGTGTGCTCACCCAGGTGGGAGCAGCAACGCTGACCGGCGACGAGCCATTCAGTTTGGCAGTCGATTCCACCGACGGGTTCCTGTATTCGGCCAACGTCTTTACCCCGTCGGTCACCGGCTATTCGATTGCGCCGGCGACCGGTCAACTGACCGTGCTTGGAACCTCGCCGTTCGGCAGCCTGGCGGCACCGTATGCGGTGGCCGCCTATCCGACCGGGCAGTACGTCTATGTGACCGACATGGGAGCGGATCCGGCAACGGCAGCGGGCAGCATCAACGAATATTCGTATGACAACACCGGCACCTTGACGTTTGTTCAGTCCAAGCCTGTTGGCATCGGCCCGCAAGGCATTGCCATCGATCCGGCCGGCAAGTTCCTGTACGTCACCAACACCAATGATGGTACGGTGTCGGCATTCACGATCGATTCGACCACCGGTAACCTGACGGCCGTCGCTGGTTCGCCGTTCACCTCCGGGCCGGCTATCGTCACGCCCGACGAGCCCTCCGCCGCTGCGGTGGATCCGTCGGGTCAGTTCCTCTACGTCGCCAACAGCGACACGGAGAACGTTTCGGCATTCACGATCAACGCCACGACCGGAGTGTTGACCCCGGTTGCTGGCTCGCCGTTTGCCTGCACCCTGGGAGGCGAAGGCCCGGCGGCGATCGCGATCGAGTAACCCTCTCCGAGTCATTCGACTCCCGAAGGGCCCCAGTCCATCCGTGGACTGGGGCCCTTCTGCTATGTCGCACTGAGAACGCCGTCACCGATGCCGCGTCCGCTGATTCCATATCATTATGCATACACTGTTTGGGATCCCGCCGTATCACTGCGCGTTGGGCGCGTGGGCGGCAGCACACAAGCCAGATACTCGGAGGGAATGCAGATGTTTTCGATTGTCCCGCGGCAGCTGTACATAGCGTCCATGCGAACGCTCGCAATTGCGCTGTGTACCAGCCTCACGGTCGTCGCCTGCGGCGGTGGCGGTAGCAGTCCCTCCAGCAGCAGCTCGAGCAGCAGCTCGAGCAGTAGCTCCAGCAGTAGCTCCAGCAGCTCGAGTTCCAGCAGCTCAAGCAGCAGCGGTGGTGGCGCGGTCACCTACACGCTCGGCGGTACGATCAGCGGCCCGCTGAACGGTTCCGGGCTGGTCATTACTGACAGCGTCAGCGGCGCCCATGTCACCGTGGCAGCCAGTTCCACCACGTTTACCCTGGCACCGGCCGTCGCCAAGGGTGCCAGTTACCATGTGACTGTGACGGGCCAGCCTACTTCGGTTCCTGCCGAGACCTGCTCGGTCACGAGCGGCGGCACCGGCGTCGCCAACGCCAATGTCACCAGCATCGTCGTCACCTGCGCTGTCAGCAGCTTCACGGTCGGCGGCACGATCTCCGGCTACACCGGCAGCGGACTTGTCTTATCAGATTCCGTCAGCACCCATACCGCTACTCCGGTGTCGGGTGCCGGGTCATTCACGCTCTCGGGTAACTCCAATAGCGGCTCGACCTATAACGTGACGGTCACCACCCAGCCCACGGCACCGGCGCAGTTCTGCCGGGTGACCGGGGGCGCGGGCAACGTCACCACGGCGCCGATCACGTCGATCGGCGTTGCCTGCACGAACGTCGGCAAGTATGTGTTCGTCGCCAATACCTTCGATACCGCACCCGAGACCGGAAGCATTGGCGTATTTGCGATCAACGTGTCTACTGGCGCGATAGCAGCAGCGAATGGGAATCCGGGCACGCCGGCGACCCCGGTAGCAGGTACCGACGCCAATCCGATCGCACTGGGAGTTGACCCGACGGGCCTGTACCTCTATGTGGCGAACTCGGGCGTCGACAACGTGGTCCCCGGCACCATGGGTCCCCCGGTTACACCGACGACGATCAGTGGCGGCAACGACATCGCCACCTTCACCATCGGCGCAGGCGGCACCCTGACGGAAGGAACGCCACTCGCCCTGACCAACAACCTTGAGCCGACCTCGCTGGCAATCGACCCGACGGGTCCGTACCTGTACGTCGGCAACAACGACTTCAATGGCGATGGCGCCATCGTGGGCTTGGATCCGACTGCCGGAGTATTGGGCGCGCAGCAAACGAACTCGCCCTACGAAGGCGGGCAGCCGTTGGGACTGGCCGTCGATTCGACCAATAAGTTCCTGTTTACCGCAAACCCCTTTGACAGCACCGTAGTGGTCTACCCGATCAACGGCGACGGAACATTGCCCGCGACGCCAGGGGCGGACCCGGCCGCAACGCTTACCGATCCGTACGCGGTGGCGACCTCTCCGACCGGACTGTATGTGTACATCACGGACACCAAGGCCCTGCCCGCTACGGTAGCTGGCACGGTGACTGCGTACTCGTATAGCGGAACAACTGGCGCTCTGACGCTGGTGGGCTCCTATCCGGTGGGCATCGGACCAGAGGGTATCGCGATCGATCCGACCGGCTCGTTCCTGTACGTGTCCAATACCAATGACGGCACCGTCTCGGCGTTCAAGATCAGCAGCACCGACGGTTCGCTGACAGTTATCGGCACGTACACGTCGACGACGTCGAGTCTGCCGAGCGCGTCGCCGACCGCAGTCGCGATCGACCCGTCGGGCCAGTTCCTCTACGTCGCGAACGGCGACGCCGGTTCGATCACCGCCTTCACCATCACGGCCGGTACGGGCGTGCTGGTGGCGGGCGCCGAGACCCCGGCGACCAATGGTCCCTTCGGTACCGGCAC
>Ga0116229_10011172_pt1 | contig 13314 bp, 8 predicted proteins | sample S1TSphgellanicum_3_FD_87313 | JGI IMG/M metagenome (GOLD analysis project Ga0116229, IMG submission 87313) | Host-associated microbial communities from peat moss isolated from Minnesota, USA - S1T2_Fc - Sphagnum magellanicum MG | ecosystem: Host-associated > Plants > Peat moss > Unclassified...
TAAATTTCATTGTTAAACTTTGACTAAACCCAATGCTTAAATCTAATGGCTAAATCAAATGGTTAAATCCGGTGGTTAAACTTATTGCCATAATTTAATGGTTTAGTTTAGTGGCTAAACCTTAGTTAAATTTAATGATTAAATCTTGTGGTTAAACATAATGATTAAACATAGTTGATAAACCTAATAGTTAAATTTCATTGTTAAACTTTGACTAAACCCAATGCTTAAATCCAATGGCTAAATATAATGATTAAACCTTAGTTAAACATAATGGCTAAACCTAGTTGATAAATTTAATGACTCAACTTGAACTAAACCTAATGGTTAAATTTAGTGGTTAAACATAATGATTAATTGAATAGTTAAATATAATGACTATACCTTGATTAAATATAATGGCTACATTTAGGTTAAATCTAATGGTTAAACATAATGATTAAAAATTTGATTAAACATAATGTTTAAATTTAAGTTAAACCTAATGGTTCAACTTAAGCTATACCTAACGGTTAAATTAAGCTAAATTTAGTGATGAAATCCAATGGTTCAATTTAGGCTAAACATAGTGGCTACACTGAATGCCTAAACCTAATGATTAAAATATGGTTAAACTTTGGGTAAACCTAGTGGCTAAATTTAATGGTGAAACATAATGGTTAAACTTAGTGGATAAAATTAGGTAGGTAAGTGGTGAATAGGTAGGTAAGTAATATGTAAGTAGGTGGGTAGGTAAATAAGTAGGTAGGTTGCACCAAAATGAAAAAATATAGGTACGTAGGTACTTAAATAGGTAGGCAAGTAATAGGTGGGTGGGTAATAGGTAAATAAATAATTAGTTAAATAAATAGGTGAGTGAGTAGGTAGGAGGTAAATACATAGGGTAATTCTAGACCATGTTGCATTTGAATAAATATCATTGGTCATCTTAACTAAATGTTTCACTTGATTAAAAATAATTGGTCATTTTGACTAAATGTTCCATTGAATAAAAACCATTGGCCATTTTGATGAAAGATCAATAACACCATTTTAATTAAATGTTCCACTTGACAAATAAACCATTTGTCACTTTGACTAATCTTATACAATTTGATTATATGTATCTAGTAAAATAAACCACTATAATCTAGTTGATTGGTCAAAAAATACACATGTCATTCAAGTCCATGGCCTTTAGTCAAAATTTATATGTCCACTAGTCAAAAATGACAAATTAATCAAATGAACCTATTAAAAAACCATGATTTGTAATAATGAGTAAAATGAACAACAAAGGTTGTGAAGAAATGTGACCAAGCTTTTGAAAATTTGGAATGTCACAATATGTGTTTGTATTTCAAAACAAAGCTCCACCCAAAGTGGCCATGGGGGTCCAACCAACACACCTTTGAAAAGAAAAAAAAAACACCAAAATTATTAAACAAATGATAATTACATAAAATTTGAAGACCATCATGTGGATGAAGTTAAAAACCTACAAGACAACCATGACCAAAACACATGTAAGAAAAACAAGTGACCAACCTTTTAATTCTTTATATTATGGGCAATCTTCTTCAAGGGCAATTCATATTAGTGCTAAGAAATTTCAAATATAAAGCATGGGACTTTATATTATGCACTACCTTTTTCTTTCTATTAAATGAATCACTATATCCATATATGAATAATATTTAAATAGTATTGCAATTGGGAATAACACTTGGATACATATAATGAGGCACTTTAAATCTTTTTTATGTTAAACAAATGTTCCTTCCTTTGTAATATAATTAAGAAATTGCAATGAACTAGTGTCTATAGACTATGAGCTTGTGGGGAGTTGAACTCCAAGTTCATATCAATGCCCAATGAATTTTCAAGCTCATCATCTTTTAGACTCTTGATTTGTGATAAACAATGTAAATTTGCTACTTATTTACATTGAGACTTTATGCATTGAAGACCTTTATTTAAAAGCAATGCAAAATCACATATAAATCACATCCTTTTTAGTCCCACACACAACATTGTTATCACTATGGTAGTGTAAATCATCATGGATTTGTTTATGGAAAAATGAGCTTGTAAAAATGTGAACCCCAAATTCATGTCAATGAAACAAATTGCCCAATTAAATTTCAAACTCAAATCAAGGTATCATCATCCCTTAGGATTTTGACATGGTAAAAAACATTCTATTGAATATTTGCATTGTTAATATTTAGATTGATGAATGTTAGTTAGAAGCAAAAAGTCACACAAATTTATTTTGGATGCACACTAAAGTTCTCTACAATAGCGATATAGAAGCTTAAAACCCAATGTAGTTTCAAACTTAAGTCACGATATCATCCCTTAAACTTTTTATTGTGATAAAATAATAACATTCATTGACAAGTTTTGGATCCAAGAATATTGGTTAGAGACACCAAGTCGTATATACCCACATACATTTTGGATGCATATTATAAACCCTTGCAATACCAATACATACCATAGTTATTAATGTTGCCCTTGTCACTTTGTGTCAATTGTGTCAATTTTGATGTAAGTGTAGCCCATCATCACGTTAGTTTTGTTGAGAATTCAAGCTCAACTAGGTTTCATTAGTTACTGGAGTAGGAAAGTAACTAGGTTACTTTCACAAGGTTGAATTACTTTCGTTACTTATTTTAGTTTGGTTATTTGTGATTTAGTCTTTTAGTTAAATACCTTAGTCTTGATGGTTTGGCTCTCTTTTCTTCATTACACAAGTTTGTGTATTTCATGTGACAAGAACCTTGGAGAGTTCTTGATGTTGTGTTTCGTGTTGTGAGCATCATGTTGTAGTTTCTTTTCAATAAGTTTTATGTTTGCACTTGAGTAGATCTCCTATTTGTTAACAAGTTTAAGGTTAATTTAAATCAAAACAATAATTTTTTTGAAGGGGTAAAAATTTTACCCCAATAACTCCTAAAATTCAATCGCCATATAATTTTGGGGACATGGATGAGTAACTAAACTTGGGTTGTGATCCATGTGACAACCAACATCCAATTGCAACAAAATTCGAAATTGCCAAAATGTGCCTATTGATTTTTTGACATTATCTCCATCAACAACCTAAATTTAGTCTTAAAAAATAAAAGAAAATCTTGACCATCAAGACATGACAATTGAATTTCAATTGCCATCTCAATGGTTTAGATTTTTTTTTTTTTTTCCTCAAATTTTACATTTGTAATTTTTACAATTCAAATTTGGTTGCATGGTCCATCTTGGTCATAGTCCAACAATGACCTAAATTTAGTCCCAAAAAAAAACTTGACTATTGAGATTTGGCAATTAAATTTCAATCACCATTTTGATGGTCAAGATTTGTTTTTCAAATTTTTGTAGTAAAATTTGGTCACATTGGGTCCACCTTAATTGTACTTTAATGGTGATTGAAAATTGGTCCTTGAAAAAAACATTGACTATCAAGATGTGGCAATTGAACTTTAATCAAATTTTGTTTCTTTCAATTTTTTAATTTTTAATTGTTATGAGTAAAATTCAATCACATTAGGTCCACCAACAAACTACATATGGTCCTAAAAAATAGAAAAAATCTTAACCATCAAGATGGTAATGGAAATTTCATTGTCACGTTTCAATGGTAAAATTTTATTTTTATTTTTTAAGTCACCTTTGGATTACAACCCTTGTCCACCTTGGTTCGTAAGGTTATTGAATTTCAACTATAGAAAATTTAAAATATTGAATTTGAAATCATGACCATCAAGATGGCATTTGACCCAAAATTCAATCAAAACATCTCAACAATCAATCAAGATATTTTTTAATTTAAAAAATTGCATTATAATCACCTATAATTAAATAGTATTAAAACCTACTTACACATTCAAAAAAATAGTAAAATGTTTTTACTCTTGGAGTGTTTGATCAAACGTCATGGTTGATTGGACAAATTGATGAGTTTGGATGCACACTAACATGACAATTTAACACAAAATGGTGCAATAGATCATTTATAACATCCTTAACATATAAATTAAAAGCATTGAAAGAGGCATAAACTTCTCACATTTACTTTGAACATTAAATAATGTATCATCAATAACAAAGTTGAAGGCATGCGAGTCAAAGACCACAAAGGTTTTCAAGACTAAAACACTTGTCAAATAAAACAAATGAGCAACCTCAAAGTCACATTTGTTTTTAAGTTCTAGGAAATCTTGTTCAAATGTAATTCACTAGTGTCAGGCAATTCCAACTAAGGCAAGGGACCTTGTACATCATGCACTACCATGAAGGCAACAAGTTTGGATTGCTTATATATCAACTTCTTCACAAATAATCTAGCTTTTCTATTGAACAATTAACTAGTCATTACACATGCTTTACTTTGAGAAGTACAAATATATGTTGTAGGGGGGTTATGGGCATGCAATAGTTTTGCCATTATATCAAAATACTTTGTTTGAGGATTTCACAAGTACCTAGTTAACCAATATAGCTTAAAAACATACTAAAACTTCAGAACAAAATGTTAAATTAAATTTGAGCCTAAGATCAATACATATGAGAGTTTTTTGAAATTATGATTTCTTCCTACACCATAAGGAATAATAAAAATTGTAGTCATCTCTACACACCAAATAATTAGTTTTTCTCCTACAAACATTGAATTACAACTCAATTAAAATAGGACTCAACAAGATCACTTTATAAAAGGATTGAAAGTCCTTTTAAAACCCTTATCACTTTTTTATATAACGGAATTTTTGAATGAATTTTTTTGCAATTTATTTTTGAAAATACGCATAGTTGCCCCAATATCTCATATGTTTGTGTTAGCCATTGTTAAATTAATATGGATTTTTCAAAATGTGCAAATTTTACCAAATTTTGTGATTTATTCTGAAATTTTATCATAATTTCAAATCAAACAAAAAATATGTTAATTATTTTAATTTCTAGTTTTTTGTATCATAAAATACAACTTTGTTTTATACGTCATGTACATTACACTGCATTTACATGTGCAATAAAAGACTCTTGTAATTTGAGCTTTTGAAATATACGTTGGGTTTATAAAAAAACTCAAATTCAATAACTTTTAAATTGTGAGTGCATTTTGAGTGTGGGTAGTAAGTTATTATCATTTCAATTTTCTTGTCATCAAAATTTCTTCATTAAAATTAGTCCCTTACCTTAGTCCTTTGCAAAATTGACTACTTTTGATGTAATTATTGTTTAAGTTGAAAAGTCTTTTGCTAAAACCAAAGCCTATAATCAAATTTAATGAAATTTTCTTTTATTTCAGCAATCATATTAATAATTTAGCACAACTTGAAATGATTACCATAATTTAAAAATATTTAAAAAAACTATTATATTTTGTAATTTTCAAGTACTCTCAACGTTCTTTTTGGCTCCTATTAACATATTTTGACCCATTGCTCAAAACAAAAGGGTTCAAGAAATTAAAATGACTTTAAACAATGAAAATCTAGACAATGTATTGTCATTTAATCATCACATGTATTAATGCATCACTAAGAAGAATAAAAAATGAATGTACCATTTTAAAATTAGCAAATGCATTATCTTTATCAAAACCAAAATATGTGGTTAAAAAACATTGTTGGTGCATTGGATGTTGCAAGTTAACTTCACTTAACAATCATCTTCCAAGTCTAGCAAGTTGACACAAATGAACATTAATGTTTCTAAATAAATGTGATAAACATGTGTATTGTTTGTTACTCGATGATGGGCCACATGCATCACAAACTTTGGTGCGTGGACAAGGTGAGGATAAAATAAGCCAAACCTTAGTCTTTAGCATAATATCAAACATAGACATATATATTTAGGGTTTTGCTTCAATAGACTTCCTATGTCCTTGTAATTGTTTAAAATAGGACTCTTAAGGAGTGCATTGTAAATTATGATTTTTTTTGGGTGGGCTGATTTTTGCCATTTTGCAAAAGGAAAAATATGAAAAGAACTTGGAAAAGTGTTTTTTAAAGTGTAGAATGTGTTTTTTTAGGTAAAAAATGCAACTTTTGTCAAATAAGAAAATAAACTCTTTTAGAAAAAGATGGATCTGCAAATGTGATTATTCAAATATTCATGTGCTACTTCTAAATCTTCAAAACTACCAATTGATGAACATTTTGGATTCTCATGTCTCTTCAACATCATTATATATCTTGATGTCCACATGAAATTTAGAGATCCATTTTGAAGTTCCAATATGTGGGCATTGTATATGGGCTTGCAATTAGGGGTTAGATCTTGCCATGCTTTGAAAAGAATTCCATATGGGGTTACTTTTCATATCCAAGGATTAATATCCTTTTCATGATGTTTGATTCTACCCCAAAAAAATAAAAATCAATTATTTGTCCTTTAGCAGTTGTAAAGACATGCATATGAGTGCTTGGATTTGGTGATTAGTGATGAACTAAATTACTTAAGTAAATGGGTTTTTCCATTAAACTTAGATCCATAAAGTTAACCCCTATTTGAAGATGCATTTTGGGCCTCCTTTCTCAAGTCCAACAAAGAAGTGTATTTTGAGCTTTTTTCCCTATTCGGTGACACACTCTTTCATCAAAACCTTGAGGCATTGATTATGGGCTTCTCACTCTCTCCTCTACACACAAATAGCTTGATGAGAATTATTTGGAACAACAATGAGGGCAAGGCACCAAAAACAACCAACATCAACGAGAACACAAAATAACCTACGCTCACAATGTTACATTGACCAAAACACATTTCAAAACTCCCATGACCCTAGGTTTTGGAGCAAATTTGAGTTTGGTCATGTGATTCTTTCATTCAACAAAATCCCATTGCATGCTTAGGGTTAGTCATGCATTTCACCCAAACTTAAGGTTCAAATGTTGCATTCAAAGTACTTTTATAGACAACTTGAATACATGTCAAAGATTCTTCTTGTGTTGTAATGCATGTTGTGTGGTTTTCACATCTTTTGAAGTTTGTGTCCCTTTTCTCCACTAGCACCTGGTCCTTCCCAAACAAAGTGCCAACTTGTTTCCTAAACACTGGATTTTTGAACTTTAGAGTCCTTTCCACCAAAGAGAGGTAAGTACTACTTACAACCCAACTCATCTTATGGCAAAGACATTGTGGTGAGAAGATGGAATCAAGGTTTAGTCACTAACCTTACACCAAACCCACTAATCAAAACACCAATCCAGTCTCTTCATCAACAAGGGATGACTAACTTAATGGGCCAGAGGTGAATCAACTGCCATTTAAGTGACTTCTGAGCCTTGAGAGAGATGGATGGTTTGTAAGGTTAGGTGGACAAGGAACCTTTCCCCATAGGTTTCAAGTTCCCCGGCCCTGTTAACCATGGTTAGTTTAGTTGCGGTTTTTAGCACTTGCCTAGTAACAACCTACTAGTCTTTTACCTACCTTCTAAGTTCTAACCATCTAGATGCATCTACTTACTTAATGAATGGCCACCGATTGTCTTGACTACTTACCTACCACAAACAAGGCTACTTTGTACAAGATAGGTTACCAAGCTCAAACCCAACATCAACTCAGCTGGTTGTTCATCCAAAATTGAGTCATAACATGCTTCTAATGGATGGTGGCTATTGGTCTACTGGCATGTATATCGATGTAGTGGCTACAACTCCGTGGGTTGTAACTTCAGGTTTTATTCAATGGGATGTTTTTCAAAATCATTTTGTGTTTCAAAGGAAAAGGAGGTTGGTCCATTTTTTTATTTTTAAATTTTTTTTCAAAGTCACTTTTTTATGAAGGGAATGAATATGGTTAGTACATCCACCATTCCTTCATCTTCTTGTTGAATATTTATTTATTTATTTATCATTTTTTCACTCTGGCTATATAGACCTTGCTATAAACAAAATAATCATGTATAATAAACAACAATAGAATTTCTAGAATTTCGGGCACTATGGGTAGCTAATGTAAAAAAAAACTCAGCATGTACTGAAAGTAATTTAATATCGCCAGAATGGTAAAGGGACTACGGTAGTACTAGTGGTCAAGCCACATGTTAACACTACATGCACATAACCATGGTGATTAGCCGAATTGCTGTGTTTACTACCTGACTTGTAACTAGCCCTTACTTAGGCCCACTTTAGACGAGGGTCTAAGGTCCAATTTCCTAGGAACCAATTTGGATTGATTTGAAGCAAATTGAATCCTTGAGTTGGACTGTACCTTGGTCCCTAGCCTGATTCTTTGGTTCTCCAGATCAAGAGCTCTCCTTTAAGCATTGTTTTTTGGGTTTGAACCAATTGATTTTCCCTCCAAAACAGGTGCCATCTAGGTTTAGCCTCAATGTGCCACTTTTGGGTCTTGGACCCTCATGTAAAGGCCTTGGGACCGATTTAAAGCTTTTGACCAATAAGATTGTTTGAATTCATCGGTCCCTGGACCTTGGACCCTCATCTAAAGTCACCCTTATTTTGGGGCCAACTTTGAGCATTTTTGGGTTGCAAATTGGCCCCAAGTTACTAATAAATGCTTGAACATTGGCCCCAAGGGTTGCACATTGGCCTCCCAAATTTGATGGTATCCTTTTTCCAGCCTTGGGGCCAATACAAGGCCATAAAGTTCAGCCTTTATTAGTACTGGGGGCAGATTGATTTTATTATTATTATTAGTATTATTATTATTATTTTTTTTCAGGCTTGACTCCCAGTGCAAAGCCCTTGGGGCTAATTTCAACTTTTGCACCAATAGGAATGCTGGATTTGGGTTGAACATTAGCCCTGACTCCTAGTGTAAAGCGGGTGTTATAGTCAACAATTTATCAAATGTTTTAGTGGCATTACACAACCTTTGATCAAAATTGATCCATGTCAATCGGAATTTGTTTTGGTTCAAACATTAAAACAAAGTGCACAAATAATGTTTTAAAACCATGTCTGTAAATAGCTATTACACATTGATTTGTTAGTTCATTCAAAATAACCAAGAAAAATTAATTCACACCACCAAATCCAACAATTTCATTGGTCATAACATTTTTTCTGCACACCTACACACAAGCCTATTCAACACCTTTGTATATTAGTCCACTAATAATATAACCCTTGTTGGTTAAAAGGAGTTGAAGTTGAGGTTCATGTCAAGGTCTTATTTTGGTATGACCTATTTGAAAGGTGGCATTTTAGGTGCACATTGATTCAAGCACTAAAGGTAAGGAGTTGTACTCACCCCAAGTCAACAATTTTTAAGGTTAATTTTTTTTGGTTGTGTATGTTAATTGATCAATTTTTTATTAAAAAAAATTATAATCCATGCAAATACCAATGCCTTTGGCAATTGTATGGGTTCTTGATTCATTTGACGTTACTTTATAATTGAGTCCACTTACTTTTTAAATTAATCATTAACCATTCATATGTTCTTGTTGAAAGAGAATGGAATTATAATGAGAAAGTTATTGAAATGAATGAGTATGATTTTAACTTTGTTGGTGATAAAATGGCAATGCCAAGTTGCACACCTCTACTTATCTATGCCTATTCATAACAATTAAGGTGACACCCATAGAGCAAGATTAAATCTTATATGGATGGAAGTTGGTTGAAAAGTCCGTTTCTTTTTTCAACTTTGAAAAAATGGGTAAAGGCAAGTTATGGCATTCATAGAATGCAAGGGTATAATTTAGCAAGTCCACAAATAGGTTTTGGTCATTTTGGGTTTCAATGGCTATATCGTTTACTTCAAAACCAATATTGTGAAAAGAGCAAGCAATTTTTGGTTCAATAGTTTGTTTTGTAGTATGGGGTTTGCAATGAGCTACTTGCCATTGTCACTTAATGCATGCACAATTCATTCATAGCCACGTTTTATCATGGGATTTGGAGTTATGGTGTAATTTGCACTTTATTATCCATTTAATTTGACAATTCAACACAATCAAAATATGATGGTTATGATCAAACATTTTTCAAAGGGCATCAAATTAGAACCCTTGGGGAGCAACATATGCGTTTCTTGATCAAATGAGTAAATTTGACATTCCAATTGAGGTGTTCACGAACTAAAATATGGAGTTTTGTGGAGGAAAAAAAAAATGTGAATGTGCATCATTGATCATTGGATGACTTTCAAGGACCACCACCTTGAAGTGGACACTTTCATTAAATGGATGGTGTAGACCATGGCAATGGGTTCTCATGCCTTTTTCTCATGGTTTGCACTTCTTGACCATGACACTAAGTTGCAAGCTTTAATTTTTATTGTCACATTGGTGGTGGATTTAGTCAATGTTAATTTTTTCACTTATTTTCAAAGTTCCATTCAATTTGCAACTAAAATTTCTAGTTTGGAACTACTATTATAATGCACACATGTCAACTTAAATTTGTCTCAAGTAGAATATAAAGTGTGTAAACATTTTGACATTGAAGTTATATGAAAAAAATTAAAGGATTCAACATCAATAGACATAGTTTTCTCATAAAGGGGTTGAGCACAAGGTTATATGAGAACTTGACATTGAAAAGGCACAATGGCATAAAACAAGGCTTGGAGTTTCTTTTTGCCCCTTCCATGGTGGTAAGACAAGCTTTAGCTTGAATTTTGAAACCCACTCTGAAAATAAACCAATTCTCTTGATATAAGAGTGAGTCTTTCATGCATTGTTATATAGTCCCCAAGCTGCCCGCTGCCCAGAAGTTATGGATCTTTCATTGGTCCCAAAATTTTAGTCATGCCCAATTCCATGCATGCCAAGCACACATGGGATGTACATAGTATATGTAAGACCTCCTATCCATGCACTCATTATTCCCACTTACCATGGCCATTCTACTTTCATCCAAATCCACGGTATTTCCGTTCATGAACATGAAAACAAGCAGCTGAAGGTACATGGCCCTTTGTGGCAAAGATGAAGCAAATTCATGAGGAACAATGTTGTAGGGGGGAGGTTCCCATATGAGTGCGTTCTCCTGAGGAAGGGGCACCCAAGGGCGTGAGCCCCGAGGGTGTTCCCGAGCCTTAGGAGAATGCACTCATGTGGGAACGAACCTCCACTTACATAAACAACTCTCTTTTTCATTTCCTCCCTTCTTTCCCATTTTGTCGAAAAGAAATATTTCCATGGGAACATGGGAACATATAAAATTGGGGAGTTCCCTAGAGTTAATGGTTAACCCTAGGGTTACTCTGCTGGGGGAGATTCCTCAAAATACACAAAAAAAAAAAAAAAAGGGAGTTGTTTACAAAATCACGTAACATGGTTAGGGCATTTGATTACGAAAAGAATTTTTACCTCAAAAACCTACCCTCATGTGAAGTGAAGTCTTTTTTTTGTCTCTTCCCTTTGGATGATATTGGCCCAACATCCAACATTGGGGGCCACCTAAGTTGGCCCACATCCCACATGTCCAACCATCCAAACCCTAATTGTGGAGAACTGAAAGAACCTCCACAATCCACTTTGTGTTCTCTTTTAGAAACAGAAAAGAAAGGGAGAAATTCAAAAAAAAAAGCCAAACCCTTACATATAATTTAATTTAATTGGCCACGGTAAACCAGCATCCACGAGTGCACCATCCATTGGATGCCCATCATTACTACGGTTGTGGATGAACTTTGAACTGAGTTAATATTTGGTTTCACCTTCGTAACCAATTCTGTAAAATAAATAGCTTTGATACACTGGCAAACAGGTCGGAAAATAGGTAACTACTAGGTAACTAGATGGTTTATAATTTATACATAGCTAAGGGCTGTTTTTACTACCTACCTAGTAACAACCAGCTTGTGGGTTGTTAGTGGGTAGGTAGAAAAAAAGGAAAAAAAAACACCACAACTGAGCTAATAATCACCATGGTTAGCTAAGGAACTGAAACCCAACAGAAAACTGTTTCCTGACCACTTACCATTCATTGTTCACGGTGCGCTGGTGGGGTGCTGGTTTTCCAGTTTTCAGAGCTTATTACATATAGTAAAGGACGTCGGGATGAGAAATGAAGCCTCCCCTGAATCCGTGCGTCTCGTCATCCGTCCCATCAAGATAAACATTGAGGATCAAAGTTTTGCAGCTCATGATTGTTTGTGGGATGTGAGCATCATTTCATGTGCTCCGTTGCTGCACTTGCACGACAATATAAGATAGATGTGTTCAAGAAATTAAAAATCAAAATTCTTTATAAAAAAAAAGACATTTGTGAGATTCACACTATAATAATAATTTTTTCCTTTAAAAAATTTAAAACTGATTTAAAAACGGTTGATATATTGAATAAATTGCACTTTGTTGTGACTCGCTCCACATTTTCGAAGCAAGGTTTTATGATTGATTGCGTTATACAAATACATGTACATTCATTCATTCATTGATCAACATTATTACATACGACATTCATTCGGTAACAATGGAGCTATGTGACACACCAGGAAGAACTCTAAATCCTAGAAAGAAGACCTAACTAGAACAATTAACTTATTGAGAAATAAAAAAAAACAATCCAATAAAAATCAATGGCTAGAACCATCACACTGAAAACAAAAGCAAAAGTCGAAAAAAAAAAGCCAAAAGACGCACAACCCGCAAGAACCAAAGAAAGGAGAGAAAGAGGAAGTCCCTCTTGTGGTGGTAGGAGGAAGCTATGTCACTCCCAGCCTCGCCTCTCTAATGTTGCCTGCATGCAAATCATGGGATCTAATAGTAGTAGGAGGTTTAAAGCCTCTCTAATGTTGCCTTCATGCAAATCGTGAGATCTAATAATAATAGGAGATTTAAAGTCTGTCTAATGTTGCCTGTATGCAAATCGTGAGATCTAATAATAATAGGAGGTTTAAAGCCTCTCTAATGTTGCCTGCATGCAAATCATGAGATCTAATAGTAATAGAAGATTTAAAGCCTCTCTAATGTTGCCTGCATGCAAATCGTGAGATCTAATCGTAATAGGAGGTTTAAAATTAACTTATTTAAGAAGAGAGGCCAAATTGAACAGGCATGAAGAGTCATGAAAAGTTGCCTAAGGTTTTGAAAAAGTCAGAATAAGGCCATAACATAATATGAAAAGAAAACTATATAGTTTTTAGTGTGCCTATGAAGAAGAATCCCCACAAATTTAAAAATAATTTGTACGTGTCAGGAATCTCAGAACTACTAAATTATTAGGTGTCCAAGCCTGTGTCGGCTGGTTATTGAGTTTTTGACCTGGTTATCAAGCTGGTTAATAACTAACTGCATCAGCTGGATCTTGAGTTTCTTTGATAACCGGGTACATTGATAACCCCCCTAATACTGAATTTTCAGAAGCTAATAATTTACCTGGATGACCTGATTACCTTTCA